>OJIK01000035.1_pt1 | contig 49718 bp, 45 predicted proteins | sample 1595571 | NCBI WGS metagenome assembly OJIK01 (sample SAMN05416791, study PRJEB24817) | seawater metagenome | isolation source: Sea water | place: Canada:Atlantic | collected 2013-11 | reverse complement strand
CTGCGACCTCCTCGTCCCAAACGAGGCGCGATAACCGGGCTACGCTACACCCCGAGTAGCAATTATTGCGGAGAGTGTGGGATTCGAACCCACGCGACAGTTACCCGTCGACAGTTTAGCAAACTGCTCCATTAACCACTCTGGCAACTCTCCGAAAAACTAACATTGTTAGCATAAAAATTGCGAGTGCAAATGTAAGATACGTATTACAATATTGCAAGGTTTTTTATGCTTTTTGCAATAAAATTAATCAGGGTATTCTACACGTACATGATAGATGTTCATTAATTTTCTCTTAATCACTTTTTTAATTTTTTCAATCTCACTAAATGTAATATCTGAATTGATAAACTGATTGTCTAATTTTTGCTTTTCTACAATCTTATTAATTAAATCGTCTATAGATTGAGCTGAAGGCTGTTGTAAACTTTTTGAAGCTGCCTCAGCTGCATCACATATCATTAAAATAGCGGTTTCTCTGGAGAAAGGAATGGGGCCTTTGTACTGAAATTTTTTAATATCTACCTCTTCTTCTGGACTTTGCTCCTGCTCTTTAACATAAAAATAATACACCAAACTTGTTCCATGATGGGTTCTAATAAAATCTATAATTCTATCCGGAAGGCTATATTGTTTTGCAAGTTCTATACCTTTAATAACATGATCTGTAATTATTTTAGCACTATCTGAAGGTGATAAATCATTATGAGGGTTTACACCCGTAGATTGGTTTTCTATAAAATACATTGGATTTAATATTTTTCCAATATCATGATATAATGCACCTGTTCTTACTAGCATAGAATTTGCTCCTATTTCGTTAGCTGCAGCCTCTGCTAAATTAGCAACCTGCATAGAATGCTGAAATGTACCCGGTGCTTTTTCATTTAACTCCTTTAAAAGCTTCGTATTAGTGCTAGATAGCTCTAATAAGGTAACATCTGACACCAATCCAAATATTTTCTCGTAAGCATAAATAAAGAATAATGACAGAAAAGACAGTAAGCCATTGGCACCAAACATCATTAAATACTCCCAATTAATTTGAGATGCATTTCCTTCTTTAATGATAGAAAATGCCAAATAAGTAATCATATAAATAAGGGTTATTTGGCCAATAGAAATAAATAGATTTGCTCGTTTATGCAATTCTGAAACTGTTAAAATAGTAACAATCCCGGCAATAATATGAAGATAAATAAACTCAAAACTATCTGGTACTATAAAACCTAGTAGTAACACTGTTAGTACATGAGTAAATAAACCCAATCTTGCATCAAAAAAGGCCTTTAAAATAATTGGCAAAATACTTAACGGTACAACATATAAATAATCTGAATTGTATTTAATAACAAGTGTTTGAATCAAAATCATAAAACTGACATTGAAAAATATAAAGGTAACTTTGGTGTTATTCTCAAAAATTTCTTTTCGATACTTATGTAAGAATAACAACAACATTAAAAGTGCTAAAGACACTAATATTGTATAGCCTAAAACAATCCAATAATAGTTGGAATTGGTCCAAAGTTTAGATTCTGATTGACTTTTTAACGAATACAAAATATCCATTTTTTTCCCCTCAACAATATCACCTTTTAAAATAATTAACTCTCCATAGGATACCTTTCCTCTACTTAGAGAAATTGCATTTACAGATTCGTCAATTACTTTTTGTGTAAACTCATTATCATAGGATACATTTGGTTTTATGACTTCTGAAAGAATTGATAAATTAATATTTTGAGAATAATTATACGGCTGCTCTCCTAAACTCTTTTTAATAAATTCAAAAACATCTTTAGAAGATAATAAGTTGTTATAAATAACATCCTGTACTTGATTATCTACCTTTATAGAAATAATGCTATTTTTATCAGAAACAATTCCCTGGCTTGTTGCTTCTATGAAACCGCTGTTGTAAACAGATTCTATTATAGAATTACCAAACAAAACCATAGATTCAATATCACTTTCTGCCAATGAATCATTTACCTGAAAGAAGGAGATTCTTAATTGATAAGCATCTTTTACTTCTTTAACTGTTTCTTTATTGAATTGAAAATATAATTTAGCAGCTACTTCAATATTCTTAATCTCTTCTGTGATTTCTTCTTCAGACTTATCTATTGCAAAATCAAAAGGAGCGTATAAGTTATCATATTGCCATGGTTTTCCTTTGGTAAATTCATATTTAAATTGACCCCCTTTTGGAAAAAGATACACGATAGCAACTGCTGTAATTAAAAAAAGAATAACCTTATAAATAGTAGCGTTATGCTTGTATAATTTGTTTACAGTTTTACTCATATATTTATCTTGTGAACACAAACTTAACTTAAAAAAATGGACGTCAAAAATTGAAAGGATAGTTTCCTGATAAATTTGATTTAAAATAGTTAATTTTGTGATACAAATTAAGATTAAAAATTAAAAAAAATGAATACTAGAGATGTTGTAATTGTAGCCGTTGCCAGAACCCCTATTGGTAGCTTTATGGGAAGCCTTTCAAGTATCCCAGCTCCAAAATTAGGGGCCATCGCAATTAAAGGTGCTCTAGAAAAAATTAAACTAGACCCAAACTTAGTAGATGAAGTTTTTATGGGGAATGTAGTTTCGGCTGGTTTAGGACAAGCCCCTGCAAGACAGGCTGCTATCTTTGCTGGTATTTCAGACACTGTGCCTTGTACAACAATTAATAAAGTTTGTGCTTCTGGAATGAAATCTGTAATGCTAGCAGCTCAATCAATTGCCTTAGGAGATGCAGATATTGTAGTTGCTGGGGGTATGGAGAACATGAGTTCTATTCCTCACTATCTTCATGGAAGACAGGGAACCAAATTTGGACCAACGACACTTGAAGATGGAATGCAAAAAGACGGACTAGTAGATGCATATGATAAAAATGCTATGGGAGTTTGTGCTGATGCTTGTGCTGCTAAATATGGTTTCTCTAGAGAAGATCAAGATGCTTACGCGATACAATCTTACCAACGATCTGCGGAAGCATGGAGTTCAGGTAAATTTTCTGATGAGATTATTCCTGTAGAAATACCTCAACGAAGAGGAGCATCTATTATAATGACTGAAGATGAAGAGTTTAAAAATGTAAAGATGGAAAAAATACCTGCTTTACGTGCTGCTTTTTCAAAAGAAGGAACTGTTACTGCTGCTAATGCCTCAACTATTAATGATGGTGCTGCAGCGTTAATTTTAATGTCTTCTGAAAAAGCAACAGAATTACAACTTACACCTATTGCTAAAATTAGAAGCTATGCAGATGCAGCTCAAGAGCCAAAGTGGTTTACAACTGCTCCTGCCAAAGCAATTCCAAAAGCTTTAGAAAAGGCTGGAATTTCTATGAATGAGGTAGATTATTTCGAATTAAACGAGGCTTTTGCAGTTGTAGGATTGGCTAATATGAAAATACTAGGATTAGAAAATGACCGTGTAAATGTGAACGGCGGTGCTGTATCTTTGGGACATCCTTTAGGTGTTTCAGGAGCAAGGATTATTATTGCTCTTACCTCTATTTTAAAACAAAATAAGGCTAAAATTGGTGTTGCAGGTATCTGTAATGGTGGTGGTGGCGCTAGTGCAATGGTTATTGAATCTCTTTAAAATTAATAAAATATGCGCTACGGCATTTGTAATTTAAGTATTGTTCCTCTTCGTTTAGAAGCTAGTGATGCGTCAGAAATGGTCTCACAGGTTCTTTTTGGAGAAGACTTTAAAGTGCTTGAAAAACAAAAAAAGTGGAGTAAAATACAATTGAGTTTTGATGGTTATGAGGGATATATAGACAACAAGCAATATCTAGAAATAGACGAAGAAACTTTTGATAAACTATCCTATTCTAAACATCATTATTCTTCTGAAATCATAGATTTTGTAACCACTAAAGAAAATCACTTAAGTACTATTTCTATTGGGTCTAGACTTCCTTTTTATAAAGATGAACATTTTACAATTGGCGCACAAGACTTTTATTACGATGGTACTATTTATTCAGAAAAGTTAGCTAAAAAAGAAATCCTTCAAAAAGCATTTCAATTTTTAAACACTCCATATTTATGGGGAGGAAAAACTCCTTTTGGTATAGATTGCTCTGGTTTTACACAATTGGTTTATAAACTCTGCGGCTACTCTCTTCTTAGAGATGCTAAAGACCAAGCAACACAAGGTGAGGTTTTAAGTTTTATTGAAGAAGCAGAACCTGGTGATTTGGCATTTTTTGACAACGATGAAGGCATCATAACTCATGTTGGAATTATTATGGACAATTACAATATTATTCATGCACATGGCAAGGTTAGAATTGATACATTAGACCATAGTGGTATTTATAACGTAGATACCAAATTGCACACTCATAAATTGAGAGTTATCAAAAAAATTATATAAAAAAAAAGCCAACGTATATATGTTGGCTTTTTTTATGTTCTATCAAATAGATAGTATAGATAAATTATTAATCTCTCATTTCTTTGTACAAATCAGTAAACTTCGTCGCTTTTTCATCCATCTCTAAGGTTTGATAAATATTCATCAAAAACTGAACTGTATTGATACTTCTACTGTATTTATCTGCTTTTTCTAGATATGGTAATGCTTCTCTATGAACACCTCTTTGCTTTTCTAGTAGCTCATCATACTTATCAAAGTCAGATAAGTTCTGATTCATTTCGTCTACTATAGCTTTTTCTTGATTCATGATAACTACTGCTAAATTTAAATAAGCGTCTCCATAATCTTCTTTTAGTTCAATCGCTTTTTCATAATTCTTTTTAGCCTCTTCAACTTTACCATCATTAAAACTTATTACTCCTAGATTAAAAAATAACTGAGGATTTGTAGGGTCTATATTTAATGCCAGCTCAATCAAATCACTATACTTTTTCATGTCTTTCAATTGGAAGTAAATATCTGCTTGAGTTAAAATTAAATTAATATCTTTTGGATAGATTTCTCTTGCTTCTTCTACTGCCTTTATTGCTTCTTCTGTCTTACCTTGAGTTTTTAAGATATAAGCAACGTTTTTGATAATATCACCTGTTTTTGATTCGGTTTGCTCATTTACAGGATCTTTATAAAGACCTAACTTGACTTGAAGATCTCTATTTTTTTCATTGCCTAGATCTTCCTTTTCATCTGTTTGTTTGCTTATAGCATAATAGATTGTAGAAATTCCTGTATACCCTATTTCACGTAATTCTTTATAATACTTTAAAGAATTGTCGTAATCTTTTGCCAAAGTAGAACTTACTGCCGCATTGTATATAAAAATGGTATCTAATGGACTTAACACATAGGTTAAATAAAAACTATCAGATGCATTTTTATAATCTTTAGCTGTATACTGATCGCTTGCTTTCTGATACACGTCTTGCACCATTTGATTTTGAATAGTAGTAGCTAATTCTGTATATCTTATTTTTCCTGTTTCATTCTCTAGATTAAATAACTTTTCAAAAGTATTAGCGGCTGTTTGATAATCTTTCTTTCCAAAATAAGCCTGTGCTTTTAAAAAGTAAAACTTTGCTTTAGATTTATCATCCATCTTAGAAAGTAAAGATTCAGCGGCTGTAACGGCCGTCATTGCTGCAGAATAATCTTTAATTTTAATAGCTTTATCTGCTGTTTTTAATTCGTTTTTTTGTGCAAAAGTGGAAAAAGTTATTAATCCCAATACTAGTGCAAATACCTTGGTTTTCATCTTAAGTTAAATTTAATTCTATAATAGTTATTCTTGGTTCTCGTTTGTATTATTCTCAGTTTCAGAGGTGTCTTCACCTTCTTCAGAAGTCTCTTCTGTAATCTCTTCTTCTTCTTCTTCTTCATGCATTACCTTGGCCACAGCGGCAATACTATCTGAGTCTTTAATATTAATTAGCTTAACTCCTTGTGTAGCTCTTCCCATCACACGTAAGTCTTCTACAGCCATTCTAATGGTTATTCCTGACTTATTAATAATCATTAAATCATTAGAATCATCTACATTTTTAATGGCTACTAAATTACCTGTTTTTTCTGAAATGTTTAATGTTTTAACACCTTTACCACCTCTATTTGTAATTCTATAATCTTCTAATTTAGATCGTTTTCCGTAGCCTCTTTCAGAAACTACAAGAATGTTGCTCTCCATATCATTTACAGCAACCATACCTATTACCTCATCGTTTTCATGAGCAAGAGTAATTCCTCTCACACCAGAGGCTGTTCTTCCCATTGGTCTTGTTTTAGCTTCCTCAAAACGAATAGATTTACCAGATTTTAAAGCCAACATTACTTGACTATCTCCTGATGTTAATTTAGCTTCTAGCAACTCATCACCTTCACGAATAGTAATTGCGTTAATACCATTTGTTCTAGGTCTAGAATATTGTTCTAAAGAAGTTTTCTTTACCTGTCCTTTCTTAGTTGCCATTATAACATAATGGTTGTTAATATATTCTTCGTCTTTTAAATCTTGAGTAACTAAAAATGCTTTAACCTTATCGTCTTGTTCTATATTAATTAGATTTTGCATAGCTCTTCCTTTAGAGTTTTTGCCTCCTTCTGGAATTTCGTACACACGCATCCAAAACACTTTACCTTTCTGGGTAAAGAACAACATATATTGGTGGTTAGTTCCAACAAACAAATGCTCTAAGAAATCTTCATTTCTAGTAGCCACACCTTTTTGCCCTCTACCTCCTCTATTTTGAACTTTGTATTCGTCTAGATTTGTTCTTTTTAAATATCCTGCATTAGAAATGGTAACCACAACCTTAGTATCTGGAATCATATCTTCAATACTCATGTCTCCGCCAGCATATTCAATTACTGAACGACGATCATCACCATACTTATCTCTTACATGAATTAATTCATCTGTAATAATTTGATAACGTCTAGGCTCATTGTCTAGGATATCTTTCAAATCAATGATGGTTTTCATAATTTCATCAAACTCTGCTCTTAACTTGTCTTGTTCTAGACCGGTTAATTGACGCAAACGCATTTCAACAATTGCCTTGGCTTGAATTTCAGATAATTCAAATCTTGTAATTAAACTTTCACGAGCTAGATCTGCATTATTAGAAGCTCTAATAATTTTTATTACCTCATCAATATTATCAGAAGCAATTATTAACCCTTCTAAAATATGAGCTCTTGCCTCTGCTTTCTTTAATTCGTATTTTGTTCTTCTTACAACTACCTCGTGCCTATGTTCAACAAAATAATGAATTAATTGTTTTAAGTTTAATTGTTCTGGACGACCATTCACAAGTGCAATATTATTGACACTAAATGATGTTTGAAGACCTGTATACTTGTATAATTTATTTAAAACAATATTAGGAATTGCATCTCTTTTCAAGATGTAAACAACTCGCATTCCATTTCTATCAGACTCGTCTCTAATATTAGAAATCCCATCCAATTTCTTATCATTTACTAATTCAGCAGTTTTTTTAATCATTTCTGCTTTATTAACCTGATAAGGAATTTCAGTGACGATAATACACTCGCGTCCTTTTACCTCTTCAATAACTGCTTTTGCACGCATTACAATACGTCCTCTACCGGTATGAAAAGCATCTTTTACACCATCGTAACCATAAATGATTCCTCCTGTTGGAAAATCTGGTGCTTTTATGTGCTGCATTAACTCGTCTATGTCAATATCTCTATTTTCAATATAAGCTAAGGTCCCATTCACAACTTCTGTTAAGTTGTGAGGTGCCATATTAGTTGCCATACCAACGGCAATACCTGAAGCTCCATTTACTAAAAGATTTGGAATTCTAGTTGGTAACACAGTAGGTTCTTCTAAAGTATCATCAAAATTTAATCGATGATCTACCGTATCTTTCTCAATATCAGACAACATGTCTTCTGATATTTTCTGCATTCTAACCTCCGTATAACGCATTGCTGCTGGGCTATCTCCATCAACAGAACCAAAGTTACCTTGTCCATCAACCATCATATATCGCTGACTCCATTCCTGTGCCATACGAACCATTGAATCATACACAGATGTATCTCCGTGTGGGTGATACTTTCCTAACACCTCTCCAACAATTCTTGCAGACTTTTTATAAGATCCAGTAGCCTTAATACCTAACTCGTGCATCCCATACAAAACTCTCCTATGAACTGGTTTTAAACCATCCCTTACATCGGGTAATGCTCTAGAAACAATTACAGACATTGAATAATCAATGTATGCAGATTTCATCTGCTCTTCTATGTTAATAGGAATCAACTTTTCTCCCTCTGCCATACCTTAAGTTTATTGTTTATTTTTTACTGATTTTTTAATAACAAGCAAGATAGTATATTTCCTATTTTTAAGCAACATAATAGCGCCCTAAAAGCCTATAGTTATTAACATTTATTGATAAATTTTTCAGTTGATTTACCCCCTTGATTTACAAGCCTTTCTGACTGTGTTTTTAGGGTCAAAATGACAGTTTATCATGGATGGCATTCTTTTTGCTCTTTTTTATCCAAAAAAGAATTAAATTTACAAATAGAAAACCTAAAATATGGACGATAATTTTTCACCCAAAGTAAGAGATGTGATAACTTTTAGTAAAGAGGAAGCACTAAGATTAGGCCATGATTTTATAGGAACTGAACACTTATTGCTTGGCTTAATAAGAAAAGGAGACGGAAAAGCTATTGAAATTCTTGTAGCTTTTCAAATAGATTTAGAGTTGGTGCGAAGAAAACTTGAACTATTAAACCCTGCAGCCCCAACTATTATTGACGGAAATAAGAAAAAGAGCCTTCACTTAACTAGACAGGCAGAAAAAGCGTTAAAAACAACCTTTCTAGAAGCCAAATTATATCAAAGTGATGCTATAGATACAGCTCATTTGCTACTGTGTATCTTAAGAAACGAAAATGATCCATCAACAAAATTATTAAATAAATACGATGTAGATTACGATCAAGCAAAAGCTTTGTATAAAGAACTGCATACAGATTCTACTGATGATGATTTACCCGTTAGCCCAATTTCAGAAACACCTTCTGATGACAACGAATTTGCTTCAGAGAAACCCAACCCTTATGATCAATCACAAAAAAGCAAACCCAATAAAAAATCTAAAACACCTGTATTAGATAATTTTGGTAGAGACTTAACTTTTTTAGCCGAAAACGGGAAATTAGACCCTGTTGTTGGTCGTCATAAAGAAATAGAACGTGTTTCTCAAATTTTGAGTAGACGTAAGAAAAATAACCCAATGTTAATTGGAGAACCTGGTGTTGGTAAATCTGCCATTGCTGAAGGACTTGCATTGCGAATTGTAAACAGAAAAGTATCACGCATTCTTTTCGATAAAAGAATTGTTTCTTTAGATCTGGCAAGTTTAGTTGCAGGTACAAAATACAGAGGTCAGTTTGAAGAACGCATGAAAGCCCTAATGAATGAGTTGGAGAAAAATGAAGATATCATTTTATTTATTGATGAAATTCACACCATTGTTGGTGCCGGTGGCGCAACTGGATCTTTAGATGCTTCTAACATGCTCAAACCTGCCTTAGCAAGAGGCGAAATTCAATGTATTGGCGCTACAACTTTAGATGAGTACAGAACAAATATCGAAAAAGATGGGGCGCTAGAAAGACGTTTTCAAAAGATTATTGTAAACCCTACCAGCGTTGAAGAAACCATACAAATATTACATAATATTAAAGAAAAATATGAAGCCCATCATCATGTAAACTACACAGATCAAGCAATTGAAGCTTGTGTGAAGTTAACAAACAGATACATGACCGACAGGTATTTGCCAGACAAAGCCATTGATGCTTTAGACGAAGCAGGATCTAGAATCCATATTACTAGTATTGTGGTTCCTGAGCAGGTATTGGAATTAGAAAAACAATTGACTGTTATTAGAGATCGGAAAACAAAAGCTGTTAATGGTCAAAAATATGAAGAAGCAGCAAAATTACGTGATGATGAAAAAAATATTGAAGCTGCGTTACATTCTGCTCAAAAACAATGGGAAGATGATTCTAAATCAAATAGAGAGCTTGTTAGTGAAGACAATGTAGCGGAAGTTGTTTCTATGATGACAGGGATCCCTGTAAATAGAGTTGCCGAAGCTGAAAGTCATAGATTGGGTGAATTGCCTCAAATGATTAAAGGAAAAGTAATTGGCCAAGATGAAGCTGTTTCTAAAGTTGTGAAAGCAATTCAACGAAATAGAGTTGGGTTAAAAGATCCTAACAAACCTATTGGTTCTTTTATCTTCCTAGGACAAACCGGGGTTGGTAAAACTCAATTAGCAAAAGTATTGGCTCGTGAATTATTTGACTCTGACGATTCTTTAATTAGAATAGATATGAGTGAATACATGGAGAAATTTGCAATTTCTAGGTTAATTGGAGCACCTCCAGGATATGTTGGCTACGAAGAGGGTGGCCAATTAACAGAAAAAGTTCGCAGAAAACCATATGCAGTTGTTTTATTAGATGAAATTGAAAAAGCGCATCCAGATGTTTTTAATATGTTATTACAAATTTTAGATGATGGACATATTACGGATAGTTTGGGTAGAAAAATTGATTTTAGAAATACCATTATTATCATGACTTCTAATATTGGTGCTCGCCAATTAAAAGACTTTGGTGCTGGGGTTGGCTTTGGAACAGCTGCTAGAAACAATCAATCAGATGAGCATGCCAAAGGAATTATTGAAGGTGCTCTAAAAAAATCTTTTGCTCCTGAGTTCTTAAACAGAATTGATGATGTAATTGTATTTAATGCCTTAGAAAGAAAAGATATTCATTCTATTATTGATATTGAGCTAGATAAACTGTTGCATAGAATCTTAGATTTAGGCTATACATTAAAGCTAAGCGAGAAAGCAAAAGATTACATAGCAGATAAAGGTTTTGATAAAAAGTATGGAGCACGCCCTTTAAAAAGAGCCATCCAGAAATATATTGAAGATGCCCTGGCAGAAGAAATTGTGAATTCTAAATTAACAGAAGGTGACACTATTACCATGGATTTAGATGAACAAAAAAATGAGCTGACCATTAAAATTAAAAAAGGAAAAAAAGTCAAAGAGAAAAGAACTGAGGCTGAAGAATAACTAAAAACCCCAAACACTTGTTTGGGGTTTTTAATTATATAATATATTTATAAATACAAGAAGTCTCAAAAAGACAAGTGTTTAAAATAGCTCTTCAGAATCTATTTCTAAAGAAGTAATAAACCTAGAGGCGTTCATAATATCATGATGCATGACTCTATCATGTGATACAATAGAAACTTCTTTTCTAAATGAATTTATAAATGATTCTAAAAATGGAGAGCTAGTTGCTTTTCCAAAAGACAAGCCTTGTGATGCTGTAAACAATTCAATAGCTAACACTGTTTGAATATTATCAACTACTTTTTTGCACTTGGTAGCTCCATTGGCACCCATACTCACATGGTCTTCCTGTCCGTTACTTGATTCTATAGAATCTACACTCGCTGGCGTTGCATATTGTTTGTTTTGACTTACAATACTTGCAGCTGTATACTGCGGAATCATAAAACCACTATTTAACCCTGGATTAGATACCAAAAATGGAGGTAAATGTCTGTGACCAGAAACCAATTGATAGGTTCTTCGTTCAGAAATATTTCCTAATTCTGCCAATGCAATTGCTAAAAAATCTAAGGCTAATGCTAAAGGCTGACCGTGAAAGTTTCCGCCAGATATAATGGTATCTTCTTCTATGAAAATATTAGGATTATCGGTTACTGAATTAATTTCTGTTAAAAAGGTTTTTGTTACAAATTTAATAGTGTCTTTAGTTGCACCGTGAACTTGCGGAATACACCTAAATGAATAAGGATCTTGTACGTGTTGTTTCTCTTGAGTAATTAGTTGACTATCTTCCAAGAAATCTCGTACTCTTTTAGCTGTTTTTAATTGACCATCGTGAGGACGTACTAAATGAACTAACTCGTTAAATGGCTCTATTCTTCCATCAAAAGCTTCTAAAGAAATTGTGCCAATTAAATCTGCCAAATAAGAAAGTTTATGTGCCTTTAATAGATTGTAAATTCCGTAGGCAGACATAAACTGCGTTCCGTTTAGCAGTGCCAAGCCTTCTTTAGATTGAAGGTTTATTTTCTTCCAACCAAAACGTTCTGAGATTTCTTGACCAGAAATTCGCTCTCCTTTAAATTTTACCTCGCCCAACCCAATTAATGGTAGCGCTAGATGTGCTAATGGTGACAAATCTCCTGAAGCACCTAATGAGCCTTGCTCATAAACTACAGGAAAAATATCATTATTATAGAAATCAATTAAACGATTTACGGTTGCTAATTGTACTCCTGAATACCCATAACTTAAAGACTGTATCTTTAATAATAGCATTAATTTCACAATTTCATTTGAAACCTCATCTCCGGTTCCACAAGCATGACTCATCACTAAATTCTCTTGTAACTTCTGTAAATTTTCTCCTTTAATTTCTACATTATACAAAGCACCAAACCCAGTATTAATTCCATAAATGGGTTTTAAAACAGATGTCATTTTATGGTCTAAATAAGTTCTGCATTTTTTGATACGATCTTTGGCACTTTCAGAAAGTGATATTTTTTTATTATGCACTAATACATCCTGTACAATACTAAGATCTAGCGGATTAGAGTCTATTATGTGTGTTACATTCATAAAGATTGATTGTACTTGTAAAAGTCTACAAACGATGTTGATTGTGCAACAAATTTTAACAATTTTTCTATTCAAATAGTTTTTATCTTTGAAAAAGTTTAAATATTAATTGAATGAGAAGAATAGGTATATTAATCATACTAGTGACTGTGTTAAGCTCCTGTAAATCAGAACACCCTAAAGACTACTTAACATTTAGTGGAACCATAGAAAACTCCAAAGATTCTGTTATGACAATACTGGGTGAAGGATTTAAAAAATCTATCAAAATTGCAAAAGATGGTAGTTTTAATGACACCTTACATGTACCAGAGGCCAAGCTTCACAACATATTTTCTCCAAATAATGGCAAAGGAATTGTTTTTTTAAAGAATGGTTTTCACCTAAAGTTAACCAGTAAAGCTTCAAGTTTTTTTAAAAGTTTTAAATATATAGGAAATGATGAAGGCGCAGACAGTAATAACTTATTTGTGAGTAGGTTTAATTTCGGTCAAACTTCGGGGAGTGTTGAAGGATTTATGATCTTAGAGAAAGAAGCGTTTTTAAATAAAGTAAATTACTTTAGAAAAGGAATGGACAGCATTTCTGATCTTTATAGCAATGCTAATAAAACAATGGTAAAAGATTCTGATGACCAAAATGAGAACTTTTTTAAAAAATTAGAAGATAATTATGATGTAATGCATGCCCAAATTTTAGCACAAAAAATTAGTGAAGAAAAATTAAAAAAAGGAAATAAAGCACCTGATTTTTCTGACTATGAAAACTATAAAGGAGGAACATCTTCCCTTTCAGACTTTAAAGGCAATTATGTATATATAGATATTTGGGCAACATGGTGCAAACCCTGTATCGCACAAATTCCTTATTTAAAAATGCTGGAAGAAGAATACAAAGACAAAAATATTTCTTTTGTAAGTATTTCTACTGATGATGATAGGCGGTCTAACGGAAGTTGGGAAAAAGCTCGTAATAAATGGACTACAATGGTGAAAGGAAAAAACTTAACTGGAATTCAATTATGGGCCGGAAAAGATGATGCTCGTTTTTCTAAAGAATATATGATTAGAAGTATTCCTCGGTTTATCTTAATAGACCCCAAAGGAAATATTGTTGATAGCAATGCTAAAAGCCCAGCAAACCCCACATTAAAAGAAATGCTAAATACATTACCTGGAATTTAAAACAAAAAAAAGCCGAGAAAACTCTCGACTTTTTTTTTGTTTTCTTACACAATACGATAGCTTATTCTTTATAAACACCCATTTGAGCATACTTTTCCATTCTGGAGATCACTAGCTCTTCCTCTGATAACTCTTTTAATTCTTCAAAAGAACTTAAAATAGTATTTTTTACTGCTTCAAAAGCACCTTCTCTATTAGAATGTGCACCTCCAACAGGTTCTTTTATAATTCCATCAATTAACTTTAGACGCTTCATGTCTTCACCAGTTAATTTTAAGGCAGCGGCTGCTTGTTCTTTATATTCCCAACTTCTCCATAAAATTGAAGAACAAGATTCTGGTGAAATAACAGTATACCAAGTATTTTCCATCATATACACTTTATTACCTACTCCAATACCTACAGCTCCACCAGAGGCACCTTCACCAATTACAATAGTAATTATAGGTGTTTTTAATCGGGTCATTTCTAAAATATTTCTAGCAATGGCTTCTCCCTGACCTCTTTCTTCTGCTTCCAATCCTGGGTAAGCTCCTGGAGTATCCAACAAAGTAACCACTGGTATTCCAAATTTTTCAGCCATTTTCATTAAGCGTAATGCTTTTCTATATCCTTCTGGGTTTGCCATCCCAAAATTTCTGTACTGACGCGTTTTAGTATTGTATCCTTTTTGCTGACCGATAAACATAAAAGACTGGTCGCCTATTTTACCTAAACCACCAATCATTGCCTTGTCATCTTTTACATTTCTATCTCCGTGCAATTCCATAAAGGTATCTCCACAAATAGCTTTAATATAGTCTAAAGTATAAGGTCTGTTTGGATGTCTAGACAGTTGAACTCTTTGCCAAGGAGTTAAATTTTTGTAGATCTCTTTTTTTGTTTTTTCTAGCTTTTTCTCAATTTTTTTACAAGTTGCTATGACATCAACATCACTATCTACTCCAATTTCATAACATTTTCCTAACTGCTCCTTTAGCTCTTTAATAGGTAATTCGAAGTCTAAATATTCCATAGTTTGGTCATTAATTTTCTATAAAATCGATCTATAAAAATCGAACATTCAATGTTACAAACTTACTACAAAAATTGTGTCATTTTACAATGAATTTTATTTTTTTGATGGTGATAGCTTTCCTACTTTTTTTAGAATACTTTTCATATTTTTAAGAAGACCGTTTAACAATACCACAAACAAAACAATACCAGCACCTAGGTAAAACTCCGAATTCATTTCTTCACTTTCACCAAAAACAATCAATGCTAAAATAATTGCATAAACAGGCTCTAAATTTACAGTAAGCATTACAGTATAGGGTGTTAAATGTTTCATTACATCTACTGAAACTATGAATGCATATGCAGTGCAAACACTACTTAATAGTAAAAGATACATCCAATCTTTACTTGGTAAGATGAAAAAATCTGCTGTAAAAGATCCTTGAAAAAATAAAAATACAGTAATAAATAAGGCCCCAAAAAACAATTGATAAAAAGAAATTAGGGAGGCATTGTGTTTTCTAACAAACAAACCGTTTAGTACAGAAAATAACGCTGCTAAAAAAGAAGAAATTAAAGCATATACAATTCCTAAGGTGTACTGAGATTCAAAACTAAAGATAATGTACAAGCCTCCTATTACCATAAGGCCTAAAATAATTTCAATGGCTTTTATTTTTCTCTTATAGAAAAATGGTTCTATAAATGATGTAAAAAAAGCACCAGTACTCATAGTTACCAAAGCCACAGAAACATTGGAAACTTTAATGGCTTTAAAAAATGTAATCCAGTGAAGTGCTATTAAAATACCAGATAAAAAAAACTTAAAAAGCGATTTCTTATCTAGCCTAAATGAGTTATTTTTAATTAAAAAATAGACTGCTATAAATAAAGAAGCCAACAACATCCTAAACCAAACTAATGGAATGGCATCTATAGATATTAATTTTCCTAAAATAGCAGTAAAACCCCAAATAAAAACAATTAGATGAAGGTGTACATAATGTTTTAGATTACTTTTTTGCATTTAGATAAAGATAAAGTGCTAACAATCCGAAAATAATATTGGGTATCCACACGTATAACAATGGATTAACCCCAGCAACGGCTCCAAGAACTTCAGCCACTTTTAAGAAGAAAACATAAACAAACATAATACTAACTCCAACTCCTAAATTAACTCCTATACCTCCTCTTTTTTTCTTGAAAGCTAAGGCTACAGCTATTATGGTTAAAATATAACTAGCTATAGGCAAACTGGTTCTTTTATGAAACTCAACTAAGTAAGCATTTAAATTTTTAACACCTCTTTTTTTAGAAATCTTTATGAATGCAGATAGTTCATCAGAGGGCATTTCTTGAGCAAGTGCAGATTTGTACAAAAAGTCTTTTGGTGTAAACGCAAAGGTGGTATCTAAGGTTATTCCTGAAGAAATACTATCTCTATCTTCGTAAATTTTTCTTAATTTATAACGTGTTAACTTAAATGTACTGTCTTTTTCTATCCATCGAATATTGTCTGAAGTTAGTTTCTGAACTAATTCAATACCCTTGTAATTCTCTATAGAAAAATAACTTCCCTGCGAAGATTTAAAACTATAACTTTTAAGATACATATAGGTACTGTCGTTTAGCTGTAAACTAAAATTCTCAACAATATCATCTTTCCATCTTTTTTTATTGAAAAATTCTTTTTCAAATTTTTTTCTTTCTTTACTACTCTTAGGAACTACAAAATGATTCATTGCTAAAGCCATTGCTGTAACCAAAGTTGCACCAATCATATAGGGGTATAAGAATCTTGTAAATGAAATTCTAGCATTGGTCATGGCTACAATTTCTGTATTGCTTGAAAGTTTTGAGGTAAATAATATTACTGCAATAAACAATGCCAAAGGCATAAATGTATTTGCATAGTAGATAATAAAATTCTTGTAATATTCATCTATAATTTGACCAACACTTAAATCGCTATGAGCTAAAAATTTGTCTACTCGCTGAGAAATATCAATTGCAACTGCAATAGGAATCAAAATAAGTAAGGTAAACAAAAAGGTTACCAAATATCTTTTTAATATGTACCAGTCTAATTTTTTCACTATAATCTTTTATTCATCTGATTGACCATCTTGTCTTTCCAAACAGCAAAATCACCTGCTATAATATGTTTTCTTGCCTCTCTTGTTAACCAAAGATAGAACCCTAAGTTGTGAATTGAAGCAATTTGTTTTCCTAATAATTCTTTTGATGCAAACAAATGCCTTAAATAAGCTTTGCTGTACAGGGTATCTACAAAGGTAATCCCCATATCATCTATGGCTGAAAAATCATTTTCCCATTTTTTATTTTTAATATTGATACTTCCATGAGCTGTAAATAACATTCCATTTCTAGCATTTCTAGTAGGCATCACACAATCAAACATGTCTACGCCTAAGGCTATATTTTCTAAAATATTGATAGGTGTTCCTACCCCCATTAAATACCTTGGCTTGTCTTCGGGTAGAATTTCACAAACAATTTCTGTCATTGCATATAGCTCTTCAGCTGGTTCGCCCACAGAAAGCCCTCCAATAGCGTTTCCTTCTGCCTCAACAGAAGCAATAAATTCTGCAGATTGCTTTCTTAAATCTTTGTAAGTACTTCCTTGTACAATTGGAAAAAATGTTTGATTGTAATCATATTTTAAAGGTGTTTTATCTAAGTGAGTCAAGCATCTTTTTAACCATCGATGTGTCATATGCATAGATCGTTTGGCATAATTATAATCGCACGGATAGGGTGTACATTCATCAAAAGCCATAATAATATCTGCTCCAATACTTCGCTGAACTTCCATCACATTTTCTGGCGTAAAAAAATGCATAGATCCGTCTATATGACTCTTAAACTTTACCCCTTCTTCATTAATTTTTCTTCTTCCTGATAATGAGTATACCTGATATCCACCACTGTCTGTTAAAATATTACGGTCCCAATTCATAAACTTATGCAAGCCACCTGCCTGTTCCAAAATTTTTATTTTTGGTCTCAAGTATAAATGATAGGTATTCCCTAAAATAACATCTGGATTGATCTCTTCTTTTAATTCTGTCTGATGCACACCTTTTACAGTCCCTACAGTTCCTACAGGCATAAAAATTGGAGTTTCTATCACACCATGATCTGTTGTAATTTTTCCGGCTCTTGCTTTACTCTTGGGGTCTTTGCTCTTTAGTTCAAATTTCATCGTTGGCAAAGATACACAAAACAGTAAATGACTGCTTGTAAAAGATTCTTAAGATTTTCTTTTGTTTCTATTGAAGTTACTGCGTTTTCTTCCAAACTCTTTTCTCTTATTTTGATCTTTAGAAGCTTCTGCTGTCTTAGAAGAGGCAGCTATTAATTGATTGATGGTATCTATCTCTTTTAAACTAAGTTCTCGCCAGTCTCCGTATGCCAATCCAGATAGACTAACACTCATTATTCTGGTTCGCTGCAACTTTGTAACCTCATAACTTAAATACTCGCACATTCTTCTAATCTGTCTGTTTAAACCTTGGGTAAGCACAATTTTAAATTGGTAATTGCTTATTTTCTCAACAGTACATTTTTGTGTAATTGTTTCTAAAATAGGAATTCCGTTGGCCATTTTTTTTATAAAATCATCGGTTATTAAGCGATCTACAGTAACGTGATATTCCTTTTGATGATTGTTTCCTGCTCTTAAAATCTTATTAACAATATCGCCGTCATTGGTTAAAAAAATTAAACCTTCTGATGGTTTATCTAACCTGCCTATTGGGAATAACCTTTCTGGATAGTTTATGTATTTTATAATATTTTTACGCTCCTTAGAGTCTGTAGTACAAACAATACCAACTGGTTTATTTAAAGCAATATACCTTGTTGTTGGTTTTGGCGCTAGTGCTTTTCCATCTATTTTAACATCATCTCCTTCTACTACTCGATTGCCAAGTTGTGTTGCTTTTCCATTAATGGTTACTCTGCCTTCTACAATTAATTTTTCTGCATCTCTTCTAGAGCAAATTCCTGTTGCACTAATAAATTTATTGAGGTTAATAGAGTCTTGATTGTTTGCCAAATCTTTATAAAATTACAGTTCTAAAAGTAAGGTTTATTCTTGGAGAAAATACTTTTTTTGTTGGTGGAAGTCTGTGGAGCCAATTTTTTTGAGTGGTTCCTTTCATTAATAAGAGGCTTCCATTTTCTAGTAAAACATCAATCCGCTGTTTGCTTTCTTTGTGTTTAAAGGAAAACTTACGCTCGGCACCCAAGGTTACTGAAGCGATGGTGCCGTTGTCTAAAAGAGTCTTTTCTGCATCACTGTGCCATGCCATGCCTTCATCTCCTGTGTGATATAAATTTAACAAACATGAATTATAGCTAGTAGTAGAGATTTCCTCAATTTTTTGTTTGAGTTGTAATAATTCTGGCGTCCAAATATGTGCTTGTTTGGTGATTCCAGAATATTTATAACTATAGGGTTTATCTCCAAACCAAGCTACCTTTCTTTTGGTAATATAATGTTTCCCAAAAACAATAGCCTGATCGTTTTCCCAAGGAATCTCTTCAAATAAATTTTTGTAGTGTGCCTCAGATTCTTTTCTTGAAAAAATTACTCCTTTGTAAATGGCCTCGCCATCAAAAGGAAGAATGTTTTGTATTGTATTTTGATTGAATAAATCCACACAGTAAAGATAATTAGTAACTTATAATACTGATCATTGTTATAGCAATTACTTAAAAAAAGAATCTACAAACTCGTGTTTATTAAAGACTTGTAAATCATCAATTCCTTCACCAATACCAATATATTTAACTGGTATTTTAAATTGATCTGAAATGCCAATAACAACACCACCTTTAGCTGTACCATCTAGTTTAGTAACAGCCAACGAGTTTACTTCTGTAGCTAGGGTAAATTGTTTTGCTTGCTCAAAGGCATTCTGACCGGTAGAACCGTCTAAGACTAACAATACATCATGCGGAGCATCATCTACAACTTTTTGCATAACCCGTTTTATCTTCGTTAATTCATTCATTAAATTAACCTTATTATGCAAACGGCCTGCAGTATCTATAATTACAACATCTGCATCTTGAGATACAGCAGATGTTAAGGTGTCAAATGCTACAGAAGCAGGATCTGACCCCATCTCTTGACGAACAAGAGGAACCCCTGTTCTGTCTGCCCAAACCTGTAACTGGTCTATTGCTGCGGCTCTAAACGTATCTGCGGCTCCTAAAACAACTTTTAATCCTTTCTTTTTAAACTGAGATGCCAACTTACCAATAGTGGTTGTTTTTCCTACGCCATTAACACCAACAACCATGAGAACATAGGGTTTTTTATTAGCTGGAATGGTAAAATCTGTATCGTTTCCAAGATTGGTTTCAGATAACAAACCAGCAATCTCTTCTCTTAAAATACCGTTTAATTCTTCTGTTCCTAGATATTTATCTTTTGAAACCCTTGCCTCTATTCTATCAATAATTTTAAGCGTGGTAGCTACACCAACATCCGAAGAAACTAATATTTCTTCCAAATTATCAAGAACAGCGTCATCTACTTTAGATTTTCCAGCTACAGCTTTAGATAATTTATTGAAAAAACTAGATTTAGATGTCTCTAGCCCTTTATCTAAGGTTTCTTTTTTTTCTTTGGAAAATATCTTTTTAAAAAAGCTCATGTATTTTTTTCGGTATTTAAGGCTTTCAAATTTAACCAAATTTACGCCATAAAAAAAACTACTCTCTAATTAGAAAGTAGCTTGTGTATATGATGTAAAATAAATTTATTTTTTTGCTAAAAATTCATTTACTTTAGAAGGATCCATAATAGATTCAACAAATGTATAAGCTCCTGTTTTTGGAGATTTTATCATCTTAATTGCCTTGCTTAGTCTCTTAGAACCTGTCTGTAACGATGCTACTGATTTCTTTGCCATGTTCTTATATTATTTAATTTCTTTATGAAGTGTCATTTTCTTCAGGATAGGATTGAACTTCTTAATTTCAACTCTATCTGGAGTATTTTTCTTATTCTTAGTTGTAATATATCTTGAAGTTCCTGGTTTACCAGTTGCTTTGTGTTCTGTACATTCTAAGATTACCTGAACTCTGTTTCCTTTTTTTGCCATCTTTCTATACTTTTCTAGAAAATTACTTAGTTAAGAAACCTTTTTCTCTTGCTTCTTTAATAACAGCAGAGATTCCTTTCTTATTAATATTTTTTAACGCAGAAGCAGAAACTTTTAATGTAACCCATTTGTCTTCTTCCGGAATGTAAAAACGCTTTGTCATAAGATTAGCGTTAAACTTTCTTTTCGTTCTATTCAAAGCATGAGAAACATTGTTTCCTACCATGGCTTTTTTTCCTGTTAATTCACAAACTCTAGACATCTTCTTACAGTTTTAATTTCTTTTCTTTAAACGAGGTGCAAATCTACACTTTTTTTAAAATCTTACAAAAACAATTTTGGTTATTTTTTTAGAATTTCTTGTTGTAGCATTTGTAGTGATTTATTTACAGTTCTATTGATTACTTTTTCTCTTGGTTGCCCAAAGTTAAACTCCTCTATATGAACTCCTTTATCTGATGCAATGGCAATAAAAACAACTCCTACAGTTGCCGAAGTCTTGTCTGTTGTAGGCCCTGCATTTCCTGTAACTGCAATGGCATAATCTGATGTTGTTTTCTTTTTTGCAGAAATAGCCATTTCTTTTACAACTTCTGAGCTAACCACTGAATGTTTTTTTATAGTTTCTTCCGAGACACCCAACAACTCTTGTTTCATCTTAGATGTGTAGGCTATGATACTGCCATTAAAATAGGCTGAAGACCCAGCTACCGAAACAATTGCTGCAGCAATTTTACCACCGCTTACACTTTCTGCTGTACAAAGAGTTTTTCCTGTATCCTTTAGTAGATTTCCAACATGCTCTTCTATAGTAACGCCATTTTCTTGACCTGTAATAATATCTGAAAGCAGTACATACAATTCTTGCAGCACTTCATCTAAGCTTTCATCTAGAGCCTCTTTAATAGGACCTTTTGCAGATAAACGCAAACGAACCCTTCCAAAAGAAGGTAAATAAGCTAATTTAATAAAATGAGGAAGTTTGTTTGCCCAATCTTCAATTCGTTCGGCAATAACACTTTCTCCCTGACCATAGGTCATAATTGTTTTATGAATGATAAAAGGAAGCTTAAATTGCTGTTGAATTCTTGGAAGTACTTCATGCTTCATTAAGCCTTTCATTTCATAAGGAACACCAGGCATAGAAACAAATACAGTATTGTTCTCGTAAAACCACATACCAGGTGCAGTTCCCATTCTATTCATTAATAAGGTGGCTTTTGATGGTAATTGTGCCTGATATTGCTGTACTTTATTATAAGGAATGTTATATTTCTTAAACATTCTTTGAATGTGTTCTATAACTTGTGGGTATTCAATAACTTTTTCATCATTAAAATATTTTGCAATTGTTTTTTTAGTGATATCATCTTTAGTTGGACCTAAACCACCAGTAATAATAACAATATCTGCTCTACTCTGAGCTTCCTCAAATGCATTTAAGATATGTTGCTCATCATCTTGAATAGAGGAAATTTGATATACAGAAACACCAATTTTGTTTAATTCTGTTCCAATCCATTGAGAATTTGTATCTACTATTTGTCCAATGAGTATCTCATCTCCGATAGTTATAATTTCTGCATTCATAAAAAACTTTTGTGCTTACTGTTTAGTTATTTTCCTTCTTCAGAATCCTAGATTCTTTATTTCACTCTAATTTCAAAAGCTATTTTATCTTGAATCTTTCCAACTAAAACATCGTTTTCTACCACCTTCCCTACTCCGGCAGGAGTTCCCGTAAAGATAATATCTCCTTTCTTTAAGGTGAAATATTGAGAGACATAACTGATGAGATCATCTATTTTCCAAAGCATTGCCTGTGTATTTCCATCCTGAACAACTTCCTCATTTTTAATTAATTGAAAAGAAATATTTTCTAAATCAAATTGAGATTTCGCATAAAACTCTCCAACTACAGCACTACCATCAAAAGCTTTTGCTTTTTCCCAAGGCAAGCCTTTCTCTTTACAATGTTGTTGAATATCTCTTGCCGTAAAATCTATTCCCAAACCAATTTCATCATAGTATTTATGAGCAAATCTAGTGGCAATGTGCTTTCCTACCTTATTAATTTTAACCAATACCTCTACTTCATAATGAACATCTTTTGAAAAAGGTGGAATAAAAAAAGGGTTTTTTTTAAGTAAAATAGCAGAATCGGGCTTCAAAAAAACAACCGGATTATCTGGACGTTCACTGGCAAGTTCTTCTATGTGTTTGGCGTAATTACGACCTATACAAATTATTTTCATAAGATGATTGAGTTTTATGTGTTAGTCATTAATTAAGGAATCCATTGTTTTGGAAAGTTTGGTTTTCTTTTTTCTAAAAACGCATCTCTTCCTTCTTTTGCCTCATCTGTCATATATGCCAAACGAGTTGCTTCACCAGCAAATACCTGTTGGCCCACCATACCATCATCGGTTAAATTCATGGCAAATTTTAACATTTTAATAGAAGTTGGTGATTTTTCTAAAATTTCTTGTGCCCATTCATAGGCAGTGTTTTCTAGTTCATCATGAGGAATTACAGCATTTACCATACCCATATCATAGGCTTCTTGTGCTGAATAATTTCTTCCCAGAAAGAATATCTCTCTCGCTCTTTTTTGTCCAACCATTTTTGCCAAATATGCAGAACCATATCCTCCATCAAAAGAGGTAACATCTGCATCTGTTTGTTTAAAAATAGCATGTTCTTTAGAAGCTAATGTAAGATCACAAACTACATGTAAACTATGACCGCCTCCAACAGCCCAACCAGGCACAACTGCAATTACTGCTTTTGGCATAAATCTAATTAAGCGCTGCACCTCTAATATATTTAATCTATGATATCCGTCTTCACCTACATAACCTTTGTGGCCTCTGGCTTTTTGATCTCCGCCAGAACAAAATGAATAAACTCCATCTTTTGTTGATGGGCCTTCACCTGTTAATAAAACAACACCTATAGAGGTGTCTTCACCCGCATCATAAAATGCATCATATAATTCACTGGTGGTTTTTGGTCTAAAAGCATTTCTAACATTGGGTCTGTTAAATGCAATTCTAGCGACACCATTTGATTTCTGATATGTGATATCTTCATACTTCTTGGCTGTAATCCATGTAGGCTCAATCATAATTCTAGATTTTTATCGTTCTAAAAGTAACACTTTGTAAGAGTGTAAAAATAAAACATTCCTCATTGACAAAAGTGATATTGTCTTAATTTATATACTCTTATTTTTTAAAAACATATATCTTTAACAAAAAAACAACTCCTTACTTATGAGAACACTTGTTTCACTTTTAATTTTATTTTCTTTTTTATCAACTTCTGGTCAAAAAACAATTTATAAAAAATACGATTCAGAAGCATTAAATGACACGAGAGAGATCTCTATTTATCTGCCAAAAAGCTACGATAAAGATTCCATTTCAAATTTTCCATTGGCTATTGTTTTGGATGGTCATAAATTATTTGACCTATATGTTGGAACCTCAAATTACTACTCTTATCAAGACAATGCTCCAGAACAAATAGTTGTTGGAATTAACATGAAAGATACCAGGACTAAAGATGCTGGTTACGACATTATTACTAGTGAATTAACTACCGATTCTAAAAAATTCTATCGTTTTATAAGAGATGAACTTGTGCCTTTTATGGAGGCAACATATAAAACCTCTCCCTTTTTAACTATTGTAGGTGAAGGTTTGACTGCCAATTTTATTACTCACTTTTTACAAGAAAAATATTCAATTTTTAATGCATACCTGTGTTTAAATCCAAGCTTATCTGAAGATATTAACACACAAATTGATTCTTATAAATTACGTAATTTAAGTAGAGAAGACAATACCTTCTATTTTTACCTTGCTGGAAATCCTTATGCCAGTAGTAAAAAAATAGCTAAAATTAAAAACTTTGGCAACTTTATTAAATCTATTGAAATAGATAATTTTAATGTTGTTTTTGACAAATTCTCAAATTCTCCTAGTTCCTCTTCTGTTTCTGGAGAAGGTATCTCTAGAGCATTTGCTAAAGTATTTGAAATTTATTCTGGAATTACAGTAGATGAATATAATGAGAAAATTAAAGATTTAAGTCCGCCAGATGCTATCTCTTACCTAGAAATTAAATATTTAGATATTGAATTTTTATTTGGTGCCAATATTGGAATTAGAAAACAAGATGTCTTTGCCATAGAAGATATTATTTTAGATAAAGAAAATGGCGATTATTTAGATGATTTTGGAAAGATGATTTTAAAACTCTTCCCTACTTCTGAAATGGGTAATTATTACCTAGGTAAATATTATGAAAGCGGTAACGATTTTAAATCTGCTTTAGAACAATATCGTTTAGGCTTCGGAAAAATGGACCCTAGAGATCCAAATGCTGATTTATACTATCAAAATGTAGAACGCTTACTAAACAACAGAAACTAAACTCGAGTTATTTTATCTTGATGAAGTAGTACTTTTTTCTCTTTGTATAAGGCTCCTAAAGCTCTTTTAAATGCTTTTTTACTCATTTGAAGATGAAACTTAATAGATTCTGGAGAGCTTTTATCTGTGAGTAATATCTCACCATTTTTTTGTACTAATTGATATAGAATTTTAGCCTTGTCATCTTCTATCGTATTTCTATAACCTAGTGGTCTTAGAGAAATATCGATTTTTTCATCTTCTCTAATGTTTTTGACATAGCCTATGGTAGTAATACCTTCTTCTAAATCTGAAAAAACCTCACTTTTATATACCAATCCTTCTTTAGACTCTTCAATTAAAACAACAAAACCAAGTGGTGTTTCTTTCCCTATAATGATTGTAACTTTTTGTCCAATTTCTAACTCCATCTTTCTTATTTTAAATTGTTAATATATTCTTTTAGTACCAAATCATTTAGATCGCTAGGTGTAAAAACCTCAAGTACCTTTGGTTTATCTGACTTGTCATAAAAACCTACTACCTCTTCTGCTAAAGTCTTTAAATTATGTGCAGTACTATATTCAAATCCAAACATTACACATAAGTGCTCTGCTGTTAAACAATGGGGTGTTTCAAAGTATTTTAGAGCAGTAGATTTTTTAGGGCCTGGAATAATTTTAAAAATTCCACCACCAGAGTTGTTAATAATTACAATTCTAACATCTGATGGGATATAATTATTCCACAATGCATTGCTATCATAAAAAAAACTCAAATCCCCTGTAATTAATGTTGTAGGTTTTTGTGTTGCATAAGCGGCTCCTAGAGCAGTACTAGTACTTCCATCTATTCCACTAGTTCCTCTATTACAAAAAACAGTAATGGTTGAATTCATTTCAAATAGTTGAGAATAACGAATAATGGCACTATTACTAAACTGTACTTCTGAAAAATCTGGAATTACTTTTAAAACCTGTTCAAATACTTTTAGATCTGAATAAGGGGCTGTTTTAATATAATGGTTGTGTTTTTCTCTGATACGTTGCTTGTAATGAGTCCAAGTAGATTCATAAGTACTCTTATTATCATAATCTACCAGCTCACAAAAATGTTTAAAGAATGAATGACTGTCTATTTTGAGGTGCTTACTTAGAACTTGATAGGTATCAAAAGCTCTTAACTCATTCACATGCCAATGCTCTTTTGGTGAATAGTCACGTAAAAACTTTTTTATTTTTTTAGAAACAATCATTCCACCAAATGTTAATAGAATATCTGGTTGAAGTGATGTAAACTCTTCTTCTGTTAAATTAAAAATAAGATTGTCTATAGAATTTACAAATCTTTTATTGTAAAGATTAGAGGTAGTTTCTGTAAACACTAATACCGATGGATCATCGGCAACTTTGTCTAATAAAATTTCTAATGCTGCATTAGGCGAATGAACTCCTACTAAAATCATTTTCTTCTTGGCAGAATTCCATTGAGATGCTAAATTTTCGTAATCAATGGTATCTTGAAGATCTGATTCCTCAGCTATAAAACGAAAATCATTCATTGTTGCTACAGTTTCATATAGCGGCTCATTAAAGGGTGCATTAATATGAATTGGCCCTTTTACTTGTCTTAGCAATGAAAATGCTTTTGAAAGTGCTTTTATAGAATTTTCAGCATCAAATTCTTTCAAATTTGCGCTATATAAAATATGATTTTTAAACACATTTTCTTGACGTATGGTTTGTCCGTCTCCAATGTCAATTAAATGTGCTGGTCTGTCTGCAGAAATAACAACTAAAGGAATCTGACTGTAATATGCTTCAGCAATAGCTGGGTAGTAATTTAACAAGGCAGAACCAGAGGTGCAAACTAATGCAACTGGCTTTAGTGTTTGTTGCGCAATTCCTAAGGCAAAAAAAGCTGCACAACGCTCATCTACTATGCTCAGCGTTTCAAAATCTTTATGATTAGAAAAACCAATAGTTAAGGGTGCATTTCTAGACCCTGGAGAAATGACAACAGTTTGTATTTCAAATTGGCGACATGCAGCGATAATAATTTGTGCTAATTCTTTCTTCGGATACATTGTTTGTTACAAAAAATTGAACAATTTGCGAGTTGCAAAGTTACTGTCTTTATCTAGGAATTAATGATGAAAATAGAAAAATCAGAAAATTTCAAAAGCGAACTACTTTTTTAACTTCCTGATTTAGTAATGATTTTTTTAGTAAATTTTAATTTCCTTTTTGGTAATCAGCTAAAAACTTAGCCAAACCTATATCAGTTAATGGGTGTTTTAATAATCCATAAATAGCACTTAAAGGACCAGTCATTACATCTGCACCTAATTTTGCACAATCAATAATATGCATGGTATGTCTTACCGATGCTGCTAAAATTTGTGTTTCGTACATATAATTATCAAAAATTAAGCGTATTTCAGAAATAAGATTTAACCCATCTGTAGAAATATCGTCTAAACGACCAATAAAAGGCGACACATAAGTTGCTCCTGCTTTGGCTGCTAATAAAGCTTGACCCGCTGAAAAAACTAAGGTTACATTGGTTTTAATTCCTTTGTCTGAAAAATATTTACACGCTTTTACCCCATCTGCTATCATTGGTAATTTTACCACAATTTGTGGGTTTAAAGCAGCCAATGCTTCTCCTTCTCTTACCATGCCTTCAAAATCTGTAGAAATTACTTCAGCAGAAACATCTCCATCTACTTCTTCACAAATTGCTTTGTAATGATTGATAATATTTGCTTCTCCTGTAATTCCTTCTTTGGCCATTAAAGACGGATTGGTAGTTACTCCATCTAAAATACCGAGTGCTTGGGCTTCTTTAATCTGCTCTAAATTGGCGGTGTCAATAAAAAATTTCATATGATTTGTTTAGTTGTAAATTATAATTTATAATGGTTCATTAATAGTTTTTCGTATTGTTTACTGGGCAGTATTTTTTTTAACACAATGGAAAATTTCTCCATAAATGTACCTACTTTATAATGTACATTCGGTTGTTTTAGATTTATAACATCATAAATCTGTTCTGCCATTTTAATTGGATTCATTCCACTATCTACATGCGAATCCATTAAATCTAAATTAACTTGATACTTTTCTTTATAAGCAGAATTCTCAAACACTGGTGTATGATATCTTCCTGCCGCTATATTGGTTGCAACATCTCCTGGGGCTATGGTTGCTATTTGAATGCCAAATTCTTTCACTTCCATTCTAATGGCTTCAGATACCAAATCTAAGGCTCCTTTTGTTGCAGAGTAAATACCTCTATACGGCAAGCCCATATAGCCGGCAATAGAAGTTACATTAATTATAGTTCCTGATTGCTGTTTGCGCATCTGAGGTAATACTGCTTTCATCATGTCTATGGAACCAAAGAAATTGGTCTCAAAAACTTTTCTCATTTCATCAGTTGGAGTATCTTCTATAGGCCCCGTAATTCCCATACCAGCATTGTTTACCAATACATCTATTCGTCCTTCTTTAGCTATAATATGTTGGATTACTTTTTCTATAGAATCTATTTTGGTAACATCTAAAGGCAATAGTGTATAAGGGTCATCAGCAGTACTTTTGGGGGTTCTGCCAGTTCCATAAACCGTATAATTTTTTGAGGCTAAAAAAGCTGCTGTAGATTTACCTATTCCAGAAGAAGCACCCGTAATTAAAACTATTTTAGACATGAATGTTTAACAAAAATATTAAGTTGTAACAAATATCTAAAAAGAAACTGTGAATTAGAGATAAATAGTTTGCTAGATATTAACAGACTTATGAATACTTCTGAGAGGTGAAATAATGATTTAATAAATAAATGATTTAATGAGGGAATGATTTAATAAAGAAATGTATTGGTATCGTCTAATTTTTTGGCACAAAAAAAGGCAAGCTACCTACATCACACTGCTACAACCAAGTACTCTTGCTGCGTTCCCGCCCTGGGAGATTCCGAGGGAGCTAGTTGTGTAGGACTTGCCAAGGCAAATTTACAACCAATTTTTATCTTAGCAAATGAAACTTTCTCCTTTTTTATGTAACTTTTGTAACCAATTGGTTACTAATCTATTGTTTTGTTCTTATTACAATAAGTAACAGACACAAATGAATTCTATATATTTGTAGAAAAACTAACTAAAATTTAAAAATAATTTATGGAAAATCAAGTTTCGAGTAAAAGTACAATGTTAAATTACGGATTACTTCTGGGGGTAGCATCTATATTTATAAATTTAGCTGCATATGCATTAGGTATCCACTTAGATCAAGATTGGAGAATAGGTATTTTGGGCTTTTTAGCTATGATTGTTATCATAGTTTTAGGTATAAGAAATTTTAAATCTGTAAACAACAATCTTATAACTTGGGGCCAGTCTGTTAAAATTGGTGTCGGAATTGCTATTGTTAGCGCATTATTAGGGATTATTTATAATTTAATCTTTATGAATTTTATTGAGCCTGAGTTTATGAACCAGATGATGGAAAAACAAGTTGTTGCGTGGGAAGAATTAAATATGACTGAAGAACAAATTGAAGCTTCCAAATCAATGATGGAAACCTTTTCTAGCCCAGGTATTACATCTGCTATTGGTATTGTAGCTGCTGCATTTTTTGGTTTCGTAATTTCTGCCATCGCAGGTGCCATTATGAAAAGAACGGAAGAAGACCAATACTAGAAATTATTTTTAGTGTAAAGAATATGTGTAACTTTGCATTGTAAATAATCACTTATGGACATATCGGTAGTCATACCTTTATTTAACGAAGAAGAATCTTTAAAAGAATTATATGATTGGATTGCATCAATGATGCAGTCCAATCAGTTTTTATATGAGGTGATCTTTATAGATGATGGTAGTACGGATACTTCCTGGGAAGTTATTGAAGAAATCTCTAAAACAACAAGTACTGTAAAAGGCATTCGTTTTCAAAAAAACTATGGTAAATCTCAAGCCTTAGATGCTGGCTTTCAAATTGCAGCTGGAAACGTTGTTATTACTATGGATGCTGATTTACAAGACAGTCCTGACGAAATTCCTGGATTGTACAAGTTAATTACTGATGAAAATTTTGATTTAGTTTCTGGTTGGAAAAAGAAACGATACGACAATATTATTGCAAAAAACATCCCTTCAAAATTATTTAACTGGGCGGCAAGAAAAACATCAGGCTTACAATTACATGATTTTAATTGTGGCTTAAAAGCTTACAAAAACGAAGTCATTAAAACGGTAAAAGTTAGAGGTGAAATGCACCGCTATATTCCTGTTTTAGCAAAAAACAAAGGGTTTTTAAATATTGGCGAAAAAATAGTACAGCACCAAGCAAGAAAATATGGTGAAACTAAATTTGGTATGAGTAGATTTATCAACGGTTTTTTAGATCTTATTACCATTTCTTTTTTATCAAAATTTGGTAAAAGACCCATGCATTTCTTTGGTCTTTGGGGTACACTCATGTTTATTTTTGGTCTTTTTTCTGCTGGATATTTAGGAGTTACCAAACTCTATAAATTATCTCAAGGAATGAAAGCCATTTTAATTACAGACAATCCTTGGTTTTATATTGCAATGGTTAGTATGATATTGGGTACGCAATTATTTTTAGCCGGTTTTTTAGGGGAGCTTATTTTAAAGACAAAAGAAGCAGAAAACTATTACACAATCAAAGAAAAACTAAATTACTAACTCCATAAATTTTGGACTTATAAGCAATGAAAAATATTTTAGACAAAGCAACCTTATGGCTTTCAGACACATTTGATACTGAAACACAACAAGAAATACAACAATTAATTAGCTCTAATTCTAATGATCTAACAGATCGATTTTACAAAGATCTAGAGTTTGGAACAGGTGGAATGCGAGGAATGATGGGCGCTGGAACCAACCGTATTAATAAGTATACCTTAGGGAAAGCCACCCAAGGGCTGAGTAATTACTTAAAAGAATCGTATCCTAACGAAGAAATAAAAGTAGCCATCGCTTACGATTGTAGGCACAACAGTGACACCTTTTCTAGACTGGTTGCTGAGGTACTTTCTGCAAATGATATTAAAGTGGTAGTATTTGAAGATTTACGTCCTACTCCAGAACTTTCGTTTGCTGTAAATGAGTTAAACTGTCATGCTGGAATTGTATTAACTGCCTCTCACAATCCGCCAGAATACAATGGCTATAAAGTGTATTGGACAGATGGTGGTCAAATAGTTCCTCCACAAGATAAAAGTATCATAGATGAGGTGAATTCCTTAGATTTTTCTGATATTAATTTTAATGCAAAACCTGCATTAATTTCTGAAATTGGTGCTGAAGTAGATGAAGCTTTTTGGAAAGCATCTATTAAAAATGGCACCTTTGATGTACAAGGAAGAGATGATTTAAAAATTGTTTTTACATCGTTGCACGGTACTTCTGTGAAATTAATTCCTGAAGTTCTAAAAAGAGCTGGATATCCTCAAGTGCACAGCATTAAAGAACAAGAAGAACCAGACGGTAATTTTCCAACGGTAAAATCGCCCAATCCAGAAGAGCCTGAAGCACTTGAAATGGCTATAAATCTTGCTGAAAAAATTGGAGCAGATATTGTTTTAGGAACAGACCCAGATAGTGATAGAATTGGAATTGCTGTTAGAGATACCAGTGGTAAAATTAAATTATTGAACGGAAATCAGGCCATGGTTGTTATGACAGATTTCTTAATTAAGCAATGGAAACAACAAGGAAGACTTAACGGGAAACAATTTGTTGGCTCTACTATCGTTTCCACTACTATGGTGAATGATATCGCCACAAGTTATGGTGTAGAAACTAAAATTGGTTTAACCGGTTTTAAATGGATTGCTAAAATGATTATAGATTTTCCTGATCAAGATTTTATTGGCGGAGGAGAAGAAAGTTTTGGGTATATGGTAGGAGATTTTGTAAGAGATAAAGATGCGGTAACGTCTGCATTATTAGCCTGTGAAATTGCCGCTGCAGCCAAAGCAGGTGGAAGTTCTTTTTATGAAACCTTGCTAGAGCTTTATACAAAGCATAGTTTCTACAAAGAACGATTGGTTTCTTTTACAAAGAAAGGGATGGATGGAGCAGAACAAATTAAACAAATTATGATAGATTTACGTAAAAACCCACTCACTCACATAGACGGGTCTAAAGTAACTTTTGTAAATGATTATGAGGCTTCTACAGAAAAGAATATGATTACTGGAGAAGAAAAAATTATGGAGCTACCGAAATCTAATGTATTAATTTATCATACAGAAGACGGTACTAAAGTGGCAGCTAGACCTAGCGGAACAGAGCCAAAAATAAAATTCTATTTTAGTGTGCAATCTCCTTTAGATACTGTTGGAAATGCAATTGAAAAAGAACAAGAATTGGATACTAAAATTGATAGAATTATAACTGAAATGGCTATTTAATGATCTACTTTAAAAAAATATTACAATATGCAAGACCTTATAAACTATATGCGGTTTTAAACATCATATTCAATATTTTTTATGCAATTTTCTCTGCATTGTCATTTATAGTTTTAATGCCATTATTTCAAGTCATATTTAAGACAGACGAAAAAATAGTGTATGAGGAACCTATTTTTAAAGGCTTCACAAGTGGGATGGAATATTTGAATGATTATTTCAATTACTACGTTTCAACGTTGGTAGGTGAAAATCAAGAAAAAACATTACTATTTGTAGTTCTTTTAATTGTTGTGATTTTTCTATTAAAAAACCTGTTTAGCTATTTAGCTTTTTACTACATCACATTTCTTAAAAATGGTGTTTTAAAAGACATTCGTAACGATTTATATCACAAAACTATTTCGCTGCCAATCTCCTATTTTTCTGAAAAAAAGAAAGGAGATATTATGGCTAGAATTGGACCAGATGTTATTGAAGTTCATTATTCATTTCTATCAATTTTAGAACTGATTTTTAGAGATCCAATAATGATTTTGATCACAATTATTTCTATGTTATCTGCAAGTGTAAAACTAACATTTTTTATTTTTGTTTTTGTTCCTGTTGCTGGTTTCATTATTAATATTATTGGGAAAAATTTAAAAAAGACATCAGACAAAGTACAAAGAGAGCAAGGGACATTCTTATCTTTATTAGAAGAAACTTTATCTGGCTTACGAGTAATTAAAGGGTTTAATGCTGAAAAAGTTTTTCATAAAAAATTCGAAAAATCAACCTCTAAGTTTGAACAATTTTCTAATAAATTAATGATAAGGACACAACTAGCTGGACCTGTTAGTGAAATTTTAGGTATTATGGTTTTCTGTGTTTTAATATGGTATGGTGGTAATTTAGTCTTAATAGAAAAAACAATACCTCCAGCTGTTTTTATTCCATTTCTTGGTCTTGCATACAACATCATTACTCCTGCAAAATCTATTTCCAAAGCAAGTTTTACCATTAAAAAAGGGAATGCTGCTGCAGAAAGAATATTAGATATCTTAGAAACTCAAGATCCCTTACAAGACAGCCCAAATGCTATTGATAAAACCGATTTTAATTCAGAAATTGAATTTAAAAATGTGTCTTTCAAATACCAAGAAGAGTATGTGTTGAAAGATTTTTCTCTGAAAGTTCCTAAAGGAACATCTGTAGCCTTGGTAGGACAGTCTGGAAGTGGAAAATCTACTTTAGCTAATTTAGTGACTCGTTTTTACGATGTAAATAATGGAAGTATTACTGTAGACGGAAACAATGTAAAAGATATTTCTAAAAAATCATTGCTCGGACTAATGGGGATTGTGACTCAAGATTCTATTTTATTTAACGATTCTGTCTCAGAAAATATTAAACTTGGAAAACAGGATGCTACAGCAGAAGAAATTAGAAATGCTTCTGAGATAGCCAATGCACATGAATTTGTGAAAGAACTACCAAAACAATACGATACCAATATTGGTGATGGTGGAAATAAATTATCTGGCGGACAAAAACAACGCTTATCTATAGCCAGAGCAGTCTTAAAAAATCCACCAATTATGATTTTAGACGAAGCAACCTCTGCACTAGATACAGAGTCTGAACAATTGGTTCAAATAGCCCTAGAAAAAATGATGAAAAATAGAACATCATTGGTCATAGCTCACAGATTGTCTACCATACAAAATGCCGATAATATTGTAGTGATGCGTAAAGGTTCAATTGTTGAACAGGGAAAACATGATGAATTATTGGATAAAAAAGGAGAATACTTTAAGCTGGTAACCATGCAAACTTTGCAATAATGCTTCTGGAAAAAATCATATTTACACTTTTCTTCAAATGGAAATATTTGATAGCGATATTGCACGCTAAATTTCTCAAAAAAAATAAAAATAGTGATTTCAAATCAATTACCTATGTTGCTAGAGAAGCAGACAAAGATTGGATATTTGGTGCAAAAGTAAGACGGCTTGCAAAATTTTCTGGTCTCAATGCTACTGCTTATTTTCATAATCGACTACGAGATTTGCCAGATAGCGATGGTTATTTTTTTGTGTTCCATCAGTACTTCTATAGGGCTATGCGTCACAATCCAAAAATTCTAAACAAAAAAAATATTGTGATGTTTACCCACCCTAACTGGACCTTTTCTTTTTCGGAAAGTCATGTTATTTGGTGTTTAAATAAAGCAGATAAGGTTATTTGCTTAAACTCTAAGGTTCAACAAGAACTAATTGCTGCAGGCTTAGACGCAGATAAAACTTCATTAATTCATATTGCCTCAGATCCAGATTTCTTTTATCCTCATGAACGAAAAATAGGTTCTGTTGGTTTTTGTAGTGCATTTGGAGAACGAAAAAATCCTGAAATGGTATATCAGTTGGTAAAAAACATGCCCGAAAGATCTTTTTATCTCTTGGGTAGGTATTGGGAAAATTTTGAGAAGTATGATGAAATGAAAAATATGCCAAACCTCACCTACTACAATAATGAAGACTATAGTAAATACCCAGAAGTGTATAACAAAATAGATGTATTTGTTTCTCCATCTACATTAGAAGGTGGGCCTGTTCCTGTTTTAGAAGCAATGCTGTCTAATTGTTTTCCGATAGCCTCTAAAACTGGTTTTTGTCCAGATGTAATTTCAGACGGAGACAATGGGTTTTTATTTGACATTGATGCAACGTATACAGAAGTAATGAAACTAATTAAGCTAGCCGATTCAAAAACAGTAGATGTAAGGCAATCAGCATTAGAACATTCTTGGAAAAACTGTTCTCAAAAAATTGATGATTTATTTCTAGGGTAAGCTTAGTTAATTTTTAAACCTAGCTCATGTCCTTTTCTTAGCATAAAATCAAAAGATGCTTGATGATTGTTAGGAATTTCACCTTCTAAAATAGCTTCTTTAATAGCTTCTTTTAACTGACCAATTTCACGACAAGGCTTTAGATTAAAAGTTTTCATAATCTCCTCTCCACTAATAGGTGGTTGAAAATTTCGCACATGATCTCGTTCTTCTACTTCTTTTATTTTTTCGCGTACATCTTCAAAATTCTTATGATAGCGTTCAAATTTTTTAGGATTCTTTGTAGTAATATCTGCCTCACATAAGGTCATTAAAGCATCAATATCATCACCAGCATCAAAAACCAACCTTCTTACAGCAGCATCTGTAACATCGGTTGCTAAAACAATAGGCCTAGAACTTAACATCACCAACTTCTGCACAAATTTCATCTTAGTGTTTAAGGGCAATTTTAAGCGTTTGAATAATTTATAGACCATTTTAGATCCCACAAATTCATGTGCATGAAAAGTCCAACCTATTTTCTTGTGAAATCGTTTTGTAGGTGCCTTGCCTATATCATGCAATAAAGCTGCCCATCTTAACCAAGTATCTTCGGTAGTTCTTGAAATATTATCAAGAACTTCTAAGGTGTGATAGAAATTATCTTTGTGTTTTTGACCTTCTACCTCTTCAACACCTTTTAAAGCAATTAATTCTGGCAGAATCATTTCCAATAAATTGGTTTTTTCTAATAATAAAAACCCAATTGAAGGTTTCTTAGCATCAATTATTTTATTTAATTCTACAATAATTCGCTCTTTCGTAATAATGGCTAAACGTGGTGCATTCTTTGCAATTGCTTTTAAGGAATGTTCTTCAATTTCAAAATTTAATTGAGTTGCAAATCTAATGGCTCGCATCATTCGTAATGGATCATCAGAATAGGTGATATCTGGATTTAAAGGCGTTTTAATGATTTTATTTGCTAAATCCTTAATTCCATTAAAGGGATCTAATAATGTACCGTAATCGTCATTATTTAAACTTATTGCCAATGCATTGATTGTAAAATCTCTTCTGTTTTGATCGTCTTCCAGGGTTCCTTCTGTAACTTCTGGGTTTCTACTGTCTTCTGCATAAGATTCTTTTCTAGCACCAACAAACTCTAGCTCTATATCTTTGTAGCGCAGCATTGCTGTTCCGTAAGTTTTAAAGACCTGAACTTTGGGTTTATTTGGCAACAAAGAAGCTACTTTTTTTGCCAGAGCAATACCATTTCCAATAGTCACAACATCTATGTCTTTAGCAGTGCCTCTTTGTAAAATAAAATCACGCACAAACCCACCAATAACATAACTTTTCACCTCTAAAATTTCGGATGCTTTTGCTATGATTGAAAAAATATCTTCTGATATGGCTTCTTTGTAATTTTGGTTTTGCATGAATTAATCTCTTATTACTTCTATGTCTTCTCCAATTAGTTTTAAAATTGTTGAAGATTTGTCTGTAATTTTATCTCGCTCCAAATTTACTATATAATCTACGCCCTCCAAAATTGGTTGACTTATTTCTGAAAATGATTTTGGAGTAGCTTCTCCACTTATATTCGCAGAAGTTGAAACAATTGGTTTTCCAAATAAATTTATTAAATCCAAACAATAGTCATGTGTTGGAATTCTAATGGCTATAGTGTTATCTGATGCAATGGTATTAGATGCCAATCTTGTGGGGTTATTATAAATAATTGTGGTTGGTTTCTCAGAAGCTGTAATTATATGAATTGCTTTTTCTGGAATTGTCTCAATATAAGAATTCAACATTTCTAAAGAACTAACTAAAATTACCAAGCTTTTACTTTCTACCCTATTTTTTAGCTCAAAAATTTTAGCAACTGCTTCATCACAAGTAGCATCGCAACCAAGACCCCATACGGTGTCTGTTGGATACAAAAGAATTTGCTTGTTTTGTAAGACTTTTAATGCATCAAGTAGTGCTGTATTAAACATCAGTTTTTTCCAAATAGTTTAGTTATTTTATATCTACGAAACCATGAAATTACTCTTTTTTCTGGTACGCCGTTTTTTTCGATATATGCTTCTACTGCATTAACCATGCGTATTGCAGATTTACCATCTGTGTATGGATGGTATTCTTTTAAAATATTTGCGCGTTTTTCTTTAAAAGGATCTTCTGTTAAATTTACAGCTACTTTATGAACCAAACCACTATAGGATAATGAATTATCCCAATTAGCAACAGCAGCATTATTTTTAAAAGTAAGTACTGGCTTGTCTAATAGTAAAAATTCATAGACAACAGAAGAAGTATCACTAATCATAAGATCCGCTATCAATAAATATTTGATAATATTTCGTTCTTCCACAAAGAGTACATTCTCAAATTTATCTGCAAGTTTTTTATATAAATCAATTAAATTTTGCGCCATTAAATCATGAAATTTAATCACAATAAAATATTCTTTATGAGCTGCCAGTTCTTCTATCTGTGCCAATAAATAAGGAGCACTTGATAATGATGGTGAAAATGTAGGTGCAAAAAGAATAATTTTTTCTGTGTTAGAACTAAGTAATAAGTCTTGTTTGTCTTCATCATATTTATGAAGTTCTTTTCCATAGATATCTAGTTTTGGCCAACCTGTTTCTACAACACTAAAGTTTTTATGCTTTTGGGCAGCTTCAGAGAACCATTTTGTAAAATAAGGTCCTTGAGTTAAATACAAATCAAAATAACTACGGATTCTAAAGTGAGATTTTTTTTCTCCTGCCAACCCATGAAATACCTGAGTTTTAACTCCCCTTAGGTAATATGGCACTTCATTCCCTGGAACAAAAATAGCATCACTTTTAAAGTTAATGATCTCTTTAATACTAGAAGTGACATTTTCATCTTTGAAAGGAAATTTTTCTATTATTGCTGCTCTAACAAACCAAATATATTCATCATTTTTTTCTTTTAAAACCTCCATGATAGGTTGAAGAATTCCAAAAGAATAAGGGTTCATACAAAATAGAACTGTCTTCATAAACGATGATATAATGTTATAAAAAAATTATCAGTTAAGAACTAATTTCAAGAGTTAGTATTATAATTTTAACCGTTGGTATTACTATTATTTTTTTTATTATTTAAATACCAAAGATTCATATACCTATCTAGAACTCTGTAGGCTCTAATTTTTGATATTAAAAACCCTGCATGTCCATCTAAAAAACCAAGTCTTAAAATAAAATGAATTATAAAGGTTACTAATGGCTTTACAAATAAATGAAATAAGGTTACTTTCTGACCTCTTTCATGCAATTGTTCTGCTTGAATTTGAGCATACAATTTTTGTTTTGACATATAATGGTCAAAATCTCTATAGGAAAAATGATCAACTCTATGTTTAAAAAAGCCAAGTGAACCGTCTGCTTTTATAGTTTCATGAACTTTAACTCCATTATATCTGCAATTGCTTTTACGAAATAAACGAATCACTTTATCTCTTTGGCAACCGGTGTATTTAATTTGCTTATCTCCCAAATAAAAATTTCTTTTTACATAAAATCCAACAAATGTTGTTTGAACTAAATCAATACTTAAAATTTCTTTTTTTAGACTTGGAGTCACCCTTTCATCTGCGTCTAAAATATAAATCCAATCGTTTTTAGCGAGGTCTATAGCAAAGTTTTTTTGTGAGGAAAAATCGTCAAAAACACGTTGTACAATTTTAACATCATGTTGTTTGGCAAGTTCTATAGTTGCATCGGTACTGAAGGAATCAATCACAATTATTTCATCTGCAAAATCAACAGATTTTATAGAAGCTTCAATATGAATTTCTTCATTTAGGGTTGGTATGATGGCAGTAATTTTCATTTTTTCTTATACAGCTACATTGTATTCACGTAGCGCCTCATTTAGAGAGGTTTTTTTGTTGGTGCTTTCTTTTCTTTTTCCAATAATAAGTGCACATGGCACTTGGTAGTCTCCTGCTGGAAATTTTTTAGTATAACTTCCAGGAATAACAACACTTCTTTCTGGGACTTCACCTTTCATTTCTATAGGTTCATTTCCAGTAACATCAATAATTTTTGTACTCATTGTTAAGACAACATTGGCTCCTAAAACAGCTTCTTTACATACCTTTACCCCTTCAACTACAATAGATCTAGAACCAATAAAGGCTCCATCTTCAATAATTACTGGAGAAGCTTGCAAGGGCTCTAAAACACCACCAATTCCAACTCCTCCAGATAAATGGACATTTTTTCCTATTTGTGCACAACTTCCAACCGTAGCCCAAGTATCTACCATCGTTCCTTCATCTACATAAGCACCTATATTTACATAACTTGGCATTAAAATAGTTCCAGATGCTATATAAGAACCGTGTCTAGCAACTGCATTTGGCACCACTCTTATTCCTCTGGCCTCAAAGTTTCTTTTTAATGGAATTTTATCGTGATATTCAAAAATACCTGCTTCTAAAGTTTCCATTTTTTGAATTGGAAAATACAGTACTACGGCCTTTTTAACCCATTCATTTACTAGCCAATCAGTACCTTTGGGTTCTGCAACACGCAAGACTCCAGTATCTAGTAAATCTATGACTTTTCTAATGGCACTGACTGTTGTTTGTTCTTTTAAAAGCGCTCTGTCTTCCCAGGCATTTTCTATAATTACTTGTAAAGAATTCATACATTTATTGTTTCAAATATGTTTACATTTATTGGGGTAACTCCAGCAACAAAGATAGCATACTAATCACTTTTTAACGCGAAGATACATTTTTTAAACAGAAAATTTTATCCTGTTTAAAATCCTTATTTTTGCAGTAAACAAAGAATAATGGCAAGAATTTTAGCAATAGATTTTGGAGAAAAAAGAACAGGAATTGCTGTTACAGATGAACTTCAAATTATTGCCTCTGGTTTAACAACTGTTGCAACAAAAGATTTAATTGTTTTTCTAAAGGAGTATACCTCAAAAGAACCTGTTGAATTGTTTATTATTGGAAAACCAACACAAATGAACAACACCGATAGTGAAAGTGAAAAACATATTGTTGTTTTTTTAAAACTCCTTAAAAAATCAATCCCCACAATTCCTGTTATACGAATTGATGAACGATTTACATCTAAAATGGCATTTCAAACCATGATAGATAGTGGTTTAAAAAAGAAACAACGAAGAAATAAAGGATTAGTAGATGAGATTAGTGCAACCATTATTCTTCAATCTTATCTATACAGCAAACACTAATCAAATCTGAATTTAAAACTTTCCACTTTTAACTTTTCTCTTTCTACTACTAACTTCGTACTTTTGCAAAAATTATTAGAATTTAAGCCTTTATGATTTTACCTATTGTAGCTTACGGAGATCCTGTTTTAAGAAAAGTTGCCCAAGAAGTTGGACCAGATTACCCAAATCTAAAAGAATTGATTTCAAATATGAAACAGACGATGTACAATGCCAGTGGTGTTGGTATAGCGGCGCCTCAAATAGGCAAATCTGTTCGTATTTTTATTATTGACGCCACTCCTTTTGCAGAAGATGAAGACATTAGTGAACTAGAAAGAGATCAATTAAAAGATTTTAATCAAGTATTTATTAACCCAACTATTGTTAATGAAGAAGGAGATGAATGGGCTTTTGCTGAAGGTTGCCTTAGTATTCCAGACATTAGAGAAGATGTTTTGAGACAAGAAACAGTAAGCTTTGAGTATGTAGATGAAAATTTTAAAAAACATTCAAAAACCTTAACCGGAATTGCTGCTCGTGTTTTTCAGCATGAATATGATCATTTAGAAGGAATTTTATTTACTGATAAACTCTCTTCATTAAAGAAAAGAATCTTAAAAAAGAAATTAGAAAAAATATCATTAGGAAAGATTACCTCTAGTTATAGAATGCGCTTTCCAAATATAAAAATTTAAATATGGAGTTTAGTAAAATTATTTCAGTTGCAGGAAAACCAGGATTATTTCATGCAATATCTCAAACAAAATCTGGATTTATTGTAGAATCTTTAATGGACAAAAAAAGATTTCCAATACCCTCTACTAACAATGTTAGTTTGTTAGAAAACATTGCCATATACACTTATGAAGAAGAAGTTCCCTTATTGACTGTTTTTAAATCTATGTATGAAAAAACAGCAGGTAAAGAAGCTATTAGCCATAAAGAAAGTAGTCAAAAATTAACGGCATACTTTTCTGAAATACTACCTGGCTATGATGAAGAACGCGTGTATACATCAAATATTAAAAAAGTGATACAGTGGTATAACTTACTAGTAACTTCTGGAGTAGATTTCTCTACTATAGAAGCTTCAAAAGAAAATACAGAAGAAGTGTAAATGAATTCTAGAAAACAGCAATTAGAAGCTTTCAATCGTTTGTTAGATATTATGGATGAACTTCGGGAGAAGTGTCCTTGGGATAAAAAACAAACCTTAGAGTCTCTCAGACATCTAACAATTGAAGAGACCTATGAGCTTGCTGATGCTATTTTAGAGAATGATCTTCATGAAATAAAAAATGAGCTTGGTGATGTCTTATTACATCTTGTTTTTTACGCTAAAATTGGTTCCGAAAAAAAAGCCTTTGATATTGGAGATGTTGCCAATGCAATTTCTGAAAAATTAATTGCACGTCATCCTCATATTTATGGAGATACTGTGGTTGAAAACGAAGAAGATGTAAAACAAAACTGGGAAAAACTAAAACTTAAAGAAGGTAAAAATTCTGTATTAGAAGGTGTGCCTAAGAGTCTTCCTGCTCTTGTAAAAGCATCAAGAATTCAAGACAAAGTTTCTGGTGTTGGTTTTGATTGGGAAGAGCCGCACCAAGTTTGGGATAAAGTTCAAGAAGAATTGTCTGAACTTAATGAAGAAATTAAAAAAGGGACAAAAGACACCATAGAATCTGAATTTGGTGATGTATTATTCTCAATGATAAATTATGCGCGGTTTATAAATGTAAACCCAGAGAATGCCTTAGAGAAAACAAATAAGAAGTTTATAAACCGTTTTCAATATTTGGAGAAAGCTGCCAAAAAAGAAGGGAAAGAATTAACAGAGATGTCATTATCTGAAATGGATGTATATTGGGAATTATCTAAAAAAATATTTAAATAGCCAATAGCTAGATAAGCTTTTAATGTTTTAAATGAGAAAAAACCACTAAATGAATGTATTAATAACAATTAATTGTAAAGGTCCGTTTAGTGTTTATCAAGCTCAGATTGAAATGATTTGTTTACTAAAAAACAAAGGTGTCAATATCAAAGTAATTGGTTTTTACAGTGATCAAATCAAACAATTTTTTGACAATAAAGGAATTGACAATGCTCTTGTATACCCAAAATCTAGAATAGATAATAGTTATATTAAAGAGGTTAAAAATACTATTAGAGAATGTAAAATTGATATTTTACATGTTTTAGACGGGAAATCTCTAAGAAATTGTGTGGTAGCAGTAAAGAAAGAACAAGTAAGATTAATCACCTATTTTGGATCTGCAAGCCTATATTGGCATGACTTAAGCTCTTATTTAACCTATTTAAACCCAAGAGTTGAAAAAATTATTTGTAATAGTTCTTATGTTTATCAGCATGTGAAAAAACAGCTTTTTAAAAAAAATAAACATAAAGTTATAAAAATTTACAAAGGCTACAACCCAAATTGGTTTAAAAATATTATCCCTTTTGATTACACTTCTATTGGTATTCCTAAAAACAGTATTGTGGTAGCTTTTGCTGGTACAAACACAAAAAATAAAAGAATTTCAGACTTTATAAAATCATCTCAATATTTAGCTTCAGAAAAAGAAGTTCATTATATTATTTTTGGAAAAGACACTATCGAGAAGGGTTTAGAAAAGTACAAAAAAGAAAGCCCTATAAAAAATAACATTCATTTACTTGGTTTAAGACCTGATGCTATTTCATTAATTAAAGGAAGCAATCTTTACGTTCAAACATCGTTAAGTGAAGGTTTTGGTAGAGCTATTAGTGAAGCCATGTCTGTAGGAAAACCAATTATAATGACAGATGCAGGTGGTTGTACAGAACTAATAGATGAAAGCTGTGGTATTATTACTCCTACTAAAAATCCAGAAGCTGTTGGAAAAGCAATTTCTAGCCTTGTAAATAATGACAAATTAAGACTTCAAATGGGAATTAATGCTCAAAAACGTATTGAAAAAGTATATCATATACATGATACTGTAGAGGATACAATGGAGCTTTACAAACAGTTGTTAGAACAATAAAAGTTTAAATACACTTCTAAAAAAAAGCCACTCAATGAGTGGCTTTTTTTGTTATGCTAATTTCTTAGCGTTCTTTACCTTTTGTTTTGTTAAAGCAACGTCTATTACTTCATGCATGTCTGTTACATAATGAAATTTTAATCCTTTTAAATAACTTTTTTTAATATCTAAAATGTCTTTTTCATTGTCTTTACACAGCATAATTTCTTTGATATTGGCTCTCTTAGCAGCAAGAATTTTTTCTTTAATTCCACCAACAGGCAATACTTTTCCGCGCAGTGTAATTTCACCTGTCATAGCTAATTTACTCTTCACCTTTCGTTGAGTAAACACAGAAACTAAGGAAGTCAACATAGTAACTCCTGCACTTGGGCCATCTTTTGGTGTAGCTCCTTCTGGTACGTGAATATGAACATTATGCGTTGCTATTATTTCTGGATCAATTCCAAAATTTTCTGCATTTGCTTTGATATATTCCATAGCAATTGTAGCAGATTCTTTCATTACCTTTCCTAGATTTCCAGTAATAGTTAAAGTTCCTTTTCCTTTAGATAAGATAGATTCTATAAATAAGATATCTCCTCCAACACTTGTCCAAGCCAAACCCGTAACAACTCCTGCTACTTCGTTATTCTCATATTTATCTCGCTCTAATCTAGGAGCTCCTAGAATAGTTTCTATATCATCATTAGTAATAGCAATATTATACTCTTCTTCTAATGCAATAGATTTGGCCGCAAAACGAACCACTTTGGCTATTTGTTTTTCTAAACCACGCACTCCAGATTCTCGAGTATAGCCTTCAACAATTTTTTCGAGTTGAGCTTTTCCTACTTTAATTTCTTTTGCTGTTAAGCCGTGTTCCTTAACTTGTTTGGGTAATAAATGTCTTTTAGCGATTTCAATTTTTTCTTCAATGGTATAGCCAGTAACATTAATAATTTCCATTCTATCTCTAAGCGCCCATGGAATTTCACCTAAATTATTAGCCGTAGCTATAAATAAGACTTTTGATAAATCATACCCTACTTCTAGATAATTATCATAAAATGCAGTGTTTTGCTCTGGATCTAAGACTTCTAACATAGCAGAAGATGGATCTCCTTGATGACTTTGCCCTAATTTATCTATTTCATCCAATACAAAAACTGGGTTTGAAGTCCCTGCTTTTTTTAAGTTCTGAATTAAACGACCTGGCATGGCACCAATATATGTTTTTCTATGCCCTCTAATTTCAGCTTCGTCTCGTAAACCACCTAAAGACATTCTAATATACTTACGCCCCAAAGATTCTGCAACAGACTTTCCTAAAGATGTTTTTCCAACACCTGGAGGTCCGTATAAACAAATAATTGGAGATTTCATATCACCTCTTAACTTTAAGACTGCTAAATGTTCTATAATACGGTCTTTAACTTTTTCTAACCCGAAGTGATCTCTATCTAAAATTTTAACTGCTTGCTTCAAATTAAATTTATCATTAGAAAATATTCCCCAAGGCAATTCTAGCATCAACTCCAAGTAATTTCGTTGCACCCCATATTCTGCCATCTGTGGATTCATTCTTCTGAGTCTGGCCAATTCTTTATCAAAAGTTTCACCAACTTCTTTTGTCCATTTTTTAGACCTAGCTTGTATGCGCATTTCATCTAACTCGGCATCATTATTAACTCCACCCAATTCTTCTTGAATGGTTTTTAATTGCTGATTTAAATAGTATTCACGTTGTTGTTGGTCTAAATCTGAACGAGTTTTAGATTGAATATCATTTCGTAATTGTAATTTTTGTAGTTCTTTATTAAGGTTTTTAAGGGTTAACAAAGCACGCTCTTTTAGATTGTCTTTTTCTAAAACAACTTGCTTTTGCATCACACTTAACTCCATATTAGAGGAGATAAAATTCACCAAAAAAGAATCGCTTTGAATATTCTTAATAGCAAAAGAAGCTTCAGTTGGTAACATTGGGTTTTCTTTTATAACCTCTAAAGCTTGCTCTTTTACAGAATCTATAATTGCACTAAATTCTTTTGGGTCATCTACCTCTTTATCTTCAATAGCCTCTTGTACCCTTGCTTTTAAATACGGTTGCTCCTGAATAAGTTCGTTTATTTTAAAACGCTTTTTTCCTTGAATAATTACTGTTGTATTTCCATCAGGCATTTTCAATACCCGTAAAATTTGTGCTACTACCCCTGTTTTATAGATATCTTCAGAGGTTGGGTCTTCTACATCTTCGTCTCTTTGGGCAACAACTCCAATAACTTTATCTCCTTTATTAGCATCGTTAATTAACTGGATAGATTTATCTCTACCCGCTGTAATAGGAATTACAACACCTGGAAATAATACGGTATTTCTTAGTGGTAAAATAGACAAGATTTCAGGAATATCTTCTTTATTAATAATCTCCTCATCTTCTGGAGTCATTAATGGAATTAATTCTGAATCTTCATTTAATATATTGGAAAGAGACAAACTGTCTAATGTTAGTATTTTTGATTTACTCATAGGTCTTTTATCTGTCATTATGACATTGAATTCTTTATAAAGAACCCAATAAAATTTTGATATTTATTTTTAAATAACTAAAAAACAAGTGTATACACATACAATACATCATTGTTTCATTAATTAAAATCAATTGTTATGCCAGTAATGTTTTTGTTGTACCTTATATTAACACATAGTTAAAAAACTATAAAATGGTTGAGTTTTACCGTATTAGAGAATATTAAGATTTTAAAGAGTATAATTAAGGAGTTCAATATTAAAAATTACTTCGCTCTGTTTTTAGCTGTTTCATCAAAGACATGTTGTAATATCTTTTCATCTATTTCAGACCACTCTAACTCTCTACGTTTCATAACAACTTTGGCAACTTCAATTACTTTATTTAATTGATAGGTTGTAAAACCAGCAGCACCTCCCCAACTAAAAGAAGGAATAAAATTTCTTGGAAAACCACTGCCAAATATATTGGCACTAACTCCAATAACTGTTCCTGTATTAAACATGGTATTTATTCCACATTTAGAATGATCTCCCATCATTAAACCACAAAACTGCAGTCCGGTATTGGTAAATCTTTCTTTATGGTAGTCCCAGAGTTTTACTTCTGCATAATTATTTTTTAAATTAGAGGTATTGGTATCTGCCCCAACATTACACCATTCACCTAACACAGAGTTTCCAAGAAACCCCTCATGTCCTTTGCTAGAAAAGCCAAATAAAACAGAGTTATTTACTTCACCTCCTACTTTGCAATAGGGTCCAAGGGTGGTAGCTCCATATACTTTAGCTCCCATTTTCAAAACAGAATATTCACACAATGCAAAAGGCCCTCTTACCAAACATCCTTCCATAATTTCTGAATCCTTCCCAATATATATTGGGCCTGTTGAAGCATTGAGAGAAGAAAATGAAATTGTAGCTCCTTCTTCTATAAAAATATTTTCTTTGTTTATTGCATGAACTCCTTCAGGAATTGGTGCAGAAGTTCTTCCTTGGGTGATTAGATCATAATCAGCTTTAATTGCTTTGTCATTTAAAGAAAAGATGTCCCAAGTGTTTTTTATCTGAAGAACTTCTTCTTTAAACTCTAGTTGTTCATAAGAATCAAAATCTACATGTTCTTGAGTATCGGAAGTAAAAAAAGCAATTACTTGTTCATCTTTAAAAATTGCTTGATTATTTGATAAATTACTTACTTGTTTTACCAAATTTTTAGTAGGTAAAAAAGAAGCATTAATTAATATATTTTTATCTAACTCTACCATTGGATATTTGTTTTCCAAATATTCTTCTGTAATAGATGTTGTCGTAAAACCTAAAAATTTTTCCCATTTTTCACGAATGGTTAAAACTCCAATACGAATGTCTGCTACAGGTCTAGTATAGGTAAAAGGTAATAGTGAGTTTCTAACATCACTATCAAAAAGTATATAGTTCATATTTTTAGCTTAAGGGACTATTTTCTACAAAACTAACTTTAAAAAAGGGATAAAAAAAACCGATTGTTTTCACAACCAGTTTTTATTTAAAAAAAGAACTATTATTTTTTTATAAATCTTTGTACTCCAATTTTACTATTGGTAGCTACTCTAATGATATAAATTCCTTTAGAAATTTTTTGAACATCTAAAGTTGAATCATTTGATGAAATAGTTTTGGATGACACTAATCTTCCAGTGAAATCAAAAACACCAACTTCTGCTTTTTCAACACCTGTTGGTAATTGAATATTCAATACATCTAATCCAGGGTTTGGGTATATTTCAAAATTTAATAAACTGTTTTTACTGATTCCTAAAGTGGTAACACTTAGTGCTGTACCACCTCTATTTTCCGGACCATGCCAAGCATATGTTGAGGTACCCCCCATTGCATAAATTATAGATAATGAACCAGCTGAAGCACTAAAAACATAATCTTGTGAATCTTGGGTATCATTATTTCTGGTAGCTACAATGGTTCTTTCATTATCAGATACAGTATTTGAAATTAAAGTCCAGTCTCCACTTTCATTTGAGGAATCATCTGCAGGTGGTATTGGTCTCTCTAAAGAAGTCGACGGGCCTGGTTCTGAAAAAGCATCTCGGATTGTATTTCCATCTGTCATAAAAATATCAGTACCATTCATTTCTTGATTTCCAAAACCAATGGCAAGCCAAACATCAGAGGGGCCGGCTAATGTTAATGTGGTTATAAATGTTTCTCCGTCTATTGTAATATTAGCAGTTAATCCTGTAAGTAATGTTTGTGTTCCAGTAGTAAAACTTTGTGAAAACAAAGAAAATGAAGTAGTCAAAAAAATGATAAGTACTATTTTTCTAGTGAAGGCCATCATTAAAAATTTAAAATATTTAGTATTAAATATATTTTTTTTAAAATAATGAAATCAATTTTTTCGACCAAAAACAAAATGTAAGACACATAAAACAATTTCAATACTAATTTTTTGGATAATACTATTATCATTAACTGTTAGAGGGATAAAAAAAACCGATTGTTTTCACAATCGGTTTGTTTATTTTAATAAAAAAATTAATTTTTAATAAATCTTTGTGCTCCAATTTTAGCATCAGAAGACACTCTAATTAGATAGATTCCATTAGATAATTTTTGAACATCTATACTAGTATCGTTAGATGAAATAATTTTTGATGTTACCAATCTTCCTGTATAGTCAAAAACACCAACCTCAGCTTTTTCTGTACCTGTTGGTAATTGAATATTCAATACATCTGATACAGGATTTGGATACATCTCAAAACTTAATAGTTTATTTTCAGAAATACCTGCTGCAGCTGTTACAGTTATAGTACCATACATATCGTCTGGATGAGGTGAGCATTCGTAAGTATTAACACCTACTGTAGTAAAAGTATGAGAATATACATGTCCTACAGCATATCTTACCGCATCAACACCAAATCCAGTTTCTGGTCCAGTTAATTTAAGTAAATTATGAGTTCCAGAGCCTTCCCATATCCACTCAACAGTATCACCAACCTCAATGGTGGTTTGTTGATCAGCACTATTGAAAGACCAGCCTAAACTAGCTGTTTGAGCAGACAGCCCAAAAGAAATTAAAGTAAAAAATAAGAGTAATGTTTTTTTCATAATTGTATTATTTTAAGAATTGGATGAATTTATTATTGTTTGTAATTTTCGCGTAATCTAGGGCTGTATTTCCTCGATTATCTTTTATGTTTGGATCAGCTTTATACTTCATTAACA
>OJIK01000028.1_pt1 | contig 53448 bp, 52 predicted proteins | sample 1595571 | NCBI WGS metagenome assembly OJIK01 (sample SAMN05416791, study PRJEB24817) | seawater metagenome | isolation source: Sea water | place: Canada:Atlantic | collected 2013-11 | reverse complement strand
TCGATCGCAATATCTTCGGTCATAAAATCAAAAAAACCCATAAAATATTTTTAGTGTATTATTTTTACTCGTGTCTTACAAAGTGTGGCACCTCCTCCAATTGAAATTTCCTGATAGCTTATTAGATTTTGGTTTGGATTCACAAAATAGTCTTTGGCTATAGAATCTCTACTAAAACGAATGATTTCGTCTTTAATCCTTGAAACATCAATTTTAAAAACAAAGTTCTTTTTAAGGGTATAAATATCAGTTAATGAACATTCATTCGTGTTTGTCTTGAATCTAATTTCCTGACCAAATATGAAAGTTGGAAATAAGAATAGTATACACGTTAAATATTTTATCATAATTCTTTTATTAAATTATAATTATCGTCTAGTAATGGAGCGTTTTTAAATTCATAAATTATTCCAATCCATACTAATATGAATACTATTCCTGCTATTGCTAATACCGCCACGTTTGTATGTTATGTTTAATATATTTCCATTTTATTGTTTTTTGAATGGTCTTATAAATTTAGGTGATTAATGTTAATTAAATATATATGTATACACTGCAAATACACTGCAAATAGGAGTAACTAAGATTCAAGTGCAAGATTAATTTATAATTTATTTAGTTTTGTGATTAATCCCTTAAACGTTAAGTATCATCAAGAATTATAAATTATTTTTTGTCTTATTTTTCATCTCTTTAAGCTCTTTTGCTAATAGATATTACGTAGATTCTTCTTCAGGAAGCGACTCAAATAATGGGTCTATGTCTTCGCCATGGGGAACAATTGCATATGCTGTTAATCAGTTATCTGCTGGAGACATTTTATATGTTAGAGAAGGGACTTATAGAGAAACAATTACAATAGATAAGGTTGGCAGCTTTGGGAATGAAATCACAATAGAGGCGTATCAATCAGAGATTGTAACCATTGATGGAACAGTAGATGTTACAGGGACTTGGAGTACTTATGGCGCGGTATCGGGGGCCTACCAATTAGCCTACACAACTGATATCACCCAATTATTTGTGGATGATTTACAAATGGTAAATGCACGCTGGCCAAATGCGCAGTTTAATGACGATTCTATTTTTTCCCATGACAACTGGGCGCAAGGAGATGAAAATACTAATTCTAGTGGAACTCCTAATGACTTAAGCATAGCGGGCTCTTTAGTAATTGATGAAACTGTATCAAACCCTTCCCCGTTGGATTTAAATAATTCCATTGGAATATTAAATATTGGATCTTTTAAAACGGAAAGTGTTAAAATAACGAGTCATACCCAAAATGCTTCTAGTAATGATGTAATAACATATACCCATGACACGTCTAGTGCGGATGATGATGATTATCAATCGACCTACAAAGACAAGCATCACTATTATTTCTTTGAAGGAAAAGTAAACTTCTTGGATGTCAACAACGAATGGTTTAATGACACTGTTAATAATATACTTTATCTATTTCCAGATGATGGTCTAGATCCATCAAGTAGATCCATCAAGGGGAAAACAACGGATCATGCAATCACTTTTTCGGGTGCCAGCTATATAAATTTTAAAAAAATTAATTTTTTTGCAACTACCTTAAAATTAGAAAATTCAGATTATATAACTATTGAGGAATGTAATTTTTATTATCCAAGTACATCGAGTAGAATGCTAGGGCTAACCAGTGGTTTAGGGATGCCTAATGTCACTTCTTTAGATAATAGTTCAGACAATAACACTATTAAAAAATGTCTTTTTGAAAACACAGAAGGTGAAGCGCTAAGGATTAAAGGAGATAACAATACAGTGGAAAATAATTATTTTCATCATATAGATTGGAGCGCTTCTAATACCGCAGGCTTAATGGTCACGATTTATACAACAGGAAACAGCAACACATTTACTAAAAATACTATTCATACCACTGGTGCCTCTGCAACGATTCTACCTGGCAGGTACTCTGAAGTTTCCTATAACAAAGTATCTAATACGGGTCTTTTACAGTCCGATGGAGCGGTCTTTCAAGGAACAAAAAATTACGTAGAAGATAGTGACGTGCATCATAATTGGATATTTGACACAACCAAGTATGCTCTTCGTTTTGATGCCCCTGGAGGGTCTGCTGGCGAGGCTGGTCACTATGGTCAAATGCACCATAATTATATATATAATGCCAAGGGAATGATGGTTAAAGGAAATCATCATTATATAAGCCATAATACCGTATTTAACACTGTTAGTGGTAATGGTATTATTATTTTAGACGAAGACGGTTCTAATACAGGAACTGATGTTCAAAATAATCTAGTGGATAAAATGAGCGCTCACCGTTCAGGAACATTAGCGGCCTATCCTTTGCCAAGTATTTTTACCGATAACTCCAATGACTCCGATGACGGATCTGCTAGTAATAATAGAAACGGATACACCTATTCTAGTGACAACATATCCTCCTTAATTAACACTGCAACAGGAATGCCTCTTTCAACATCCTCGGTTTTATTAAACATGGGTATTGCTATTGACACAGATTCGATACCTCATACTACAGTTGGGAGTGCCCCAGATATTGGAGCTTATGAATATGGTGGAACTGCATGGACTGCTGGGGTAGATTGGGCTCCAAAATTCCACACGACTATTTGGAAAAAAAATGCAGCATCAACAGATTGGAACACAGCTTCTAATTGGTCTACGGGTGCTGTTCCTACTACGGATGTAAATGTTATTATACCAACTGGAGCTACAAATTATCCTGTTATTTCATCATCTGGAGCTGTAGCTAGAAATATAACAGTAAATTCTTCGGCCGCGTTCACCATAAACGAAACAGGTTCAGTCACTATATCTGGGAATTTTTCCAATAGTGGAACGGTCACCTTAAACTCTGATGCAGACGAGTTTTCTTCCATTATAATTAGTGGTACTGTTTCAGGAAATATTATTTACAATAGATTTGTTAACCAAGCTGGAAGTGGTGAATGGGACTTAATAGGGTCTCCGTTAGATGCGCAATCAATTAGTTCTTTTGCTTCTACAAATACTGCAGGAACACCGACTCTAGCTACTAGTGGTAGCTATTATGCATTAGGAACTTATGACAGTAGTGATGATACCTGGACAAACTACACTATTTCTAATGTTAGTAGCGCAGGAAACTTTGATATTGGGAAAGGGTACCAAGCAGGTAGCGTTAGTGGCGGTTCAGGTCTTCTTAAGTTTACGGGTACAGCCGCCGCTGCCGACCAATTACAAGCAGTTCAAAGTTATGCTGATTTTGGAGGGAAGCGTTGGAATTTAATAGCCAATCCGTATCCGTCGTATATAAATGCAAATAGCAACGCTAATTCTACTAATAATTTCTTAACGGTTAATACATTGTTAATAGGTAGTGGTATTTACCTAGCAATTTATGGATGGGAGTCTGATGTTAATGGTGATAATGTTGGGAGTTATAAAGCCATTAACCATACCACGGCTGCAACTTACATAGCCCCAGGTCAAGGGTTTTTTATAGCAGCAGCTAGTAGCAGTTCAGCCAATATAAGTTTCACTAAAGAAATGCGAACCACCACCGGAGGGGATGATTTTATTGCAAACCGTACTATGAATCCAAACAGTGTAGAGTTTTTATTAAAACTATATAAAGGGAAAACTCTTATTGATAATACCCGTTTTTACTTTGACACGAGTTTAACTCTAGGAATGGACTCAGGCTATGATGCAGGGGCCTTTGATCAAAACTCTAGTATAATGTCTCGACTTGTTGAACAAGATGAAGGAATTGGTTTAGAAATTAATGCAATGGACCTAGAAGCTTTAAGTGCAGTTAGTATTCCATTAGAGATAAATCAGCTATCTAACGTTCCTTTTAGAATCAGCTTAGAAGACTCAACCATACCAGTAGACGTTGAAGTACAGTTTGAAGACCGTCTTTTGGAAACATTAACGCTTTTAAATGGTGAAGACTTCACAATCACTGCCGAGGAAGATTTAAGTGGTATAGGGCGCTTTTATTTGCACCTAGGAAACGTGACTCTCGGAGAGGACACCTTTATAAAAGACTTTGTATCCATATATAAAGGAATCAATGATGATTACATCACTATTGAAGGGCTTTCAAACAGCTCAAAAAACAATGTAAAAATATACAACTTGTTAGGGCAGTTAGTTGCTAATAAGCTTTTAAATCCGAACCAAATAAAACAAACGGTTACTACCAAAGGATTTCCTTCAGGAGTTTATGCGGTTGAGTTACAAATAGGACATTCAATAGTAACTAAAAAAATTATAGTTAGATATTAATGAAGGAAGAATCTACAGAAAATAAAGACCTAGTTTCTAGAAAAGAAGCTTTTAAAAAAATGGGTAAATATGCTGCATTAACTGCCATAGGAACTTTCATCTTATTAAGCCCAAAGAAAGCTCAGGCTGAATCTCCTTCACACCCAGGAAGTGGTGGTGGAGTTTTCTAAAATTCTATGTGCTAAAAAAAATTTTTTGACAAGGGAGCCTTCAAAATGTTAGAGGTTAGTAGTAAAGCGTTCAGAAATAAGCTAAAAGAGTCTAATATAAAACAGGTTAACAAATAACTCAGCAGCTTACCAACTTGACTTTAAGCTTAAGTCTAAGGATTTTAAGCAAGGTATGTTGGTATGGAGAGAAGACAACGTACAACAAAGATTAAACAAGTACGAAGCCTGTTTCAAAGCCTTTAGTGCACTCAATAATACAAATAACTTAAACGACATATGTGAAGTCAGGTTAATTGTATGTTATCACAGCGATGAATCAATCTTCATTTTCACTTCGATCTCCATATCGATCCCTCATCATTTCAGCGTATAATTCTAAAGAATTGATATCTATTGAATCCATGAGCCTTTCATATTCTCCTTTAACTTTAAAGGTTTTAATCTGAATTTTCTTTTGATTCGAATCTTCTCTTTTTGTGTTAGTAGTGTTTCTCTGTGCGTGTTTTGCCATTTCTTTTAAAAAAGTCTTCTGGTCCATTGTTTCTGTTTTAATAATTAATTATTTAATATATTGCAACAAGGAGAGGATATGGTGTACTCGATTATTTTGGAGAGTTCCCGCATTCTAAACCACCGTGCATCGAATTAGTCGGTTGGTACGCATAAGCGTTCTTGATACGTTGTAAATATAACTTATATAATTAAGTTATCATATGGCTTTACCTTTAATTTGTAACATCTGTAAAAAGGAATCAAAAATATATTTTAATTAATCTTTTTAATTCTGAATAATTAATAATGATTTTATTCAGATAATGCACCAAATGCACGAAATGAAGCCTAAAAAACAACTTTATTTTTTGCAAAAAACACATTAAAACATTTTAACAGTACAATAATCGTACAAATTATAAAATAATAAAACCTCAAATCGCTAGTTATTAGCTTATTGAGGTTTTTTATAGTACTCAAGGCGGGAATCGAACCCGCACTTCCGAAAAAACTGGATTTTGAATCCAGCGCGTCTACCAATTCCGCCACTTGAGCAAGTTTTATTAGCAGTGCAAATGTATTAAATTATTTTATTTTAAAGTCACTAAATTAATTCCAAACTAAATAAATTAATTCTACTTTTGTTTTCTAACAACAACTCACTAAAAAACACGTACTAAATGCCTAAAAATCAACTAGCCCCCAAAATTTTTGCCTGTAGACAAAGCTTAATTTTAGCAGAGAAAATTGCAAAAGAATACAACACTACTTTAGGAAAAGTAAAGACTACTTATTTTAGTGATGGCGAATTTCAGCCCGCTTTTCAAGAATCTGTAAGAGGTAAACGTGTTTTTATTATAGGTTCTACATTTCCTAATGCAGATAATTTAATGGAAATGCTTTTAATGTTAGATGCTGCAAAAAGAGCCTCTGCTAGACATATTACAGCAGTAATGCCATATTTTGGTTGGGCAAGACAAGACAGAAAAGACCAACCTAGAGTTGCTATTGGCGCAAAATTAGTAGCCAATCTATTACAGTCTGCCGGTGCAACAAGAATTATAACAATGGATTTACATGCAGATCAAATTCAAGGTTTTTTCGAAAAGCCAGTGGATCATTTATATGCATCTACTATTTTTATGCCATATGTTAAGAGTCTAAATTTAGACAATCTAACAATAGCATCTCCAGATATGGGGGGTTCTAAAAGAGCATATGCCTATTCTAAGCATTTACATTGCGATGTAGTAATTTGTTACAAGCAACGTAAAAAGGCCAATGTAATTTCTCATATGGAACTTATTGGAGACGTAAAAGGGAAGAATGTTATTTTAGTAGATGATATGATAGATACAGGAGGAACTTTGGCGCATGCTGCAAATTTAATGATGGAAAGAGGCGCTATAAGTGTTCGTGCAATTTGTACGCATCCAATATTATCTGGAGACGCATATAATAAAATACAAGAATCTGGTTTAACAGAATTAATAGTTTCAGATACTATCCCTTTAAAGAAGGAGACTTCTAAAATAAAAGTAGTATCTTGCGCGCCATTATTTGCTGATGTTATGCATAATGTGCAAGACAATAATTCAATTAGTGGACAATTTTTAATGTAAAATAAATTAATAAAAAAAGTAATGAAATCAATTACAATTAAAGGATCAAAAAGAGAAAGCGTAGGTAAAGTAGCAACTAAAGCCTTACGTAATGCTGGTATGGTTCCTTGCGTTATATACGGAGGAGATAAAGCTATGCATTTTTCAGCAGAAGAATTAGCATTTAAAAAGTTGGTATACACTCCAAACGTTTATACAGCGACAATTAGTGTTGATGGACAAAAAATACCTGCTATTTTAAAAGATATCCAGTTTCACCCGGTATCTGATAAAATTATACATGCAGATTTTTATCAGTTATTTGATGATAAAGAAATTACAATGAAAATACCAGTACAATTAACTGGTACTTCTCCTGGAGTATTAAATGGTGGTTCTCTGCGTTTTACAAACCGTAAATTAAGAGTAAAAGCATTGCCTGCTAACTTACCAGATTTTGTAACTGCTGATATTTCAGCGTTAAAAATTGGAAGTAAATTAGTAGTGGCTTCATTAGCTAATGAAGGTTATACTTTTATGCACCCAGATAATACTGTTGTTGTGCAAGTAAGAACTTCTAGAAACGCAACTGATGATGCGGAAGACGAAGAAGCAGAAGCTACAGAAGCTGCTGCACCAGCTGCAGAATAATTTAGCAACTTATAGAAAACAAGAAAGCGTTACAATATTTGTAGCGCTTTTTTTATGCTTATTTTTTTCATAACAATGCTATTTTTTTTCTTAGTATTTTTGATGAATGAATATAGTGACTTTTTAAAAAAACACTTTTAGTCTTAATACAGAAACGAAAGAAGCGTTAATGAAGAAATTTTTAATTGTAGGTTTGGGTAATATTGGTGCAGAGTATGCCAATACGCGCCATAATATTGGTTTTAAAATTGTTGAGGAAGTTGCTGAAGTGCATAAAACAACTTTTGAAACAGAAAAGCTAGGAGATGTAGCTACTTTTAGACTAAAGGGAAGAACTTTTATTCTTTTAAAGCCAAGTACCTTCATGAATTTGAGTGGGAAAGCAGTAAAATATTGGATGGATAAAGAAAATATATCCGTAGAAAATATTTTAGTAGTTACAGATGATGTACATATCGATTTTGGCACCATTCGTATAAAGGCAAAAGGTTCTGCTGGAGGTCACAACGGATTGAAAGATATTCAAGAGAAACTAAATACCCAACAATACCCTCGCTTTAGATTTGGGGTAGGAGCAAACTACTCTAAAGGAAGGCAGGCAGATTTTGTGCTTGGCCAATGGAGTAAAGAAGAAACTAGCCAATTAATAGAGCGTTTACCAATATCAGCTAAAATAATTACGTCTTTTGGCACTGCTGGTTTGGCAAATACCATGAACGAATTTAACGGGAAGTAAAAGCCTTTGTATCTACTTAAATTTTAAGAAACAAAAAAGCTGTCTATTTTAAATAGACAGCTTTTTTGTTTGTAACAGGTATATATCTTATCTAATAAAGCTAATACTTGTATTAATTTCATTTGTAATATCACCAGATGATTCTTCTACTTCCTGATTTAAACTAAGGGTAGTTTCATTAAATAAAAGAATATTATAAGTACCTTTTAAGAAGTCTCCTTCAGAAGAAATAAAAGTAATTTTTGCATCTTCTGAGTTTAAGGTAAACGTACCAGAGTTTGTGTTATTTACGATTTCTTGACTTGTAACTACATCTCCTAATGCTGGCGTTATTTCAATTTCAATTACAAATTGCCCAGATGCGCTAAAGGTACCGTCTGAGTTTAAAACAAAAGAAAATTGAAAAATATCTCCATTAATTGTTGAGGTAGCCACTGTAAATGGTATTGAAACTCCAGATACATCTGTTGTAGAGGTTACTTTTGTATTGATATTAAGTTCACTAATATTATAGGTTCCTACAATGTTTTCATTTGATAAGATAAATGGAGTTGTATCTGCATTATCGTCATTACAACTGATAATTAATAGTAGAAAGGATGAAAAAAAGATAAATTTAAGTAATTTCATAAGTCTATTTTTTATTAAAATTAGTTTTCATTAGCAAACCACTCTGCAAAACTAGATTCTGTTTCTTGCAATTTCATGGAGTGTAACTTTATGTTTTTTGGTAATCTACTTTTAATTTTTTGTGCAAAATCTATCACCATCATTTCACTAGTGGGTTGGTAGTCTACTAATAAAACATGATGGTCTCTTGCCATTAATTCTCTTGCCAATTCTACGTGTGGCGTGTTTTTATTAAAAACGGTGGCATGATCAAAAACATCTACAATTTCTTCATTTACAATCTTTTTTAGATCGCCAAAATCAATTACCATTCCGAACTTTACGTTTGTGCTGTCTGCAATTGGTTTTCCAGAAACCGTAACGGAAAGCTTATAAGAATGTCCGTGAACATTTTTACATTTCCCGTCATAACCGTATAAAGCGTGTCCTGCTTCAAAATTAAATTTTTTTGTAATTCTAATTGTACTCATTTCTTTTGTGTTGGTACTTCTTTGTGAAGCTTTTATTTTCGATAAATTTTTTATAGCAGCGTTGTATTTCTATTTCGTAAAAATTTACCGCTTTTTGTTTCTAAATTTATTGTAAAAGTACACAACAACCAGCATAATTGCTAGTCCTAAAAATAAATAATCTCCCATTTTGTTTTTATTTTATTAATTTTTAACTAAAAAGTCATCTAAAACATCCGCAATTTTTCTATTATCAGATAATTGTGGTATTTTATTCTGTCCACCAAATTTACCAATAGATTTCATATATGCATGAAAACCACCTTTTTTTACTCTTCTAATAATTAACGGACGTAGAATTTTTCCTTTAATTAAATCGAAGTAATAAATATTTTGTACTTGCATAGATGCGTCTATTTTATTGGCAAATTCCTCTAAGTTTTTAGGTTCATTTTCAAATTCTATAAACCATTCATGATACGGTAAACCACTTGCTGCGTTTACTTGGGGTGCAACAGTAAATTCGCTAACATTTATAGCAGTTTCTTTAATAGCATCATTTAATGCTTTCTCCACTTCTTTGCCAATAACATGTTCACCAAATGCAGAAATAAAGTGTTTAATTCTACCAGTAACTTTAATTCTGTACGGTTTAGTATTTGTAAACTCTACAGTATCGCCAATATTATATCCCCAAAGACCTGCCGTTGTGTTTAAAATAATAACATAGTTTACGCCAATCTTTACATCTTTAAGAGAAATTCTTGTAGGGCTTTCATTATAAAACTCTAAAGCAGGAATAAACTCATAAAAAATCCCAGAATCTAATTGTAAGAGCATTCCTTTTTCAGTTTGCGAATCTTGATATGCAATAAAGCCCTCTGAGGCAGGATATAATTCTATGTAATCTATTTTTTTACCTATAAGGCTTTCGAATTTATTTTTATAAGGCTCAAAATTTACGCCACCATAAATAAAGAAATTAAAATTTGGAAAGATTTCTGAAATGGATTTACCTGTTTTCTCAATTAGTTTTTCAAAATACATTTGCACCCAAGAAGGGATGCCGCTAATTACTGACATGTCTTCATTCACAGTTTCCTCTACAACTGCATTTACTTTTGTATCCCAATCTTCAATGCAATTTGTTTCCCAAGACGGTAAACGATTTTTGAGTAAATAATTTGGAACATAATGAGCCGCAATGCCGCTTAATCGCCCAAGTTTAACTCCGTTTGTATCTTCTAAAACCGGACTACCTTGTAAGAAAATCATTTTTCCATTCACAAAACTTGCATCATTTTTTTCTACAATATAGAATAACATAGCATTTTTTGCCGCGGTAATATGCGTTGGCATGGAATCTTTGGTAATTGGTATGTATTTTGCGCCAGAAGTTGTGCCAGAGGTTTTTGCAAAGTAAAGCGGTTTTCCTGTCCACAGAACGTCAGATTCTCCTGCTACTATCCTGTCTACATATTTCCTTAAACCTTCGTAATCGGTTACTTTAACTTGTTTTTTAAACTCTTCATACGTAGTAATATTATTAAAATTATGATCTTTACCAAAAGCTGTTTTACTTCCTTTGGAGATTAAATTTTTAAAAACTTTTTCTTGCGTTTTATGAGGTTTATTAGCCCACTTATAGACTTTTTTAGTTGCAATTTTAGCAAACGGAATTGCAAAGAAAGATTTGATACTCATTATTTAAAATCTATAAAATTTATTGGATTTACGGCATAGCCGCCTTTCCATAGTTCGAAATGTAAATGTGGTCCTGTAGTGAGTTCTCCAGTTGAGCCTACACTAGCAATTACTTCTCCAGATTTTACAAAATCTCCTTGTTGTTTTAGTAAATTTCCGTTGTGTTTGTATACAGAAATAAAATCTTTACTATGCTTTAAGATAATTACATAGCCAGTGTCTGTGCTCCAATCAGAAAAAATCACAGTACCATCTGCCGCAGCTTTAATTGGACTTCCTTTTTTAGAAGCTATATCTATTGCAAAATGTTTAGAATTTGCATCAAATTCTTGTGATATAATACCTTTTAAAGGTGCAAAAAATACAATTTTTACACTGCTTTTAGCATTGTCTAAAAGTGAAAAACGAGTTGCCCTATCTACTTTCTCTCTAAACAAAGAATCTTCTTTTGTTGCGTTTAGTTTACTTTCGTCTATTACAGATTGCCTTGCCTGCACTTGCAGAGAATCTATTTCTTCAGAAGATATTTTTCCTGTTAAAACAGGCTGCAGTGCAATGGTGTAATTTTCTAGAATTCTTAATTTTTGTTTTAGAGCTTCTGCATCAAATGTAAGTTGCACAGCATCTGCTTTTAATTGAGAAGATTCATAACCAGGAATATATTCTTTGATTGGTGTAAAGGCTATAAATATAATAGTTAAAATTACTAGTAAGATCGAAAAAAATCCACCTAAAACAAATACATTTAAACGAGATAGTTTTAATGAAAATCGTTCTTCAAACGTATTTTCATTTAAAACAACTAACCTGTATTTATCAGTTAGTTTTTGTTTAAATTTACTTTTTTTTGTCTTCTTTTTAGCCAAAATAATTGTTTGTGGATTACAAATATACAACGAAAAATTCCTGAAACTATTTTCTGTAAAAATTCATTTCGTCTATATAACTCCAGACTTCTTTAGTTAGCATCGGTTTTATGTTCTTGCCATCTTTAATTCCGTTTCTTATCATGGTAGACGACACTTGTACAATGGGTGCTGCTATTTTATGAATCTTAGGATGTTCGTCAAATTGTGTTGCTATTATTCCTTTTGAAATTCTCGGATACACATAAATTTTATGATGTTCTAAAATGGTCTCAAAATTCTTCCATTTGTGAAAACTTTTCAAATTATCCTCACCCATAATCAAAGAAAAATCTTTGTCTTTATAAAGGTCAGAAATGTGTGCTAATGTATGCGCAGTGTAGTTTGGTTGTGGTAGTTTAAATTCAATATTTGATGGTTTTATCTTTGTGTATTCTTCGGTTGCCTTATACACTAACTCTAAACGATGATGGTTATCTAATAGAGAACTTTTCTTTTTGAAGGGGTTGTGGGGTGTAACAACCATCCAGATTTCATCTAAATCTGAGTTTTCTACCATGTGATTGGCAATAATTAAATGGCCTACATGAATAGGGTTGAAAGTGCCAAAATATAAACCGATTTTCATTTGAATGTTTTTAGCTATTTATCTAAACCTAAATACGTACTCATTAAATCTTCTGCTTCTTTTAAAGCAACGTCTAAATCATAATTTTTAATAATTTTGTCAAACTGGGGTGCAGTTGCTAATTCTACAGAAGCTTTTGCAATACGCATATTTATTTTTTCTTCACTTTCTGTTTTACGTTTCTTTAGACGTATTTTTAATTCGTCTACACTTGGTGGTTTTACAAATACAGAGAGTGTTTCATTTGGGAACTTCTTCTTAATTCTTAAACCTCCTACCACGTCAATATCAAAAATAACATGTTTTTTTAATGCCCAAATACGCGCTATTTCACTTTTTAAAGTACCATAAAAATTATCTCTATACACTTCTTCCCATTCTAAAAACGCATCACTTTTTATTTTATTTTTAAAATCTGAAAGATCTATAAAATAATAGTCTTCACCGTTTTTTTCAAAACCTCTGGGGTCTCTTGAGGTTGCAGAAATAGAAAATTCTAAATTAAATTTCTCTTGTTTTAATAAATGACGAACAATGGTAGTTTTACCAGAACCAGAGGGTGCTGAAAACACAAATAATTTTCCTTTAAAATCTGACATACAATTTATTATTTGTCATGCTGAACTAGTTTCAGCACCTTATAATTAAAAACTGAAATAAATTCAGTTTACTTTAGTTACACTAAAGTACGTTTAAAATCTGCTCTTTAATTTGTTCCAGCTCGTTTTTCATTTGAATAACAGCTTTTTGCATTGGCGCATAATTTGCTTTAGACCCTGTTGTATTTATTTCACGGCCCATTTCTTGAACAATAAACCCTAGTTTTTTACCATTAGAATCTTCTGAAGCTAACGTTTGTAAGAAATAATCTAAATGATTTGCCAAACGAACTTTCTCTTCATTAATATCTAATTTCTCTAAATAATAGATCAACTCTTGTTCAAAACGATTTTCATCGGTATCTACCTTTAAATCATCAATAGCCTTTTTTAAACGCGTTTTTACATTTTCTACCCGGTCACTATCTAAAGCTTTTACTTCATCTAGATAGGTGTTTATATTTGCTATTCTTTCTCTGAAATCTACTTCTAAAGAAGCGGCTTCATCAATTCTATATTGTACAATTTCTGTAATTGCAATGTCTATATTTTTATTGATAAGAGTCCACTCGTTTTCATCTAACTCTTCACGCTCTGTAGCCAAGGCATCTGGCATTCTTATCGCCATTTTTAATAGCTCAACATCTTCTACAGAATCAATATTAAGGGTACTTCTTAATTGCGCTACATATTGTTTCACAACACTTTTGTTTACTTTGGTAGAAGTTTCATCTGAAGTCATTTCTACATAAATAGAAAAATCTATTTTTCCACGCACTAAAGCGCTTGCTAATTTTTTACGAACAGCCAATTCCTTTTCTTTGTAATAAGAAGGAATTCTAACATTTAAATCTAAATTTTTACTGTTTAAAGATTTAATTTCTATAGTTACTTTTTTGGTAGGCAATTGTAAAACTGCTTTTCCATAACCCGTCATAGATTGAATCATAAAATCGTCATTTTAAATAAGTTGTAAAGATAGTTTTATTTGGTAGATTTTTCTACTTGTTTGGTTACTAAATAAACACCAAGAAAGATTAATAAGGTAGCGCAAAGCTTTACGAAATTTAAAGAATCGCTGCCCACAATTAATGCATAAATGGTAGCGATTACAGGCTGTAAATAAATAAAAACACTTACCGTAGTTGGTTTTAATTTTGACAAACCATATAAATTAAAAAGATAGGTAATACAAGTAGTAAAGAGCAATACAAAACTAATATTCCAATAGATATTTGTAGGAATTTCCTCCCAAATAACAGCCGTTAATTCACTATAACCAAAAGGGATTACAAAAATTAAACCGAATAAATACAACCATTTTATAAATACAATGGGATTGTATTTTTTAACTAAATCTTTAGCCAATACCAAATACAAACCATAAGAGGCAGCATTTAAAAACACTAAAAAATTTCCGAATGCACTGTTTGTGGAGTTTTCGGTAGAAGAATTACCCAATGTAATTAAAAAAATGGCACCTACTAAACCAATAAATACACCTAAAACACGTTGTTTTCCAATTGGTTTTCGGATTAAAATGCTAGAAAAAATTAAGACCATTATTGGCGAAGTTACCATCATTACAGAGGCGCTAATAGGGCTTGTTAAACTTAATCCTTTAAAAAAGGCAAGCATGTTTAATGTAATTCCAAAAAAGGATGCAATCAAGATTTTTTTGTAATCAGATTTTTCTACTTTTTGTTGCTTGGTAAATAAACCTACAGTCCAAAAAATTAAAGTTGCACTAGAAACACGTAGTAATATAAAACCATAAGGTTTTATATAATTGGGCATTACGTCTTTAGCAATTGTGTACGTTACACCGTAAATTAATGTAGCTATTGAAACTGCAATTAATGCAAATGTTCTTTGATTCATTAGATAATGTACCTCTTAAAATTAACGCACAAAGTTGAGAATAAATTTCAAATGTTTTTAATAAATTTGTTTACTTATCTTCACAAAATGCAAATACACCACATTTCAGAAAATAATTCTATTTTAAATAAATTTATAGCGGAAATTAGAGACGTTACCATTCAAAAAGATTCTTTACGTTTTAGAAGAAATATTGAGAGAATTGGTGAGGTTTTAGGATACGAATTAAGTAAAAACTTAAGCTATACTTCTAAAGATGTTGTAACACCTTTAGGAATAAAAAAGATAAATAAAACTACTAATAACATTGTATTGTGTTCAGTTTTAAGAGCTGGGTTGCCTTTACATCAAGGCTTATTAAATTATTTTGATGATGCAGAAAATGCCTTTATTTCTGCTTACAGACACCACCCTAATAACGATGCAACATTCGAAATTGTTGTAGAATATTTTGCAGCACCCGAAATAGCGCATAAAACATTGTTACTGGCAGACCCAATGCTCGCTACCGGACAAAGTTTAGTTGCCGTTTATGAAGCAATAATAAAGAATGGTGCGCCAAAAGAATTGCATATTGTTGCTGTAATTGCTTCTAGGGAAGGTATCGATTTTATTAAAGCACATTTTCCAGAAAACACGCATTTATGGATTGCTGCAATAGACAACGATTTAAATGAAAAAGGATATATTATTCCTGGCTTAGGCGATGCTGGAGATTTGTCTTTTGGAACGAAGCTATAGCATAAAAGGTGAAATAATTGCACTTGCTAAAAATAATACAAATAGTATGTTTTTTATGAAGTTACTGCCTATACTTTCGAAGCCATTTGCAATAATAATTGCTGCCGGAAATAATAAAAACAGTAATTCTGTATTGTCTTTATTCGGAGCTAGTAGGGCAAAAGTCAAGGCAACTAGCAAGTTTATTATCAAGAGAATCCAGCTTTTTCTGAATGAATTTTTTACGGAAAATGCTTTTGGAGATTTTAAAAATATAGCCATTACAGAAAGTGCAAGAATAAATGCTATAATCCAATAATAGGTGTTTTCTGGTTTGAAAATAAAACTAGAAAAGGTGTCAAAATAAAAAAGATTGATAAAAACATATAATTTATCAAACCAAAAGCAGTAGGTGAAATAAATAATTAATGGTATTAAAAATCCAACTAAAGGCGCAATTAAAGTATTACTTACTGATTTTTGGTGTAAGAAAATTCCAGAATAGATTAAGATACTAAAAACAGCAGAAAAAGGCTCGATAATAAATAGAATACTTAACCAAAAACCACTGTCAAAGAGTTTTTGTAAGGTGTTCTTTTTAGATTTTAAACTGTATATTTTCCTAATAAATACCAGGTATAATATCAATGTAATCAGTGTTTTAGCACTGTGTGTAATTGCTATAAAATAACTAAGTAAAATAGTAAAAGTAAAGAATGCGTAAAAATTATCTAACGTTAAATTATTCTTAGTAACTACAAAGTTGTAAAAGAAGAAAATCACTAAATTTAAACCCAAAAAACAGGTGCTTTTAAATAGTAAAGAGAGTTCAAAATCTGTATTACTAAAAAGGGAAAAAGAGTTACTAATAAATACGCCAATAAATAGACTTAAAAGAATTATGAAATTGATTGGCTTAGATTTCCCTAAAAAATTGGCTAGCATTGTTTCTTTTGTTATTTTTGCAACGTAAAGATAATTAAGTTATGATAGCAGGCAATATTTTTAGATGGATTGGTAGTTTATTTACAGATCTTTTATTCCTTCCTTTTAATTGGTTGCGCACAAGCGTGGCTACTCAAGATTTTGGATGGTGGATTTCTAACGCAGTAAACTGGTTTTTTTTAATCGTTTTATTATTTCTATTTAGATATTGGATGAACGAATCGCGTCGTTTTGTAAAAGAAGGAACAGAAGATAGATCTTAATTTTAGAAATTGGGAAGCAAAAACAAACTAAAACGTTTCAAAGAAAATGAAGCGTTTAAAAATGTCATTCAGCCAACAAGAGAAGAAGTAGTAACTAACTTTACTCACAAAGGTAAGTGGCATTCTTTTTTTGAAAACAACAATCCTATTGTTGTAGAGCTAGGTTGTGGTAAAGGTGAGTACACCATTGCATTAGCAAGAAAAAACCCAAACAAAAACTACATCGGTATTGATATTAAAGGTGCACGTTTTTGGCGTGGAGCAAAAACAGCAGTTGAAGAAAACTTACCAAATGTTGCTTTTGTAAGAACGCAGATAGAATTAGTAGATTTTATTTTTGCAGAAAATGAAGTTTCTGAAATTTGGATAACTTTTCCAGATCCACAAATAAAATACCAGCGCACAAAGCACAGAATGACGAATACCTCTTTTCTGAAAAAATACTACCATATTTTAAACGAAGAAGGAATTATGAATCTAAAAACCGATAGTGAATTTATGCACGGTTATACTCTGGGTTTATTGCATGGTGCAGGTCACGAAGTTTTATATGCAAACCATACGGTTTATAAAAATGAAGGCGCTCCAAAAGAAGTAACAGAAACACAGACTTTTTACGAAAACCAGTATTTAGAAGTTAACAAACCTATTACGTATATTCAATTTCGATTGAAGTTCTAGTTTCTACAAAAATTGGTATCTTCACGCTGTGAAAAAATCGGAGAACTTTTATGATAAAGTTTATAAAACAGCTAGATTAGTTCCCTTTGGCAGAGTAACTAGTTATGGTGCAATAGCGGCTTATTTAGGAGCGGCGCGCTCTGCTAGAATGGTTGGCTGGGCAATGAATAATTCACACAATCAAATAGAAGAGGTTCCTGCACACAGAGTTGTAAATAGAAAAGGATTACTTACAGGAAAGCATCATTTTGATGGCACAAATTTAATGCAACAATTACTAGAAAATGAAGGTATTATTGTTGTAGAAAATCAAATTCAAGATTTTGAGAAAGTCTTTTGGAACCCAACAGATTTGTAATCTTTATACTTCAGAGATTGTTAAAAATAGCACCTATAATAGACCTCTATTAAATCATAAATAATCGCAATCTACAAGCTTTATTTTTTAAAGAGTAAGCCGTACCTTTGCAATTAAGATTAAATAAAAATAAGACGTGAGTTTTAAAAAAGAAGACATATACAAAGCATTAGATACTATTACTGCTCCTGGCGAAGGGAAAAGTTTGGTGGAAAATAAAAATATAACAAATATCGTTGTTTTTGGTAACGAAGTAGAGGTGGATGTTACCATTAGTAATCCTACTTTGCAAGCAAAAAAGAAAACTGAAGCTGAGATTACGAAAGTAATTAAAGCCAATGTTTCAGATGCTATTCAGGTGAAAATTAATTTAAAAGTAGAAAAGCCTGCAGTTAAAGAAAACCCAAATAAAATTCGTGGTAAAGAAATTCCAAATATAAAAAATATCATTGCAATTGCCTCTGGTAAAGGGGGTGTTGGTAAATCCACTATTACAGCAAATACTGCAATTTCTTTAGCGAAAATGGGTTTTAATGTAGGTGTTTTAGATGCAGACGTTTATGGTCCATCACAACATATTATGTTTGATGTTGAGAAAGCAAAACCACTTTCTGTAAATATAGAAGGGCGTTCTAAAATGAAACCTGTAGAGAGTTATGGTGTGAAATTATTATCTTTAGGGTTTTTCACAGATCCAGGCCAAGCAGTAATTTGGCGAGGGCCAATGGCTTCAAAGGCTTTAAATCAATTAATTTTTGATGCAGACTGGGGAGAACTAGATTTTTTATTAATTGATTTACCTCCAGGAACAGGAGATGTGCATTTGTCTATTGTGCAAGCACTACCTATTAGTGGTGCAGTGATAGTAAGTACACCTCAAAATATTGCCTTAGCGGATGCTAAAAAAGGAGTTGCTATGTTTCAGCAAGAAAACATTAACGTTCCTGTTCTAGGTATCATAGAAAACATGGCGTATTTTACACCAGAAGAATTACCGGATAATAAATATTATATTTTTGGGAAAGACGGCGCAAAGAATCTAGCAGAAGATATAAAAACAAAGTTTTTAGGTGAAATTCCTTTAGTGCAGAGTATTCGAGAGTCTGGAGATGTTGGACGCCCTGTAGCAATGCAAAATGGTACTGTTTTAGAAAAATCTTTTAATGAGATTACAAAAGAGATGGTAGCAGAGTTATTAAAAAGAAACCAAAATTTACCTCCAACAGAAGTTGTTAGAATTACAACAATGAGTGGGTGTAGTTCTGTAAAAAAATAAATTATGACAGCACAAGAAACCGTAGACAATGTAGAAAAAGCGTTAGAAGAAATTCGCCCGTTTTTAATGAGTGATGGTGGGAATATTAAGCTTTTATCAATAGAAGATGAAATTGTAAAAGTACAATTAGAAGGAGCGTGTATTGGTTGTTCTGTAAATCAAATGACGTTAAAAAACGGTGTGGAAGCAACTATTAAAAAGTATGCACCACAAATAGTAGAGGTAATAAATGTAGCTTAAAATCTGATTTTAAAATTAGATTTTTTTTAAAATGATAAAAAAACGTCATTGCGAGGAACGAAGTAATCTCATGAAATAAAGAGCCTACTTCGTTCCTCGTACTAACGAAAAATAAAGAAAATGATTACAACAGATATCTTAATTATTGGTGCAGGGCCTACAGGTTTGTTTACCGTTTTTGAAGCAGGATTATTGAAATTACGTTGTCATTTAATAGATGCATTGCCACAAGCTGGTGGTCAATGTTCAGAAATTTATCCTAAAAAACCTATTTATGATATCCCTGCATATCCGGAGATTTTAGCAGGAGATTTAACAGATAAGTTATTAGAGCAAATTAAACAATTTGAACCTGGTTTTACTTTAGGAGAACGTGCAGAAACGATAGAAAAACAAGAAGATGAAACCTTTGTTGTTACGACAAATAAAGGCACAAAACATCATGCAAAAGTGGTTGCTATCGCCGGTGGGTTGGGTTCTTTCGAACCAAGAAAACCACCGATTCCCAATATTTCAGATTTTGAAGATAAAGGAGTTGAATACATTATTAGGGATCCAGAGTTTTACAGAGATAAAAAAGTGGTGATTTCTGGCGGTGGAGACTCTGCTTTAGATTGGGCAATATTCTTAACAGATGTGGCTTCCTCTGTAACTTTAATTCATAGAAGAAACGAATTTAGAGGTGCTTTAGATTCTGTAGACAAAGTACAAGAATTAAAGGATGCTGGAAAAATTATCATGATTACACCAGCGGAAGTAAAAGGCATTGTGGGTGCAGATAAAGTAACAGGTGTTTCTGTAATTCAAAACGGAGGAGAAGAATTCACGATCGAGACAGATCATTTTATTCCTCTTTTTGGATTGTCTCCAAAACTAGGACCTATTGGAGATTGGGGATTAGAGATCGAGAAAAATGCCATTAAAGTAAACAATGCTTTAGATTATCAAACTAACATACCCGGAATTTATGCTATTGGGGATGTAAATACCTATCCTGGGAAATTGAAATTAATTCTTTGTGGTTTTCATGAAGCAACATTAATGTGTCAAAGTGCTTACAAACGTATTTTTCCTAATAAAAAATATGTAATGAAATATACAACCGTTGGAGGTGTAGATGGTTTTGATGGCACCAGAAAAGAGGCTCCAAAGGCAGTTGTTAAAAAGATTGAATAATTTTTTTAAATCTAAATCTTCTTTAGACTTTTCTTACCTTTGTTATATTAACGAAATCGATTGAGATGTATTTAGATTTATTATCACACTTAAAGTTTTTAATGAAGCGCAATCCAGAATGATTAAATAAATGAATTTTTAATCATTTATTTATTTAATCATTTAATAGAAAAACATGCCTTTTTATCACAAATTAGGGAAAATTCCACCCAAAAGACACACACAATTTCGTAAAAAAGACGGGAGTTTATATTACGAACAACTTTTTGGTACTATTGGTTTCGACGGAATGTCTACCAATTCATATCACGAATACAGACCAACAATGGTTAAGAAAATTGGAAAACAATATTCTGTAAAACCAATAATTGCAAAAGCCAATAACATTCAATCTTATAGGTTTCGCGGATTTCAAGTGCCGCCAGAAGACGATTATCTAGAAAGTAGAAAAATTGTTTTAACAAATTCAGATTGTAATATCATTTTATCGGCGCCAAAAAAATCTACTACAGATTATTTCTATAAAAACACAGATGCAGATGAGGTTATTTTTATTCACAAAGGAAGTGGGAAACTAAGAACACATCTTGGAAATATCGATTTTAAATATGGAGATTATCTAGTAATTCCGCGTGGCATTATTTACAAACTAGATTTTGATGATGAGAATAATAGACTTTTTATTGTAGAGTCCTATTCGCCAGTCTACACGCCAAAACGATATAGAAATTATTTCGGACAACTACTAGAACATTCTCCTTTTTGCGAGCGAGATATCCGAAGACCTTATGAATTAGAAACAAATTATGAATTAGGAGATTTCTTAATCAAAGTAAAAAAACAAGGCGAAATAACAGAGATGACCTACGCTTCGCATCCTTTTGATGTAGTTGGCTATGACGGTTATAATTATCCGTATGCATTTTCAATTCACGATTTTGAGCCAATAACGGGCAGAATTCATCAACCGCCACCAGTGCATCAAACCTTTGAAACCAATGCGTTTGTAATTTGCAGTTTCGTGCCACGTATGTATGACTATCATCCAGATTCAATTCCTGCGCCATACAGTCATAGTAACATCGATTCAGATGAGGTTTTATATTATGTAGATGGGGATTTTATGAGTAGAAATGATATTGATCAAGGGCATATCTCCTTGCATCCATCAGGAATTCCGCATGGACCGCACCCCGGAACTGCAGAAAAAAGTATTGGAAAAACGAAAACTGAAGAATTGGCTGTGATGGTAGACACTTTTAAACCCTTGCAGGTTACAGAAGAGGCTATGAAAATTGCGGATGAGGAATATTATAAATCTTGGTTAGAGTAAAATAATTATTAAGAAGCTACTTCCTGCTTTACACGATATCTTTTTTTGAAAAAGAAAAAGGTTAAGAATATCAATAGTTATTCGAATGGCTGCAATCAGGACTAAACTTACTTAATAGCAATATTAAAAAAATAAAAATCATCTAAAGATGGCAAAAGAAATAAAATCAGTAAACTACGGTTTAGAAAAAATATTTGAAGGTGCACAAGATTTCCTTCCATTGTTAGGAACAGATTATGTAGAATTTTATGTAGGTAATGCAAAACAAGCAGCACACTTCTATAAAACAGCATTTGGTTTCCAATCTTATGCATATCGCGGATTAGAAACAGGTTCTAAAGATTCTGTGAGTTATGTATTAACACAAGACAAAATCAAGTTGGTACTTACAACCCCCTTAAATAGTAAATCTATAATAAACGAACATATTGTAAAGCACGGCGATGGTGTAAAAGTAATTGCTCTTTGGGTAGAAGATGCAAGAAAGGCATACGAGGAAACCACTTCTAGAGGTGCTAAATCCTATATGAAACCAACCGTTGAATCGGACGAATATGGAGAAGTGGTAAGAGCTGGAATTTATACATATGGAGAAACAGTGCACATGTTTGTAGAGCGTAAAAATTATAAAGGAGCCTTTTTGCCAGGTTTTCAAAAATGGGAATCCGCTTACAATCCGCCAAGTGCAGGTTTAAAATACATAGACCACATGGTTGGTAATGTAGGTTGGAATCAAATGGATGTTTGGGTAAAATGGTATGAAGATGTTATGGGGTTTGAAAACTTTTTATCTTTTGATGACAAGCAAATTCACACAGAGTATTCAGCTTTAATGAGTAAAGTAATGTCTAATGGAAATGGTAGAATCAAATTCCCAATAAACGAGCCCGCAAAAGCTGCAAAACGTTCTCAAATTGAAGAATATTTAGACTTTTATGAAGGTGCAGGTGTGCAACATATTGCAGTTGCAACAGATGATATTATAAAAACAGTTTCTCAATTAAAAGCAAATGGAGTAGAGTTTTTATCTACCCCGCCAGCAGCATATTATAAATCAGTTCCTGGTAGATTACAAGAGTTTAGCCACGAATTAAGTGAAGATATAGAAAAGTTAATGGCTTTAGGTATTATGATCGATGCAGATGAAGAAGGCTATTTATTACAAATTTTCACAAAACCAATAGAAGATAGGCCAACGTTGTTTTTTGAAGTTATTCAAAGAATGGGCGCAAGAGGTTTTGGAGCAGGAAACTTTAAAGCACTTTTTGAATCTATTGAAAGAGAGCAAGCAAAAAGAGGAACACTGTAGTTTTTTTATTTTCTAAAAAAGATAACATCTTATTTTTAATACAAAAGAATAAAAAAAATAAATAAACCATTAAAAGTATTTATCCGGTTATTTAAAAAATTAACAAACGGAAATCAGATACTTAAAATATTAGTGTACTTAATTTTAACATTTTTTTCTATACTTATATATTTAACAGCGCATTATAGGAAATAGGCTAATTTTTTAAAAAAAATAGTATTGGTTATTTGTTATGATTTCAACTTTAAATAAAAATGGAAAGAGAAGAAATACTAAAAGCAATAGAGGAAAAGTATGACAAACTAGGTGTCCCTGTAGATGCAATGTTAGAGGGCCTTTTGTGGAGTACCCCAACTACCTATTGGGACTATATTCACACAGATGCACTTTTAGGTTTACAAACACCAAGAACTACACAGCCAGACGAAATGGTTTTTATCATGTACCATCAAGTGAATGAGTTGTTGTTTAAAATGATTTTATGGGAAATTGATCAAGTTGCTAAAACCACAGAAGTTTCTGTAGATAAATTTACAATGCATTTAAATAGAATTAGTAGATACTTTGATATGCTGTCTACTTCTTTTTCTGTGATGGCTGATGGCATGGAAAAAGAACAATATTTAAAATTTAGAAATACATTAACTCCTGCAAGCGGATTTCAATCTGCACAATATCGTAAAATCGAATTCGCTTCTACAGAACTTATTAATTTAATAGATGTACGTTATAGAGATTCTATTGATCGTAATTCCTCTTTTAAAAATGCGTATAATCATTTGTATTGGCAAGCTGCAGGTAAAAATTACACAACAGGGCAAAAATCGACGTTATTAAATCTTTTTGAGAAAAAATATATGGGAGATTTTATAGATTTCATGGAAGATTACAATACTATTAATTTGTCGTTAAAATTTAAGCAATTACCCAAAGATATCCAGTTAAACCCTGAGCTTATAAAAGCGATGCGTCATTATGATTATACCGTAAACGTTAAGTGGGTGCTAGCGCATTACAATGCTGCAGGTAAATACTTAGGCGGAAAAGAGAAAGATTTAGAAGCAACTGGTGGTAGTAGTTGGCGTAAATATATGCACCCAAAGTATCAACGAAGAATCTTTTATCCTTACTTGTGGAGTCAAGAGGAGTTGAAAAATTGGGGGACATTTTAAAATAAGTAATACTCTTTACTATTTTATGGAGTTTGTTTTTAAAAACGGATAGTTATAAATATTCTAAAATAATTGTTAAAAGTCATTTACAATCTATTTGTAAATGATTTTTTCTTTTTCGGGATGGTAATTGTCAAAACTTTTTTATAAGTTTGATACTTATGAAAATATGCAAATTAATTATTTGTGGTCTTCTTTTAACTTTTACATGTTTTTCACAAGAAAATAAAGAGACTTTTAAAGGAGGAGAATGGTTGCGTTATAAAATGAGTTATAGTGGTTTTTTTCGCGCCGGAACTGCAGTTTTAGAACTTAAAGAAACTAATTTAAACGGAGAGAAAGTTTTTTATTCAAAAGGCACTGGTTGGACCTCTGGATTGTTAAAATGGTTCTTTAAAGTAGATGATGTTTATGAAAGTTATTTTGATAAAGGACCAGTTAAACCCATTCTTTTTAAAAGAAAAATTAATGAGGGAGGATATAAAAAACATCGAATAACGAAGTTTGATTATACTTCTAATACAGCATATATTCAAGATTTTAAAAATCAGAAAGATACTACAGTGATTTTTTCTAAAGTACAAGATATGCTTTCTTCATTTTACTATCTAAGAAAACAAGATGCAAAAACTTTAAAAAAAGGAGATGAATTAGCAATAGATATGTTCATGGATTCTCAAGTGTATCCTTTTAAACTTCGATTTTTAAGAAAAGAGGTTATAAAAACGAAATTTGGAAAAGTAAAATGTTTAGTATTTAGACCACTAGTGCAGTCCGGTAGAATTTTTAAAGCAGAAGAAAGTGTAACCCTTTGGATAACCGATGATGCTAATAAGGTGCCAATTAAAATGAAAGCAGATTTAGCTGTGGGTTTTTTAAGAGCAGAATTAGAAGCATACAAAGGTCTAGCTAATAACTTTAAAAGAGCTGATTAAATGCTTAGTAAAATTAATTAAAATTTAACGAAACCGTTTAAGGAACTTCCTTGTTTAGATTTAAAATAAATCAATTTTATTTGTACTTTTGGGTGCTTAATATAATTACTCCCATTTTTTTGAAAAATATTATTTACCTATTATTCTTGTTTTGTGCTTTTTCTGCTTGCAAAGGTGAGGGAGAAAACAAAGAAGCAGTTTCAAAATCGAAACCAAAACCAAAACCAGTATATAAATATGGTTTTAAGGTAGCAGATTATAAAGTTATTTTAGATACTATAAAAAGCGGTGAAAGTTTTGGAGCTATTTTAGATAGACACCATGTAGAATATCCGAAAATTAGTAAAATTGCAGGCTCAATAAAAGATATTTTTGATGTAAGAAGGGTAAGAGCAGGCAAGCCTTATATGATTTTATCAAGTAAAGATTCCTTGGAAGAAGCAAAAGTTTTTATTTACAAAAATGATAAGATTAGAGCTACTGTTATAGATTTTAAAGATTCTATCTTTAAAGCATATACCTACCTTCAACCTATAAAAACAGTAGAGAAAATTGTAGAGGGTGAAATATATTCAAACCTTTCTAATGCAATGGATAGTTTGCATTTAAACCCTAATTTAACTTGGAGAATTGCAGATATTTATGCTTGGACATTAGATTTTTATAAACTACAAAAAGGAGATTCTTTTAAACTTATTTTCGAAGAGAAATTTATAAACGACACTGTTTTTGCTGGGTATGGAGATGTTAAATCAGCTGTCTTTAATCATAATAAAAGAGATTTATATGCTTTTAGGTTTCTTGCAGATTCTATTTTGAATATTCATGAGTATTATGATGATAATGCGAAAATGCTGCGCAGTCAGTTTTTAAAATCTCCAATAAAATTTCAATATAGAATTTCATCTAGATATAATTTAAAAAGAAGAATTGCTTACTACGGCAATAGAGTAAAGCCTCATAAAGGCACCGATTTTGCTGCAAGAGTAGGCACCCCTATTATAGCTACGGCTAGTGGCACTGTTTCAGAATCTAAGAGAAAAGGCGGTAACGGTAATTATGTAAAAATAAAACACAACGCCACATATAGTACGCAGTATCTGCATATGAAAAGGCGTAAAGTTAAAAGAGGACAATACGTAAAGCAAGGAGATGTTATTGGCTGGGTTGGTATGACAGGAAATACTGGAGGACCTCATGTTTGTTACCGTTTCTGGAAATATGGCAGACAGGTAGATCCTTTAAGAGAAAAACTACCTGCGGCAAAACCTATGAATAAAAGTATAAAACCAGCGTTTTTTGATTTCATAAAACCTTTGAAATCTCAAATAGATAAAAATTAATTACAAATAAAAGAAACGATAGTAACTGTAAAATAAGTTGCTTAAAATTTAGAAAATGGCTTTAAAAAACATCAATCCTACCAAGACTCAAGCTTGGGGAAAACTAACAAATCACTTTAATGAAAATAAGAACATTAACATTAAAGACTTATGTAAAGATAAAAATAGAACTGCAGATTTTTCTTTAGAATTAGGAGATTTATCAGTGGATTTTTCAAAAAATAGGATTACTAAAGAAACTATTGCACTGCTAGTAGAATTGGCAAAAGAAGTAGACTTAAAGGATGCTATTGAAAAACAATATGCTGGAGCAGTAATTAACGTTACCGAAGGTAGAGAAGTTTTACATACTGCTTTAAGGAGTAATTCTGAAGAACCAATTCTAATTGATGGAAAAAATATAAAGCCACAAATACAAACTGCTTTAAGAAAAATTAGAAGCTTTAGCAATAAAGTTATTTCGGGTAAATGGAAGGGGTATTCAGGTAAATCTATAACAGATATTGTAAATATTGGTATTGGAGGATCTGATTTAGGACCAGATATGGTTGTAGAATCACTTCAATATTATAAAAATCAGTTAACTACACATTTTGTATCTAATGTAGATGGAGACCATGTTTCTGAGGTGATTAAAAAGCTAAATCCAGAAACAACTTTATTTGTAATTGTATCAAAAACCTTTACAACGCAAGAGACTATTACAAATGCAGAAACATTAAAAAATTGGTTTTTAAAGTCGGCAACTATTTTTGATATCCCAAAACATTTTGTGGCAGTTTCAACAAACTTAGAGGCGGTAGATAACTTTGGAATTGATAAAGCAAACGTTTTTCCGATGTGGAATTGGGTTGGTGGTCGTTTTTCTTTATGGTCTGCAGTTGGTTTGTCTATTAGTTTATCTGTTGGTTATGAGAATTACAGAGCTTTATTAGATGGTGCAGAAGAAATGGACTTGCACTATAAAAATACAGACTTCGAAAATAATATTCCTGTAATATTAGCCTTGTTAAGTGTTTGGTATAATAATTTTTATGAGGCAGAGACAGAGGCCGTTTTACCGTATTCTCAGTATTTAAAAAAGCTTCCAGACTATTTACAACAAGCCATTATGGAAAGTAATGGAAAAGGTATAGATAGAAATGGAGATACTATAGATTACCAAACAGGAACAATTGTATGGGGAAGCACAGGCACAAACATGCAACACGCATTTATGCAATTAGTGCACCAAGGTACAAAGTTAATTCCTGCAGATTTTATCGGGTATAAAGAGTCATTATATGGTTTAACAGATCATCATAAGAAACTAATGGCAAATTATCATGGTCAAATAGAGGCATTGGCTTTTGGTAAATCAAAAGAAGAAGTATATTTAGAACTAAAGTTTTCGGGAGAAGAAGATAAAATTGCAAAATTATTACCATTTAAAGTTTTTGAAGGGAATAGACCAAGTAATTCTATTCTTTTTGACAAACTTACACCGCACTCTCTCGGTAAATTGATTGCGCTTTACGAACATAAAATTTATACTCAAGGAATTTTATGGAATATTTATAGTTATGACCAATTTGGTGTAGAGCTGGGAAAAGAATTAGCTAAAAAATTATTAAATACTCATTAATCACAGGTTGAGATAATCAATATTTTAAGAAATTAACCATTTTTATGTAATTTGTTAATAATTTGTTAATATAAAAACTGTTTAATTACAAATTTTAACACCAATTAAGTTATATTTGGTTGTCTTAATTTTTTGTTAAATCTTAACTTTAAATTAACACAAATACCCTGTAAAAGGAAGATTTTTGCAGAAACTAATAATATAAATTCAAACTTAAACAATGAAAAATTTTAAAAACTTATTATTTGTAGCACTGTTCTTTGTAACAGCTACAGTTTTAGGACAAACTAAAATTACAGGTACGGTTGTAGATGAAACCAATCAACCATTACCAGGCGCAAGTGTTCTTGTAAAAGGAACAACAAACGGAACATCAACAGATTTTAATGGTAAATTCACTTTACAAGCAAAATCTGATTCTGGTGCTATCGTAGTTTCTTTTATCGGTTACAGTTCAAAAGAAGTTGTATTTTCTTCTTCAAAAAACAGTTTAACAGTTCAATTAGCTCCAGATGCTGGTTCTTTAGACGAAATAATTGTAATGTCTTCTTCTTTCGCAATAGATAGAAAAACACCAGTGGCAGTTTCTACTATTAAAGCTGCAGACATTGAAAGAAAATTAGGGTCTCAAGAATTCCCAGAAGTATTAAAATCTACTCCAGGGGTATATGCTACTAAATCTGGTGGTGGTTTTGGAGACGGTCGTATTAACTTACGTGGTTTTAATTCTGAAAATGTTGCTGTTATGATTAACGGAGTTCCTGTTAATGATATGGAAAACGGTAGAGTATATTGGTCTAACTGGGCAGGTTTGTCTGACGTTACGGCTGCAATGCAAGTTCAAAGAGGTTTAGGAGCTTCTAAAGTAGCTGTTCCTTCTATTGGAGGAACTATTAATATCTTATCTAAAACTTCAGACATTGAAAAAGGAGGTAATGTAATGGCTTCTACTGGAAATGATGGGTATCAAAAATATGGTTTTACTTTATCTACTGGTTTAATGGATAATGATATTGCTGCAACTGTTTCTTTCGCTAGAACTACAGGAGAAGGATATGTAGATGGAACGCAGTTTAATGGATACAACTACTTTGTAAACTTTACAAAAAATATAAATGACAATCATAAATTATCATTTACTACTTTTGGAGCACCACAGAGACATGGTCAAAGACAAAACATGAGCACAATAGCTGCTTACAGAAACGCAGAATCAGGAAATCGTTTTAATCCAGATTGGGGTTATAAAGATGGGCAAGTAACTCATATAGAAGATAATTTTTATCACAAATCTCAAACTTCTTTGAATCATTACTGGAATATTAATGATGTTTCTTCTTTATCAACTGCTGCTTATGTGTCTTATGGAACAGGTGGTGGTGGTGGAACTGCAGGAACTAACAGAGATTTATTTGGTGTTAGATTAGGTGGTTCAGACCAACCTGTAGATTTAGATAATATTGTTTCAATAAACAGAGCAAACGGTGCTTTAGGTTCTGAAGCAATTTTAAGAGCTTCAAGAAATGATCACGAATGGTTTGGTGTTTTATCAACATTTAAAACAGAACTTGCAGATGGTTTAGATTTAATTGCAGGTGTAGATTGGAGATCATATACAGGAAAACATTTTAGAGAAGTTACAGATCTTTTAGGGGGTCAATATTATCTTGATGATAACAACGTAAACAATCCAAATGCAGCTTTACGTGTTGGGGAAAAAATGGGGTATAACAACGACGGTAAAGTTGGTTGGTTAGGTTTCTTCGCTCAATTAGAATACGGAACAGATAATTTTAACGCTTTTGTGTCTACTTCTGTTCAAAGAAGTACTTACCAAAGAATAGAGCATTTCTTATATGATTTAAGTACAGATGCTGGTAAAGATTTAGCAACTTCTGAAAAGATAAGCTTAAATGGATATAGTATTAAAGGGGGTGCAAACTTCAAATTAGATGATGTACAAAATGTTTTTGCAAACATTGGTTATTTTGAAAGACCAGCTACATTTAATGCAGTTTTTAACGGTTACAACAATACCAAGGTAAATAGAGATGCAGAAAACGAAAAGGTTTTCAGTATGGAATTAGGGTATGGTTTGAGAGGTGAAAAATTCGCAGCTAATATTAATTTATACAGAACGCAATGGAAAGATAGAACATTTACAAGAAATGTTAGAGCGCAAGAAACGGGTGCTGAGGATTATACAGCAAATTTATTAGGTGTTGATGCATTGCATCAAGGTGTTGAGTTTGACTTTACATACAAACACTCTGATAAATTAAACTTTACAGGGATGCTATCTTTAGGAGACTGGAAATGGGACAATGATTTAGTAGATGTTCCTGTTTTTGATGAAAATCAAAGTCAAGTTGATACTATTTCTCTTCCAATTGATGGATTAAGAGTTTCAGATGCAGCTCAAACCACAGCAGCTTTAGGAATGTTGTATAAGTTTTGGGACAAGACAAGTGTTACTTTAGATTACAACTATTTTACAGATTTATATGCTAGAATCGATGTTTTAAATTATGCTAATGCATCTACAAGACCAGATGATTCTTGGAAAGCACCTAGTTACAATACAATGGATTTTAGTTTACGTCACGGGTTTAATTTAGGAGAATTTGACACTACTGTTACATTTCGTGTAAATAACTTGTTTGATACAGAATATGTAGCTGATGCAATTGATGCTTCAGACCCATTAGTGTTCTTTGGTTTTGGTAGAACATTTAGTTTAAGTGCAAAAATTAAATTTTAAAAAACTTTAAAAATGAAAAAAATATTTTATTCGTTCGCAATCCTTTCTTTGTTGTTTACTTCGTGTAACCCAATGGAAGACATTTATTCAGAAATTGACGCTACAGAAACAGTTATTTCTGGTGAAGCAACATATACATTAACAGATGCAGATTATGATGCGTTAGGTTTAAACTATGGTAATTTTAGTTCTTCAGACGATGCTAAAGCAGATTTACCAGGTTTTTTAACAGATAAATACCCAGCATGGGGAGCAGAATCTTTAGCAGCAGTAACTTTTAAGTTATATGCTCCTAAAGCAACAGAAAGAAGCTTAGAGGTATATACGGTTTCATCTGACGATTATGCTGATAACGGTCATACTTATGGTAACTTTTCAAGAGACTATCACATAACTGATTTTTTAGATATTAAATATCCAAATGCAGCAAATAGATTATTAGTTTCTTTAACTTATAAGTATTATTCAGGTAGTGTTTCAACATTAAATAACGGTTTTCTTTTTGTAAACGGCGCTTGGGAGATGGCTGCTGGAATAACTGATGATGAATATACGGCCATGGGAGAAGGGTATTCTAATTTTTCTTCTGAAGATGAAGCTATTGCAAAAGTTTCTGTTTTCTTAGTAGATAAATTTAAATATTCTGGGAAAATGGCTGGTGATATAGAGGCTATAATGTACAAATTGTATACTGGTGGTTCTGTAAAAAGTTTTATCGCTAATTTTATATATGACGGTGCTTCTTGGAGTGAATATAACAACGTTATCGATGAAACAATTAAGTTTGGTCATGACGGTACTACTTGGGTACCAGATAATACTATTAAATATACCTTAACTGGTGCTGATTATACTTTAGTTGGAAACGGTAACTATGGTAACTTTGATGTAAGAGCTGGTAAAGCTGAGGCAGAAGAATCTGTTCGTTTAGATAAAGTAAATACTATTTTATTAAACAACTTCCCTTCAGATGCTGAAGGTCAAAAATATATTGTTACTTTTAATATATATAACGGAGCAGCAGGAGTTATGTCACTTGCAGTTATTAAAGAAGGTGGTGCATACGTGAAGCAGTAATTTACTATTAATAATAAAATTTCTTAAACCACCTATTTCGATACTTCGAAATAGGTGGTTTTTTGTGCATAAAAATTAGTAGCTTTGTATCAAAGACAAACTAATTATTATTATGAAAAATGTTCACTCTTATTGGGCTTATTTAGTGCTTGCTATCTTAATATTTGCAGTAATAAATGCAATCCTTGGACTTAGCAAAAAAAAACAATTTACAGACAAGGATTTACGTATTGGCTTATTCGCGTTAATTGTTTCTCATATTCAATTATTAATAGGTTTGGTTTGGTATTTCATGTCTCCCTGGTTTAGTGCATTAAAGGAAGATATGGGCGGAGTAATGAAAGAAAAATCTTTGAGATTATTAGCCATAGAGCACCCAGTAATGATGATTCTAGCCATTGTTTTTATAACTATTGGTTGGTCTAAGCATAAAAAGAAAACAACAGATAGCGCAAAGTTTAAAACATTTGCAATTTTTTACGGAATAGGTTTATTATTAATGCTTTCAAAAATTCCTTGGAACAACTGGTTATAGTACTGATCATTCCTCACTCTAAGTTATAAACATAGGAAGCTATATTATATTTATATGAAGATTTTAAGCTATATATTATCTCCAATTTTTGCATTCGTATTTTTTTTGTTGTTGATTATTTTTCACCCATTGCAATGGATTGGACTAAATGTTTTTGGTTATAAAGGACATAAGCTTGTTGTAGACGTTATGAATTGGGTTTTAGTAAAATCTCTTTTAGTTTTAGCTATACGAGTTAAAGTAGAAAACGAGTACGAGTTACCTTTGAATACAACACTTGTTTTTGTATCAAATCATCAAGGAATATTTGATATTCCGCCAATTATTTCGACGTTTAAGAAACACCACCCTAAATTTGTTTCAAAAATTGAATTAGGAAAAGGCATACCAAGTATTTCTTATAATTTACGTAAAGGAGGTGCGGCTTTAATTGATAGAAAGGATGGAAAGCAAGCAATTGCTACTTTAGTTGATTTTGCAAAGAACATCAACAAAAATAAATGGTCTGCCGTGATTTTTCCAGAAGGTACAAGAAGCAGAAATGGTAATTCAAAATCATTTGCTTCAAGCGGATTAAAAATAATTACAAAGTATAATAAAGAAGGTTATGTTGTACCTTTAACTATTAATAATTCTTGGAAGGTTTTTAAGTATGGTAAATTTCCATTTGGTATTGGAACTCCAATAACGATTACAACGCACGAACCAATTAAAATTAATACTTTGCCATTTAAAGAGTTATTAGAAAAAACAGAAACAATTATTAAAGAACATATAAAATAAATAATTATGTCTATAAAAAATATAAGAAAAGAAGTAATGCTAACCCTAGAAAAAAGTATGCAGAGCTTTATGGATACCTATTTAATTCCTGCAGAAAAAATATGGCAGCCAACAGATTTCTTGCCGAATTCGCAAAAAGATTCATTTATAACGGAAGTAGAAGAGATTAGGGAAATTTCTAAAGAATTACATGATGATTTTTGGGTAGTTTTAGTGGGAGATACAATTACAGAAGAAGCTTTACCAACTTATGAATCTTGGTTGTTAGATTTAGATGGAATAAATCAAGACCCAGACAATGGTTGGGCAAAATGGATACGAACTTGGACTGCAGAAGAAAATAGACATGGAGACGTTTTAAATAAGTATTTATACTTATCTGGACGTGTGAATATGCGTGAAGTAGAAATTTCTACACAACATCTAATTGCAGACGGTTTTGATATTGGTACCTCAACAGATCCTTATAAAAACTTTGTGTACACTACTTTTCAAGAATTAGCAACCTATGTTTCTCATAACAACGTAGCTAAAATTGCAAAGAAAAAAGGACACAAAGCCTTGGGTAAAATGTCTAAAATTATTGCAGGAGATGAAATGCGTCATCACCAAGCATATTCGCATTTTGTAAAAGAAATTTTTAAGATAGACCCAAGTGAAATGATGTTGGCTTTTCAACACATGATGAAGCATAAAATTATAATGCCTGCATTGCATTTAAGAGAATCATTTGGAGCTAAGGGAACTGCGTTTGATGATTTTTCTGCTGTAGCACAAAGGGTAGGAGTCTATACAGGTTTTGATTACGTAGATATTTTGAAGAAATTAAATACGATGTGGGAAATTGATAAGATTACAAATCTTACGCCGGAGGCAGAAAAAGCAAGAGATTATTTAATGAAGTTACCAGATAGAATGTATAGAATTACAGAACGAATTGTAATTCCAGATACAAAGTTTAACTTTAAATGGATGCTGCCAGCATAGCTTTATAAGAACTTAGTTTTTATGTGCTAAAAAATATAAAGATCCTTCATTTTCAAAATGAGGGATCTTTTTTTAATTTTTATATAAATCCATTTCAAAAAGACAAACAGGTGCAAGTTTATAATGATCTGGTAAATTAGAAGTGTTTTTTAAATTAAATAGTCCAAGAAAATGAAACCCAGCATTTTTATAATGGGTAATTAGATTTTTGTTTTCACCCAAAGTATCTAATCTAATAAATTGGATCTCTTTTTTTAGTGCATATTCTTTAGCCCAATTTGTAATAGTAGCAATATAATTGTTCCCTCTAAAGTTAGGATTTACAGCAATTCTATGAATATAGATTGCACTATCTGTATTGCTGTCTTCCCAAATTTGTTCATCTGAAAAAGTAATTGCCCAAATACACACCACTTCATTATTTACTAAAAGCTTAAATTGTCTATTTTCTGCAATTTCATTTATAACCATTTCTCGGTCAAAATCTGGCCAAACAATTACGGTTTTCTTTTCTCTCTGATAGTTTGAAGCAATTTTATAAAGTGCAAATATTTTTTCAATATCTGAAGCTGTAACGTTTTTAATAGTCATAATTCTTATTTAGAATAGTCAATTTTAAAAGAATCCATATCATTCAAAAAACCTAATTTTTTACGAATAGTATCTTGTTTATTTTTTTCAAGAGTTGCACTTATAATTCCAACTTTATTTTTCTTTAAACTAGAAATTTTTGCACCTAAGTAATCTATAATTAAAGAGTTGCCAGAATAGGCATAATCATTTGCATCTTTCCCTATTATGTTTACCCCAATGACATAACTCATATTTTCTATTGCACGCGCTTTTAAAAGCGTCTTCCAAGCTTTCACCCTTGGAGCAGGCCAATTGGCCATAAAAATTAAAAGATCGTAATTTTCAGTGTTTCTAGCCCAGACAGGAAAACGCAAATCGTAACAAATTAAAGGACAAATCTTCCATCCTTTATATTCGATAATTATTTTTTTAGTGCCAGAGGTATATACTTTGTCCTCTTTCGCTAAAGTAAAAGAATGTCTTTTGTTGTAGGTTTCTATTGCTCCCGAGGGGTGCACAAAAATCAAACGGTTATAATAGGTATCGTTATCAGAAATAACTAAACTTCCGCAAATAGCAACTTGTTTGTTTTTTGCTATTTTTTGCATCCATAAAACAGAAAAACCATTCATTTTTTCAGCAACCTTCTCTGGGTGTATTGTAAAGCCAGTAGTAAACATTTCTGGCAGTACAATTAAATCTACAGTACGCTCTAAGTCATTTATTTTTTCTTCAAAAAAAGAAATATTTTGTTGTGCGTTTTCCCAAACTAAATCTGTTTGAATTCCAACTATTTTTAAAGTGTTTTGCATTAAAATTAATTTTAAAGATATAACAACTATAAAAGTAAGTTTTTGTAATTTAGAAATCCCAATTGAATACCAAAAAATTCTATGCAATCCTTTATTTCAGAAACCTTAGATTCCATTTTAAAAACTACAAAATCATTTGAAAACGCGGTTTTTATATTGCCATCACAAAGAGCTAAAGTTTTTTTAAAACAAACCTTAAAAGATAAGATCTCTGTTGGTTTTTTGCCTGAAGCATTAAATATAGAGCAATTTGTGCAACAAGTATCGGGTATCGAAAAAGCAGATAGCATTCAATTACTATTTCATTTTTATACGATTTATAAAAACTTAGAAAAAGATCCTGATTCTTTTGATACTTTCTCTTCGTGGGCGTTTACAGTGTTGCAAGATTTTAATGAAATAGACCAGCATTTGGTAGATACAAAAGAAATTTTTGTTTACATAAGAGATATAGAGCGTTTAAAAAAGTGGTCTGTGACTGGCACCTTTACAGAAACCGAGTTTATGAAAGATCATTATTCTTTCTTAGAAAAACTAAATAATTTTTATCCACCTTTATATCAGTTTTTATTAGAGAGAAAAATTGGATATCAGGGTTTAATGTACAGAGAAGCTTGTAGTAATATTGACGGGTATATTGAAAAAAACGCACATAAGAAGTTTTTTTTTATAGGTTTTAACGCTCTAAATAAGGCAGAAGAATTTTTGTTTCAAAAAGTATTAGAAAGCAATAATTCTGAAATTTATTGGGATTTGGATGCACTGTTTTTCAATACCAATCATCAAGCAGGTACTTTTATTAGAAAGTATAAAAAGGAATGGAAATATTACGAAAAAAATCCATTAAAAACTTTGAGTACTTCCTTTTCTGGCCCAAAAAATATTCAAATAATTGGAGCTTCTAAAAATACAACTCAGATAAAATATGCAGGAGAAATTTTAGAAAATTTTAAAGATTTTAAAAATACTGCGCTCATTTTAGCAGACGAGACTTTGCTGCCAATCACTTTAAATTCTTTGCCGAAAAACATCAATGCTATAAACATTACAATGGGGTACCCATTAAAAGATATTCCCACAACAAGTTTGCTTTTTTCTGTTTTCCAATTGTTTGTTTCGCAAGAAAAATTACAAAAAACTATTGTAAACGAATTTTACCATAAAGACGTTGTTCGCTTTTTAAAACATCAATCTGTTTACAAACTCCTGTCTGATAAGAATAGTGCTTTAGTAGACAACTTTACAGAAGAAATAGGAAAAGAAAATCTGATATTCATTAGCAAAGCACAAATAGAAAGTATTTTAATAGATACAACTGCATCAGTAAAAAGTGGCATTTCTGCTATCTTTAATTCATACACAACAATCAATGAGTTTTTAGATAGAATTCTAAATTTGATAGCACTTTTGAAAGAAGATGTAACCACTTTAGAAAAGGAATATTTATTTCGGTTTTATACTGCTTTTACCCAGTTGAAAACCTTGCAAACAGAATATGAGTATTTTACAGATTTAAAGACCTTGTTTTTGTTCTTCAAACAATTAATAAGCTCAGAAACACTTTCTTTTCAGGGAGAGCCGTTAAGAGGTTTGCAATTAATGGGTATGTTAGAAACACGTGTTTTAGATTTTGAAAATATTATACTAACTTCTACGAATGAAGGTGTTTTACCAGCAAGTTCACAACAAAATTCTTTTATTCCTTTTGATGTAAAAATTGAGTTTGGTTTGCCAACATTTAAAGAAAAAGATGCCATTTTTTCTTATCATTTTTTTAGATTACTTCAAAGAGCAAAAAATGTTTTTATTCTCTATAACACAGAACATGACGTTTTTGGAAGTGGAGAAAAAAGTAGATTTGTAACACAGTTAGAAATGATGAGAGACGATATTATTTATAAAAATATCTCACCAAAAGTGATTCCGAGTAAAACAGCATTAAAAGAAATACCTAAAAACAAAGTTACTTTTGAACGTTTAAAAGAGTTGGCAGAAAAAGGCATCTCTCCCTCTGCATTGACCAACTACTTATACAACCCTGTTTCGTTTTACAAACAAAAAATTTTAAAAATTAAGGAGTTTGATGATGTCGAAGAAACTGTTGCTTTTAATACGCTAGGTACTGTTGTGCATGAAGCACTAGACGAGTTATATACTCCTTTTGTAGGTAGGTTTTTATCTGAAGAGAATGTTTCTAAAATGGAGAAAGAAGCAAATAATTTAGTAAAAAAACATTTTAAAATTCAGTTTAAAAATGGAGATATTTCGACAGGAAAAAATCGTTTAATTTCTGAAGTTGCCAATAGATTTGTCTCTAATTTTTTATCAAAAGAAAAAGAATTGCTAAAAGATAAAAAGAACAAACTAAAAATTATTGCTACAGAAGAAAACTTATCTGCAGAAATAATAATTGAAGGAATTGATTTTCCTGTAAAATTGCACGGTCAAGTAGATAGGGTAGATGAGTTAAACGGTGTTTTAAGAATTATAGATTACAAAACAGGTATGGTATCTAGTGCTAATTTACGAGTACCAGAATTTGAGAATTTGCGAGACGAGAAACATTTAAAAGCCATTCAGGTTTTGCTATATGCCTATTTGTTTACTAAAAGTAAAAATTACAATTTTATACAACCTTTAGAGGCTGGAATTTATTCATTTAAAAATTTAAATAGTGGTTTTTTACCAATTGATTTTGCCTTGCCAAGAAAAAAGCCAGAGACCAATATTACCGCAGAAAAATTAGAAGAATTTATTACAGAACTTAAAATATATATCAAAGAAATTTACAATCCAGAAATAGATTTTATAGAACCAGCAGATTTAAGATATTAAATAATTATTTCCCTTTTAAAACTAATAAAGGTACGTTAGAGAAAAACTCTTCTTTAAGAATAGTGTTCTTTTCCCAAAGTTTTTTAAAGAACCCTCTTTTGCGTCTAAAAACGCATAACATATCTGGGTTTTGTGATTTTATGTGTTCTAAAACGCCTTGAAAAGTAGTTGCATTTTCTGAGATGGTTAACGTTTTTTCTAATGCTTTTAAATCTTTATGCAGCAGTAAATCTTCTTCTGTATAACTAGGAGTTTTAACTAATAATAAATGTACCTCGGTTTTAAACTTTTCAACTATTTGTTGCAGTGGCTTTAAAGCAGTTTTACTTTTTACAATACCAGATTTAAAAGCCATTAAAATACGAGAGACAGGAATGTATTTATAACCTTCAGGTACTGCTAAAATGGCAAGATTTGTTTTCTTTACTAAGTTACCTGCTGTTCTTCCTAGAAATAAATTTTCTTTAATAGAGTTACTTTTAGTACCTACAATTACCAAATCTATTCCTAGCTCAGTATCTATAGCGGTAACGCTTTCAGAAACACTTCCTTTTGCAGAAATTAATTTAATTTCTACATTTTTTATATCACAGCTATTTACCATTGTTCTTAGATATAAATTAGTTTCACGTTCTATAATTGCATCAACATTTATCATTGTTCCTGCTTTTGTATGAGAACTATAAGCTCTAAAGACAAACACCTTTGCATTAATTTCTGTAGCAAAATCAATGGCATATTGCAAAGTGTTTTGAGCGTTTTCTGTAGATCCTATTGGGACTAATATATGTTTCATATGTAGTAATTTATAGCACTGCAAAGTTAAGTAATTTTAAGGGAATCTTTTCTTTTTACATTTTTTAGATATGTACATTTGTAAAAATATTTTTTTTGAACAAAAGCATTAGTTTTAAGAATATTAACAAACTAGCAATACCAGCATTAATTGCTGGTATTGCAGAACCTATTTTATCTATAACAGATACTGCTATTATTGGTCATATAGATATTAATGCAACAGAAAGTTTAGCCGCAGTTGGTATTGTAGGGGCTTTTATTTCTATGTTAATTTGGGTTTTCGGACAAGTAAGAAGTGCAATTTCATCTATTATTTCTCAATATGTTGGCGCAAATAAGTTAGATGAAATTAAAGAATTACCAGCCCAGGCGATTGCAATGATTGTTGCAGGTAGTTTACTGGTTTTGGCAATTTCGTACCCGTTTTCTAAACAAATTTTTCAATTCTATAATGCCTCAGATCAGATTTTAGAATATTGTATTGCCTATTTTAATATTCGGATTTTTGGTTTTCCTTTTGCACTTTTCGTGTTTGCTATTTTTGGCACATTTAGAGGTTTACAAAATACTTTTTACCCAATGATAATTGCCATTATTGGAGCTTCTTTAAATATTGTGTTAGATATTATTTTAGTCTACGGTATTGAAGGTTATATTCCTGCAATGCATGTAGAAGGAGCTGCATATGCAAGTGTAATTGCACAAGTAGTAATGGCCATAATTTCACTGGTTCTATTATTAAAGAAAACAACTATTTCTTTAAGGTTAAGTTTTACCTTACATGCAGAAGTCCCTAGACTTTTAAATATGATTGGGAATCTCTTTATTAGAACAATTGCATTAAATGTAGCGTTGTACTTGGCTACATCTTACGCAACAGATTATGGCAAAGAATACATTGCAGCATATACTATTAGCATAAATATTTGGCTATTAGGTGCCTTTATGATAGATGGATATTCTAGTGCTGGTAATATTTTATCAGGAAAATTATTAGGTGCTAAAGAGTATAAATCTTTAGTTATTTTAAGTAATAAACTTTTCAAATACGGCATTGTAATAGGAACTATAATTGCGGTTTTGGGAGCTGTTTTTTACAATGCAATAGGAAGAATATTTACCAATGAGACGCTTGTTCTAGAGCAATTTTATACTGTTTTTTGGATTGTTTTAATTACGCAACCTATAAATGCTATTACTTTTATTTTTGATGGAATGTTTAAAGGAATGGGAGAAATGAAATATTTAAGAAACCTTTTAATCTTAGCAACAGGTTTTGTTTTTGTACCAACACTCTTAATTTTTGATTATCTAAATTATAAATTAATTGCTATTTGGATTGCCTTTGCATGCTGGATTATTGCACGAGGCTTGCCTTTGGTTTTTAAATTTAGAAAGAAATTTATACCCTTAGCTGAAAATCAATAAAAAGAAGCTATTCTTCTGAAATAAGTCTTTTTTTTGAACCCGAAGATTCTGTGTCAAATTTTTAAGAATTAAATCTTACTTTTACTTTAAATTCAGTTTATGACAACAACAAGACAAAACGGAAGTTTACATACAAATATTCAAGATCATATTGCAACTATAGAATTTGGTCACCCTGCGAGTAATTCTTTTCCAAGTGAATTATTAGAAAGATTGGCTAAAGAATTAATTACGGTAGGCAATCATGCAGATGTTGCAATAATTATTCTAAAATCTGAAGGTAAAAAAGCTTTTTGTGCGGGTGCTTCTTTTGATGAGTTGGTGGCTATTTCTAATTTAAAAGATGGGCAACAGTTTTTTGCCGGTTTTGCAAACGTACTAAACGCAATGAGAACTTGCGGAAAATTAATTATAGGAAGAGTTCAAGGTAAAACAGTTGGTGGTGGTGTTGGTTTAATTGCAGCTTGCGATTATGTACTTGCAACTGAAAATGCAGCTATAAAATTATCTGAATTTACAATTGGAATAGGACCTTTTGTAATTGAACCAGCAGTAACAAGAAAAATTGGTATTTCAGGAACTTCAGAATTAACTTTGGACGCAACCAATTGGAAAAATGCATATTGGGCAAAGGAAAAAGGCTTGTACGCCAAGGTATTTGAAACCATAAATGAACTAGATAAAGAAGTTGAAATTCTGTCTGAGAAACTAGCATCCTATAATCCTATTGCTTTAACAGAAATGAAAAAAGCACTTTGGAAGGGAACTAAAAACTGGACTGATTTATTAGCAGAAAGAGCTGCTATTTCTGGAGAATTAGTCTTATCTAAATTCACGAAAAAAGCATTAGAAAAATTTAAAAAATAGCATTATATCGTCGGTTTTATTATGTAGAAGAAATTATTTGGAATTGTAAGTTTGTATTTAGGTATAACAACTTTAGTAAAAAGTTTTTGTATAAGTTCGATTTAGAAATTGAACAAATTAAAGTTTTAAATTAGCAGAAAAGTAAGTGCTTATGTCAAAAAAAAATAATTTTCCTGTGTGGGGTGGAAATAATTGGACTAAATCAATGTTCAAAAAATATTGGTGGTTTGTATGTATAATTATTATTGGATACATAATGATTGTAATTAATGCAAATGCTTCTATATAAAAGATATTATAATTTAAGAAATGAAAATAGTTTCAACAAATATCGGCGAACGCAGAGTTATAGATTGGAAAGGGGAGTTAGTTACTACTGGTAGTTTTAAGTTTGCTGTAGACAAGCCTATTTTTCTAGATAATAATAATGTAAAAGGTGATGAGATTTCTGATAGAGAAAGTCATGGCGGAACATTGCAAGCTATTTATGGATACTCTATAAAGCATTATGATTTCTTTAAGCCGGCATATCCAGGTTTAGATTGGCAGTTTGGTATGTTTGGTGAGAACTTAACTATGGATGATTTAGATGAAACTACAATACATTCTGGTGATACTTTTAAAGTAGGTGAAGCTATTTTAGAAGCAACTGTGCAAAGAAACCCGTGTTACAAGTTAGGCATTCGTTTTAATGACATGAAAATTGTAAAGCACTTCTGGAATACTACTTTTTGTGGGGTGTACTTTAAAGTTTTACAAACTGGAAATGTAAAAGTTGGTGATGCTTTTATTCAAATAAAATCGTGCCCAGAAAACCCAACAATTGCAGAGTTGTATTCCGCTAAAAGAATTGAAAAAGGAGCATAGTTTTAATTATGTGGTTCTTGAGAACTATTAGTAATAAGTTTTTTTAAACAACCGCTTCTTTTTTATGTAAAAAACGGGTCAGTTTCATAGAAAGATCTAACAGAATAATTTTAGCATTTCCGTTTCTTTCAATATGATACATTGCATCATTCAATTCTTTTTCAATATCCAAAATATTTCCTCCATGCACAAAAGGTGCAAATTTAGAGAGATCAAACCCCGTTTGAGTTTCCATAAAAACTAAATCATCACTCTTATAATTTAGTAATAAAGCCTGTCTAAAAAACTGCAAACAATATTCTAAAAAACGTTTTTGTGTTTCTCTTCCAGATTTTGCAATGGTTTCAGACCATTCGATTAACTGCTGCACTACAGAAGCATTTCCTTTCGCTTTAAAAGCAGTTCTAATCCAAGTAACAAACCACTCTTCAAAAACCAAATCAGCACCATCATTATTTAATAATTGTACTGCTTTATTATAGTTTCCTTCTGCTTGCTGTGCAATTGTAGCAGCTTCACTTTCAGAACAACGTTCTCTTTCAATCAAAGCCGTTGCAATATCTTGTTCGCTTAAAACAGGGAAATGTAATGCTTGGCAACGCGATTTTATGGTATTAATAATTTGCTCTTCATTTTCTGTAATTAAAATAAAAACTGTTTTATTTGGCGGTTCTTCAATAAGTTTTAATAGTTTATTAGCAGCAGCAATATTCATTTTTTCTGCCATCCAAATAAGCATTACTTTAAAACCACCTTCGTAAGATTTTAATTGCAATCTTTTAACAACGGTCTCTGCCTCATCAACTCCAATATTTCCTTGTTTATTCTCTACACCAATATGTTGTAGCCAATTAAATAAGCTCCCATAAGGTTGCTCCTTTATAAATTCTCTCCAATCTTCTAAGAATAAATTACTTACTGGATGTTTTTTTACAGCATCATTTGTAGTTACCGGAAAAGAAAAATGCAAATCTGGATGCTGTAATTTCTCACACTTTAAATTACAAGCCTCGGCACTTTCAGAAGAATTACATAATAAAAATTGAGCATACGCAATTGCCATTGGCAAGGTGCCACTACCTTCTTTACCAACAAATAATTGTGCATGTGGTATTCTTCCATTTTCAGCAGAAACCTGCAAATGGTTTTTAATGTGTTTTTGGCCTATAATTTGGTTAAAAAGCATTTACAAATATAAAATTAGTTCGCCATAAATTCATCAATTTTAGAAAGCAATCTTCGTTTTAGTTTTTAGTTAGGTTAGAGGTGTCGTTGAAACCTGTTTTTTAAGATATAATTTTTAACGCAAACGTTATCTTAATTTTTTAAGTTTCAATTCTATTAAATCTAAACAATTAGGTATTTTTGTGCAAAACAATTCATAATGAAAACACTAAAAGATTTTAATTTCGAAAATAAAAAAGCGATTATTCGTGTAGATTTTAATGTACCTCTAAATGAAAAGCTAGAAGTAACAGATGCTACAAGAATTCAAGCTGCAAAATCTACTATTATAGATATTTTAGAACAAGGAGGAAGTTGTGTTTTAATGTCTCATTTAGGACGTCCAAAAGGTTTTCAAGAAGAGTTTTCTTTAAGACATATTGTTAAATCTGTAGTAGATGTTATTGGTTGTAATGTAAAATTTGTAGAAGACTGTATTGGTAATAAAGTTGAAGAAGCAGTTGCTAATTTAGAAGCTGGCGAGATTTTATTATTAGAGAATCTTCGTTTTTATGAAGAAGAGAAAAAGGGAGATGTTGCTTTTGCAGAAAAATTATCAAAGTTGGGTGATATTTATGTGAATGATGCTTTTGGTACTGCGCACAGAGCACATGCATCTACCACAATTATTGCACAATTTTTTGAGGAAAATAAATGTTTCGGAAACTTATTAGCAAGAGAAATAGAAAGTATAGATAAGGTTTTAAATAATTCTGAAAGACCAGTTTTAGCCATATTAGGAGGCGCAAAAGTATCCTCTAAAATTACGGTAATTGAAAATATTTTAGATAAAGTAGATCATTTAATTATTGGAGGTGGTATGAGTTTCACGTTTGTAAAAGCATTAGGTGGAAAAATCGGAAATTCTATTTGTGAAGATGATAAAATGGAATTAGCCTTGGATATTTTAAAGCAAGCAAAAGCAAAAGGAGTAGAAATTCATATTCCTGTAGATGTAATTGCTGCAGATGATTTTTCTAACGATGCAAATACTCAAACTTTAGATATAAATGAAATTCCTGATGGTTGGGAAGGCGTTGATGCTGGACCAAAATCGAGAGAAATTTTTGATACTGTTGTAAATCAGTGTAAAACTATTTTATGGAATGGACCTTTAGGTGTTTTTGAAATGGAATCTTTTGCTGGTGGAACAATTGCATTAGGACACTCTATTGATAAGGCTACTAAAAATGGCGCATTTTCTTTAGTTGGAGGAGGAGATTCTGTTGCCGCAGTAAAACAATTTGGTTTTGCAGAAAAAGTAAGTTATGTTTCTACAGGAGGTGGAGCGATGTTAGAAATGTTAGAAGGAAAAACATTGCCAGGTATTGATGCAATATTGAAATAAGGGTTTATTTGTTTATATTTTCAAGATGTAGTAAATATAACCAATGAAGCTTTGTAAATTTTATATAAAATAAGCGTGTAATTTTTAAATTACACGCTTATTGTTTTAATAGAATATAAGGTTTAATTTTGTTGTTAGTTTTGAAATGTTTTTACGAATAAGTTTTTATATGAATACAGATTAAAAAATGAGATACACAAAATTACCAAATACAGCTATTGAGGTTTCTAAAATTTGTTTAGGAACCATGACTTGGGGAAATCAGAATACACAAGAGGATGCTTTTGAGCAAATGGATTATGCGCTAGAACAAGGTGTAAACTTTTTTGATACGGCAGAATTATATCCTGTTCCTGCAACTCCAGAAACATATGCAGACACAGAAAGAATTATCGGGAACTGGTTCAAAAAAACGGGAAATAGAGAAAAAGTAGTTTTAGCTAGTAAAATTGCCGGTGGTGGAGATTACACAAAACATATTAGAAAAGGTAAGTTCGGTAAAGTAAATATCATAGAAGCGGTAGAAGGAAGCTTAAAACGTTTGCAGACAGATTATTTAGATTTATACCAACTGCATTGGCCAGATCGTGGTGTAAATGCATTCGGAGTAAGAGACTATCCTTTTAAGACTGCTGCCAAAGAAGCCGAAAATCATTTAGAAATTTTAGAAACGTTAAATGCCTTTGTAAAAGACGGAACTATTAAAGCAATTGGTCTTTCAAATGAAACGCCTTGGGGAACCATGAAATATTTAGAGGCTGCCAAAGCACATAATTTAGTAAGACCTGTTACTATCCAGAACTCCTATTCTATGATACACAGGGGGTACGAATACGGCATGTCTGAAGTTTCTATGAGAGAAGATATTGGGTTGTTAGCATACTCTCCTTTAGCGCAGGGTGTTTTATCTGGTAAGTATTTAGATGGAAATAGTCCTGAAGGCTCAAGAGGAAATTTATTTCCAAGATTTATTGCTCGTTATATGGGTGATGGGTCTTTGGAAGCTGTAAAAAGATATGAATCCATTGCAAAGAAAAACGGAATTACATTAACAGAACTATCTTTGGCTTTCGTAAATCAACTGCCTTTTGTAACCAGTAATATTATTGGTGCTACTAAAATGAGTCAGTTAAAAGAAAATATTGGAAGTATCCATATCAATTTATCTGAAGAAACTTTAAAAGAAATTGAAGCAGTTCATGCGGCAATTCCCAATCCAGCTCCTTAAAAACTGCTAATTTTTAGTATTTAGTTTGTAGTATAAAAAAATCCGAAGTAAATATCTTCCTTCGGATTTTTTTATATTTATTTTGGCAATCTCTCCAACTTTTTACAGTGGGAAGCTATTTTAAGCCATCAACCAACTTTACAGAGCTGGCTTTAAAACGTCCGTTTTCTAAAACACCCTTAATTTCTGCTTTTCTAATTACTTCGCAAAAACCGGTGTGTTCATCATGTGCGTCGCCAAAAGCATCAATATCAAAACCATCTACAAAATAAGCTTTGTTATCAATGCGCACTGCTAGATCACAACCAGTCTCACTGTTTAGTTCAAACTGACATTGACCACAAGAAATTTCTGCAACATGCTTTACTTCTTTCTTATTTGAGCAAGAAAGAGTAATGATAAGGACTGATAAAAAAAGTATTTTTTTCATAATTTTAAATTAGAATTATTATTAAAATATACATTCGCTATTAAACCCCAATAGCGCTTACTAAAAGCTATTTCTTAGCCCAACTATCGCGCAAGCCAACAATTTTATTAAACACTAAATTGTTAGCAGTCGAATCATCGTCCACATTAAAATACCCCAAACGTTGAAACTGAAAACGTTCACCAATTTTAGCCGACTGTAAACTTGGTTCTAAAAAAGCAGTAATTACTTCTAAAGAATCCGGATTTACAAACTCCATATAATCTTTATCTTTATGCGAATCTGGCGCTTCATCTATAAACAATCTGTCATATGCTCTTACCTCGGCTTTAACAGCATGTTTTATAGAAACCCAATGCAAAGTACCTTTTACTTTGCGCATGCTTTCTTCTGTTCCACTTCCAGATTTTGTTAACGGATCATACGTACATTGAATTTCAACTACGTTTCCATCTTCATCTTTTGTACAGCTATTTGCAGTTATAAAATAAGCGTTCTTTAAACGAACTTCTTTTCCTAACTTCAGACGAAAAAACTTCTTATTTGCTTCTTCTCTAAAATCTTCTTTTTCTATATAAATTTCTCTTGAAAAAGGAACTTCTCTAAAGCCAGCACTTTCATCTTCTTGATTGTTCTCTGCTGTTAAAAATTCTTCTTGTCCTTCAGGATAATTTGTAATTACCACTTTTACAGGATCTAAGACCCCCATTACTCTGTTCGCAGATTTATTTAAATCTTCTCTAATTTTAAACTCTAAAAGGGCTACATCAATCACGTTTTCACGCTTAGAAACTCCTACGGTTTCAATAAAGTTTTTAATAGAAGCTGGCGTATAACCACGTCTTCTTAAACCAGAAATTGTAGGCATTCTTGGGTCGTCCCAGCCAGAAACAATTCCGTTTTCAACTAAAGTTAACAATTTACGTTTACTCATAATTGTGTAACTTAAATTCAAACGAGAAAACTCACGTTGTTTTGGTGAGTTTGGGTATTCAGCTCTGCTATAACCAACTACGTTGTCTCTAAACCAGTTATATAATTCTCTGTGAGGTTTAAACTCCAAAGAACACAATGAGTGAGAAATTTGTTCTATATAATCACTTTCACCATGTGTCCAATCGTACATTGGGTAAATGCACCAATCATTACCAGTTCTATGATGAGATTTAAACATAACTCTATACATTAAAGGATCGCGCAACAACATGTTTGGGTTTTCCATATCTATCTTTGCACGCAAAGTATGTTCTCCTTCTTTAAATTTACCATCCTTCATTCCTTGAAATAATTCCAAGTTTTCGGCTACAGAACGAGTTCTAAAAGGGCTATTGGTTCCAATAGAAGTGGGTGTTCCTTTTTGCGTTCTCATTTCTTCCGAAGATTGAGAATCTACGTAGGCTTTTCCATCTTTAATTAATAAAACTGCCCAGTCAAATAATTGTTGAAAATAATCTGAAGAATAACATTCATTTGCCCAAGAATAACCCAACCAAGTAAGATCTTTCTTAATAGCATCTACATATTCTTGTTCTTCCTTTGCAGGATTTGTATCATCAAAACGCAAATTTACAGGCGCATTATAAGTTTCACCTAGGCCAAAACTAATTCCAATTGCTTTGGTGTGTCCAATGTGTAAATAACCATTTGGTTCTGGCGGAAAACGAAAGCGTAAATTTTCTTTCGGCATTCCGTTTGTCAAATCTTCTTCAATAATATGCTCTAAAAAATTGAGCGGTTTTTTCTCTTCAGACATCATTTTAAATGAAAAATTAAGAGACAAAATTACACAAAATACTTCATTGGTATTGAGAGTTTTGTAACAAAATTGTAAATTCAACCACTAATAAACAAACACTATTTATTATGAGCGATCAAATTAGAAATTATACCTGCCCGAAATGTGATTCTAAACACTATAAATTAGGCGAAATGCGTGCAACTGGCGGAACCTTATCAAAAATTTTCGATATTCAGAATCAGAAATTTACAAGCGTAACTTGCGCTCGTTGTTCGTATACAGAATTTTATAAAACTAAAACTAGTGGAATTAGCAACGTTTTCGACTTTTTCACGAGTTAATAAAGGTGTATTTGTAAGTGAAAATTTTCTAAAAAGCCAATTTAGTATTTATTTTTTGTCGTAATTTTGCAGTATGAAGCAAGACGGAGAAAAAAAACCTGATTTAGTGGTCTTTAACGAAGAAACACAGCAATATGATGCAGCCTTAAAACCCTATGGGACTTCTGCAAGCTCGCCAGTAATTAAACCTTTAAATACTGCAACCTGGAGAAATGACGGCGTACAACGTGTAAATAAACAATTTAAATCTAAGTTTGACGAGGTTAGAAAAGAGTACGAAGAGTTGATGCAAAAGTTTCAGTACAATGATTTGGTATATAACTCTAAATTTAATTTTGAGCCAAATATTGGTGAGGTGTACCATTTGTATAATAATAGAAAAGAAGAATCTTTTTTATCTATTATTGCACCAGAGCAATGTAATTTTCATCATTTAGGATCTTTTAGATTAAATACAGACAAAATGTGGGAAAAATTAGCAGCTGCTTCAACAACACCAGTAAAATAAAATGGGAATAATTAAAGTTAATAATATTAAGTTGTACGCGTATCATGGTTGTTTAGATGAAGAAGCAAAAATTGGTTCGGAGTATCGAGTAGATGTATCTATAAAAGCTGATTTAAAGAAATCTGCAAAGACAGATGATTTGACAGATACGGTAGATTATGTGCACTTAAACCATATTGTAAAAGAAGAAATGGCAATACGAGCGAAGCTGTTAGAAGAAGTTGCGCAACGTATTTTAAATCGGATATTCAATGAACTTAGAAAAGTTATAAAAGCGAAGGTTTCGGTTTCAAAAATTAACCCACCAATTGGCGGAAATGTCGAAGAAGTAGTTATAATTTTAACAAAAAAGCGATAAGATTAAAAAAGGCTTGCAGTACTTGTAAATTTGCTTAAATTTGCATTCTTTAAAGCGAGTAATCAATTTTTGATAAAACCTTTTAAAAATAAAAAGGTGTCTTGGCCGAGTGGCTAGGCAATGGTTTGCAAAACCATGTACAGCGGTTCGAATCCGCTAGACACCTCAAAAAAACCTTAATTTCTTCGTTGAAATTAGGGTTTTTGTATGTTTAGTGGTTAGTTACCTTAGACCTAATATTTCTTTTAAAAGAAATATTAGGTCTAAATAATTTTTCATAAATAGGCTATTAATGGAGCAGTAAGTATTGTTTTTCGCAGGACTAATGGAAGAAGTCTATTCAGAAAAAAAATACTTTTGAAAAATGGTTGGCAACTCCTTAGATCAAAAATAAATGTTCTAATTTGTTTATATTAAATTAGTTAGATACAAATTTAAGTGTAATTAATGAAGTGTTTTTTTGAAAAATCATATTTAGAATAGTGGTTTAATTCTTTTTTACATAAATTTATAAAAATATAATTTCAAGTGAAAAGTATGACATGTCCTGAAATTAACAACAAGATACTTATGAATAGAACCCTAAAGCAAACTTGTATCCTCTTTATATTCTCCTTTGTTTTGCTTAGTTGCGATAGCAATCAAAAAAAAAATAATTTTGAAATAAAACAAGGGGATTTACTGTTTCAAAATACAGGAACAGGGGAAATAGATAATGCGATTAAAGATGTAACGGCAACTTCATTTTCTAAAAACTATTCGCATGTTGGGATAGCAATGCAAAAAGATAAAAAATGGTTTGTATTGGAGGCGATTCCAAAAGAAGGAATTTGCCAAACTCCTTTAATAAAATTTCTAAACAGGAATAAAAATAAATTCAGCAAATCTCAAACTACAGTTGCAAGACTAGATAGCTATTACCAGCCTTATATTTCTAAAGCAATAGCATATGGAATCGAAAGAATAAATACACCTTATGATGCGGTTTTTTTATGGGATGACGCTTCTTATTATTGCTCTGAATTAGTTTATAAAATGTTTTCTTCTCAAGATTTACCTAAAGATTCTATTCCTTTTCGTACCCAACCAATGACATTTAACGATAGCACAGGAAATCCAATGCCTAGTTGGGTAACTTATTATGAAACACACAACCATCCAATTCCTGAAGGAATTGAAGGAACAAATCCTAACTTGATGGCTAGTAGTCCTCGTATCAAATTTGTTCATGATTATGAGAATGAATAAGGGATACTTATTTTATATAAACTATTGCCAATAATGGCTATAATAGATAAACGTTTTGGCGCTTAACCAAAAGTGTAGTATTTTATTTAATAAGTCCGCCAAATCTTTTTAATTTGGCTTTGTAACAAAATAAAAAGTTTTGAATAAGTGCTTATTTGGAAATTCATTACTTTTAATTCCCGTACTAGTAATACACAAGGCTGTTAGCCTTTATTATAATTACTATTTAAAAAAATAAATTCATGAAAAAAATAATTGTATTTCTCATCAGTTTGTCCTTTTCTTTTGTACTTCATGCCCAAGGAATTATTGGTGCATGGGAAACCAATTCCGTTTCTAAAAATGGAGATCTATTAAAAAGTATAGTACTATTTGCAGACGGTTATCAAGTATTAACAACCTATGATGCTACTACTGGAAAATTCATTCACACGAATGGCGGTACTTGGAAATTAGAAGGTAATATGATGACTGAAAAAATTGAGTTTCATTCAGACAACCCTAAACTCGTAGGAACACAAGTAAGCTTTAAAGTGCGTATTACAGACAATGAAATTGAAATAGTTGACAGTAGTTCGAAATTGAAAAGATTAGATAACGGCTCACCAGGTAAGTTAAATGGCGCTTGGTTAATGTCTGGTAGAATTAGGGATGGTAAAACTCAGTTAAGAGATATAAACAGACCACGGAAGACCATGAAAATTTTGTCAGGAACTCGATTCCAATGGATAGCATATAACACAGAAACTAAAAAATTTATGGGAACTGGTGGCGGAACATATACCACCAAAAATGAGGAATATATTGAGAATATTAAGTTCTTTTCTAGAAACGATTCCAAAGCAGGACTAAGCTTGAAATTTAGTTATGAATTGATGAATGGTAAATGGCATCATTCGGGCTTGTCAAGTAAAGGAGATCCAATTCATGAAATTTGGAGTATTAGAAAATAATGCCGTAAGAAATAACAACTTATTTGAAAATAACAAAGGCAAACACTGTATATAATAAACTTAATTCGCTCTTTTATTCTTTTTGATTTACATTTTATTTTTTTATTAAAACACTAACTTAAAATGTGTAAAAAAACTGCTTTTCACTTTGCATGATTATTAAAACTATTAAACAAAAACAATCTTGATATATTTAAAGCATGTATATAGTACAGTAAAAAAACATAGTCCAATATTGTATTGGATTGTAATAGCCCATTTTATTTTTGCTATTGGATGTTTGGTCGCTAGTTTAATAGATGATAGAACCCTTATGGGTATTGGCGTTTGGGTAAAACCATTGAAATTTTTAATTTCTGGAGCCATCTATATTTTAACTGTAGGATTTCTTATAACCCTATATCCTTTCTCTAAAAAGAAGAAGAATCTTCTTAATAATATTGTTTCTTGGTCATTTCTCATAGAAATAGGGCTTATTATTTATCAAGGATCACGTGGTGTGCAATCTCATTATAATAGATCAAATTCTTTTGATAGTTTAATCTATACAGCTATGGGGATATTAATAGCAATTAATGTTTTAATTATGGCATTATTTATTTTTGATACTATTCGATTGAAATTAAAAACACCTAAATTACTTCAATGGGCTATACTTCTAGGTTGGTTAATTTTGTTTTTTGGAAGTTTGGTTGGTGGTCTAATGATAAGTAAAATGTCTCATAATATTGGTATTGAAGATGGTGGTCCTGGGCTTCCATTAGTTAATTGGAGTACAATTGCTGGAGATTTGAGGGTAGCACATTTTTTTGGGTTGCACGGCCTACAAATAATTCCAATTTTCGGATTATTAATTTTTAATAAATGGAAGACTACCATTAGGAACCAAATTATTATTGTAACTATTTTTGGCTTAGTATATGCACTGTGGATTGGATATACGTTCTACCAAGCCAAGCAAGGTCTGCCATTTATATAGTTTTTATAAATGTATCTCTAACCTATTTAAAGTAAAGAAGAGAGTTAAAAGAAAAAGCCCTACACTTCTGTAAGAATTTGATTTTAGAAAGTGATTAATTAGCTGATATTAATGGATGTGTGAACTTACACTTACTGTAATGACTATTTTCGGGTATAAAAAATATAAAAATTTTATAAGTATCTTTAAGGAAAAATTTGCATTATGAAAAATTTACTTATTTATGTATTATTCATTACTAGCATACTTAATGCTCAGGTATCTCCACAACAGAGAGATTTAATGAATTTTGAGCCAGGAGAACTTATTGTAAAACTAAAAGACAATGTAGATGCGGGGATTACGTATGCTAAATCTGGAAAGGCTAAGTCAGATTTTAACATTGGACAACTTCTTGGAATTTCAGATAAAGTGAAATCATCCACTATGATGTTTCATCAAAAATCGATTGAAGCAAGTATTGTAAATAAAGAAAAGATGAAGGCGGTATATGCTGCTAAAGCATCGGCTAACCCTAATAATGGCTATCAGCCAAGGGAGCCACTGACCATGAAAAACATATTTGTTTTAAAAACCAGTAATGAACAAGAAAACATTTTACAATTAATCCAGCAGATCAAGGATAATCCAAATGTAGAATATGCAGAACCCAACTATATTTATGGGATTGATAATTTTGAAGCTGTCTCTTA
>OJIK01000027.1_pt1 | contig 53758 bp, 51 predicted proteins | sample 1595571 | NCBI WGS metagenome assembly OJIK01 (sample SAMN05416791, study PRJEB24817) | seawater metagenome | isolation source: Sea water | place: Canada:Atlantic | collected 2013-11 | reverse complement strand
GCTTAGGGTACTTTGCTGTTGATAATGACGCTACTTCAAACACCTTGGTTTTTAACAAAACCGTTGGGCTAAGAGATAATTGGACTACTAAACAACAATAAAAATTTAGAAAAAAAGTAACAATAAACCCAAAAGATATATTCTTTTGGGTTTTTGTTTTTTGCAGAATTATTTGTGCTCTTTTAAGGAGCTGGGTTAGGTATCATAGCATGTACCTCTGCAATTTCTTGTAAGGTTTCTTCAGATAGTTCTATGTAAATACTTCCTATGTTTTCTTTAAGTTGGCTCATTTTAGTAGCACCAATAATATTACTTGTAACAAATGGTAATTGATTTACAAAAGCCAAAGATAATTCTGTTAATGTAATTCCGTTTTTCTTTGCAATGGCTTCATATCTTTTTACAGCTTCCAAAGAACCATCTCCCATATAACGTGCTATAAATCTTGGAAATAAATTTCCTCGAGATCCTTCTGGGCTTTTTCCATCTAAATATTTTCCAGACAATACTCCTTGCGCTAAAGGAGAGTATGCTAACAACCCAATATCTTCTCTCATAGAAACTTCAGACATTCCAGCTTCATAGGCTCTATGAATCATAGAATACGAATTTTGTATGGTAATAGGTCTAACTAGGTTATGAGCATTAGCAGTTTGTAAATATTTCATAGTACCCCAGGGTGTTTCATTAGAAAGACCAATAGCTCTAATGGTTCCTGCTTTTACAAAAGTGTTCAATGTTTCTAGAATTTCTAAATGATTTTCTGCTTCTTTTGTAGCTGTTTGATATGGGTAATCTCTAACGCCAAAACAATTTACACCTCTAGACGGCCAATGCAATTGGTATAAATCTAAATAGTCTGTTTGCAATCTTTGTAAACTAGCCTCTATAGCTTCTGTAATATTTTTTTTTGTAAAACCACCAGTTCTAATATGCTTTGTGTAATCTCCACCACCAGCAATTTTACTAGCTAAAACAACGTTTTCTCTGTTTCCTGTTTTTTGAAACCAATTTCCAATAATTCTTTCTGTGTCTGCATAGGTTGCCGGGGTTGCTGGTACTGGATATAGTTCTGCTGTGTCAAAGAAATTAACTCCTTTTTCTAGCGCGTAATTCATTTGTTCAAAAGCCTCTTCTTGGGTGTTTTGGTTTCCCCAAGTCATGGTTCCTAAACATATTTTTGAAACTTTAATGCTTGTTTTAGGTAGTGTGGTGTATTTCATGTTTTATTTTAAAAACTAATATGATTCGCTTTAGAGCGAATCATATTAGATAGTATGGTTTTTATTACTGGGTTAAATATAAGAATATTCTCTAAGAAAGAATTGCTTTTATACCAGGTAATGTTTTACCCTCTAATGTTTCTAACATAGCACCACCACCTGTAGAGACATAACTTACTTTATCTGCAAAACCAAATTGTTTTACGGCCGCAACAGAATCTCCTCCTCCAACTAAGGAAAAAGCACCGTTTTGGGTAGCTCTGTCTATAGAATTACCAAGTGCAATGGTTCCTTTAGAAAAGGTTTCTAATTCAAAAACTCCTAAAGGGCCATTCCATAAGATGGTTTTACATGAATTAACAACCTTGTCAAAAATAACTTGAGATGTTGGCCCAGCATCTAATCCTTGCCATCCATCAGGTATTTTAGTAACATCTACAATCTGAGTAGTTGCATCATTAGAAAAAGCATCTGCTGCTACAACATCTACAGGAAGATGAATTTGAACATTTCTTGCTGCTGCTTTTTCTAATATTTCAAGAGCTAATTCCATTTTATCGTCTTCACAAATAGAATCTCCAATACTGCCCCCTTGAGCTTTTACGAAGGTAAAAGTCATTCCACCTCCAATGATTAAATGATCTACTTTGTCTAAAATGTTTTCTATAACTGTAATTTTAGAAGATACTTTTGCTCCTCCTAAAATTGCTAAAACGGGTTTCTCGCTAGTATTTAATACTTTATCTATACTTTTAATTTCTTTGGCTAGTAAACTCCCAAAACATTTATTTTCTGAAAAATACTTTGCCACAATTGTTGTGGAAGCGTGCGCTCTGTGAGCAGTACCAAAAGCATCATTTACATACACATCTCCATTGTTGGAAAGTTGTTCTGAAAACCCTTCATCTCCGGCAGTTTCTTCTGCATAGAAACGAAGATTTTCTAGTAATAAAATTTCTCCATTTTGTAGGCTATTAACGGCTGAGGTTACTTTTTCTCCAACACAATCATCTACAAATTTTACTTGAACCCCAATAACATCGGCTACTTTTTCTACAATATGTTTTAAAGAATAGGAAGCATCTACTCCTTTTGGTCTTCCTAAATGAGACATTAAAACTACAGAACCTCCATCTTCTAAAATCTTAATAATTGTAGGTTTCGCTGCTTCTATTCTGGTTGCATCAGTTACTTCAAAATCTGTATTTAAAGGCACATTAAAATCTACTCGTATTAATGCTTTTTTATTTTTAAAACTGAAGTCGTTTATGGTTTTCATACTAAAATATTTTTCACAAAAATAGCTAATTAAAGGGGTTCATAGAAATTGAAAACTGAAAAGTTAATATATCGTTTGCGTAAAATTATCGCTTATATTTGTGACATGCTTTTTAATCAAATTATTGGTCAGGAACATATTAAAAACCATTTGCAGACTTCTGCTAAAAATGGAAGAATTCCTCATGCACAATTATTTGTAGGCAAAGAAGGTTCAGGAACCCTGCCTGTAGCTATTGCTTATGCACAATTTTTATTGAGTCATTTTTCAGACAATCCAACAGCTAGTGAATTAAAAGTTGCCAAACTGCAGCATCCAGATTTACACTTTGCGTTTCCTGTTACCACTAATGATTCTGTAAAAAAACACCCCGTTAGTAATTTGTTTTTAAATGAATGGAGAGATTTTGTGAGCAAGCAACCATACGGAGGGCTTTTTAATTGGTTGCAATCTATTGGTGTAGAAAATAAGCAAGGAATGATTGGGGTAGACGAAGCGCTAGAAGTTGTAAAAAAACTCCAACTAAAATCTTATGAAGGTGGTTTTAAAGTAATGATTATTTGGATGGCTGAAAAAATGAATATTGCAGCGTCTAATAAATTATTAAAGTTAATTGAAGAACCACCAGCAAAAACAATTTTCTTATTAATTACAGAAAATGAAGATCAAATAATTACTACTATTAAATCTCGTTGCCAGGCATTACACTTTCCTGTTTTAAGTGAACAAGATATTGCCAATGAGTTACTACTAAGAGAAAAATGTTCTGAAAGTGATGCTTTAAAAATAGCAACTCAAGCGGAAGGAAATTATAATAAAGCCGTTCATTTATTACATCAAGACGCTAATGATCTTATTTTTGAACAATGGTTTATTGCCTGGATTAGAACTGCTTTTAAAGCCAAAGGAAATGCTGCTGTTATTCAAGAATTAGTGGTGTGGTCTGAGACTATTGCCAAAACTGGGCGAGAAACTCAAAAACAGTTTTTAGACTATTGTTTACAGTTTTTTAGGCAGGCTTTGTTATTAAATTATAAGTCTCCAGAGCTAGTTTTTTTGGAAACACAAACACCAAAATTTAATTTGCAAAATTTTGCTCCTTTTGTTCATAGTGAAAACATCTTGGCTATTGAAAAAGAATTAAATGATGCCCTATATCATATAGAAAGAAACGGAAATCCTAAAATTATTTTGTTAGATCTTTCCATGAAATTAACTCGTTTTCTTCATAAAAAAGAAACCTCAGTTTAATTCTTTACATACCCTTACTCACTCTTTTAGCAATATATAAATCTGCAATTGTTGGGTTTTCTGAGCATTTTTTTATGGGTTCAAATGTGTCTCCAACTTGTACATTTCCTGTTTGAAGTATTTTAAAATACACCCCACACATGGTGGTATTCCAAAACTGTTTTACAATTTTCATATCATTAAAACGCACTCCTAACTTTACACAAGGGTTTCTCTGTTTTGTTGCTTCTACAATACATTCTCCAACTTTAAAGGTATCTCCTACATGTATTGCTGTTTCTTCTAAATTATCTATGGTTAAATTTTCGCCAAACATACCGTATTGCCATTCTAATGCTGGGTATTGTTCTTTCCAATAGGCATAATGTGCTTCTGAATATCCATAAACTGCTTGTTCTATGCCTCCATGATGAGCTCTATTGCATATTACATCTCCTTTTACATCTTCTTTATCAAGAAAAACAGGAATATCAACTGGAAATTTAAAAATTCCAGTTGTGATTATTTTTCCTTTCCAATTAATGTCTTTTCGTTCTCCTATGTTGGTTGCAATAATTTTCATATTGTTTATATTTTATAAATGTATTGATGCCAAATACACTAGTCTTTCAAAAAACCTTGTAATACATCGGCAATCTTTCTATTGTCTGATAATTGTGGGATTTTGTTTTGCCCTCCAAACTTACCTATAGATTTCATGTATTGATGAAAGCCTCCTTTTTTAACTTTTCTAATAATTAATGGCTGTAATATTTTACCTTTTATTAAGTCAGAATAATATATATTCTGAATTTGCATAGAAGCATCTATTTTTGAAGCCAATTCATTGCTATTCTCTTCTTCATTTTCAAACTCTATAAACCATTCATGATAGGGCAATCCTTCAGGTGGGTTTACCTGCGGCGCTACTGTAAACTCGCTAACGTTGGTGTTGGTTCCTTTAATTGCATCGTTTAAAGCCTTTTCTACTTCCTTGCCTATCACATGCTCTCCAAAGGCAGAAATAAAGTGTTTAATTCTACCAGTTACTTTTATTCTGTAGGGTAATAATGAGGTGAATTCTACTGTATCTCCAATATTATACCCCCATAAACCTGCATTGGTATTTAAAATGATTACATAATTAACCCCTAATTGAACATCTTCTACAGAAATTCTAGTTGGGTTTTCATTGAAGAATTCATTAGCAGGAATAAATTCATAAAAAATTCCGCTGTTTAATTGCAGTAACATCCCTTGCTCTTTTTGAGAATCTTGATAGGCAATAAAACCTTCCGATGCTGGATATAATTCTATATAGTCTATTTTTTTTCCAATAAGTGCTTCAAACTTGTTCTTGTAGGGCTCAAAATTTACACCTCCGTAGATGAAAAAATTAAAGTTTGGAAAGATTTCAGATATCTTCTTTCCTGTTTTATCTATCAATTTTTCAAAATACATTTGCACCCAAGAAGGGATTCCGCTAATAACAGACATGTCTTCATTAACTGTTTCTTCTACAATGGCAGTTACTTTTGTATCCCAATCTTCTATGCAATTGGTTTCCCAACTTGGCAGTCTGTTTTTTAATAGATATTGCGGTACATAATGTGCTACAATTCCGCTCAACCTACCTAATTTTATCCCGTTTAATGCTTCTAAAACAGGACTTCCTTGTAAAAAAATCATTTTACCATCTACAAAACTTGCATCGTTTTTTTCTGCGATATAGAACAACAAAGCTTCCTTTGCTGCTTTTATATGAGTAGGCATAGATTCTTTAGTAATAGGAATGTACTTTGCTCCTGAGGTTGTACCAGATGTTTTTGCAAAATACAATGGTTTGCCTTTCCAAAGCACATTTTTTTCTCCTGCTATAATTCTATCTACGTAGCTTCTTAGGCCTTCGTAATCTGTTACTTTTACTTGTTTTTTAAATTCTGAATAACTTGTGATTTTATCGAAATTGTGATCTTTCCCAAAAGCAGTATTCTTCGCTTTTTTTATGAGTTCCTTAAAAATTTTCTGCTGTGTTTTATGTGGGTTATAAGCCCATTTATAGACTTTTTTTCGAGCTTTTTTTGCAAAAGGAATCGCTAAAGTAGACTTAAGGCTCATTTATTCAAAATCTATATAGTTAGCAGGATTTACGGCATAACCATCACTCCAAAGTTCAAAATGTAAATGAGGGCCAGTTGTTAATTCGCCCGAAGAGCCAACGCTAGCTATTGCTTCACCAGATTGCACTAGATCGCCTTGTTGCTTTAACAAGATTCCGTTATGTTTATACACAGAAATAAAGTTATTTGCATGCTTCAAAATAATCACATAGCCTGTTTCTGTAGTCCATTCTGAGAAAATAACAGTACCGTCTGCTGCAGCTTTTACAGGTGTTCCTGTTTTAGCAACTACATCTATTGCAAAATGTTTATTTTCTGAATTAAAAGATTGAGAAGTGGTTCCGCTAATTGGTGCAAAAAACACAATTTTGACTCTATTTTGTAGTTCATCTGATAATGGAAAACGGTCTCTACTTTCTATTTTTTCTCTAAAAATAGAATCTTGTTTAGAGGCATTTAACATGTTCTCATTAATTTGTACTCTTTTCCCTAACTCTTGAATAGAATCTATAATATCATCAGAAGTAATTTCTCCTGTTAATACAGATTTAATAGATTTTGTGTAATTCTCTATCACTGCCAATCTGCTTTTAAGCGAATCTGACTCTAGGGTGAGTTTTTTAGCATCTGTTTTTAATTTTATAGAAGAATAGCCAGGAATATATTCTTTTATGGGTGTAAAAGCTATGAGTACTATTGTTGCTAGAATTAAGAAAATAGAAAAAATACCACTAAAAACAAAGACATTTAAACGTGATAGTTTTAACGCAAATCTCTCCTCAAATGTATGCTCGTTTAAAACAACCAACCGATATTTATTGGTTAGTTTTTGCTTTAGTTTAACTTTCTTTTTATTGTTTTTAGCCATTTAAATTTCTGTGATTACACAAATATACAACGAAACCCTCTCCCAAGAATTTTGACATATTAATAAAGTTGGGTATTAATATAAATAAAATTATATATTTATTTTCTATAAAAATTCATCTCATCAATATATTTCCAAGTTTCTACAGAAAGCATTGGTGCTACATTTTTATTGTTCTTAATTCCTTGGCGAATTAATGTGGCCGAAATTTCTATAATTGGAGCATCTATTTTGTGAATTTTAGGGTGGTTCTCAAACTGACTTTTAATCTCACCATTAGAAATTCTTGGATAACAGTATATGGTATGATTTTCTAAAATAGTATCATAATTTTTCCATTTATGAAAACTTTTTAAATTGTCTTCACCCATAATTAAACTAAACTCATGTTGAGGATATTTTTCATTTATATGAGCCAATGTATTAACCGTATAATTGGGTTGAGGCAATTTAAACTCTATGTCTGATGGTTTAATTTTAGTGTATTTTTGAAGTGCTTGATATACCAATTCAAATCTGTGATGGTTTGCTAAAAGAGAACTTTTCTTTTTGTGTGGGTTGTGCGGTGTAACTACCATCCAGATTTCATCTAAGTCTGAATATTCTACCAAATGATTGGCAATGATTATATGACCTACGTGAATTGGATTAAAAGTTCCAAAATACAAACCAACTTTCATTTCTTACTTATTTAAAAAATCTTCTACTAAATTTTCAGCATCTTTAAGTGCTGTTGCCAAATCATCATTTAAAATAATGGTGTCAAACTGTGGCGCCGTTGCCATTTCTGTAGGTGCTTTTGCTACCCGCATGGCAATTTTTTCTGAAGATTCTTCTCCTCGTTGTTTCAATCTAATAATTAATTCATTCATGTCTGGCGGTTTCACAAAAACAGCCAGTGTTTTGTCTGGAAATTTTTTCTTAATTCTTAATCCACCAGCCACATCTATATCAAATATTACATGTTTTCCTGTTGCCCAGATTCTAGCTACTTCTGTTTTTAAGGTTCCATAAAAATTATTAATATATACCTCTTCCCATTCTAAAAATTCGTCTGCTTTTATTTTCTGTTTAAATTCTTCAGCAGAAATAAAATAATAATCTTCTCCATGAATTTCTTTCCCTCTAGCTTCTCTAGATGTTGCAGAAATAGAAAACTCTAATCCAAATTTTTCTTGATGTAATAAATGACGTACTATGGTTGTTTTCCCTGATCCAGAAGGGGCTGAAAAGACAATTAATTTTCCTTTAAAGTCTAACATTTATAACACGTTTAATATTTGTTCTTTAATTTTTTCTAATTCATTCTTCATTTGAATAACAGCCTTTTGCATTGGAGCAAAATTAGCTTTAGACCCAATGGTATTTACCTCTCTTCCTATTTCTTGAACAATAAACCCTAATTTTTTCCCATTAGAATCTTCTGTATCTAATTCTTGCAAAAAATAGCTTAAGTGATTGGCTAATCGAACTTTTTCTTCGTTAATATCTAGTTTTTCTAGATAATAAATTAATTCTTGTTCAAAACGATTTTCATCTGTTGTTACTTTTAGTTCGTCTATTGCTTTTTTTAAGCGCTCTTTTACAAACTCTATTCTTGCATCATCAAAAGATTTCACTTCTTCTAAATAGTGTTGAATATTTTTAATTCGCAATTTAAAATCATCTTCTAAAGAGGCAGCTTCATCTATTCTATATTGAATAATATCTTTAATGGCTTCTTGAATATTGGTGTTTATTTGAGCCCATTCATCTTCATTTAATTCTTCTCGTTCAGTTTTTAAGGCGTCTGGCATTTTAACTGCCATTTTTAATAGTTCTACATCATTAGAAGAGCCTGTTTGAACCACATTTCTTAGCTGCTGCATATATTCAGAAACAACTCCTTTATTAACTGTTGTAGAAGTTTCATCTGCCGTCATTTCTATATAAATAGAAAAATCTACTTTTCCTCTTACCAATTTAGAGGCCAATTCTTTTCTAACAGCAAGTTCTTTTTCTCTGTAATAAGATGGCATTCGAACGTTTAAATCCAAGTTTTTACTGTTCAGGGATTTTACTTCTATCGTAACTTTTTTATCTGATAAATGTAATACGGATTTACCGTAGCCAGTCATTGATTGAATCATGTATTATTATTTTATTATGCTACAAAGATACATTTTTAATTTCCTGCTATTTTTGGTTGTCTGGTAACTAAAAACACTCCTAAAAAAATAAGAAGTGATGCACCTATTTTGGTAAAATTAAGCTGATCACTACCTACTATAAGAGCGTAAATAGACGCAATAACTGGTTGTAAATAAATAAAGACACTTACAGTAGTAGGTTTTAATTTAGACAAGGCAAAAAGGTTGAATAAGTAGGTGACACAAGTTGTAAATAGCACTACAAAACCTGCTTTTACATAAATATCTGTTGGCATTTCTTGCCAAGAAACTTCTAAAAATTCTGAGATTCCAAAAGGAAACACAAATAGAAACCCGGCTAAATAGAGCCATTTAACAAAAATAATTGGATGGTATTTAACAATTAGCTTTTTAACTAACACAAGATACATTGCATAGGATGCTGCATTAATAAAAACCAGTATGTTTCCAAGAGTTCTATTACTTGCGTCATCTTCTGAAGCATGACCATACATTATGAGTAATATGGCTCCAACTAAACCAATAATTACTCCTATAATTCTAAAATTTGGTATTTTTTCTCTAATGATAATGCTTGAAAAAATGAGCACTAAAATTGGTGTGGTTACCATAATTACAGAGGCACTAATTGGAGTTGTATAGCTGAGGCCTTTAAAAAAAGCAAGCATATTAAGTCCTACTCCAAAAAATGCAGCCAATACTATTCTTTTATAATCGCTTTTCTCTATTGGTTTTTCTCCTGTTACAAACAAACCAAGAATCCAAAATACGAGCATTGCACCTCCAACTCTTAGAAAAATAAATCCAAAAGGTTTTATATGAATATTCATTACCTCTTTGGCTATGGTGAAAGTAACTCCATAAATAATTGCCGCTACAAAAAGTGCTATTATAGCCAATGATCTTGGTTTCATAAATGAGTTTTTTTCTTAGTGTACAAAGTTGCATAATAATTTTAGATGTAAATTTAATTCTGATGAAAAGATTACATTTACATTTAAATAGTAATTTGTGTCTAGCCATCAACATATTTTAATAATTAGACTTTCAGCAATGGGAGATGTTGCCATGACAGTTCCAGTTATTAGAGCACTTACAAAGCAATACCCTGCGTGTAAAATAACTGTGCTATCTAAGCCTTTTTTGAGACCTCTTTTTGATGAAATGCCTCAAGTTTCTTTTTTTGATGCTCAAGTAAACACAAAACACAAAGGAATTATAGGGCTTTATAAACTATACCGTGAGCTCAAAAAAGAAAAAATTACACATATTGCTGATTTTCACAATGTGCTACGATCAAAATTACTAAGAGCCCTATTTATTTTGAGCGGAAAACCTTCTGTATCTATTAATAAAGGAAGAGCAGAAAAAAAAGCATTAACAAGAACTACCAACAAAGTTTTTAGGCAGTTAAAAACATCTCATCAGCGATATGCAGATGTTTTAAGCACATTAGGTTTTAGCCTAGATCTTACAAATACACCCTTAATTAAGAAAAAATTATTATCAGAAAAAGTGACTCTTCTCACCGGATTAAAAGAAGGTCCCTGGATTGGTATTGCCCCTTTTGCAGCTTTTGAAGGCAAAGTATACCCAGCTCATCTTATGGAGGAAGTCATTAAAAAAATAGCTTCAAAAGGATTGAAAATAATTCTTTTTGGTGGAGGAAAACATGAAGAGAAAATTTTAAATACCTTAGAAAGTAACCATAAGAATGTATTAAGTGTTGCTGGCAAGATTTCTTTTAAAGAAGAATTAGAGGTTATTGGTGCATTAGACCTAATGGTTTCTATGGATTCTGGAAATGCTCATTTAGCAGCGATGCAACAAGTAAAAACTATAACGCTTTGGGGTGTTACGCATCCTTATGCTGGCTTTGCTCCTTTTTATCAACCCGCTGACTATTGTATTGTCTCAGACCTTAAAAGATACCCTAAAATACCCTGCTCAATTTATGGAAATAAAGTATTGAATGGATATGAAAATGTGATGGAAACAATAACACCAACTAGTGTTGTAGAGAAAGTTATGAGTGTTTTAAGCGCATAAAAAAAGAGCCATTAAAGACCCTTTTCTTAGTTTTGGCTATTTAATTCTTGGTGGGCTATAATGAGCTATTGGTTTGTAAATTAGCTAATTAATATATTTTTGAATACATTAAATATACAAAATTTAAATAAAAAACTCTTTTTAATATTAAAAATTAAAATATGGTTACGCATCATTTATTAAAAAACAATTCTGTTTTAAATACGTTCATCAAAGAAATAAGAGACCAGAGTATACAAAAAGATGCCATGCGTTTTAGGAGAAACATAGAACGTATTGGAGAAATCTTATCCTATGAATTAAGTAAAGAACTTAATTATTCTAAAGAAAAAACCAGAACTGTTTTAGGTGAGAAAAACTCAGAAGCGCTAAATAATGACTTAGTTATTTGTTCAATTCTAAGGGCTGGGCTTCCTCTTCATCAAGGAATTCTGAATTATTTTGATACTGCTGAAAATGCTTTTATATCTGCTTACAGACATCACTCAAAGAATGATACCGAGTTTGAGATTAAGGTAGAATATTTTGCAGCTCCTTCTTTAGAGGGCAAAACTTTAATTATAGCAGATCCAATGCTGGCAACTGGAAAGTCTATGGTTACTGTATATGAAGCAATTAAAAAATTTGGTAGTCCTAAAAAAATTCATATTGTTTCAGTAATTGGCTCAGAGTTAGGTGTCAGTTTTATCAAAAACCATTTCCCAGAAAATACAGATTTATGGATTGCAGATATAGATCCAATATTAAATGACAAAGGATATATTGTTCCTGGTCTTGGAGATGCAGGAGATCTCTCTTACGGTCCTAAACTATAAAAATAATTACTGGAGTTATAAGTAATAATGCTATAAAAATATTCTTTAAAAAAGGTTTTTTTATACTCTCTAACCAATTGGTTATAATAATAGAGACCGGAAAGAAAAGTAAGATAATCTGAGATCCATCATGAGTTTTTTGAATTATAAGAACAGTAATAGCGATGATAAGATTAAAAATAATAAGAATCCAGTATTTTCTATAGCTCCCACTAATTGAAAGCACTTTTGGTGTTTTAAGCACAATTGAAATAATTGTAAAGGCTCCTAATAATAGCGATGAAAATAAAATAGGTTTGGTTGTGTATAGCTCAAAATCATAATCAGCATACCATAGAAACAATGTTGTAAATTCTTCCGTATGGTCAAACCAAAAACAATAGGTGGCATAACAAAAAATAGGTGCTAAAAATCCAAGACAAGGAATTAAAAGTGTTCTTATATTTATTTTTTGAAACAACCCAATAGATAAAAACATTAGTATTCCAAAAATAACAGTTGTTGGAGCCAGCAGGAAAAGAATGCCTAACCAAAACCCACTGTCAAAAATTTTCTTGTAAACATCTTTACCACTCCTGATGCTGTATACTCTTCGTAAAAAAACTAATAGTAATACATTTAAAAAAACCTCATTTCTATTTGACATTGTTTCAGGATAAAATCCAAAAAACAGCACAAAAAGTAACAACCCGTATGAATTGTATAACGTCAATTTATTTTTTGACAGAATGAAATTGTAAAAAAGAAACATCAATAAAAAAAGTGCTAGTATTGAAACTTGCTCTACAACAAGATTAACAGTAATTATAGAAATTGATGAAATACTTTTCGCTAAAAACAATCCTAAAAAAATTGAAAATATGACAATAAAATTAGCTGGATTTGATTTCCCAAAAAAATTGGCTAGCATATTTAGTTTTTATATTTTTGCACCGTAAATATACTTTAAGATATGATAGCATTCAATATTTTCAAATGGATTGGTGAATTATTCACAGAGGTATTGTTTTTACCTTTCAATAGTATTCGCTCTTTAGCGCAAGAAGATTTTGGCTGGTGGATAGCAAATGCTGTTAATTGGTTTTTTTTAGGAGTTCTTCTGGTTCTTTTAGCTTATTGGATGAAGGAATCTCGAAAATTCGTTAAAGAAGGAACTGAGGATCGCGCTTAATCAACTATTATTTTGGGAAGTAAAAATAAATTGAAACGTTTTAATGAAAACGAAACGTTTCCTAATGTCATTCAACCAACAAGAGACGACGTTCTTCATAACTTCTCTCACAAAGGAAAGTGGCATTCTTTTTTTAATAACAAGAATCCAATCATTATTGAATTAGGTTGTGGCAAAGGTGAATACACCATTGCTTTAGCTGAAAAAAATCCAGATAAAAATTTTATTGGCATAGATATTAAAGGTGCTCGTTTCTGGAGAGGCGCTAAAACCGCTCTAGAAGATAATTTAACAAACGTAGCCTTTGTAAGAACCCAAATAGAATTGGTAGACTATATTTTTGATAAAGCAGAAGTTGATGAAATTTGGATTACGTTTCCAGATCCTCAAATTAAATATAAGCGTACTAAGCACAGAATGACAAATCATGCTTTTCTTTTAAAATATGATCATATTTTAAAAGAAAATGGCGTTGTAAACCTAAAAACAGATAGCGAATTTATGCACGGCTATACTTTAGGATTACTGCACGGAGAAGGCCATGAAATATTGCACTCCAACCACGATGTTTACAAAGATTATTACTCGCCTGATGAAGTAACAGGAACGCAAACTTTTTATGAAAAGAAATACTTAGAAAAAGGAAAAGCAATTACCTACATTAAGTTTAGATTGAATTTCTAAGTTACTCCAGTACTTTTTACTTTTCTTGGTCAAAGAAAAAATCATTATTACTATCTTTCCCTTATGAAAGAATCTGACAACTTTTTTGAAAGAGTCTACAAAATTGCGCGTTTAATTCCATACGGTAAAGTAACCAATTATGGAAGTATTGCTAAATACTTAGGCGCTGCTAAATCTGCGAGAATGGTTGGCTGGGCAATGAATAATTCTCATAACCAAACACAAGAAGTTCCTGCTCATAGAGTTGTTAATAGAAAAGGATTGCTCACTGGAAAACATCATTTTGACGGAACCAATTTAATGCAGCAATTATTAGAAAGTGAAGGAATTATAATCATAGAAAATCAAATTCAAGAATTAGAAAAAGTATTTTGGGATCCAATGAAAGAACTCCCATAAACTTCGCTTATTTCTTTATAGATATTTGGAATTTACATGCTTTTCTATCTAAAGCTTTAGCGCTATCTTTGCACTTTAGAATAAATCAACAAAAATAGCATGTCTTTTACGAAACAAGATATATACAACGCACTAGAAACTATTACCGAACCGGGTGAAGGAAAAAGTTTGGTTGAAAATAAAAATATTACCAATTTGGTTGTGTTTGGAAATGAAGTAATTGTTGATGTATCTATCAGCAATCCAACATTACAAGCCAAAAAGAAAATTGAACTAGAAATAAAAAAAGCAATTCATTCACATGTAGATGAAAAGATCGTTGTAAAATTGAATGTAACATCTATTGCAACTCCAAAAAAAGAAGAAAATTCAAACCTTATTAAAGGAAAAGAAATTCCAAATATTCAAAATATTATTGCCATTGCCTCGGGTAAAGGAGGTGTAGGGAAATCTACCATCACAGCCAATACTGCAGTTAGTTTAGCAAAAATGGGCTTTAAGGTTGGTGTTTTAGATGCAGATATTTATGGCCCATCTATGCATTTAATGTTTGATGTAGAAAAAGAAAGACCCATCTCTGTTACCGTAGAGGGTCGTTCTAAAATGAAACCAGTAGAAAATTACGGTGTAAAATTATTGTCATTAGGTTTCTTTACAAACCCAGACCAAGCTGTTATTTGGCGAGGCCCTATGGCTTCAAAAGCACTTAATCAGTTAATTTTTGATGCAGATTGGGGAGAATTAGATTTCTTATTGATTGATTTACCTCCAGGAACAGGAGATGTTCATTTGTCTATTGTTCAAGCATTGCCTATAAATGGGGCTGTTATTGTAAGTACACCTCAAAATATTGCCTTGGCTGATGCTAAAAAAGGAGTTGCCATGTTTCAACAAGAAAGCATTCAGGTTCCAGTATTAGGAATCGTAGAAAATATGGCTTACTTCACACCAGAAGAACTCCCTGACAATAAATATTATATCTTTGGAAAAGATGGTGCAAAGCATTTAGCCGAAGATATTGCCACTAAATTCTTAGGAGAAGTTCCTTTAGTACAAAGCATTCGTGAAGCTGGAGATGTTGGTCATCCGGTGGCATTACAAGAAAATACACCATTAGAAAAGGCTTTTACTGACATCACTAAAGAAATGGTTTCAGAATTGCTAAAAAGAAATGCTAATTTACCACCAACAGAGGTTGTAAGAATTACAACAATGAGTGGTTGTAGCGCAGTAAAAAAGTAAGTTTATGACAACACAAGAAACATTAGAAAACGTTGAAAAAGCATTGAGCGAAATTCGTCCTTTCTTAGAAAGTGACGGTGGAAACATTAAACTACTATCTATAGAAGATGCAGTTGTTAAAGTTCAATTAGAAGGTGCATGTATTGGTTGTTCTGTAAATCAGATGACACTTAAAAATGGTGTAGAAGCAACCATTAAAAAATATGCTCCTAATATTCAGCAAGTCATTAATATTGATTAACTGATAAAAACACAACTATTCAACTCTTGTTTTACCTGATTTTTAGTTAGAAATGATCAAAACAGATATCTTAATTATTGGTGCAGGGCCTACTGGACTTTTTACCGTTTTTGAAGCAGGTTTACTAAAATTAAAATGCCATTTAATAGACGCATTACCTCAACCTGGAGGGCAATGTTCAGAAATATATCCCAAAAAACCCATTTATGACATTCCTGCCTATCCTGAAATTTTAGCTGGTGATTTAACTAGTAAATTACTAGAGCAAATTAGCTCTTTTCAACCAGGTTTTACCTTAGGTGAGCGTGCAGAAACTATTGAAAAATTAGAAGACGACACTTTTATAGTAACTACAAATAAAGGGACAAAGCACCATGCTCCAATTGTAGCTATTGCAGGAGGATTAGGAAGTTTTGAACCTAGAAAACCACCCATTCCAAACATCGCTCATTTTGAGGATGCTGGTGTAGAATATATTATTAGAGATCCAGAAGTTTACAGAGACAAAAAAGTAGTCATTGCTGGTGGTGGAGATTCTGCCTTAGATTGGGCTATTTTTTTAACAGATATTGCCTCTGAAGTAAGTTTAGTTCATAGAAGAAATGAATTTAGAGGAGCCTTAGATTCTGTTGACAAAGTTCAAGAATTAAAAGATGCAGGGAAAATTACCATGATAACACCTGCTGAGGTTACAGGAATTCTAGGAGATGAAAAAGTAACAGGTGTTTCTATTGTAAAAAATGGTGAAGAAAAAATTAAACTAGAGGTAGATCACTTTATTCCATTATTTGGATTGTCTCCAAAACTTGGCCCTATTGCCAACTGGGGGTTAGACATAGAAAAAAATGCAATCAAAGTAAATAACGCATTAGATTATCAAACCAATATTCCGGGAATTTATGCCATAGGTGATGTAAATACCTATCCTGGAAAATTAAAATTAATTTTATGTGGCTTTCATGAAGCCACCTTAATGTGCCAGAGTGCTTATAAACGAATTCATCCAAACAAAAAGTATGTGATGAAGTATACTACAGTTGGTGGAGTTGAAGGATTTGACGGTTCTAAAAAAGAAGCTCCAAAAGCAGTTGTGAAAAAAATTGAGTAATGTCAGATATTTCTATTAAAATAACAGACAGAAGTGGTGCTTTGCACGAAATTTTAGCGCCTACAGACATGGCCATGAATATTATGGAAGTGGTGAGGTCTTATGAACTTGCAGAAGAAGGAACTATTGGTGTTTGTGGAGGAATGGCAATGTGTGCCTCATGCCAATGCTATATAACCTCGGATCATGAACTTCCTGAAATGAGCCCAGATGAAGATTTAATGTTGGCTGAAGCTTTTTATGTTCAAGATAACAGTAGATTGGGTTGTCAAATTCACATCACATCAGCTCTAGATGGGTTAGAACTAGAATTAGCTCCTGAGAGTTAAGCTTCGTTCATTCTTTTAATTATATTTGTAAAGCTTTCTATTAAAAGCAAACTCAATATGCATTGGTTAGAGTTACTAATTTTATTAAAACACCTCATTAAAAGGAACCCTGAATAAGGATCTAGTGTAACAATTAAGCAATTTATAGTTGTAACAATTTTTTCTGTTAGATTATTGTTACATTTAAATATTAATTCATTTACATTAGAAATTATGCCTTTTTACCATAAACTAGGGAAAATACCCCCCAAAAGACATACGCAATTTAGAAAAGCTGACGGTAGTTTGTATTACGAACAACTCTTTGGAACCATCGGTTTTGATGGAATGTCTTCTAACTCATATCATGAGTACAGACCAACCATGGTCAAAGAAATTAGAAAACAATACTCCATAGCACCAAAAATTGCCAAAGAAAATAATATAAAGTCATATCGTTTTAAAGGATTTCAAGTTCCGCCAGAAGACGATTATTTAAAAAGCAGAAAAGTAGTATTAACAAATTCTGATTGTAATATTATTTTGGCTGCACCCAAAAATTCTCTCAAAGATTATTTTTATAAAAATACAGATGCAGATGAATTAATTTTTATTCACAGAGGGTCAGGAAAACTTAGAACACATCTAGGTAATCTTGATTTCAAATACGGTGATTATTTGTTAATTCCTCGTGGTATTATTTATCAAATAGATTTTGATACTAGCAACAACCGTTTGTTTATTGTAGAATCTTACCGTCCAATTTATACTCCAAAACGTTATAGAAATTGGTTTGGACAGCTGGCTGAACATTCTCCTTATTGTGAACGAGATCTTCGGCAACCTCAAGAATTAGAAACTCATAATGAAAAAGGAGATTTTCTAATGAAAGTAAAAAAGCAAGATGATATTATAGAAATGGTCTATGCCTCACATCCTTTTGATGTGGTAGGATATGATGGCTATAACTACCCATATGCATTTTCTATTCACGATTTTGAACCAATTACAGGAAGAATTCATCAACCACCACCAGTACATCAAACCTTTGAAACCGATGCCTTTGCTATTTGTAGTTTTGTGCCTCGTTTGTATGATTATCATCCAGATTCAATTCCAGCACCATACAATCATAGCAATATAGATTCTGATGAAGTGCTCTATTATGTTGATGGCGATTTTATGAGTAGAAATGATGTAGATGCTGGTCATATTTCGTTGCATCCAGCAGGTATTCCTCATGGTCCGCACCCAGGAGCTACAGAGAGAAGTATTGGTCATACAAAAACAGCAGAATTGGCAGTAATGGTAGACACATTTAAGCCTTTAAAAGTAACTGAAGAAGCCATGAAAATTGCAGATGAAGACTATCATAAATCTTGGTTAGAATAATATGCTAGAAAAAAGAGTAGATATTACAGCCCATTTAAGAGCTATGTGGTAATTGAATATTTAAAAATAAATCAATTATTACGATAACTATTAAACAAAATATAATGTCAAAAGAAATAAAATCAGTAGACTACGGTCTAGAAAAAATATTTGAAGGAGCACAAGATTTCCTTCCGTTACTTGGGACCGATTATGTAGAATTTTATGTTGGTAACGCAAAACAGGCTGCACACTTTTATAAAACAGCTTTTGGTTTTCAATCTCATGCCTATCGTGGGTTGGAAACTGGTTCAACAGATTCTGTAAGCTATGTATTAACACAAGATAAAATAAAGTTAATGCTCACAACACCTTTAAATAGTAAATCACCCATCAACGATCATATTGTAAAACATGGAGATGGTGTGAAAATTATTGCACTTTGGGTAGAAGATGCTAGAAAAGCATATCAAGAAACAACTTCAAGAGGTGCAAAATCTTATATGGAGCCTACCGTAGAATCTGACGAACATGGAGAAGTTGTCAGAGCAGGAATCTATACCTACGGAGAAACCGTTCACATGTTTGTAGAGCGCAAGAATTACAACGGAGCTTTTTTACCAGGATTTGAAAAAATGGAATCAGATTATAATCCACCAGCTGCAGGTTTAAAATATATTGATCATATGGTTGGTAATGTTGGCTGGAATCAAATGGATGTTTGGGTAAAATGGTATGAGGACGTAATGGGGTTTGAAAACTTTTTATCTTTTGATGACAAGCAAATTCACACAGAATATTCTGCTTTAATGAGTAAAGTAATGTCTAACGGAAATGGTAGAATTAAGTTTCCAATAAATGAACCTGCAAAAGCAGCTAAACGTTCTCAAATTGAAGAGTATTTAGATTTTTATGAAGGTTCTGGTGTACAGCATATTGCCGTTGCAACAGATGATATTATAAAAACAGTATCTCAATTAAAAGAAAATGGAGTGGAGTTTTTATCTACACCACCCGAAGAATATTACAGATCTGTTCCTGGAAGATTAGAAGAATTTAGCCACGAATTAAGAGAAGATATCGAAAAACTAAAAAGTCTGGGTATTATGATTGATGCAGATGAGGAAGGATATTTATTACAAATATTCACTAAACCTATAGAAGATAGACCTACTCTATTTTTTGAAATTATTCAGCGAATGGGAGCCAAAGGCTTTGGTGCAGGAAACTTTAAAGCATTGTTTGAATCTATAGAAAGAGAACAAGCAAAAAGAGGCACATTATAAATTGAGAAATTATAGCAAGGTTTGAATACAGCATCTTGCTACTTTAGCACAACTTCCAATAATTATGAGTAAAGAAGAACTATTAAAAGCCATTGAAGACAAGTACAAAAAGCTGGGTGTTCCTTTAGACTCTATGTTAGAAGGCTTGCTCTGGAGTACACCAATTACCTATTGGGATTATATTCAAACCGATGCCTTATTAGGCTTACAAATTCCAAGAACAGATCAACCAGACGAAATGGTGTTTATCATGTATCATCAGGTAAACGAATTGTTATTTAAAATGATTTTGTGGGAAATTGATCAAGTGGCAAAAACTAGTGAAATTAGTGCAGAGAAATTTTCAATGCATTTAATGAGAATCAGTAGATATTTTGATATGTTGAGCAATTCATTTAGTGTGATGGCTGATGGAATGGAACGCGAGCAATATCTCAAGTTTAGAAATACATTAACTCCTGCAAGTGGTTTTCAAAGTGCCCAATATCGCAAAATAGAATTTGCATCTACAGAACTCATTAATTTAATTGATGCTCGTTTTAGAGATACTATAGACCGCAATTCTCCATTTAAAAATGCTTATGATCATTTGTATTGGCAGGCAGCAGGCAAGAACCATACTACTGGAGAAAAATCAATTTTAATTTCGCTTTTTGACAAAAAGTATATGGGAGATTTTATTGATTTCATGGAAGATTATAATGAATGTAATCTGTCAAAGAAATTTAAACAATTGCCTGAAGATGTACAAAAAGACCCCGCATTAATAAAAGCAATGCGCCACTATGATTATACTGTAAACGTTACATGGGTGCTTGCGCACTATGATGCTGCAGGAAAGTACTTAGGGGGTAAAGAAAAAGAAGTAGAAGCTACTGGAGGAAGTAGTTGGAGGAAATACTTACATCCAAAATACCAGCGCAGAATTTTTTATCCGTATTTATGGTCTGAAGAAGAGTTAAAAAACTGGGGAACATTTTAAACAAAATGATAATTTTTCGTTAAAAAAGTCTTCTGTTGTAAAAATACATGGGTTTTTGTTTTTGTTATGAAGATGATTGTCATTCAATTTTTATATGTTTGATGTTTATGAAAAAAATTATTTTAGTTTGCTATTTACTCTCTTTATCATCACTTTTTCTTGGGCAAGAAAAAACCACCCCTTTTAAAGCTGGTGAGTGGCTAGAATATAAAATGAGCTATAGTGGTTTTCTAAAAGCGGGTACTGCAAAACTTCAGCTCGAAGAAGTAGATTTAAACGACAAAAAAGTTTTTCATGCAACAGGTCTGGGAGAAACAAGCACAGTAATTGGTTGGTTTTTTAAAGTAAGAGATATTTATGAGTCTTATTTTGATACCAATAAAGTGATCCCTTATTTATTTAAACGAAATGTTAATGAAGGAGGCTACACTATAAAAAGAGATACAGAGTTTAATCAAGAAACAAAAATCGCTACTGTTGAAGATTATAAATACAATACTGTAAAAGAGGTTCCTTTTGACAATGTGCAAGACATGATTTCTGCTTTTTACTTTTTAAGGACTATAGATGTTGACTCTATAAAAACTGGAGATGAGATTGATTTAAATATGTTTTTTGACTCAAAAACATTTGCCTTTAAGCTACGTTTTTTAGGAACTGAAATCATAAAAACAACTTTTGGGAAAATAAAAACAATCAAATTAAGACCTATCGTTCAATCTGGAAGAATTTTTAAAGAGAGTGAAAGTGTGACTATTTGGGTTACCGCAGATGACAACAAAATACCAATTAAATTAAAAGCATCATTAGCAGTTGGTTCTTTAAGAGCAGAATTAAAAGCTTTTAAAGGATTAGCAAATTCATTCGAAATTATCATTGATTAAATTGTATTTTTACCACATTCTTATTGAAGAATAAAATCTAACAACATTGAAAAAATTAAGTATTCTTCTTTTTGTTCTATTCATAGTTTTGTCTTGTGGTAAAGACAACATTAAAGATACCCCAGACGCTTCTGATGAAATTACAGCCTCAGTTCCTAAAATTATTCATGAATTTGGCTATATATTAAACGATTACAAAGTAATTAAAGACACGATTAAAAAAGGAGAAAGTTTTGGGATTATTCTAGACAGGCATCACGTGTATTACCCTAAAATAAATGCCATTGCAAAAGGCATTAAAGACACCTTTGATGTTAGAAGAATAAGAGCTGGAAAACCCTATATGATACTTGCCAGTAAAGATTCTCTAGAGAAAGCAGAAGTCTTTATCTACAAAAACAGCAAAGCAAAAGCCACTATTGTAAATTTTAAAGACTCTACCATAGTTGCCTATACCTACAGAAAACCAATAAAAATTATAGAGAAAGAAGTTGCGGGTAAAATTTACTCTACCTTGTCTGAGGCTATGGATAGCCTTCATTTAAATCCTAATTTAACCTATGATGTTGCAGATATTTATGCTTGGACTTTAGACTTTTATAAGCTTCAAAAAGGAGATCAATTTAAATTAATTTACGAAGAAAAATTTATAGATGATAGTGTTTTTGTTGGTTATGGAAAAGTAAAAGCAGCCCTTTTTGATCATAACAATAGAGGTTTTTATGCCTACAGATTTGTTCCAGACTCCATTAAAGGAATTCCAGAATACTATGATGAAGAAGGAAATATGTTGCGAAGTCAATTCTTGCGATCTCCCATTAAATTTCAAAACAGAGTTTCATCAAGATATAATTTAAAAAGAAAAATTGCCTATTACGGCAATAGAGTAAGACCCCATAAAGGAACTGATTTTGCTGCAAAAGTAGGAACCCCCATTATGGCTACCGCCAGCGGAACCGTTACTGAATCTAGAAAAAAGGGAGGTAATGGAAATTATGTGAAAATAAGACATAACAATACCTATTCTACTCAATATCTTCATATGAGTAGGAGAAAAGTTAAACGAGGTAAGTATGTTAAACAAGGTGATGTTATTGGCTGGGTTGGAATGACGGGTAATACTAGTGGCCCTCATGTTTGCTATCGTTTCTGGAAAAATGGAAAGCAAGTAGACCCCTTCAAACAAAAGCTTCCTTCAGCAAAACCTTTAAAAAAGAGTCTTAAGCCAAGTTATAAAAAATTTATTGAGTCATTTAAAACTCAGCTTGATAACATAGAATTTCCTAATCAACATAACCAACTAGTCGTTCAAAAATAAGCAAAATGCCATTACAAAACATAAACCCAACAACAACTGAAGCATGGAAAAAATTAGCATCTCATTTTGCAGAGATGGATTCTTTTTCCATCAAAGAAGCATTTAAAATAGATTCAGATAGAAAGGAAAAATTTTCATTAAATTTTAACGATTTATTCTTAGATTTTTCTAAAAACAGGATCGAACAAAAAACAATAGACTTATTAGTTGAGCTAGCAAATGAAGTAGAACTAAAGGATGCAATTGAGAAATATTTTTCTGGAGAAGTCATTAATGTTACAGAAGATAGAGCTGTATTACACACAGCTTTAAGAAGCAACTCTGAAGAAGAGATTCTAATAAATAATAAAGACATAAAACCTGAGATTAAAAAAGCACTAAGGAAAATAAGAGCTTTTTCTAACAAAGTAATCTCTGGAGACTGGAAAGGATATACTGGCAAAAAAATAACAGATATTGTAAATATAGGAATTGGTGGTTCTGATCTTGGACCAGATATGATTGTAGAGGCATTACAGTTCTATAAAAATCATTTAACAACACATTTTGTTTCTAACATAGATGGAGATCATGTTTCTGAAATTTTAAAAAAATTAGATCCAGAGACTACCTTATTTGTAATTGTTTCAAAAACATTTACAACCCAAGAAACAATAACCAATTCTAACACTATTAAAAATTGGTTTTTAAAAGCTGCATCTCAATTTGACATCGCTAAACATTTTGTTGCAGTTTCTACAAACTCAGAGGCTATTGATGCTTTTGGAATAGATCCTAAAAATGTATTTCCAATGTGGAACTGGGTTGGCGGTCGTTTTTCTTTGTGGTCATCAGTAGGTATTTCTATAAGTTTATCGGTTGGTTTTGACCATTATAAATCTCTTTTAAATGGTGCTGAAAAAATGGATCTCCATTTTAAAAATAGTGACTTTGATCAAAATATCCCAGTAATTTTAGCTCTTTTAAGTATTTGGTATAATAATTTTTACAAGGCTGAGTCCGAAGCAATTCTTCCATACACTCAGTATTTGACAAAATTAGCGCCGTATTTACAACAGGCAATTATGGAAAGCAATGGTAAAAGTGTAGATAGAAATGGAAATTTAGTAGACTATCAAACAGGAACTATTGTTTGGGGAAGCACAGGAACCAACATGCAACATGCATTCATGCAGTTAGTGCACCAAGGAACAAAGTTAATCCCTTCAGATTTTATTGGGTATGAGACCTCCTTGTATGGGTTAACGGATCATCATCAAAAATTAATAGCCAATTATAATGCACAAATGGATGCCTTAGCCTTTGGAAAATCTAAAGAGGAAGTTCACCTAGAGCTTAAGTTTACTGGAGATACCTCTACAATTAACTCACTTTTACCTTATAAAGTATTTGAAGGTAACAGGCCAAGTAATGCCATTTTATTTAAAAAATTAACTCCAGAGTCTTTGGGGGAATTAATTGCAATGTATGAACACAAAATATTTGTACAAGGGGTCATTTGGAATATTTTTAGCTACGACCAATTTGGTGTAGAACTAGGGAAAGAGCTGGCAAAAAAGCTCTTAAACAACAATTAAAATCTACTCTTATATAAGATTATTGTTTTCACAATAATTTGTTAATAAAGTCGTTAATATCTAATTCTCTGAAAAACAGAATTTTGTTTAATATAAACCTATATTTATTGGAGTTAATAATTTGTTAAAATTTAACATTAAATTAACATTGAAACTCTGAAAATGAAAGACTTTTGCAGAGAATTAATAACATTAATACTCAATAATGAAAAACTTTAAGAACTTATTATTCGCAGCTCTATTTTTAATAGCTGCTACAGTAATTGGCCAAACAAAAATTTCTGGTACCATCGTTGATGAAACGAACGAAGGATTGCCAGGAGCAAGTGTTGTAATTAAAGGTACAACAAACGGAACAGAAACAGATTTTAACGGGAAATTTATGCTAACCGCTTCTACTGAAAGTGGAACTATCGTAGTTTCTTATTTAGGTTTTAAATCTAAGGAGTTTGCATTTACAAGTGCAGGAGACTTAGGAAACATTAAATTAGAAGAAGATGGAAACATCTTAGAAGAAGTAGTATTAAGAGGTATTGTAGATATCGCTAAAGACAGACAAACACCTGTTGCTAAATCTACTATTAAAGCTGCAGAGATTCAAGATAGGTTAGGTTCTCAAGAATTTCCAGAACTTTTAAATAATACTCCATCTGTATACGCAACCAAATCTGGTGGTGGTTTTGGAGATGCTAGAATTACTATTCGTGGTTTTGCTCAAGAAAACATTGCCGTATTAATAAACGGAGTACCGGTAAACGATATGGAAAATGGTAAAGTTTATTGGTCTAACTGGGCAGGTCTTGCAGATGTAACAACTGCTATGCAAGTTCAAAGAGGATTAGGTTCTTCTAAGCTAGCAATTTCATCTGTTGGTGGAACAATTAACATTGTTACCAAAACTACAGACTTAAAAGAAGGTGGATCTATTGTATCATCTGTTGGAAACGATGGGTATTTCAAAAACTTAGCTTCTTACAACACAGGAAAAAATGAAAATGGTTTTGCTGCTTCATTTTTAATGAGTAGAACTGCTGGTAATGGATATGTAGACGGAACAAAATTTGAAGGATTCAATTATTTCATTGGTTTAGGATGGGACAAAGGAGATCATAACTTCCAATTTATGTTAACTGGTGCACCTCAAACACACAACCAAAGAACAACAAGTTTTTACAATATGGCTGATATAGGTGACTATTTGAAATATGGTAAAAAATACAACTACAACCATGGGTATTTAAATGGTGAAGAATTTAACTGGAGACAGAATTTTTACCACAAACCAATTACTTCTTTTAACTGGTCTTGGGACATTAACGAAACTTCTTCTTTAACTACCTCTGCTTACGTTTCTTTTGGACGTGGTGGTGGAACTGGAGACATTGGTAGAATGGGTGGAAACTTTGCTAGTTCTAGTAGATTCAGAAACCCAGATACAGGATTAGTAGAATGGGATGAAATCGTAAAAGCTAACAGTGGTTTAGGCGGAAACTTTAGTAGTGGTTATTCTTATACTAACCCTGCTGATCCTTCTACAGGTTTACAGATTGTAAATGATGACGAATTAAGAGATTCTGATATGCCAAACGGTTTAGAAAGAAGAAATGGAATGATTAGAAGGGCTTCTGTAAATTCTCATAACTGGGTAGGTGTATTGTCTAACTACAGTACTGAGATAAATGATAATTTAACCTTTGATGTTGGAATTGATCTTCGTTCGTACACAGGTCTTCACTACAGAAGAGTAGACAACTTGTTAGGAGCTGATGGATATAGAGATAACGATGATATCAACAACCCTTTAAATGTACAATCTACAGAATATAGTTCTGATTTAGCACAACAATGGAATGTTTTCAGAAGTACAGAAGATGAGCAAAAAATTGCTTATAACAATGACGGTAAAGTTCGTTGGGCTGGTGCTTTTAGTCAATTAGAATATGTTTCAGATGATATTTCTGCATTTGTTCAGGTTGGTGTTTCTCAACAAGGATTTAAAAGAATAGATTATTTTAACTATTTAGATTCTGATCCAGAAAGAGAAACAGGATGGGAAAATTTTGTAGGAGGAAATCTTAAAGGTGGTGTAAACTGGAATATTGATGAAAACCACAATGTTTTTGTAAATATGGGAGATTACTCTAAACAACCTTTTATAGATGCTGTTTTCTTAAACAACCAAAATATTGTTAACTCAAACCCAAGAAACGAAAAAGTAGCTGGTTTTGAATTAGGTTATGGATATACTTCTGAAAAGTTTAAAGCAAATTTAAATGTATATAGAACTGAATGGAAAGATAGATTCAAATCTGTAGGATACAGAGATGGTGATATTAGAGGAACTGCCGATCTTCAAGGAATAAAACAATTACATACTGGAGTTGAATTAGATTTTACTTATGATATAACTGACAACTTTAGATTTCTTGGTATGGCATCTGTAGGAGATTGGGAATATGCAGGAAACGTATCTGGAACTGCTTTTGATCAGGATCTTCAAGCTGTTGGTACTGTAGATTTATATTTAGACGGTGTTAAAGTTGGTAACTCAGCTCAAACTACCGCAAGATTAGGTTTTGATTGGGAAGTTACAGACAACTTTAAAATTGACTATAGTCATCGTTATGCTGCAAAATTATATGCAGATATTAACACTGCAGATTTTGATAGTGTAGATAATGATGGATCTCTTCAATTACCTAGTTACTTTTTAGGTGATGTAGGAATGTCTTACAAATTTGATTTCAGAGATAATTCTGATTTAAAATTAAGACTAAATATCAATAATGTTGGAAATACTGAATATATTTCTGAATCACTGACTAACAATTTTGTAGAGCCAGGAGATGATAGCTACCAAGGTATCAATACAAATAACAAAGCCTTCTTTGGTTTTGGAACTACTTGGAACTTTACAGTAAGATATAACTTCTAAGAAGTTTTATAAAATTTATGAAAAACCATCTTTGATTCTAAATCAAAGATGGTTTTTTTATGAGTAAAATTTAGTACTTTTAAAGCTTTAAAAAAATTAAAGTTATGATGAAAACTATTCATTCTTACTGGGCATATCTTGTTCTTGTTATTTTAATAGCAACAGTTGTAAATGCTCTTATTGGTCTGATTAAAAATAGAAAATTTTCAGACAAAGATCTTCGCCTTGGCTTATTTACCTTAATTTTTTCACATATTCAAATCCTCATTGGTGTAGGATGGTATTTTTCTAGCCCTTACTATAACGCTTTAAAAACAGACGCAAGCAACGTAATGGGAGATGCAGCTACTAGACTGATGGCAGTAGAACACCCAATTATGATGATTTTAGCCGTTGTTTTTATAACCATTGGTTGGTCTAGACACAAAAAGAAAACAGAACATGCGGCAAGGTTTAAAACATTTGTAATTTTTTATGGTATAGGACTTCTTTTAATCTTATCAAAAATTCCTTGGAATCAATGGCCTATCGTTTAGATTTTCATTTTAATTCAACTCTACCACCCATCACTAAATGAAAATAATTAGTTACTTTTTTTCTTCAATTTTTGCATTGGTCTTTTTCATAAGCCTTTTAATTTTTCATCCATTACAATGGATAGGCCTAAAAATTGGATATCAGTCTCATAAAAACATGGTAGATATCCTCAATTGGGTACTAACAAAATCATTACTCATTATTGGAACTACTGTTCGTTTTACAGAAACCTACCCTATTCCAAAAAACACAAGCATCATTTTTGTGGCAAATCATCAAGGATTGTTTGACATTACGCCAATGATTTGGTATCTACGAAAATACCATACTAAATTTGTTTCTAAAATAGAATTAGGAAAAGGAATTCCAAGTGTTTCTATTAATCTTAGACATGGTGGGGCGGCATTAATTAATAGAAGAGATCCTAAACAGGCATTAACAGAGTTGAAAAAATTTGGACAACGAGTTCATGACAACAAATGGTCTGCTGCAATATTTCCTGAAGGAACCAGAAGCGTTACAGGGAAACCCAAAAAGTTTTCTTTTAATGGTTTAAAAATGCTAGTAAAATACAATCCAGAGGCATATATAGTTCCTATTACAATTAATAATTCTTGGAAAGTGTTCAAGTATGGGAAATTCCCACTAGGAATGTTTAATAGAATTACAATTGACACACATAAACCACTAAAAATAGATTCACTACCTGTTGATGAACTACTACAAAAAGTAGAAGCAACAATAGTGTCTCGCATAAAATAACAATGAGCTTACAAAATATTCGAAAAGAAGTGATGAAAACACTTGAAAAAAACATCGACTCTTTTATTGATAGTTTTTTAATTCCGGCAGAAAAAATATGGCAACCAACAGATTTTTTACCAAACTCTCAAAAAGATAATTTCATTGAAGAAATAAAAGAAATACAAGAAATCTCTAAAGAATTAGATGATGACTTTTGGGTTGTTTTAGTTGGAGACACCATTACTGAAGAAGCTCTTCCAACCTATGAATCTTGGTTGTTAGATCTAGACGGGGTTACACAACATCCAGATAATGGTTGGGCAAAATGGATTAGAAATTGGACTGCAGAAGAAAACAGACATGGAGATACCTTAAATAAATATTTGTATTTATCTGGCAGAGTTAATATGCGAGAAGTTGAAATTACTACTCAGCATTTAATTTCTGATGGCTTCGATCTTGGTACAGCTACAGATCCGTATAAAAACTTTATATATACCAGCTTTCAAGAATTAGCAACTTATATTTCTCACAATAATGTTGCTAGAATTGCAAAGAAAAAAGGACATAAAGCCTTGGCTAAAATGTCTAAAATTATTGCTGGTGACGAAATGCGACATCATATAGCTTACACAGAGTTTGTAAAACAAATTTTTGCTATAGACCCAAGTGAAATGATGTTGGCTTTTCAGCATATGATGAAATATAAAATTGTGATGCCTGCTCTTCACTTAAGAGAATCTTTTGGTACTAAAGGTAGCTTGTTTAATGATTTTTCTACAGTAGCACAAAGAATAGGTGTGTATACCGGGTTTGATTATATAGATATAGTAAGGAAATTAAATTCTGCTTGGGAGATAGAAAAAATAACTGGCCTTACCGCAGAAGCTGAAAAAGCAAGAGATTATCTTTTAAAGTTACCGGATAGAATGTACAAAATTTCGGAACGAATTGTAATTCCAGACACAAAATTTCATTTTAAATGGATGAATCCAATATAACTAAAAACAGCTTTCAAATTTTCTTTTTGAAAGCTGTTTTTATTGAATTTTAAATGAATCTTTATCATTTAAAAATGATAGTTTTTTTCTTGTTTCTTCTTGTAATGTCTTAGAAATTACACATTGTAATAGATCTTCTTTTCCTTCGGTAGTTCTTGCAATTTCTTTCCCTAAGAAATCATAAGCAGTTGTATGACCATTGTATTGGTAACCGTTTGTATCTTCCCCTATTCTATTTACACCAATACAATAGCTCATGTTTTCAATTGCTCTGGCTTTCAATAAAGTATCCCAAGCATCAATTCTAGCTATTGGCCAGTTAGCCATAAATAATAATAGATCATAATTATTGGTATTTCTAGACCATACTGGAAAACGAAGATCATAACAAATCAAAGGACAAATTCTCCATCCTTTAAAGTGTACAATCAACCGTTTACTGCCTGAAGTATATAAGATGTCTTCTCCTGCCAAACTAAACAGGTGTCTTTTGTCATAGGTATCAATAAGCCCATTAGGATGAACAAAAATAGCTCTATTAAAGTACTGATTATTTTCTTGAACTACAATACTTCCTACAATTGCCAAGTTGTTTGCTCTTGCGGTAGCTATCATCCATAGAACGGAAGAGCCCTTCATAGTTTGGGCAATAGAAGCAGGCTGCATGGTAAAGCCTGTTGAAAACATTTCAGGCAACACTATTAAATCTGTATCTGAGTTTAACTGAGCAATCTTTTGTTCAAAGAACAAAAGGTTTACAGCAGGGTTTTCCCAGGTTAGCTTGGCCTGAATTGCAACGATGTTTAATTCATTTTGCATGAAATTAATTTTTAAATAATACTATAAATTTAGCAATAGTATTTTGTACATTGTTTTCACAAAGTACTTTTTATTAATGCAAACTTTTATTTCCGAAACTATAGACGATATTCTTTTAAAACACTCTTCATTTGAAGATTGTGTTTTTGTCTTACCCTCACAAAGAGCCGGTGTTTTTGTAAAAGATACATTCAAAAATAAGATAGTTGAAGGGTTTTTGCCAGAAATTTTAACGATTGAATCTTTTATTGGACAAATTTCTGAAATATCTAAAGCAGATGCAATTCAGTTATTATTTCATTTTTATACTATTTATTGTGAGGTAGAGGAGCATCCAGATTCTTTTGATGTTTTTTCTTCTTGGGCTTTTGTAGTGCTTCAAGATTTTAATGAAATAGATCAGTACCTTATTAATACTCAGGCAATTTTTGCCTACCTAAGAGATGTTCAACGATTAAAAAAATGGTCTGTAAAAGGTGAGTTTAAAGAAACAAAGCTCATGAAAGATCATCTTATTTTCATGGAGCGCCTTGGGGTTTACTATAGTAAGTTCTACTCATTTTTATTAGATAAAAAAATAGGGTACCAAGGATTAATGTACAGAGAAGCAACAACAAAAACTGCTGCATTTATAAATAAGCATCCTCATAAAAAATTCTTCTTTATAGGGTTTAATGCTTTAAACAAAGCTGAAGAATTTTTATTTGAAGCATTTTTAGAAAATGAACAATCAGAGGTTTATTGGGATATAGATCGTGCTTTTTTTAAGAGCAACCATAGTGCTGGAAGTTTTATAAGAAAATATAAAACGAAATGGAAATACTACGAAAAAAATACATTAAAACAAATTAGCAATAATTTTCTAGCAGAAAAAAATATAGAAATTATTGGAGCCACAAAGAATATCTCTCAATTAAAATATGCAGGAGAAATATTGGAAGGTTTCTCTGATCATCAAAACACAGCCTTAGTGTTGGGAGATGAATCTTTATTATCTGTTGCTTTAAATTCTATTCCAGAAAACGTAGATGCTATTAATATAACCATGGGGTATCCCTTACAAAACGTACCAACATCTCAATTAATTTCAGCTATTTTTCAATTATTTATCACACAAGATACACTGCAAAGAACTGCAGCAAATGAATTTTATCATAAAGATGTAACTCGGTTATTTAAAAATCCTGTTATTTTTCAATTAGTTAGCGAAGAAGCTCAACAAGAACTAGTATCTATACAGGAAATTATTTCTAAAGAAAACACTTCTTTCATAGACTTGGCAACTATTAGCTCCTATTTGGCACCATTAGAAGAAGAAAGTAGCGCTGTAATTTTAGCTATTTTTAAACCGATTATTTCTGTAAATGACTTCATTTCTAGAATTTTAAACTTACTTGAGAATGCAAAAGATCATGTTTCTGTTTTAGAAAAAGAGTATTTATACCGTTTTTACAATGCATTTACTCAATTACTAAATTTAAACAATTCAAAAAATTATTTTCAAAATATAAAAACCATCTATCAATTTTACAGACAAATTATTGCCAATGAAAAACTATCGTTTCAAGGAGAACCATTAAATGGTCTGCAATTAATGGGGATGTTAGAAACTAGAGTCTTAGATTTTGAAAATGTAATTATTACCTCTGTCAATGAAAATATAATTCCTTCTAGTAGCACTCAAAATTCATTTATTCCGTTTGATATAAAGGTAGAATTTGGATTGCCTACCTACAGAGAAAAAGATGCTATTTATTCGTATCACTTCTTCCGGTTATTGCAAAGAGCGAAAAATATTTTTTTACTCTACAATACAGAGAATGATTCTTTTGGAAGTGGAGAAAAGAGCAGATTTATCTCTCAATTAGAATTAATGAGAACTGGTTTAACCTCAAAACGTATTGCCCCAAAAGTACTAACTGAACCAAAAGAACAAATAGAAATAGGCAAAAATAAACAAGTCATAGAAAAATTAAGAGAATTGGCTGTAAAAGGAATATCTCCATCTGCAATAACCAATTACCTGTACAATCCGATTGCCTTTTACAAACAGAAAATTTTACGAATTAGCGAGTTAGACCTTGTAGAAGAAACTATTGCCGCAAATACAATGGGTACAGTAATTCATGACACTTTAGAAGAATTATACAAACCATATATCAATCTGTTTTTAAGTACAGATCATCTAGATATCATGATGAAAGAGTACAAAAAACTGGTTGCAAAATATTTCATAAAACACTTTAAAAATGGAGATATTACCACAGGGAAAAACAGATTGGCATTTGAAGTTTCTAAGCAGTTTGTAAAACGTTTTCTCTCTCTAGAAAAAAAGGTTTTAAAAGAAGGGCATCAAGTAAAAATTTTAGGAACAGAACTAGCCTTAGAGTCGTTTTTTACTGTTCCTGGAATAGATTTTCCAATTAAAATTAAAGGGATCGTAGACAGAATTGATGAGGTTGATGGAGTTACAAGAATTATAGATTACAAAACCGGAAAGGTAAATGCAGCCGATTTAAAAGTGCTGAATTTTGAAGAAATACAGACTGTTAAATATAGCAAAGCAATTCAAATTTTATTGTATGCCTTCTTGTATTCTCAGAATAATTCTTTGAAAACAGAACCCTCTTTAGAGGCTGGGATTATTTCTTTTAAAAATTTAAAAGGAGGTCTTTTAAAGATTAACTTCTCTTCAAAAGTAAAAAATCCTGATTATAGCATAACAGATGAAAAACTTCAGGAATTCATGGAACAAATAAAACTTCTTTTACAAGAAATATACAACCCAGAAATTCCTTTTAAAGAACCAAAAACACTCTCTTATTCATAGTCTCATTTTATAATAAAGACTAGTTGCAGTTTTTATTTCTGGTGTACCCAAAATGAGCAATTTTCCACGCTTTATCTGTTTTTACTAAATAAAATAAATCTACGCCGCAGTGTGAAAAAGAACCATTTAAATAGAAGTCATAAGGAGCCCAAACAGAAGCAATAAACCCATCTGTTAGTACCTTTGCATCCCAGTATCGTTCTCTAAATTGTTCTGAAGTTTTTGGATTCATTCTCAATGAAATAGATTGATCATTGTCTATGACAACAGATGACCCGGAGCCGTCTTTGTCAATATTTGTAACAATTCTATTAATTCCTTTATAGAGTATTGCATCAAAAATACTTTTGTCTTTTGTATTTACTGCCAACATAAATTGGTCAATAACAGCTAGAATTTCTTTTTTATCAATTCCTGAAGCAACTGCTCCAAAAGGTTCTTGAGAATAATTCTCTGGTGGAGTTATTGATAATGATTGTGAAAAGAGAAAACCACATTTTAAGATACATGCTAAGAAGAGAATTTTTTTCATTTTTTGTGAGTTTTAAACTAACTTAATATAATTGTTGATGCTTTATTAACAAAACACTAAAAACCCAAAAGAGACCTTTACATCCTAATTTGGGTTTTTATATAATTTAATATTATTTCTTTCTACTCTAGAATCTATTATTCTTTGATAAGGCGAATTATAAAATTTTTGTTGATTAACCCAATATATATTCCAGAACTCAACTCTTGTGATCTAAGTTGAATTGTTTTTGAGTTTGGGGTCATTGAAATCACTAGCCTTCCTTGAAGATCATATATATCAGCAGATGTAATTATCTTAGAAGCATTTATATACCATATGTTTTGTGTTGGGTTTGGATATAATTTAATCTCGTTTTGAAATAAATCATTTGAGGAAATTCCAAGACTAGTACCATAAAAATAAATAATACCATTTTCTTTGAGATAATAAGTTATTTGAGGGTCACCTATATTTCCTACTAAATCAGTAACAATTAATTCAATTGTAAAATAACCATCTTCTAAAGAAGCAAAATCTATTCCTTCTAGATTGAAACTACTTTCATCTATAGAACCTTCTAGATATATATCAGAAATTCGATCTAAAGAATCAGAAGTATTTTCTATAGTTACATCATAGGAGCCTCCAATATCTTGCTCTTCAACAACCACATCAATAATAATATCATCTAAGTTGCTGGTGCCATCGTCTTGAATATTTGAACTTGAATAATACGAGGCAGGGTAGAAAGTATCTTTTATATATTCTGTACTTATTGTTGCTATTAGTTGATCTTCAGTGTCTGTAACTTGAACAGTAAACATAATATTCCCATCTAAAACTCCAGAAGTGTTAATCTCATTTAAATTAATACTATCTGCTTCAAAAACTCCAGTTCCTTGAACTACAGCACCTCCTGTTAAGCTATAAATTGTATAAATGTAATTTAACCCTTCACAAGGAGAACAACTTATTGAGGCTGAAATATTCTCTACATTTGAAGCATTCACATAGTCGCTCAAGATTTCTGCAGCGAGAGCTTCATCAAGCTCTACATCAGATTCAATAATATCAAACCTTACTAATTCCACAAAAGAATAACGTTTAATATTTCCTGCTTTATCCCTAATGTCAGCTGAGGCCATACCCCATATTCCAGGTGCTGAGCCGGCTGGGAGAACTAAATCAAAGTGATAAACAGCCCAATTAGAATTTAAATCGGGGTTGAAGTCATATATATCTAATTCTGGATGATTCATTGTTGAATTACCTGTTTGAAATCCAAAATCATTTCCTAAAGGATCTCTCAATACAAATCCAACTGATGCAACACCAGATTCATGACCTTCATAATCTGATAAATCTCTTGCTATCATGGTAATATCTACTCTAGTTTCTCCATTCGGAGCCTCAGGATTAGTAGGTTCAGCAATAATTGTAATGTTGTTTAAATCTAATTCTGGTCTTATATAGTCAGGATATAATGTTTCTACATAAATACTATCTCTAACATCTTTAAATTCTTTAAGTCTTCTATTCTCTGGGATGTGATAATCTGCTGTATCATTTACAAAATAAGTATTAGAGTAATTTCCTCCAGCATCGGCCATGTTAATCGCAGAAACTGCATAATATCCAGACGGAAACCATTCAGGTATGGCAAGGTACTGTTCAAATATTTTATTGCTATTGTAATCTTCTTCCCACTCAGGTGTACCCCAATTTGAAGGATTTCCTTGAATTTGTTTTTCATATACCTCTGCCTCAGGGTCATCTAAAGTTGGATGAATAATCCTTGTAATTGTTCTATTCATTGGGCTATTGTCATACACTGTATAAGCATATTTTATAGCCTGCATTAAAACCCCGTTTTCTTCATCACTTGGTTGAGTATCATAATTAGAGTCAAAATAACCTTCCTGTACCTCCATTGTTAAATCATAATTCCATGATGGTGGCAAGATATCCTCTAATGGGTTTTCTAAATATAATTTCCATCCAATAGTAGATGTATTTTCATAACGTTGATTTCCTACCTCATCAGAGATATTAAAAGAGGTTAAATTCCAATAACCACTCTTCTCAAGTTTAGAGAAAGTTGTAGTTCCAACTAATATAGAATCTAGTGCTTGACCGTTCTCAGTACTCATCCCTATATCATGAATTGTTCCAGATGTAGATGATAAACGAATATAACCACTAGCTGCACCGTCTAGATTAGGATCTATAGAATTTAAAGTTGCTCTTATAGTTACTTGTTTGTCTTCCTCTGGCGCACCAGTAACATCAATCTCCATTTTGGTTACCTTCCCTGGAAATACATAATCTGGGAACAAGTTATATACCGTAAATGTTAACTCTTCTGGGATCATTGCCACGTATCTAGTACCGTGCATTATTCTATCTCTTATAAACTCATACTTTTGAACAGAAACTGTTAAAAGAGCATCTGGATTGGTAAGGTAGAAAGCAATGGATTCTGCCATATCTTCATTTGGATTTAAAAGATGTGCATACGGAGAAACAAAAGCTGTTGTTTGCGATGTAGACCATCCTGATGCTGATGATGGATCTTCAAACCATCCACCAACTTCTGTCCAATCATCTTTTAATTCTTGATCAAAAGCATATGCCCATAAAAAGTGAGCTTTCTCATGTAATATTAACCTTCTTACATCATTAATTTCACCTGTAAATGCCTTACTCATCCACTCTATTGTATTAAAAGAAGTCCATGCTATAGCTGCTGCATCGGGATATTGCGGATTGTCTTGACCATTAATTCTTCTGACTAAATATTGAAGCCCTTGCTGTTTATGAAAACCATCTGGTAGCTCTTCAAACATTGCTAATATCTCCATCTTCTCTTCATTAAAAAATTCTTGAAAATTTGAAGAATCTTCGCCCATTAAATCCTCTGTCTCTTGGTTAGGCAACATAAACCTTACTCCAAAACTCTCTTGCGCAATCCAATTGACCATTTCGTTATTTGACCCAAAGTCAGTAATAAAATTAACAATTGCTTTATATAATCTTTTTGAATAAAACTTCCCTTTTATTCCGTCTACAGTTACAATTTGGGGTGATGCATAGGTAAAAGCGTCTTTTCCAACTCTTGCTATCTTAATATTGTCTACAGTAGATAATTCTAAATCTCTGTCTAAAATATCATTTGATAAAGTGAAAATCCCTGTAACATTTTCTCCAGTCTCAAAATTAACCTCATTACCTTCGCCAAAGGGGTTAAAGGGAAGTGATTCAAACATTTTATATAATCTGTAGCTATCATCAGTAGACCAAGATTCCTCTTCATCAGATAATACAACCCCATATTCGTTTCTTAATTTTATAGATGAATAATCATCCGGAACAGGAACTGTGTCATTTAAAACAATAATCTCTGTTGGTTCATTGATATAAACCTGAGTAGCATGACCAACATAACTGTCATCATCTTGCCAGGTATAACTGTAATCTTCGCCTGTTGCTTGGGTTAGTGTATAAGTGGCGCTTGTATCGTCCGGAACATTAATCAATTGGGATGAGGGATAATAATATCCTGTTCCATCCAAGAATAATGCCCATTGACCTTCACTTAAATCAAAACTTACAGTTACTGGGCTATCATTCTCATTTAGTGCCCATTCTTGAAATTGACTTTCTACACCTTTTTGTAAAATAATTCTTATAGAATCACCAACTGCTAGTCCTTCTATATTGACATCAAAATTATTTTGAGAAAAAGAACTATTTAAAAATAAAAGAAAACACGAAAAAAAAGTAACACCTCTCATAAATAAGTTTTTATTAATAAACAAATTATATAATGGGGATATAACAAAAATAACTAATTTAAATTTAGCACATATCTAGTACACATAAGTCGGTAGTAAAATAAATAAAAGTTTACTTTTTGGTTTTAAACTTTATAAATGGAGCATATCGGACTATAACAACTCTATTTCTACTTTTTATCAATCCCTTTAAAACCTCAATTTACTAAATAAAATCAACACAATTTAGTATTAATAAGCTCTATCGTTAGTTGAAGTAAATTGGATCAGTATTAAATAAGTTTACTAAATGCAGAAAAATATTTACAAACATTCAAATTATAATTACGTCTGTTTTAGTATGATTTACAGCTATATCTAAATATTTCACTAAACAATAATTCACAATAACAATGTATTTAACTTCAATAAAAAACAGTAATTAAAATCATTTTTTTAATTAATATTTATTTTCATAGATTTATAATCAAATTCGGATAAAATATTTGTTTTAAAATTCAAAAATTATGACTCTTATTAATAAAATATTATTGGTGCTTAGCATATCATTATGCTTTTCATCTTGTGAAAGCAAAAAATCAACATCAATACAAACTTTTGTTGATTTAGACTTAAAAAGGGGTGATTTATTGTTGTGTGGAGATCCAAATTTCGGTGAGGTTAGTTTTTCATTATCATGTAGGTATGATCTTCGTGAAACTTTTAACTTAGGTTTATCTTTAATTCACTCATTCGAATATGCAGAGGCTGAAAAAGCATTTGTTAGTATTTTAGACCAAGATTCAGAATGTCTAATGGCCTATTGGGGAACAGCTATGAGTATTTTAAATCATCCTTTATCGCTTAAACAAAATCCAGAATCACTAAAAAGAGGGGAAGCATTACTTAAAGTTGCACAGACATTAGCTCCAAATAATGATCGCGAGAAAGATTATATAGATGCTGTTAGTATTTACTTCAAAGATTGGCAAACTTTAGACACGCAAACCAGAAAACTAAAGTATGAAAGTAAGATGAAAGAATTATATGTCAAATACCCTGGTGATGTTGAAACTGCTGTTTTTTATTCTTTAGCTATACTTGCTACAGCTGATTTAAATGATAAGACATATAGTAAACAAAAAGAATCAGGTGAAATATTAGAAGATCTATTCAAAACAAATCCTAATCATCCAGGAATTGCACATTATATAATACATAACTACGATTCACCAGAACTTGCTAATTTAGCTCTTAAAACTGCACGACAATATTCGGTTATTGCTCCAGCATCTGCTCATGCTCAACATATGCCATCACACATATTCACACGTTTAGGACTTTGGGACGAATCAATCAAATCTAATATAGACTCTGCAAACTCTGCAGTTTGCTATGCTGAGTCAGTCAACCCAAATGCGAGTTGGGTAAGTGAAATACATGCTATAGACTATCTAGTATATGCATATCTTCAATTAGGAGATAACGCTAAAGCAAAGTTGGAAATGGATAAAGTAAAAGAAATTAAAGAAGTTTTCCCTAAAGATCATTTTGCGTCAGCATATGCGCTAATTGCAATACCAGCAAGGTTAGCTGTTGAAAATAAAAATTGGGAATTAGCTACTAAACTTGAATTACCTAACACAAATTTAGATTGGGATAAAGCAACATGGCCTAAAGCAATATTACATTTTTCAAGAGCATTAGGCTTTACAAATACAGGAAATTCTTTAGCAGCACAAAAGGAATTAGAAATTTTGATTTCTTTAAGAGATCGATTAAATGAAGCTGAAAATATTTATGAATCAGGACAAGTTACAATTCAAATAGAAGCTATTAAAGGATGGATAGAATATTCAAAAGGAAATGCTGATAAAGCAATTGAATACATGAAATTAGCTTCAAATTTAGAAAGCGAAACTTCTAAAGCAGCTGTTACTCCGGGTGAAATTATTCCTGCTGATGAATTATTAGCAGATCTATATTTGGCATTAAACAGACCAGAAGATGCTCTTAAAGCATACAAATTAAATTTAAAAGGACACCCTTCCAGGTTTAACGGTATTTATGGAGCTGCTAAAGCTGCCCAACAACTTAATGACACAAAATTAACTGCTTATTATTTCGAAAAATTGATTAAACTAAGTAAAAATATTAATAGCTCACGACCTGAAATTTCAGAAGCAAAAGAATTTTTAGCAAATAATTCAAATTATAAAAATGTATAAGAATCGTTTAATTTTTGTATTGATTTTAACTCTTGGTTTATTTTCATGTAGCGAAGATGGTAAAAAACAACTACCTGTTTATAATCCTGTAGATTTTAAACTAAAATTGGTAGATAAAAGTATGAGAAATATAAGTCAAAATCATACTGTGGCAGATTTTAGTTTAACTAATCAAAATGGTATTAATATAACTAATAAGGATTATGAAAATAAAATTTATGTAGTTGACTTTTTTTTTACTAGTTGCCCTAGTATCTGTCCTATTATGACTAACAATATGGTTAAAATACAAGATGAATTTATTAGTAATGATGATATAATGTTATTATCTATGTCTGTAACTCCTGACATTGATAATGTTCAAGTTCTTAAAAAATATGCTATTGAAAAAGAAGTAAATGATTCTAAATGGAACATTACAACAGGATCTAAAAAACATATTTATGAGTTAGCAAGAAAAAGCTATTTTGCTGTAGTTGAGCAAGGAGATGGGGGGCTTCAAGATTTCATACATACTCCTAATTTTATTTTAATTGATACTAAGAAACAAATACGTGGTATTTATGATGGTACTGATGATGATGAAATTTCTAGATTGATAAAAGATATTAAGATTTTAAAAAGTTAGTTTTTTTCATTGAGAAAACTAAAAATACCCCAACTAATTAATTATTATTAATTAGTTGAGGTGTTACAAAGTGGAGCATATCGGATTCGAACCGATGACCTCTACACTGCCAGCGTAGCGCTCTAGCCAACTGAGCTAATGCCCCAATATAATTATTGTCTTCCACTTAAGATTAACAAAGGAATAGAACAGTGAAATTCAGATTTAAGTACCGTGTTTTTTTCCCAGAGTTTCTGAAAAAACCCTTTTTTACGTCTAAAAACACATAATAAATCTGGATTATTAGATTGAAAATGTTCTAAGACTCCTTGAAAGGTAGTTACATTTTCTGAGGTAGAGAATGTGTTTTGAAGTGCTTTTAATGATGCATCTACTACTAAATCTTCTTCTTTATATTCGGGCGTTTTAACCAACAACAAGTTTATTTTAGTTTTAAAAAGGCTTTTAATTTCTTGCAATGGAGTTAAGACATCTTGTTGCTCTAAAATTCCTGATTTAAAAGCTGTTAGGGCTACTTTAAATGGACTAAACTTATAATGTTCAGGAACAATTAAAACAGGTATTTCTGTTTGCTTTACAATACTTCCTGATGTGCTTCCTAAAAAAACCTCTTCTTTTATAGAATTACTTCTGGGCCCTACCACAATTAAATCTATTCCTAATTCTTCATGAACTGAATTAATACTTTCTACTGTGCCTCCCTTTGCAGAAATCATTTTAACATCTACTCCTTTGGTGGCTACAGAACTAATCATTGTCTGTATGTATAAGTTGGTTTCTCTTTCTAAAATATCATTAATATTAATAAATGTTCCTGCTTTAGAAAGCACTTTATACGCTCTAAAAACAAAGACCTTAGCACCTATCTCTTTAGCAAAATCTATCGCATATTGCAATGTGTTAGACGCGTTTTCTTTGGAACCTATAGGGACTAAAATATGATTCATATTTCTTAGAAATTAAGTTAGCATTGTAGAATTTACAATTCTAAAACAAAGGTACATTTTTTTGAATGATCTAAATTTCTTCCAATGTCAAATTGTAACTTTGTCTTTGAATATTTTTTCTCTTTTGAAAACAGACATTAGTTTTAAACGAATTCATCAACTTGCAATTCCTGCTTTAATTGCTGGTATAGCAGAACCCCTTATCTCTATAACTGATACCGCTATTATTGGTAATATAGATTTTAACGCAAAAGAAAGTCTTGGTGCTATTGCCATTGTAGGGTCTTTTTTATCGATGTTAATATGGGTCTTTGCCCAAACAAGAAGTGCGGTTTCATCTATTATTTCAACCTATTTAGGAGCTCATAAACTAGAAGAAGTAAAAACATTACCCGCCCAAGCAATTTTAATTATAGTAAGTCTAAGTATTCTAGTAATTTCACTTACCTACCCTTTTGCTGAATATATTTTTAAAATATATGGTGCAGAACAACGCATATTAGTATATGCTGTAGAGTACTTTAAAATACGAATAATAGGATTGCCATTTACGCTGTTTGTTTTTACTATTTTCGGAACTTTTAGAGGACTTCAAAACACACTTTACCCAATGCTTATTGCCATCTCAGGAGCTGTTTTAAATGTTCTCTTTGACTGGATTCTTGTCTATGGAGTAGAAGGATGGATTCCTGCTATGAATGTTAAAGGAGCAGCCTATGCTAGTGTTATCTCTCAAATAGTAATGGCCATTTTGGCAGGGTATTTCCTTCTTAAAAAAACATCCATAAGTTTAAGGTTTGTGCTACCGTTTAACAAAGAAATTCCAAGACTCATAAAAATGGTTTTTGATTTATTTTTAAGAACTATTGCATTAAATGCTGCGTTAATTTTTGCAGTTTATAAAGCCACCAGTTATGGAACAGATGCCCTAGCAGCTTACGGAATTGGAATTCAATTGTGGTTATTTGGAGCCTTCTTTATAGATGGGTATTCTAGTGCTGGAAATATTTTATCTGGGCGTTTATTAGGCGCTAAAGAATATGACACATTACTAAAATTGGGGAAAAAATTAATTATTTACGGTCTTTTTACTGGGGTTTTTCTTGCAGGAATTGGTTTTCTGTTTTATAATTTTATAGGAGAAATTTTTATAAAAGACACCGCTGTTCTTCGTAGTTTTTATGATATTTTTTGGATCATCTTAGTCATGCAGCCCATCTGCGCCATTACCTTTATTTTTGATGGAATGTTTAAAGGAATGGGGTATACAGCATTCTTAAGAAATCTATTACTACTCTCTACACTTCTAGTGTTTATACCCTCATTACTAATTTTTGATGCTTATAATTATAAACTACTAGGCGTTTGGTTTACTTTTTCACTATGGATGATTGCCAGAGGAATGCCTTTACTAGTGAAATTTAGAAGAAAGTTTTTGCCCTTGGTGGAAAAGGAGTAATTTTGGAGAAAATATTTTCTATGAGTACAATTAGAATCACCAAACAATTTAATTTTGAAACCGGTCATGCCTTATATGGCTATGATGGAAAGTGTAGAAATGTACACGGTCATAGTTATAAGCTCTCTGTAACAGTATCAGGAACACCAATTGATGACAGTTCTCATGTGAAATTTGGTATGGTGATTGACTTTACTGATTTAAAGAAAATTGTGAAAGAAGAAATTGTAGATCAATTTGATCATGCTACTGTTTTTAATAAAAACACACCACATGTAGAATTAGCAAAAGAACTAAGTGATAGAGGTCATCATGTTATTTTAGTAGATTACCAACCTACTAGTGAAATGATGGTGATTGATTTTGCAGAAAGAATACAGAGTAGACTTACCAAAAATATTCAATTATTTTCCATAAAACTCCAAGAGACAGAAACCTCTTTTGCAGAATGGTTTGCCAATGAAAATGAATAAAAAACAGCGTCTATTTGTGAGATGCTTATTTAACAATTATATTTAAAAAAAACTTTATGAAAACACTTAAATTTATATTATTCACACTTATCGCAACAACAATACTAAGTTGTTCAGACAATTCTACTGAGCCAGCCTTTATCTTGTCTAATGAAAGTTTGGCAGGAGACTATGACATTACTGTTTTAAATATAGATATAGAAACTACTGCTGAAGTTGCCGGAGTTGCCGTTACAATATCTAATACTGCCATTGTTGGTGATACTTTTCAGGTAGATGTTATTATCAATGCTAACGGAACTTATTCTGCAAGTGGCCAGTATAGAGTTGTTTCAACCGTTACTCCTGTAGGAACAGCCCCTATAACAGATACTGAAATTATAGTGTTTAGTGACTCAGGGTCTTACTCCGTTAATGCTGTAGACGATACTATTACCTTTATGGCTCTAGGTGATACATTATTAGCAGGTACTTTTAACGTTACAGTTTTTAATGAAACCTCGGTTACGCTTAGCCAACAAGTTGAAGAAACTATTGGTGATATTACATCTTCAATTAATATGAATTTGAGTCTAGAAAGAAAATAAAAATTATTAATTATTTTCCATTAAACTTATTCATAGTATTGTTAATACCATCTGTGCCAAAAGACAAGATGGCGTTTGTTGCTATAGGAATTCTTTCAATAAGTTTACTTTCTTCTTCTTTAGTCCATTGGCCCAGAACAAAGTCTGCCTGACGTCCTTTAGAATAATTTCCTCCAACACCAAAACGAAAGCGATTGTATTGCTGTGTGTTTAGTTTTTCTTGAATGTCTTTTAAACCATTATGACCTCCGGCACTTCCTGATGTTTTTATTCTTATAGATCCAAAATCAATATGCACATCATCAGTTACAATACAAATATTTTCTGCCAGAATTTTCTCTTGAGTCATCCAATATTTTACTGCCTTTCCACTTAAGTTCATATAAGTGCTGGGTTTTACTAAAATGAAGGTTCTTCCTTTGTGTCTAAATCTACTAATATCTCCTAGTTTTTCTGTTTCAAACCTACTATCTTGATCTTTAGCAAGTGCATCTAAAACTTGAAACCCAATATTATGTCGTGTGTTTGCATAGGCATCACCAATATTTCCAAGACCAACAATTAAAAATTTTTTCATCACCTCTTGTTTAGTTTCTAATTGTTTATTAAAAAAGAATTTTAAGATATTCATCTTGTAAAAATAAGAAAATAAAAAAAGCGCTACACACGTGTAACGCTTTTCTAAATTTTATACTCTTGTACCAATCTATACTTGAAATAAGTTTAGATTATTCAGCTGCAGCTTCTGTTGCTTCTTCTGCAACTTCAGCATCCTCTGCTACTTCATCATCTACTGCATTACGTGAAGTTCTAACCTGAACAACTACCGTATTGTCTGGATGCATAAATGTATAGTCATCATTAAAAATTTGAGTAACAAATAATTTACTTCCTATTTTTAATTCTGAAATATCAGCAGTAACATAATCTGGTAATTTAGATGGTATTGCTTTAATTTTTAATTTACGATTTGTAAAACGTAAAGAACCTCCATTTAAAACTCCTGGAGATGTTCCTGTTAATTTTACTGGAATATTCATCGCTACTTCTTTACCATCAAATAACTGATAGAAATCTATGTGTAAGATTCTGTCTGTTACTGGATGAAATTGGATATCTTGTAAGATAGCCGAAAGTTTCTGCCCGTCTAGTTCAATCATTGCAGTATATACATTTGGTGTATATACCAATTTCTTAAATAATTTTTCTTCTGCAGAAAAATGAACTGATTTATCTCCTCCGTATATAACGCAAGGAACCATACCAGCATTACGTAAGGCTTTTGTTGCTACTTTACCTACGCTTTCTCTTTTTGATCCTTTGATTGTAATTGATTTCATTACTTTTTATTAATTATTATTACTTGTTTTTGTCAACAACCTTTTTGGTGGCTGAGCGTAGCCGAAGCTACATTAAAAATTGGTCACTTATCGATGTATTGTGCTGAACTTTCTTCATAACATCAGCGAATAAGGGCGCGCAAGTTACAACTTTTATTTTAGAAATCTTCCTCTTTAATGGAATGGTATCAGACACAATTAGCTCTGTTAATTTAGAGTTTTGAATCTTATCATACGCATCTCCAGACAAGATTGGATGCGTACAAATTGCTCTTACACTTAGGGCACCTCTTTCCATCATTAAATTGGCTGCTCTAGCAAGAGTTCCTCCCGTATCTATCATATCATCTACTAGAATAACATTCTTTCCTGTTACGTCTCCTATTAATTCCATATGGCCAATAACATTGGCTTTCTTTCGCTGCTTGTAACAGATAACAACATCAGACATCAGATATTTAGAATAAGCATACGCTCTTTTAGAACCTCCCATATCTGGTGATGCAATTGTTAAATTATCTAATTTTAAATCATTGATATACGACATAAAAATAGTGGAGGCATATAAATGATCTACTGGTTTTTCAAAGAATCCTTGTATCTGATCTGCATGTAAATCCATGGTCATAATTCTAGTAGCTCCTCCTGCTTGCAATAAGTTTGCCACTAATTTAGCTCCAATAGCAACTCTTGGCTGGTCTTTTCTGTCTTGACGAGCCCATCCAAAATACGGCATTACTGCGGTAATATGTCTTGCAGAAGCTCTTTTTGCTGCATCTAACATCAATAACATCTCCATTAAATTATCTGCAGTTGGAAATGTAGACCCAATAATAAAAACTCTTCTTCCTCTTACAGATTCTTCAAAAGCAGGCTGAAATTCTCCATCACTAAAATGTGTTGTTTTTACTTTTCCCAGAGGCACTCCATATTCTTTTGCAATTTTTTCAGCTAGTACCATACTTTGCGAACAAGCAAAGAGCTTTGGAGATAATTCGTTTTTAGACATTTAGTTGTGTGTTTATTAGGTTAGTTTTTGATGTATAAAACAAAAGTAAAATTATTTGACGAGTTTTTGATATTAAATCCCACAATCATAAAATATTTTTTAGATTTGCAAACTATTACTGTTGCTCTAGTGCCTGCCTGTCGGCAGACAGGGCGGAATTAAAAACCATAATTAATTATGGAAATTATTAAAAAATTAAAATATGTTCTGGGTATATGCGATTTCTAGTTTGAATCGTAGTTATATTTACGTAGGTTTAACCTCTGGTTTGGAAAGTCGTATTGCTAGGCACAATAAAGGCTATGAAAAAACAACCAAACCATATCGTCCTTTCGTTTTATTATTTTCTGAACAAGTAAATACTAGAACTGATGCTAGAGAACGAGAAAAATATTGGAAATCTGGGATTGGCAAAGAAAAGCTTAGACGACTCAGAAGTCCTAAATAATGCTCGAGTGGCGGAACTGGTAGACGCGCTGGATTCAAAATCCAGTTTTTTCGGAAGTGCGGGTTCGATTCCCGCCTCGAGTACTTATTAAAACCTCATCATGTTGATTTTCAATACGGTGAGGTTTTTTTATCAACAATATTGCCAACTATTTGCCAACCATTGCCGTAATACCATCTATTTAGTTTTAATTTATTTCAGCTCGTTTTACTAGCAACATATAATTAACCTATTACCGTTCTGGCACCTCTCTCTGAAAAACCCAAAAAAATCAGACCTAACACTTATTAATCACAAACCCCTTGTCTAAAAAATATGACTTTCCTTCTAGGGGCGGTCTTTGTGAGACGATGAATAACCCTGGGAATCCTGAGTGTCTTTAATTATTTGTACTTTATTCTGTTTTTTTCAAAACCAAATTATAGATTAAACCAACTAAAATTAATATTATACCTAAAACAGTATATAAATTATAAATTTCTTGAAACCAAAATACTCCAATAATGATTGTAAAAACAATTTCTAAATATTTTAAAGGAGCAACAAGGTTTGTTTCGTTAGCTTGAAATGCTTTTGTCATATATAATTGACCTATATAACCAAATAGACCCAGGCTTAATAATAGTAACCATTGATTTACGTTTGGGTTTTTCCAATTATATATAGACATAAAACCTCCAAAAAAGAATGCCATGACCATAAAATAGTTGATAATGACTAATGGATGTTCTCTTTTTCCTATTTTTCTAATAATTACAAGAACTAATCCCAAAGAAATTGATGAAAAAATAACAAAAATTAATCCTAAATAATTAATATCGTTTCCGAACCCTTTTATAATAAGAACCCCTATAAAAGCAATTAAAAAAAACAACCATTGAATTGGTTTTATATTTTCTTTTAAAAATATTAATGCAAAAACAGTTGCAAAAATTGGCGAAGTGTATCTTAACGAAACAGCTGTGCCTACTGATAAATATTTTAAAGATTGAAAAAAAAATATTAGGGAAATTACTCCTAAAAAACCTCTTAATAAAAGTAATTTTTTATGTGTTCCTAAAACTGGAATTTTATATGTTATAATTAACGGAATTGTAAAAGCTAAAGTACCAATAGATCTAAAAAAAACAATTTGATAAACACTAAATGAAGATAAGTATTTGACAACAGCATTCATAATTGCAAAAGCAATTACGCTAAAAATCATATAATAAATTGATTTATTATTCATTTAAAAAATAACAAAATAAAGTTTATCTCTTTAATTTTAATATACAATAAACTTTTTAGCAGCTATTTTAGTGTTATTTTTTGAAAATATAATGGTGTAAATTCCTTTTGTAAATTTTGAAATATCTACACTACTTTTTCTTTCTTTATTTATAAAAACAGTTTGCCCAAGTTGATTAATAATTTTAATAGCATCGTAAGTATTATAAGTATTTTCTTTAATTTTTAGAATGCTATTAGTAGGGTTTGGATATACTTTTATAGGAGAAACTTCTTTATTTTCTTCATTTATAGATAAGTTATTTAGTTCTTGAACACTAAAATTTGCAAATAAAACTTCTTCATCTCTTAAATCTTGACTAGAATTTAAACTTCTATAAATACCCCATTTTGGTCTAACAAAATCTGCACCTGTTCTCCAATTAATAATTGAATTATTGGTGTAATCAAACAATACGGAATCATCTGAAACTTTTTTTATTTCAATTGAATAAGCTCCTGAAGTACCATAGATTATAGTTTCTTCAACTTCTAACCAAACTCCTTTTAAAGGCGCTAAATCTGTTTGTGTAAGTGTTATTTGGGAATCAGTTTCTGCATAACGCAATTCTAATCTATCAGGATTGCTTTTTCTCAAAGTAAGAGTGTACATTGGCATACTTTCTAAATTACCGCCAACAGATTTTAATTGATGAACATGTGTAAAACTTGATGAAACCTGAAGGTTCTCATCAAGTTTAAATTTCCATTTATAAACCACCTCTTCACCCTCTACTCCTAATAAATTATCTGGAGATTTATCATAGGATTTTATCTCATTTCGCTGTCTATCTGTATTTATACATCTGTCATTGTCTGGAGTAACATGCATAAAAAATCGAAATACATTTGTATTTAAATCAGTATCAAAAACCTCATCTATATGTCTTCCAAAAGATGTGTGGTTACAATCTGGTTCTTCTACTGGATCGTGTCCCGGGGCTAAAACTGCAGTAATTTCTTCATAAGTATTTCCTGCTCCATTTGCATCTAAAGTAACTTGTGCTAAATTTTCTAAAGAAAATAATAAAATGTAAACTATTACAATGGCTTTCATTTTATCTTCTTAAAAATTTTATAATTTGAAGTGCTTCTTTCGTTTTATTTTCAATTTTTACGAAATTATAGGTTTCATCAGCTTCTTTAGCAATGAGTTTAGAACCCATCCCAACACAAGTTACACCTGCATTAAACCAAGCTTCTAAATTTTCTTTAGTTGGTGCTACACCTCCTGTTGGCATAATAGAAGTCCAAGGTTGAGGACCTTTTATTCCTTTTACAAAGTTAGGTCCATAAATTCCGCCAGGAAATAGTTTTACAATTTCACAACCTAATTCTTCGGCTCTAGCAATTTCAGTTAAAGATCCACAACCAGGTGACCATAAAACTTTACGTCTGTTGCAAACTAGAGCAATATCTTCTCTTAAAACAGGAGTTACTATAAAATTTGCTCCTAATTGCATATATAAAGATGCTGCTGCTGCGTCTGTTACAGATCCTACGCCCATAATCATTCCTGGCAATTTAGTTATTGCATATTTGGAGAGTTCTGAAAAAATTTCTGCAGCAAAATCTCCTCTCGCTGTAAATTCTAATAATCTTGCACCTCCATCATAGCAAGCTTTTAATATTTTTTTAGCTATATCTACATCGCTATTAAAAAACAACGGAATTAAACCTGTTTGCTCCATAACGCTAGCTACTTCAATTCTTGTAAATTGTGCCATAATTTTATTTATTAAATAAATTTACTGAGCCAAATACTAAATTCAACTCAGTAAGTAGTTAAAAAAAACAAATCTCAACTTATTATTCTTACTTTTATCTTGCTACTCTACCAGATGCATCTCCATCCATTAGTTTTTCAACTTCTGCAACTGTTACTAAGTTAGCGTCACCTTTAATGGTATGTTTTAAACAAGAGGCAGCAACTGCAAAATCTAATGCATTTTGATCATTTTCTGGATATTTTAATAATCCATAGATTAATCCTCCCATGAAAGAATCTCCCCCGCCTACTCTGTCTACAATATCAGTGATTTGATATTGTCTAGTTTCATACATTTTTTTACCATCATATAAAACTCCAGCCCATGTATTATGAGATGCTGAAATAGAACCTCTTAAAGTTGTAATTACTTTTTTAGCTCTTGGAAATTTCTCCATCATTTGTTTACATACTGATAAAAAAGCCTCAGCTTTTAAATCATGTCCATGTTTATGTACATCTAAACCTTCTGGATGAATTCCGAAATGCTTTTCTGCATCTTCTTCGTTTCCTAAAATAATATCACAATACGATGTGATTTCTGTCATTATTTTCTCTCTGTTTTTTTCATCACAAAAAGTCCATAATTTTGCTCTATAATTTAAGTCTGTAGAAATAGTTACGCCCATTTCACTAGCAACTTTAACAGCTTCTAAACAAACATCTGCTGCACCTTGAGAGATTGCTGGCGTAATGCCTGTCCAATGAAACCATGACACATCTCTAAATACTGCTTTCCAATCTACCATTCCTGGTTTTATTTCTGAAATTGCAGAATGTGCTCTATCATAAACGACTTTACTACCTCTACTTACAGCTCCTGTTTCTAGAAAGTAAATTCCTAATCGGTCTCCACCGTAAATAATTTTGTCAACTCCAACTCCACGTTTACGCATTTCCAGCATAGCACATTCACCAATATCATTCTTTGGTAAACGTGTTACAAAATCTACAGGAACTCCATAATTTGCTAATGAAACTGCAACGTTAGATTCTCCTCCTCCATAGACAACATCAAAATTGTTTGCTTGAGAAAATCTTAGAAATCCTTGTGGAGCTAATCTTAACATAATTTCCCCAAAAGTTACTACTTTTTTCATTTTTAATGTTTTATATACCTAAAGCTTGACCACCACCAACTTGAATAGTTTCTGCAGTTAAAAATGCAGCATCTTTACTAGCTAAAAAAGAGACAACACCTGCTACATCCTCTGGTTTACCTAATCTACCCAACATAATGTTGTTAGCCCAAGAAGCAAAAACTTCTGGTTTTGTTGATTTAATTTGTGCGTGAAATGGTGTATCTATCGTTCCTGGTGAAACTGCATTTACTCTAATACCATATTCTGCTAAATCTTTTGCTAATGCTCTTGTAATTGTATGAACTCCAGCTTTAGAAGTGCCATAAATACCTGCACCTGGTCCTCCTGCATTCCACCCTGCATTTGATGTATAATTTATGATTGTTGCATTATCTCCTTTTTTAAGAAAAGGAATTGCAGCTCTTGAAGCAAAAAAGACTGAATCAAGATTTAATGCCATTACAAATCTGTAAAATTCTGTGGTCATTTCTTCAAACCTAGATCTGCCTCCCAAACCACCTGCATTGTTAACCAATACATCAATTTTACCGTATTTATTTCCTATTTCTTGGATGTTAGAAGTAACTGCATCTTCTTTAGTTACGTCAAAACCAATATATTCTGCAGTAATTCCTTCTGCTTTTAATTCTTCCACTCTTTTTGCCCCCTCATCATCATGAATACCGTTAAGTATTACTCTAAAACCATCTCTACCTAATCTTTGTGCAACTGAAAATCCTATACCTCCTGTTGCTCCTGTAATAATGGCAATTTTTCCGTTTGATTTACTCATGTTATATATTATATTTTAATAAATTATACTATTTTCTTTTTTAATCTAATTTTTTTATTACCAGTTCTACTTTTCGAATTAAAAATAAAATAGATAATACTGCAAGTACTACAGAAGCTGTAATAGTTATTAATGCAGGGGTATATGAACCTCCTTCAGTAATTCTTCCAATAAACCAATTCATAATCATAACTGAAAAAGCTGCAACTGTACCAGCTAAACCCGCTAAAGTTCCTACTGAAGGGCCTCTAAATAAATCACTTGATAATGTTTGAATATTACCAATAGCAAACTGGAATCCAAAAAGCGCTAGACCTGCCAGGTAGATAAAAGTCATATAATTGGTATCATTTACAAATAAAATTATAGAAACAAAACCTATGATTATTAATAAACTACCTAAAATTATACTAGCTTTTCTACCATAATCTGTAGATCTGCGTTTAATTATTGCTTCTGTAAATATACCTCCTAGAATACTTCCTGCTGCTGCCATCAAATAAGAAATCCACATTGTTTTACCTATTTCCTCGATACTTAATCCAAATTTTGAATTTAAATAAATTGGCATCCAACCAGCAAAGAACCACCAAATTGGTTCTATAAAAAATCTACATAATAAAACTCCCCAAGGTTGTTTAAAACTCAATATTTTTGCTACAGATAAACTTTTAGCATTTTCATCTACAACATTATTATTCTCTATTCTATCATTAAGCAGCATATTTCTTTCTTCATTAGTAATCCAGGGATGATCTTTTGGATTAGATTTGTTTATGATTAACCAAGGAATAACCCAAAGCAATCCAACTACACCTAAAATAACATAGGTAGATTTCCATCCAAATTGAGAATATAAATACACGATTACTACTGGAGCAATTACATTTCCAATTGAAGCGCCTGAATTAAAAATACCTTGTGCTAATGCTCTTTGTTTAACCGGAAACCACTCTCCATTACTTTTAACTGCCCCAGGCCACAGACCTGCTTCTCCAAGACCCAATAAACCACGAGCTATTGACAATGTAGCAACTCCTCTTGCTACAGCGTGAAACGCAGCAGCTGCAGACCAAACAACAATTGATAATACAAATCCTATTCTAGTACCAATTTTGTCATATAATCTTCCTGATAAAAATTTACTTGCAGCATATGTTAGCATAAAGATATTTAGCATAAGCGCATAATCAGAATTATCCATTCCTAAATCTTCACCCATTTCTGGCCATAATAAAGCAAAAGCTGTTCTGTCAATATAATTTATAACTGTGGCAATAAATATTAATGTAATTACCCACCATCTAAGTCCTTTTAATTTCATTATTATTTAATTTTTAAATAAAAGATTCCATCGCGAACCACATATTGTTCACTAAAAAAAGTAATATTTTATAAGTTAGATTTTTAAGTTAAAGAGTTATATGCTATAACAAAATTGATATAATACATTAAAATGATCTTTCATTTTTTGTTTAGCCAACTTAGGGTCTTGATTTAAAATTGCTTCGTAAATTTCTTGATGCTCTTTTATACCTTCTTGAGCTAGCCCTTTATCGCAAACATGATATTTTTCAAAATTTGTAATAATTTCTGGAGTTATTATTAACATAAAAGTATTCATTGTACTGTTATGACTTGCTTTTGCTATGGCCAAATGAAATAATAAATCTTCTTGAACAGCATCTTCACCATTTAAAACTTTATTTTTATAAGCTTCTAAAGCATCTTTAATTTGCTCTAAATCTTCATCTGTTCTTCTTGTTGCAGCTAAACTGGTTGTTTTTAATTCTAATAAAATTCTAGTTTCTACTAACGATTTAAAATCTGGTTCATCTAATCGTAAAATATCTTCTATCATACCATTAAGAGCAGTAACACCTATATTAGCAACAAAAGTTCCACTTTGAGGTCTAGACTTTAATAACCCATAAAACTCCAATTTTTGTATTGCTTCTCTTACATTACTTCTACTTACTTCAAACTTTTCAGATAGCATTCTTTCTGAAGGTAACTTGTCACCTGGTTCTAAATTTTTATAATTGATAAAATCCCTTATACCTCTTATTATTAAATTTTGAACTTTTTGATTTTCGTTTATTGTAAGTACTTCTAATTTCATTAATGTAATTTTTTATCTAATTGGTTAACCAAATTTTGTTCTATAAATATATAAAAACAAAGTTTAAATTAATCAAATTAATGAGATACTTCTAAACTATAATATTCCTCTGATAAAATATAATCACTGTCTCTTATACACATCTCC
>OJIK01000025.1_pt1 | contig 55226 bp, 48 predicted proteins | sample 1595571 | NCBI WGS metagenome assembly OJIK01 (sample SAMN05416791, study PRJEB24817) | seawater metagenome | isolation source: Sea water | place: Canada:Atlantic | collected 2013-11 | reverse complement strand
CTCTATTCGTCGGCAGCGTCAGATGTGTATAAGAGACAGATAAAATATATTTTGCAAATTTGCACAAGAAATTCAATTTAACTAAAAATGCCATCAATATCAAAAAAAGGAGGACTAATGCCTCAATCTCCTATTAGAAAATTAGTTCCTTATGCTGAAGATGCTAAAAAAAAGGGAACAAAGGTGTACCATTTAAATATTGGTCAACCAGATATTAAAACACCTAAAGTTGCCTTAGACGCTGTAAAAAACAACACCATAGAAGTACTTTCTTATGCTAGATCTGAGGGATCTGAACAATACAGAGAAAAGCTAGCTAACTATTACAAAAAAAACAACATACATATACAAGCACAAGATATTATTGCTACCACAGGTGGTTCTGAAGCACTGTTGTTTACCATGGGTAGTATTACAGATCCAGGTGATGAAATTATTATTCCAGAACCATTCTATGCAAATTATAATGGATTTTCAACTGCATCTGGAGTCACCGTAGTTCCTGTAATTTCAAAAATTGAAGATAATTTTGCATTGCCAAATATTGATGATTTTGAAAAATTAATAACGCCAAAAACGAAAGCAATTTTAATTTGCAACCCTGGAAACCCAACCGGATATCTTTACAGTAAAAAGGAAATTCAAAAATTAAAAAAACTTGTGTTAAAACACGATTTATTTTTAATTGCAGATGAGGTATACAGAGAGTTTACCTATGACGGTCAAACACATCGGTCTGTAATGTCTGAGGATGGTCTAGAAGAACATGCTATTATGATAGATTCTGTCTCTAAGCGCTATAGTATGTGTGGAGCAAGAATTGGTTGTATTGTTTCTAAAAATAAGAATTTCATGAACACAGCTATTAAATTTGCACAGGCAAGATTAAGTCCGCCAACCTATGCTCTTTTAGCTAGTGAGGCCGCATTAGACACTCCGCAAAGTTATTTTGATGAGGTGATAGAAGAATATGTTACTAGAAGAAATACACTAATTACTGAATTAGAAAAAATAAGCGGTGTAAAAGTTGCCAATCCAAAGGGTGCTTTTTATTGTGTTGCAGAATTACCCATAGATGATACTGATCATTTTGCTCGATGGATGTTAGAAGAATTTCACCATAATAATGAAACGTTAATGGTGGCTCCAGCTAGTGGTTTTTATTCTACTGAAGGTGAAGGGAAAAATCAAGTTAGGATGGCCTATGTTTTAAACAAAGAAGAATTAATCAGGTGTGTAGAAATTTTAAAAATAGCACTGGATACCTATCACAAATAAAAAATGTAAGTTTGATCTGAATCGAAGACAATAATATTACAATTCAAAACAAGTGTACTCATAAAAAATAAAGATTTGAATATACAACAAAACATATCTCTTAAACCTTATAATACCTTTGGAATAGATGTAACAGCTAGTAGATTTGTTTCTGTTGATAGTTTTTACAGCTTACAAGAAATTTTAACGAAAGAAAAAGATGTTTTTTTATTGAGTGGGGGTAGCAATATGTTGCTTACTAAGAATATTAACAAGCTCGTTGTACACATCAACAGTAAAGGAATTTCTATAGATCGTGAAAATGAAAATGATGTTCATATTACAGTAAATGCTGGTGAAGATTGGCATGATTTTGTGTTGTGGTGTATTTCTCAAAATTATGGTGGTCTAGAAAACCTTTCTTTAATTCCTGGCCATGTAGGAACCTCACCAATTCAAAATATTGGTGCTTATGGTGTAGAAATAAAAGATGTGATTACCAAGGTTGAGGGAATAGATATAAGCACAACAAAAAGAGTTGAGTTCTCCAATGCAGACTGTGCGTTTGGATATAGAAATTCTATTTTTAAAAATGAATTAAAAGGAAAGGTTGTTATTACTTCTGTTAGCTTTAAACTTAGCAAAAAACAACATCAGTTAAACACCAGTTATGGTGCTATTGAGCAAGAACTGGCTGCTAAAAATATTATCAATCCAACAATCAAAGAAGTATCTGATGCAGTAATTTTTATTAGACAATCTAAGTTGCCTGATCCAAAAAAGATTGGAAATAGTGGTAGTTTTTTTAAAAATCCAGTCATTTCATCAAAGCAATTTAAAAAACTACAAGATAAATATCCCAATATTCCGTTTTATAAAATAGCAGCAGCAAATAAAAAAGATACTCCTTTTTCTTATAAAATACCTGCAGGATGGTTAATAGAAACGGCTGGTTTTAAAGGAAAACGTTTTGGAGACTGTGGAGTCCATGAAAAACAAGCGCTGGTCTTAGTTAATTATAATAATGCTAGTGGTGCAGATGTTTATAAACTTGCTAAAAAAATTCAAGAAACTATTTTAGCTACTTTTGAGATTACTTTAGACATTGAAGTAAATGTCATTGAATGAGCTAAGTAATGAATGAATGGATTAATAAATTACTGTTTTTTATGCAAAGGTGGTCTTTCTAAACCAACGCCTCTTCTTGGTGGCCTTTGTCCTCTTTTCTGAACAGCTCTTTTAATAATTGTTTCAAATTTAACAAGCTGCTCTTCATCGCATAACTTTCTAACTTCACCAAAAAAAGCAAACAACTCTTGTTGTTTAAGTGCTTCTAACTTACCTATCTGCTGGGTAATAGAATCTGACGAAAAATGATCTAAACTAAAAGAGGTGTATAATTTATTTCTCAATTCGTGTAATTTGTGATCAAAATCACGCATTTGAAATCTATGAGTTTTATCTAAAGAAAAAAAGTGCTTTTTTTGTTGCGCTGAAAATTTTAATTCTTTTGCAATAAACTTTTCTTTAGGTGGACTAAAATTTCTGGGGCCTTTACTAAATGTAAGAAAAAGCAATACAAGGTTTACTACTACTAAAAAAATTAAAAATGTATAAATGATGGTTTTTTTCATCTCTATTGAATTGAAATATAATTTATTGTTTCCAAGTTATATTCTTCTACAAAAGAATCAAACTCAGAGAACTTCTCTTTAGCCGAAGTTTCTGTTGAAGAAATAGTTAAAGAGATGGCTCCTATATTCAAGCATAGTAGAACAACAAATGTTGCCAATTGAAATTTTGGATTCACCCAAACAAAAGAAGATTCTTTCAAGTCTTTTTCTTGTAGAAGTTGTTTCAAAACTCGCTGCTTAAAAAAAGAATTTACAGGTGTTTCTTTAATTAAATCTAGGGTATCTAAGATACTTTCTTGTATGTTATTAGGATTATTTCTTGTTTTCATATCTATAATATTAGATGCTGTATTTGTTAAAAACTTGCGCTTATTCTTTATTTTTATAAAAATTAGCTAATTTTTTTTGTAAATTTTTCTTGGCTCTAAACATAATAGACTCTACAGAAGACATACTTTTACCAGTAATTTCAACAATTTCTTGATACGTCTTGCCGTCTAGCTTTGCCAGAGTAAAAACAATCTTCTGACTTTCTGGTAATGTATTTATTGCCAAATAAATAGTTTCAGATCGCTCTTTATGCTCCAGTAAAATTCCTGGATGATTAAATTCTGTAAAGAAATTAGTCTTGTCTAATGGAATTTCATTTCCTAAAATACGCTGTATAAAAACAAGCCTTTTTTTTGCATTTTTTTTTCGAATAAATTCCAAGCATTTATTTGTGCAAATTTTATAGATCCAAGTAGAAAGTTTTGAATTTCCTTTAAACTTTCCAATAGATTTATATACTTCTAAAAAAACTTCTTGAGCAATATCTTCAGCATCTTCTTTATTAGGCACAAATGAAATACAGGTATGAAAAACCTTTTGCTGATAATCATCTATAAGTAGACTAAAAGCTGCTTGGTTGCCTGATCTTAAATTTTCTATAAATTCTTCTTGATTGATCAAAAAAATAATGTGATTCGCATTCGGTTAAAGTATGAAAAACTTGCAATAACACAAGCTAATTCGGCTGTTTTTCTAGAAGAATGAGTATCTTTGTAACCTATAATAAAAGAATCAAATGAAACTTATTTTATTAACCATAGGACTGTTAGCATTAGGTGTAGCAGGAATCGCTATAAAAATTTGGGCAAAAAAAGATGGTGAATTTGCTGGAACTTGCGCTAGTCAAAACCCACTATTAAATAAAAATGGTGAAGCCTGTGGTTTTTGTGGCAAGACAGCAGATCAGTTTGAGGATTGTGCAGAACCAACTCATAATTAACTCCTAATGATCATTACTGTTTTATTCTACATTTTTGTAGCTGTTACAGTTATTCAACTTTGTTATTACATCTCTTTTATTCCATTTCTACTTCATAAAACTACTAAAAAACCTCTTAATGAGTGTCTTCCAATATCTGTTATTGTTTGTGCAAAAAATGAAGTTATTAATTTAAATAAACTCGTCCCATTACTTCTGGAGCAAGACTATAGCCACTATGAATTGGTCTTAATTAATGATGCTTCAAATGATGAAACATTAGAGGTAATGAAAAAATTTAAAGAAAATGATTCTAGAATTACAGTTGTAAATGTGCAAAATAACGAAGCTTTTTGGGGAAATAAAAAATATGCATTAACGCTTGGAATTAAGGCTGCCAGTCACGAGCAGTTGCTTTTTACAGATGCTGATTGTATTCCTGCTTCAAAAAATTGGATTCAAGAGATGAGTGTTCTTTTTTCTGAATCTAAATCTATTGTAATAGGCTATGGAGCCTATTTATCTAAAAAACATTCTTTTGTAAATCTACTAGTACGGTTTGAAACATTGCTTTCTGCTATTCAGTATTTTTCATATGCCAAATTAAATAGACCATATATGGCTGTTGGAAGAAATTTAGCCTATACAAAAAGTGAGTTTTTTAGAGTTAATGGTTTTATAAATCACATGCAAATTAGGTCTGGAGATGATGATTTATTTATTAGAGACGCAGCAACTTCATCAAATACAACAATTGCTTTAGCTCCTAATAGCTTTACGTTTTCTGAAGCTCCAACTAGTCTAAAAAAATGGTTTCGTCAAAAAAGAAGACATGTAACTACGGCTTCTCATTATACATATAAACATCAATTTTTCTTGGGCTTATTTTATAGTTCTAAACTCCTTTTTTTTCTATTAGCTCCCTTTGTATTGGTATGTAAGCCAGATGTTATAACAATTAGTACTGCAGTAAGTTATGTGGTTTTCACCTATTTAATTGTTGGTTTTTCTGCTAAAAAATTAAAAGAAACTAGCCTTCTTTATTTTTTGCCATTTTTAGAACTATTTTTAGTTCTATTTCAATTTGTTATATTTATAACCAACTCTATTTCAAAACCTACGCATTGGAAATAACAAAAGAAATATTGGCTACTTACATTCAGAAAGCAAAAGAGGGAAACCAAGGTTCTTTTAACTTTCTATTGCATCACTTTTGGTCTAATGTTTACAACTATCAGCTAAAGAGAACTCACAATGAAAATGACGCTGAAGATATTACCATTCAAACCTTTTCGAAAGCCTTTGACAAGATTAACACTTTTGATGAAAAATACCTGTTTAAGACCTGGTTAATTACCATTTCAAAAAACATACACATAGATCTTATTAGAAGAAATAAAAAATCTATCAATACAGCTACTAGTGAAGAACAAGAAGCTGAAGCGTACAAGATTGTTGACGACAATCCTACACCTGAAGACAAAATTATTACCGAACAAAACTTAGCCAAACTGTTGCTAGATATTAAACAACTGAAACCAAAATACCAAGAGGTGATTCATTTGCGTTTTTTTAAAGAATTGAGTTATAAAGAAATTTCTCAAGAAATTAATGAACCGATGAACAATGTAAAAGTAAAATTATTACGTGCTAAAAAGCTATTGGCAGAGATTATAAAGAAATCTGAATGAAAAAAAACATCTTTAAATCTTTAGGTCCTGGATTACTTTTTGCAGGTGCAGCGGTTGGTGTTTCTCATTTGGTACAATCTACGAGAGCTGGTGCAGATTTTGGCTTTGGATTACTATGGGTATTACTTTTAGCTACTATTTTTAAATATCCTTTTTTTCAATTTGGCCCCAGATATGCAGCTGCTACAGGAGAAACATTATTAGATGGATATAAAAAATTAGGAAAAGTAGTTTTAGCTATTAGTTATGCTATTAGCTTTTTAACCATGTTTATCATTCAAGCTGCAGTGACAATAGTCACAGCTGGTTTGGCTATCAATATTTTTGGAACTTTTGATTTATTTACTTGGTCTGTACTTATTACAATTAGCAGTATGATTATCTTGCTAGTAGGAAAATACAAATTGCTAGATGGTTTAATGAAATATGTAATTTTATTACTAACCATATGCACATTATTTGCCGTAACTGCTGCACTATTAAAAAACAATCAAGCTTTTAGTTTTGAGCAAGTGATTCCAAAAGGAACTATTGAAATTACCTTTTTAATTGCCTTTTTAGGTTGGATGCCAACATCTTTAGATATTTCTATTTGGCAATCTATTTGGTCTGTAGAAAAAGAGAAAATATCACATCAAAAAATAACGCCTAAACAAGCTATATTCGATTTTAACGTTGGCTATATTGGCACCATATTCTTAGCAGCCTGTTTTTTAATATTAGGAGCTTTGGTTATGCACAATTCTGAACAAAGTTTTTCTAATAAAGGAGGTGTTTTTGCTGGACAATTGATAGAGCTATATACCAAGAATTTAGGAAATTTTGCTTATGTATTTATTGCAATTGCAGCTTTAACCACCATGTTTAGCACCACTATTACTGCTTTAGATGCATCACCAAGAGCTATGTCTAAAGCCAATGAATTGTTGTTTCCTACAAAAATAAAATTGAACTACTGGTTTTGGATAGTAGTACTGAGTTTAGGAACCTTTATAATTCTAAAATACTTTAGTGATAATATGGGCTTGATGGTTAAAATAGGAACCATACTTTCTTTTTTAACAGCACCATTCTATGCTATTTTAAACTATATTTTAATTACTGGAAAACACACACCTAAAGAACATAGGCCTTCTATATATTTGAAAATCTTAAGTATCTGTGGAATTATTTTTTTAGTAGGATTTAGTGCTTGGTTCTTATTGAATTTATAATAGTTTTCTTCGTAACTTTGCATTATAAATTATCACAAAAAATGGCAAACGATACTGCTGTACTTCCTAAGCGAGTAAAAAAACCAGACTGGTTGCGTGTAAAATTACCTGTGGGTAAAAAATACACAGAACTAAGAGGCTTGGTAGATAAGTATAAATTAAATACTATTTGCACTAGCGGTAGCTGCCCTAACATGGGAGAGTGCTGGGGTGAAGGAACTGCTACCTTTATGATTTTAGGAAACATCTGTACCAGATCCTGTGGTTTTTGTGGTGTAAAAACCGGAAGACCCGAAACAGTAGAATGGGATGAGCCAGAAAAAGTAGCAAGATCAATAAAAATTATGGGCATTAAACATGCCGTAGTTACTTCCGTAGATAGAGATGATTTAAAAGATGGAGGGTCTATTATCTGGGCAGAAACTGTAGATGCCATTAGAAGAGCAAACCCTAATACAACTCTAGAAACATTGATTCCTGATTTTCAAGGAAAAACTTCACAAATAGATAGAATTATAGCAGTACACCCTGAGGTAGTTTCTCACAATATGGAAACAGTTCGTAGACTTACCCGAGAAGTTCGTATTCAAGCAAAATATGACAGAAGTTTAGGGGTTTTACAATACCTTAAAGAAAAAGGAATGAGAACTAAAACTGGCTTAATGTTAGGTCTTGGTGAAACAGAAGAAGAAGTGATTCAAACTATGAAAGATCTTCAAGGAGTAGGCTTGGATGTTTTAACAATTGGACAATATTTACAACCAACAAAAAAACACTTACCTGTAAAAGAGTTTATTACGCCAGATCAGTTTAAAAAATACGAAACCTTAGGCCTAGAAATGGGCTTTATGTATGTAGAAAGTGGTGCCTTGGTTCGTTCTTCTTATAAAGCGCATAAGCACGCTAAATAAGTGAGTAAAACACTTTCAGAAATTTCTTTTTTTCTGAGAACAATAAATTGAAATTTTTTAAAATTTCTAGAATTACGTTAAAAAAATGTGAAAATGATATTTTTTTAAGTGTAATAATACCATTTACTATTTTTTGGCACAATACTTGAAAAGTAATTAACCAAGCATTATTATTTGATTTTTTAAAAAATAATTTGATTAGTTTTAGTTTAAAAAAACCATCTCCTTTGGAGATGGTTTTTGAATTTTAAACTGTATTCTATTATTTTTTTACACCTTGTCTGCTGCTTGTAATTCCTTTGCTATAGCTGCAACATCGTCTAACACTCTAAGTAAATTACCACTCCATAATTGAGCAATTTGAGCTTCTGTATAGCCTCTTTTTACTAATTCTGCAGTAACATTTAAAGTTTCAGAAGCATCGTTCCATCCGTAGATTCCTCCTCCTCCATCAAAATCTGAACTTATTCCTACATGGTCTAAGCCCATTTTTTTTACTAAATAATCTATATGATCTACATAATCTGCAACATCTACTGGTTTAGGATCTTCATCAGACATCATAGAAGCTGCTTCTTCAGACATAGCTCTGTATGTTTTCATATAACGATCTCTTTCTGTGGCTTCTAGTTTTCTAATTTCATCCCAAGATTTCATTTCAAGACCTCTTTCTTTAGCTAAGGCTGTAACTTTTTCACTAAGTGCAGCTGCATGTGCTGAATGCTTTTCTGTACTCACATACGAACTAAATGCAACTGTTTGCACAACACCTCCGTTAGATTTCATCCATTCTAACTGCTCGTCATCTAAATTTCTACTATGGTTACACAGAGCTCTTGCAGATGAATGTGAAGCTATGATAGGAGCCTTAGACAAGTTAATCATGTCTTTTATAGATTGTTTAGACGGATGAGAAACATCTATCATAATACCCCATTTGTTCATTTCTTTAATCACTAGCTTACCTAGATCACTTACTCCTTTATCTACCCACAAACTATCTTTCTCTCCCGTATTAGAATCGCAAAACTGACTGTGGCCATTGTGAGATAAAGACATGTATCTAGCACCTCTATCATAAAATTCTTTTACTCTAGAGATATCTGTTCCTAAAGGATAGGCGTTTTCTACTCCAATCATGGCAATCTTCTTTCCAGAAGCGTGTAATTCTTTTGCCTCTGCAGAACTCACTGCTAAACCTATTCTTTCTGGTGCAATTTCTTTGGTTAACCTATGAATTGCATCAAATTTACTAATGGCATTTTCATAGGCTTTGTCGTATCCTTCTGGTGTTAATGCTCCTTGTCCTGTATACACAATAAACCAAGCAACATCTAAACCACCAGCTTCCATTGTAGGCAGGTTTACTTGATTTCCTAGGTCTTCTGTATAATTTTTATCGGCAGTAAAATTAGTTACGCTAATATCTACATGAGTATCTAAGACCAATACTCGATCGTGAATTGCCTGAGCTTTTTCCAAAATTTCATCTGAATAATTCATAAGATTGTTTGTTGGTTCTTGTTTGTTATTGCAAGATGCAATCAACAATGCAAAAACGATGACTTTAAAAATTTTCATATTTTGTGATTTGATTATGATTATAAAGATAGTAATCTTACTTGATTCTTTGTTATTTCTTTATTTTTTTGATCTTCGACTGTTAATGTAAGTTAGATAAACCCTTGTTCTCGCATCCAATCATCATTAAACATTTTACCAACATACCTGCTTCCATGATCATGAAATAACACCACCACTACATCATCTTTTGTGAAATGTTCTTTTAATTGCAAGAGCCCTTTAATAGCAGCACCTGCAGAATTCCCTAAAAACATTCCCTCTTCTTTGGCGAGCCTTTGAGTGTATATGGCCGCATCTTTATCGGTTACTTTGGTAAAACCGTCTATTAAAGAAAAGTTTACATTAAGTGGTAAAATATCTTCTCCAATTCCTTCGGTAATGTATGGATAAATCTCTTTTTCATCAAATATTCCTGTTTCATGGTATTTTTTAAATACAGATCCGTAGGTATCTATTCCCCATATTTTAATAGCAGGATTCATCATTTTTAAATAGCTTCCAACTCCTGAAATGGTACCTCCTGTTCCTACTCCAACAACAAAATGGGTTATTTTACCTGCTGTTTGTTCCCATATTTCTGGACCTGTACTTTTAAAATGTGCTTTACAATTACTTGGATTGTCATACTGGTTTACATACCAAGAATTAGGCGTCTCTTTTCCTAATCTTTTAGATACCGAATAATAAGATGAAGGATCGTCTGGCTCTACATCTGTTGGACAAACTACCACCTCTGCTCCTACAGCTCTTAAAATATCTACTTTTTCTTTAGACTGCTTGTCTGCCATCACAAAAATACATTTATAGCCTTTTACTATGGCTGCCAATGCTAGTCCCATTCCTGTATTTCCAGAGGTTCCCTCAATAATAGTTCCACCGGGTTTTAAACGGCCGTCTGCCTCTGCATCTTCAATCATTTGCAAAGCCATTCTATCTTTTACAGAATTTCCAGGATTAAACGTTTCATATTTGGATAACACCAAACACGGCAACTCTTTTGTTAACTGATTTATCTTTATTAAAGGAGTATTCCCTATGGTTTCTAAAATATTATTAGCGTATTGCATTCTGTTCTAAATTATGCTGTAAAGGAACAAAATATTTAAGAGATAACCTTCAAGAGACTGGTGTTTTCACAAGAACATCATTAAGCAAATCGAATAGATTTGGAAGGTTGAATTTTTGTGATAATAACAGAAGGGATAATGAGCATTAAAAAACACAAAACCAAAGTACCTATGTTTACGAATACAACAGTTAAAAAATCAATACTTATAGGAACTTCAGAAACATAATATGTGGCAGGATCTAAGGTAATAAATCCTCCATATTTCTGTAAAAAAAGCAGTAGTAAGCCAATTAAATTTCCCCAAAACAACCCAACAAAAATTAAGTAAGAAGCGTTGTATAAAAAAATCTTTCGTATGCTCCAGTTAGAACTTCCCATGGCCTTCAAAATACCTACCATAGGAATGCGTTCTAAAATAAGAACTAACAAGGCAGTAATCATATTAATTCCAGCGACTAAAATCATGATAATAATGATAAACCAGGTATTGTTGTCAAAAAGCTCTATCCATTCAAATAATCCAGGATAATTAGAAGCAATTGTCGTAGCGTCTAAAGTTGCGTCAATTTCTTTGTAAATTTCAGTACCTTTCTGTTGCAGCTCATCAAAATTTTCTAAAATAACTTCAAAACCACCAACCTCATTTTCACTCCAACGATTCAATCGTTGAACCTGCCTAATATCACCAATCATCATATTTTTATCAAACTCTAAAAAACCAGTGTTGTAAATGCCTGTAATCACCAATTTTCTATTTGATGGTAATTTAGAAGCCTTGCTTTTAAAGAAGGTTACATTTATGGTGTCATTTAACTGCAATTGCAGTCTATTGATAATTGTTTTAGATAACAAAACATCTCTGGTTCTTTTTTGATTAAAATCTGGAATTCTTCCTGCAATTAAATACTCTTTAAAAAATGTCCAGTCATAATCTGTAGAAACCCCTTTAAAAACAATGCCCTCAAAATCGGTTTTTGTTCTAATCAAACCAACCTGATTGGCATAAACTTGAACGTTTTTAATTCCTTTGATGTTAGAAAATGTAGGGTAAAATTTCTGGTTTTTGCTAATAGGCATCACAGAAACATCAGAATTGTTAGCGTCGTATTTTGTGATTTGTATATGTCCTTTAAAACCAGACATTTTACTCCTAATTTTTTCGCGCAAACCCTCTCCAGTAGCAATAGCAATTAACATAATAATGACTCCTAATGAAATTGCTGCAATTGCAATTTTTATTATTGGAGACGATATACTACTTTTATGCTCTTTACCAGAGATAATACGTTTCGCTACAAATAATTCGTAATTCAATGCTATGATTTTAACTGCACGTAAAAGTACATATTTATTTATTCTTTTTGTGATTTGTACCGCAATCGTTTCCTGTGCTCAAGAAACTAAATCTTCCTATAAAATCCTTACTGGTGCAGACCAAACAAACTTATACGTCTCAAAATTAAAAGGGAAAAGAATTGCTATTGTCGCAAACCAAACATCTGTTATTTCTAACGGATCCAACTATACTCACTTAGTAGACAGCTTGGTTTCTTTAAAATTAAATATTCAAAAGGTCTTTGCTCCAGAGCATGGTTTTAGAGGAAAAGCAGATGCTGGAGAATCTATAGCTGACGGAATGGACGCAAAAACAGGACTTCCTCTGATATCGCTTTATGGAAAAAACAAAAAACCTACAAAAGCTCAATTAAAAGATATTGATCTGGTGGTTTTTGATATTCAAGATGTTGGTGCTAGATTTTACACCTATATTTCTACTTTACACTACGTCATGGAGGCTTGTGCAGAACTTAAAATTCCTTTATTATTACTAGACAGACCAAACCCAAACGGACATTATATAGATGGGCCAATTTTAGAACCAGCACATAAAAGTTTTGTAGGAATGCATCCTGTTCCTGTTGTTTATGGAATGACCATAGGTGAATACGGACTCATGATTAATGGAGAGAAATGGTTGGATAATGGGCTAAAAGCTTCTTTAACTGTTATTAAACTAAAAAATTATACGCATAGTTCTACCTATAACTTACCCATAAAACCTTCACCAAACTTACCTAATAAAAAGGCCATCAACCTCTACCCTAGTTTGTGCTTTTTTGAGGGCACTAATGTAAATGCTGGACGTGGAACCAACATGCAATTTCAAATTTATGGCTCTCCTTTTTTAAATACTAAAAGTAAATTCTCGTTTACACCAACTCCTAATGAAGGAGCAAAATACCCAAAACATGCTCATATGATTTCTTATGGAGAAGATTTAAGAGACGCTGAAAAATTAACTTCCTTAAACCTTTCTTGGCTAATTAAGGCAACAAAACAAAATAGAACTAAGAATTTTTTTAATACTTTTTTTACCAAATTAGCAGGAACTACAAAACTTCAAGCACAGCTAGAAGAAAAGGTTTCTGAAGCAGATATTAAAGCTTCATGGCAAGAGGGCTTAGAAAAATTTAAGATTGTTAGAAAAAAATATATAATCTACCAATAGGCTTTTTACAATTCGTTCAAATTTGTAGGTTTTTGATACCTCTGAAAAGGTTGTTTTAACAATTCTTTCAAAGAAGAATTTGTTTTTTCATCTGGAAAAGTATCTACACCATACACAATTTTTTCTCTGTCTAAATGCATATAAGTTCCCAACAAACGATCCCAAATAGAAAATATATTGCCATAATTGGCATCTGTATAAGGTAATAAATTATGATGGTGTACTTTGTGCATATCGGGAGATACGATGACATAGCTTAATAGTTTATCTACAGATCTTGGAATCTTAATATTGGCATGATTAAATTGTGTAAAAACCAAAGACATTGATTGATATATCATAACAATAGCAATAGGAGCACCAACTACCAATACACCAAACAATGTAAACCCAAAACGAATCACACTCTCTAGAGGATGATGTCTATTAGCGGTTGTAGTATCTACTTTATGATCTGAATGATGGACCAAATGAATCATCCACAAAGGTTTAATCTTATGTTCTGTATAATGAGCTAAATAAGCTCCAAAAAAATCTAATAAAACTACCCCCAATAAAATATACAACCATAGTGGCATTTCTGGCATCCAATTAATAATTCCAAAATTATTGATCTGTACCCAATCTGCTGTAAATAACAGCAAAAAAGCTAATGAAAAATTAATGATCACTGTGGTTGCTGTAAAAAATAAATTAGGAATGGCATGCTTCCATTTTTTGTAGTTAAAAAGAAACAAAGGCAATGCACCTTCTAAAAGCCAAAAAAAAGTAATACCGCCAACCAGTATCAAACTTCTATGTGAAGAAGGTATGGTTTCAAAATAATTGAATAAAGTTTCCAAAGTAGCTAAAATTTTGCACTAAAATACAGAAAGTTTTTAACTTATACAGAGAGTGTCTTTAAAGCCAATAAAACTAATAACTTAACTTCGTTTTACTTTTTTATTATAGTGCAACGGAATTCGTTTTTTTAAGTTTTCTATAATAGCATGAGCTGCTGGGCAAACTTCTGTATTGGTAAGTGTTAAATCTGTAATCTGAATAAACTTCTTTCTATTAGTATGAGGGTATTCTGAACAAGCCTTTGGTCTAACATCATAGATAAAACAAGAATTATCAGTAGCATCAAAGAAAGAACATGGTGCTGTGCGTAAAACCATAAAATCATCTTGATCTCTTTCTAAATACTGATCTATGAAATTGCGTTCTTTCATCTTTAAATGCTTAGAAATACGCTGAATATCTTTTTCTATAAATATAGGACTGGTTGTTTTACAACAATTTCCACAAGACAAGCAATCTGTTTTTTTAAACTCATCTTCATGCAGCTCTTTCATCACAACATCTAAATTCTTAGGCGTTCTCTTCTTTAACATTTTAAAGTACTTTCTAGTCTCAGGCAAGGTTTCCTTAGATAATTTCGGTAATTGTTCTAAACGTTTTTCCATGCTAATAAAGTGAGTTTTTGACCTAGCTATAGCAAACACAATTGTCTACTAGAATTAGTATCTAGTGTTAAAGCTAAAGCATTGCAAAAGTACCAATAAAATCTGCGTAAACATCTATCAAAAAAACAAATAAAATATGTAATTTTGCACTTCAATTTAAGATACTCAATGAATATTCAAACCCTTTTAGAAGCTAAAGTAAAAGAAGGTTTTTTAACACTTTTTGAAACCATATTGCCTACGGTTGAATTTCAAGCAACTCGCAAAGATTTTGAGGGTGATATTACCATTGTTGTTTTTCCTATGTTGCGATATAAGAAAGGAAATCCCGCTCAAATTGGAGAAAGTTTAGGGGGGTATTTGGTTGAAAACATTCAAGAAGTTATTGCATATAATGTTGTAAAAGGTTTTTTAAACTTGGTGATAGCCGATGAAGTGTATCTTCAATCTTTTAATGCTATACATGCACAAGATCATTTTGGTTTTTCATCAAACTCAAAAGATGTTGTGATGGTAGAATATTCTTCTCCAAACACCAACAAGCCACTACATCTGGGGCATGTTAGAAACAACTTACTAGGATATTCTGTAGCAGAAATCTTAAAAGCTTCTGGAAATAAAGTATATAAAACACAAATCATTAATGATCGTGGAATTCATATTTGTAAGTCTATGTTGGCTTGGAAAAAATTTGGTAACTCAGAAACTCCTGTCTTAACAGGTATGAAAGGTGATAGCTTTGTTGGAAAATATTATGTAAAATTTAATGATGAGTATAAGAAAGAAATTAGCACTTTAATTGCTGATGGAAAGTCTGAAGAAGATGCAAAAAAACAGGCACCTATTCTAATTGAAGCTCAGCAAATGTTGTTAAGGTGGGAAGCTGGAGAGTCTGAAACTGTTGCTCTTTGGAAAATGATGAATGACTGGGTGTATGAAGGTTTTAAAATTACCTATAAAAATTTAGGAGTAGATTTTGATACGTTGTATTACGAAAGCAATACTTATTTGTTGGGTAAAGATGTTATTGAAGACGGAATTACCCGCGGAGTATTCTTTAAAAAAGAAGATGGATCTGTATGGTGTGATTTAACAGATGAGGGGCTAGATGAAAAACTAGTATTACGTTCAGACGGAACTGCCGTGTATATGACCCAAGATATTGGAACAGCTATTCAGCGCGTAAAAGACCATTCAGACATTAATGGAATGGTGTATACAGTTGGAAATGAACAAGACTATCATTTTAAAGTCTTATTTTTAATTTTAAAAAAATTAGGCTTTTCATGGGCAGCACAATTGTATCATTTAAGTTATGGAATGGTGGATTTACCTTCCGGAAAAATGAAGTCTAGAGAAGGTACTGTAGTAGATGCAGATGAGTTAATGGTTGAAATGACAGATACTGCCAAGAATATTTCTCAAGAATTAGGAAAACTAGAAGGGTATTCTGAAGAAGAAAAATCTGACTTATACCGTATCATTGGTTTAGGTGCATTAAAATATTTTATTTTAAAAGTAGACCCTAAAAAGCGAATTTTATTTGATCCAAAAGCCTCCGTAGATTTTCAAGGAAATACAGGACCTTTTATACAATATACCTACGCTAGAATACAATCAATCTTACGAAAAGCTACCTTTGATTACAGTCAGCAAGTAAGTACCTCTAGTGTGTCTTTACATATCAAAGAAAAAGAATTGATTAAACAGTTAGAATTGTATCCAGATATAATTCAACAAGCTGCAGATAATTACTCTCCTGCGCTTATTGCAAATTACACCTATGATTTGGTGAAGGAATTTAATTCATTCTATCAAAATGTTTCTATTTTAGGTGAGTCTAATGAAATTAAAAAAAGATTACGAGTTCAATTGGCAGATAAAGTGGCCAATGTTATAAAATCTGCATTCAGTTTGTTAGGAATTCAGGTTCCTAATAGAATGTAAATAATGGTGCTTGAGCGGAGTCAATAACACCAAGTGAAAATTACAAAAAAGTGATTTAGGCTCTGCTCAATCACCAAATAAACAAAAGATTATGAAATACGATATTATCATTGTTGGTAGTGGTCCTGGAGGATATGTTACTGCCATTAGAGCTTCTCAATTAGGTTTTAAAACTGCTATAGTAGAAAAAGAAAGTCTAGGAGGTGTTTGTTTAAACTGGGGATGTATTCCAACAAAAGCCTTGTTAAAAAGTGCACAAGTATATGACTATTTAAAACATGTAGATCAATATGGTTTAAAAGCTGAATCTATAGATAAAGATTTTACCGCTGTAGTTACTAGAAGTAGAAATATAGCCAATGGAATGAGCAAAGGTGTTCAGTTCTTAATGAAAAAAAACAAGATAGATATTATTGATGGTTTTGGAAAAGTTAACACTGGAAAAAAAGTTGCAGTTACTAGTAATGATGGAACTATAACAGACTATAGTGCTGATCATATTATTATAGCCACTGGTGCTAGATCTAGAGAGTTGCCAAATTTACCACAAGACGGAGAAAAAGTAATTGGATACAGAAAAGCGATGACGCTAGCTTCACAACCCTCCTCTATGATTGTTGTAGGTTCTGGTGCTATTGGTGTAGAATTTGCCCACTTTTATAACGCCATGGGAACGAAGGTTACCATCGTAGAATATTTACCAAATTTAGTTCCTTTAGAAGATAAAGATGTTTCAAAACAATTTGAGCGTTCTTTCAAAAAGGCAGGAATTAAAGTAATGACAAATGCTTCTGTAGAATCTGTAGATACTTCAGGAAAGGGTGTAAAAGCAACTGTAAAAACTAAAAAAGGAGAAGAAATATTAGAAGCAGATATTGTGCTTTCTGCGGTTGGTATTAAAACAAATATTGAAAACATTGGATTGGAAGATGTTGGAATTATTACAGACAGAGACAAAATATTAGTAAATGATTGGTATCAAACCAATATTCCTGGGTATTATGCTATTGGTGATGTAGTACCGGGGCCTGCATTAGCGCATGTTGCCTCAGCTGAAGGAATTACCTGTGTTGAAAAAATAGCAGGCTTACATTCTGAAGCAATAGACTATGGAAACATACCGGGTTGTACCTATGCTAGTCCAGAAATTGCCTCTGTTGGACTTACAGAAGACCAAGCAAAAGAAAAAGGCTATGAGTTAAAAGTTGGAAAATTTCCTTTCTCTGCCTCAGGAAAAGCAACAGCCGCTGGAACACCAGATGGTTTTGTAAAAGTAATTTTTGATGCAAAATATGGAGAATGGTTGGGTTGCCATATGATTGGTGCTGGAGTAACAGATATGATTGCAGAAGCAGTATTAGGAAGAAAACTAGAAACTACTGGGCATGAAGTTTTAAAAACTATTCACCCTCACCCTACTATGAGTGAGGCAGTAATGGAAGCTGTTGCTGATGCCTATGATGAAGTAATCCATTTATAAAAAAAAATTAAATTAAAAAAAACCGAAGAGATTTCTTCGGTTTTTTTGTGGCATAGTTTTTGCAGTTAAAATATTAACAAATGTAAATTCAAAATACTTTTATTTAAACTGTATTTTGTGGGAACTGTTGTAAAGAAAAAGAGAATAACCCCTAAACCAAAGTTGCTAGCTTTGGTTTTTGTAATTTACAAACCTTACTACTTAAAGTATCTATTAAAATCCTAAATTTGTCTTCAACTTCAATTAGAATGGTATTTTTGTTTGCTAATATTTACATATGATTCAAATAACTAACTATAGAGGATTTCTTTTAGAAATTCTAAAAGCCATTATCAAACTTTGTATTGCTGGGTTCCTCATTGGATTCTTAAAATCTTATGATGCAATCATAGCAATTATTTTGTTTTTAAAAATTCTTCATGTTATTTACAAAAATATTATCATCGCTGAAACTAAAAACTGGATATTACTCATTGGAATGATAGTAACTGGTTTTGGCGGAATGGTTGGTGAAAACTGGGGTGTTGGCAATAATTATTGGGAATATCATGAAGTTTCAAAAGAACTTCCGTTATGGCTTCCTTTTGCGTGGATGCTGGCTTTTTATTTCCTGTATAGTATAGAATCTAGATTGATTGCTTTTTTAACAAACAAAACCATCAGTAACAAACTTATTATAGCATTTTGGCTGTCATTACTTGTTCCTGCTTTTGGTGAAGTAATTACCATAAATCTGGGGGTTTGGACTTACTATTGGCCCTATCAAATATTTGGTGTTCCTCTTTATGCATTTATCTGCTTAGTTTTTGTGCACATGTTAGTATACGGAATCTTATCTTTTATTTGTAAAAAATGGAAGATTAAAGACATTGTTTTTACGTAGATCAAAAAAAATCAGCAGCTGTTCACTTAGAGAGCCTCAATGAACCAATAGAAGTTGACTGAGGCTCTAGTTAGTATCTAATAACAATAATTGAATCTAAAACTGCCAAGCAACAATTCTAGTAATCTTGTTTCCTTGATGCATGGGTATTATTTTCATAGTTTTCACCTTCAATTTCTCTCCAGATTTTTGCAGACTTTCTATGGTTTCTTTTTTAGATACTAAACTGGTAAACCAAACACTAGTATCTTTATACAGAGAACTCTGATATAAATAATTATGTAAAAAAGCTTTTTCACCTCCAGGGTACCACAATTCATTGTTATTTCCTGCAAAATTACGAACCGCATTATTTCCTAAGTTTCTAGATTTTCTTGCATTGGCTCCTTTTGCCTCCAGTTCTGATTTATAAAAAGGTGGATTACAAATAACCGCTGAAAAAGAATCTCCTTTTTCAATAATTCCTTTTAAGATATTAGCCTCATTAAACTGTTGCCTAAGTGTAATTTTAGAATTAAGATTGTTATCAGATATGATATCATGTGCTGTGTCTAATGAATCTAATTCTATGTCTGTTGCTACAAAATTCCAGTCATACTCCTTAACACCTAGTAATGGATAAATGCAAGTTGCACCAGTACCTATATCTAAAATAGTAATCTTTTCTGCACAATTAGAATCTGATAATAAATCTGATATATAATGCATATAATCTACTCGTCCAGGAATTGGTGGACATAAATTCTCATCTGGGAAAACCCATTTTTTGATTCCGTAATGAACTTCTAATAAAGTAATATTTAATTCTTTCACCGCTTTTGGATCAGAAAAATCTATGGTAAGAGTTCCATGGCTGTTTTTTGTAACAAACGAAGCTAAGTTTTTATTGTGTTTGGTTAAAACTTCAAAGTTATAACCATTTTTATGCTTATTTCTAGGATGCAATCCCGGCTTTAAGTTCATTTAGAGTTCTAAGATAGTAAATGCTTGTTCTAGTGGTTTTAATGATTCTTTTAATGCGATAATTAAGTCGTGTCCGTGTGCTAAATAATACTCAGAAAAATTTCGCTGACGCTCTTCTAAGCTTTTATTGGGTAATAATTGATCTTGTAATACAATAATTCTATTGGTTCTATCAACTTGTTTTCTTTTCTCTGCTCGCAACAATCGTTTTTCTAAATTCTCTAAGCCTTTTAGTTGTTTTCTTTGCTGTGCATCTACTGCTCCAATAAAAGAAACATCTGTGTCATTGGCAATTCTTCTTAGGGCTAAAAATTGTTGGGTTAACAATTCTGTAGCATCTGCAAAACTAAATTGAATATCTGAGTTCTCTTGAACTTTTTTAGCAATTAAAAGATGCTGTTTCATAAACATTTCTTCAAAAGAAATATCTAAATTATGTAATTTTTTAACCTGTTTTTTAGAAACAATCTGTACTGAATTTCTCAACAATAATATTGGAAAAGGAATCTCTACGGCTTCAAAGTAGGCTTTCAATTGCAACCAGTAAGCTAGTTCACCACCTCCTCCAATATAACAAAGATTAGGCAAAATTACTTCTTGATATAGAGGCCTCATAATTACATTTGGACTAAATCTATCACTGTGGTTCTCTAGCTCGTTAAGTATTTCAGCTTCCGAAAAAACAAGGTCTGTGTTGTGAATTGTATACTGTCCTTCGTTTTCTATAATTCGTTCTCGAGAGTCTTCAGTTAAATAAAATAAATTAATTTCTCTTGGGTTTACCTGTATTTTATATTCCTTCTCTAAGTTTGTTATGGTATTAGAAACTGCTTTCCAAGAAGTTTTATGAAGCAATTCATCCTTCATAATAGGAGCAAATATATTTTTCAGTCGTTGGTCATCGGCATCTAAAATAACCAAGCCATACATTTTAAATAACTCATTGGCAATATATCTAGTAGCCTCAGCAAGAGAGGCATGAGACACATATGCTCTTTCAAAAAGTTCTGATAGAAATACTGCATTTTTAGAATCTCCTAATTGTTTTGAAAAACTAGTAAAAACTTCCTGTATGCCATCTAGCGAAAATCTTCCAACGGCACCACCGTCTGGTCTATCCCAGGTTACTTTTTTACCTTTAAAATTAAAATAATTAATTTCTTCAAAATCATGATCTTCTGTAGCCATCCAATACACAGGAACAAACCGTTGCAAAGGAAATTGCTCTGCCAAAGTTTCTGACAAATTAATGGTAGAGAGTATCTTATACAAAAAATACAACGGTCCTGTAAATAGGTTTAATTGGTGGCCTGTTGTAATAGTAAAAGTATCTTTATTTTCTAGTGATTTTATGTTTTCTAAGGTGGCTTCTGAAGTAGTTATATTACTATACTGGTCTTGTAAAACAGTTACCAATTCTTTTCTAGTTGCTAGTGGAAAATATTTTTCTTTCTCCTGAATTTGTGCGGCAAATCCCTCCATATCTGGAAAATTATTGTAGAACGGCTGGATCGATTCTTTCTGATCTAAATAATCAGTCATTGTCTTAGAAAAGAATCCTGTTTTCTGAAATGGAATGTGCGTAAACTTCATAAAATTATACCATAACGCTATTAAAAAAACACTTTATTGCAATGGTTGAAAGCAATAAAATTAAAAATTTATCAAAAATACTAAATTTGTGGTCAGCTTTTAATAAATGTACGGACTAACAGCTTTTTAAAGCCTCTTTTTCTCTAAATAAATCCTTACTTTTGGTTTTCATCAATTAGATACCTTATGAAGTTTAGAGTTTTACTATTGGCAATTATATGTTCATCTTCTCTTTTTTCTCAAAATATTCAATCTCCTAAAGAATTTTTAGGCTACGAACTAGGAAAGCAGTTTACACGCCATCATAGAGTTGTAGATTATTTTACCTATGTAAGTACTCAACTAGACAACGTTTTATTAGAAAAATACGGTGAAACTAATGAGCGAAGACCTTTGTACGTAAGTTATATTTCTTCTAAAAAGAATATAGAAAACATAGAACAAATAAGACATAACAATCTAGGTCAAACAGGCTTAAAACCAGCTAGTATTAATGATATTGCTATTGTATGGTTGAGTTATAATGTACACGGTAATGAAGCATCTAGCACAGAGGCCTCCATGCAAACCTTGTATGAATTGGTGACAACAAAAAAAGATCAGCTAGAAAACACCTTGGTAATTATAGATCCGTGTATTAATCCAGATGGACGAGATAGATATGCCAATTGGTACAATCAGGTAAAAAGCGAACCCTATAATACAGATCAAAATGCAAAAGAACACAGAGAACCATGGCCAGGTGGAAGAGCAAATCATTATTTATTTGATTTAAATAGAGACTGGGCATGGGCTACACAAATAGAGTCTACGCAACGCTTAAAGATTTACAACAAATGGATGCCACATGTTCATGTAGATTTTCACGAACAATCTATGAACAATCCGTATTACTTTGCTCCTGCTGCTGAGCCTTTTCATGAAATTATTACAGACTGGCAACGTAATTTCCAAACTCAGATAGGAAAAAATCACGCACGATATTTTGATAAAAATGGATGGCTGTATTTTACCAAAGAAAGTTTTGATTTACTCTACCCTAGTTATGGAGATACATATCCAACGTATATGGGTGCTATAGGAATGACCTATGAACAAGCTGGTGGTGGCATGGGTGGTTTAGGAGTAGATACAGATCATGGGTATGAACTTACGTTGGTAGACAGAGTAGCGCATCATAAAACTACTGGCCTGTCTACTGTAGAAATAGCCTCCAAAAACGCTGTTACATTAAATACTGAATTTAAAAAATTCTTTGATACAGGAAGCTTCAAGTATAAAAGTTATGTTTTAAAAAATGAAAACAAAGATAAAACTACTCGTTTACTTGCCTTACTAGACAAGCATCAAATTGATTATGAATTCACTAATAAAGGACTTGTAAAAGGATATAATTATCTCACTCAGCAAGAATCTCGCATGTCTGTAAATACAAAAGATTTGGTTATTCATACCCAACAACCAAAAGGAAAAATGGTGAAAGTTTTATTTGAACCCAATGCAAAACTAACCGATTCTTTAACCTATGATATTACTGCTTGGTCTCTACCCTATGCACATGGTTTTAAAGCAATAGCTTCAACAATCAAGGTTTCTTCTAGAAAAGATGTCATGGTAGATACTGCAAATAATGAAATAGATCAAAATGCCTATGCATATGTATCAAAATGGAACAGTTTAGAAGATGCTTCTTTCTTAGCAGCCTTACTTCAGGCAGATGTTCGTGTTCGTTTTTCTGAAAAAGATTTTACCATAGAAGGAAATTCATATGCTAAAGGGACCTTAATTATTTTACGTGGCGACAACAAAACAAATAAGGAGTTTGACAAACAGATAACTTCTATCGCTCAGAATAACAATAGAAAACTAACTCCAGTGCAAACAGGCTTTGTAAGTTCTGGAAAAGACTTTGGATCATCTAGTGTAAACCCTATTAACAAACAAAAAGTAGCCGTTATTTCTGGTAAAGGAACTTCTTCTTTAAGTTTTGGTGAGATTTGGCATTTCTTTGAGACTCAGTTACATTATCCTTTAACTGCACTTGATACAGACTATATCAACAGGGTAGATTTAGATGAATATGATGTGTTAATCATACCCAATGGGTATTATAGTTCTATCTTAAATAAAAGTGGTTTAGAGAAAATAAACAACTTTGCACAAGCTGGCGGAACTGTTATTGCTATTGGTACAGCTTTACGAAGTTTTGTCAACAAAGAAGGTTTTGCGTTGAAAAGCAAAAAACCAACTAAGGGCAAAGAAAATAAAACAGCAAATCTAACTGCTTATGAAGATACTAGAAGAAACAGAGCCAATACTTTAATTACAGGAGCTATTTTTAAAAGTAAGGTAGACAATAGCCATCCTTTGGCCTTTGGATACGATGATGTGTACTTTTCCCTAAAATTAAATAACGCTAGCTATGCCTATCTGCAAAATGGCAGTAACGTAGCTTACTTCAATAAAAGCGCTACTAATTTAGCTGGTTTTGCAGGAAAAAAAGCATTAAAAAATATTCCAGAATCATTATTATTTGGAGAAGAGAGAAAAGGAAGTGGTAGTATTATTTACATGGTAGATAATCCATTATTTCGTTCTTTTTGGGACAACGGAAAACTATTTTTTGTGAATGCTATTTTCTTTAGAAATTCTAGCATCATTAAATAATATAGAGCTTTGCTACCAAGATAATAGGGTAGAAAATTGATAAGTAATTCATATTTGTATTGATTATAAAAAGCGATACCAACAGAAAGTAATTAAAACAGTTTTTAAGTCTATAAAACTCCTAAACTTGAATACTTTAGAAAATTCCGAATATAGTTTCTGTTTAAGTTCCCTAATTGTCTTAACAATCTAGATTTGTGTTCCATCCCAAAAACAGAACTCATGGAAAGAATTTCTCTTAATTCATTAATCAATAATTGTGTCTTGTCTAGTTCGTTTGAAATAATGGCCTGCGAAAAAGGATATTGAAAAGGTGCTTTGTAGATATTTGAAGAATCCTGAACCAACCTTTTCTTAGACATAGTTCTGAGGTCCAGTTTAATTTGATGAGAAAAATTCATAATCTTAAGAATATTATCTTCTTTGTTTAAATCTAGATCTATTTTCTTAAAGGGACATTTATAACTTAATAAGAAAGCTTCTAATAAAGCTGAGAATTCTATATATGTTTGATAAAATTCTACAGTATTATTTTGATTGTCTTGATGGAATTTAGATATCTTGTCTAAAATAAAATTAGCTCCACTTTCTAACTCATTAGGAATGCTTTTAATGAAATCATCTATCATACTAAATGTTTTAATGGTGTTTTAATGATGTATCTCAACTAATTTTAGGGGTAGATTTTTAGTGGGTAGATATTACAATTTTTCAAAAGTAAAAGTAGGAATAGAAAGTACTCTTGTCAATCCCTATAAATAGTGAAATTTTTAACTCCCCATTTATAGGGAGACAAAATAATAATCAACATTATGAATATTAGGTTTTTAAATATATTTGGTGTTTTTGACTAAATAAAAACTCATCATAACTAGTAAAGAAGTACTACTTGATATTGTTCTATCAAAATTTTTAAATAAATACTCCTACCGCAATTTCTATCCAAATAAGGAGCATTAATAATAGAAAAGCTATGGAAGTAACGATAAAGTACTTAGTATTTTTTATTTTTCTGAAAATAAAGTGAATTGTAGAAATTGTTATAAATAGAAAAAATCCCGCCATTATAAAATCTAACAGAGACCATCTTATACGATCTGTTAACAACATCATTGTGAACGGTATCAGCAGTGAAAAAAGAACAAACAGTACTACTACTATATTTTTTTTAAGTTGCTTCATTTAAAATTACTAATAAAACTCAAACACTATGAAGCCAATTCTTGCAATGCTTTCACAAATACATCTAATTCTTGAGTAGTAGTAAAAACATTTGGACTAATTCTACAACCTTGCACATTGGCATAATCTATAGCAACTGTAAAAATTTGATAACGGTCCATCAATTGCTTTGCTAATTCATGAGGTTTTAAATTTTTAAGACCAACATTGGCAATTCCACAAGCTCTAAACGATTCTTTTGGTGTATTTACAACGATATTTGGATGCGTTCTCACCTTAGATGACCAATACTCTTGTAAATATCGTAAACGAGCTTCTTTTCTTTCTGCTCCTAACATTGCGTAGTACTCTATGGCATTCTCAATACTTAAATCATGATAAACAGGATGTGTACCTACATGATTTAATCTAGCAATATCTCCTGGCTCTCTGTGATGTTCTGCAAATACAGGCCAAAGATTATCTATGTGCTTATCACGCACATACAACATCCCTGTTCCTAGAGGAACTGCCAACCATTTATGTAAGCTAGAACCGTAATAATCACATTCTAGATCGTCTATTTTAAATTGAAAATGGCCAACACAATGCGCGCCATCTACCATTACTTGAACCCCTTTTTTATGTGCCATCTGGCAAATCTTTTTAATAGGTAAGATTTGACCAGTAATATTCACCATATGACACACCATCAATAACTTGGTTCTAGAAGTAATAGCATTCTGGTAAATCCTTACAATTTCTTCATCAGAAGTGGGATGATTAGGAACAGATACAATTATATTTTTTGTTCCATAACGTCTAGACACTTGCTCAAACATCATTTTCATGGCTCCATAATCTTGTTTTGCATACACAGCTTCATCTCCTTTTTTCCAATTCATTCCCTTAATTACCATGTCTAATGATTCTGTGGTATTTCTAGTAATGATTAAGTTCTTAGCACTAGTACCTACCACCTTAGCTAATTTAGCTGCCATTGCATTCTTTTGATCCCATTGTACAGTTCTCATATAATAAGAACCTTCATAGTTCACCATTCTAGCATGGTCTATCATATGGTTTAATGTAGGATTTGGTATGATATTATAATAGCCACTTTCTAGATTTATATAGTCTGGCTTTAACGAATAATCTTTACGTACCTGTAACCAAAAATTTTCTTCAGTGGCAATTTGATTGGGCGAAAGATGTTTTAATGTATTTAAACTTGTTGAAAAGGAGGTCCTTATAAAAGGTAGTCCAACAGCTGCAAGAGATACATTTTTTAAAAATTCTCTTTTATTCATTCTGCTAAGTTTTCCTTAAAGATACAGAAATAACTAAAACAGACAAAAACCTGATTATCAAGTATGTTGAAAAGTGAAAGTAAGAAAAGCTAAGCTGTAGAGTTTATTTTACTGGTGTACCATACAAATCAAAGTCACCGGCTTCATGAATTTTAATCGCCACAAACTCTCCTATTTTTATATAGTGTTCTCTGGCATCTACCAGAACATCGTTGTCTACATCTGGAGAATCAAACTCTGTTCTACCATAAAAATAATTTCCTTCTTTTCTATCAAACAAACAGGTGAAAGTTTTTCCTATTTTTTCTTGATTAATTTCCCAAGAAATTTGTGATTGAATTTCCATAATTTCATTTACGCGTCTAAACTTTACATCTGCTGGAACATCATCTTCTAAGACAAAAGCACCTGTATTTTCTTCATGCGAATATTCAAAAGCACCCAAGCGCTCAAAACGCATCTCCTCTACCCAATCTTTTAATTCTTGAAATTGTGCTTCTGTTTCTCCTGGATAGCCAACAATTAAAGTTGTTCTAATTCCCATAGTAGGAACTGCTTCACGAAATTTATGAATTAAGGCGGTTGTTTTTTCGTGGGTAGTACCACGTTTCATAGATTTTAAAATCTCTGTATTAATATGTTGCAAAGGAATGTCTAGATAGTTACACACTTTTGGTTCATTTTTCATGACCTCCAATACATCCATCGGAAAACCTGTTGGAAAAGCATAATGCATACGAATCCATTCTATACCGTCTACTTTAGCCAGAGCTTCTAAAAGTGAAGCCAGAGCTCTTTTTTTATAAATATCTAAACCATAATAGGTTAAATCTTGTGCTATTAGCATGATTTCTTTGATCCCTTTTTGAGCCAATTTCTCTGCTTCAATTACAATTTCTTCTATTGGAGTAGATTTGTGTTTACCACGCATTAATGGAATGGCACAAAAAGAACAAGGTCTGTCACAACCTTCGGCAATTTTTAAATATGCATAATGTTTTGGAGTAGTGGTTAAGCGTTCACCTATAAGCTCATGTTTGTAATCTGCTCCTAAAACTTTTAAAAGATTTGGCAAATCGTGTGTTCCAAAATACTGATCTACATTGGTAATTTCTTTTTCTAAATCTGGCTTATAACGTTCGCTTAAGCAACCCGTTACAAAAACCTTATCTACATCTCCAGCTTCTTTTTTCTCTACGTAATGTAAAATAGTATCTATAGACTCTTCTTTTGCTTTCCCTATAAAACCACAAGTGTTGATTACTACAATATTACCTTCATCGTTTTTATCTTCATGTACAACATCTTTTCCGTTGGCTTTCAACTGCCCCATTAAAACTTCAGAATCGTAAATGTTTTTAGAACATCCTAATGTAACAACATTGATCTTATTTTTCTTTACCGACTTCGTTCTCATTCTCTATTTTTAGGACGACAAAAATACGTTTTCTAAGGTGAAATTTACTTGAAATTTTTTGGCATTTTTCTATGGCTAGTTAATTGTTCAAAAGTATGGCCTAAAAGTAATAATTTACCTTCTTCATTTGGTTTGCCAATGAAGGTTAAACTTATAGGTTCTCCAGATTTCTTATAGCCCATTGGTATTGTTAAATTGGGGTATTCAGCCACTGCAGAATAGGCAGAATGAGAGTTATTTATAGATAAAATAGCGTCTAAATTCTGAGTTTCTATAGATTTAAAAAAAGTTCTTGCAATAGTCTTAAGGTTTTTTTTAATAACTTCTAATTCGTTTAGTGTTATGGTGTCTTTACCAATGTTTATAAATCTAAGCTGGCCATAGGGAGCTCTTAAAGTTGGGTCTAATCGGTTAAATGCAATGACATCATCTACACTTGTAATCTCCACCTTTTTATCTGCATGATTTTTTAAATATTTTGGTAACTCATGTTTCATTTCAATATTTAAGATAGATAAGAAGCCTGGAAGACCAACTTTTCTTGGAGCAATTAGAACTATTTCTCCTCCAGCTTCTTTTATTTTATCCATAGTAAACTTAAAAATAGAATCTCTAAAAATATCTTTGAATACTCCAAATCGTTTTCCTTTGAAAGAATTTTCTAAATCACCAAAATCTTTTTCAACAACTTCAAATGATTTTGAATCTGCAGCATCGTAACCTTGCATTGCTGTTAATAGAATATAATTATCTATAACATTTTTAGTCATGGGGCCTGGAGTATCTAAAGTAGTTGAAATAGGAACAATCCCTGTTCTACTTAACAAACCTATAGTAGGTTTTAAACCTACAACAGAATTCTGACTAGATGGAGATGTAATAGATCCAGATGTTTCTGTACCTACTGCAGCTACTGCATAATTTGCCGCCACACTTGCCCCACTTCCAGAACTAGATCCTCCAGATTCAAATATGGCTCTTCCGTATGGATTTAGAGTTTGCCCACCTGTTGCACTATAACCAACTGGGCAGGTACCACAAAAATAATAAGCCCATTCACTTAAATTTGATTTCCCTAAAATAAGTGCTCCAGCTTCTTTTAATTTCTTTATAATAAACGCATCTTCTGTATTCTCATTTTCTAGCAAAGCTATAGCACCTGCAGTTGTTGGCATTCCAGATGTATTTATATTGTCTTTTATTAAAACTGGCATTCCATACATAGACACATTTATCAAAAAATTAGTAGTATCTCTATTCTTGTCTCTGGCTCTAGCCTCTTCAAGAACAGTAGAATTTAACGCAATTATAGCATGTAATGATGTACTGCTATCACTTTCAAGCTTTCTAATTCTGTACAAATAAAATAAGGTTAATTTTTCATAAGAAAGAAGACCCTTTGAGATACTTCCTTGAATGGATGGAATATTTTGTTCTAAGATTAATGGTTTTAAGTTGTTATATTCTTCTTCAGAAAAGTTGGTAGCTAACTCATCATTAAATGGTTTAAAAATGGTATTCATGTTTAATACCTTAGATTGAAATAGCTTAAATTTCATTCTAGGAATTTGATGCTCTTGTTGTTTTTGTAAGAGCTCAGACTCATCATAGGTCTTGAAAAACTCTAGTTCTTTTTTGTCTTCACAAGAAATTAGAACTAAGAAAGCGAAAAGAATCATTATTTTTTTCATGTGATAATTTTTTAATTTTTATAAAACTATATCATTTAATAAGTCGTAATTTATAACATAATCAGTAATATTGACTGTGTGTTTTTATTACAAATTCAAAGATACTTTTTATAACGTAGAAAATAAAAAAGGGTACTAATTATTCAACTTAAATTATAAGAAATTAATTTGATATTTTTACAACAATAAATTTTATGTACTCATATTTATTCAATTTTTTACATGAAGAAACAATACCTAATAATGATCTTACAGAAAATTAAAATGAAAAAAACTACTTTAATCTTGATATCCGTAATGTTTTTATTTTCCAATGAATTTTTTGGTCAAAACACCAATAAAGACAATAACTACACATTTAAAAGAGGAGATTATAACGGAATTGGAAAATGGTATATGGGTAGAGAAATTGCTTATGTAATGGGTTTCGAAGGAATTGATTGGTTAGAAAGATCCGAACGAGAGGAAGAGGAAAATGTTTCTAAATTAATTAAAAACATGAGAATTAAACCCAATGATGTTATTGCAGATATAGGTGCTGGATCTGGATATCATACATTTAAAATAGCCTCATTAACTAAGAATGGCCTTGTGTATGCCATAGACATTCAACCAGAAATGTTAATGGTGATAGAAAAAACAAAAGAGTCTGGTAAAATTAAAAATATTGAAACTATTCTTGGAAGTGAAAAAAGTATTCATTTACCATCTAATTCTATTGACAAAATTTTAATGGTGGATGTATATCATGAATTCAATTTTCCAGCAGAAATAATTATTTCAATAAAAAAAGCCTTAAAACCAAATGGAGAGTTATTCTTAATCGAATACAGAAGTGAAGACTCTAGTGTTCCTATTAAAGAAATACACAAGATGTCTGAAAAACAAGCTATCAAAGAAATGGAAGCAGCTGGCTTTAAACTCAAAAAAAATATAAATAATCTTCCTTGGCAACATTGTATGGTTTTTGTTAAAAAAAATTAATAGCTTTTGTAATTGGGTAATGAAAATAAAAAACTACAAATCACTGATTAACAAAGGTTATTTCGGATAAAGAGGGGTTCGCTTCGTGTATCCCAACAGTAAATCCTGAGCAAGTATAGAAACTCAAACACACTTTGTGTGTTTAGTTTTTTGTTTTCAGTGAATTACGAAAATAAATTTTCGACATTTCTGAAAACAAAAAAACTCACAACCTTAGTTGTGAGTTTCCTTTTGCGGAGAAAGAGGGATTCGAACCCCCGGACCTGTAACAGTCAACAGTTTTCAAGACTGCCGCATTCGACCACTCTGCCATTTCTCCGGTCTTGCTATCAAATAACTGACAGCGGGTGCAAATATAGAAAAGCTTTTCATTTTGTAAAAGCATTTATGCTTTTTTTAATGGATTATTTTTAGGGGGTATTTCTTCTTTATTTATAATACTTTTATAAAATAAATATGACAAAATGGTAGACTATATATTGTTGGTACTTGTAGGGTTTATTGCAGGAGTGATTAACGTCGTTGCAGGTGGTGGTTCATTACTTACCCTACCCATGTTAATCTTCTTAGGCTTGCCACCAAACATAGCCAACGGAACCAATAGAATAGCCATTATAATTCAAAATATATTTGCTGTAAAAGGCTTTCAAAGCAAAGGAATAAATACCTACCCTTTTAGTGTTTACATAGCCATACCGGCTACTATTGGTGCTATAATAGGTGCTTTTGCAGGAGTAAAAATGGAAGGAGAACTATTTAATAAAATACTGGGTATTATTATGCTTGTTATTGTAGCTTACATGGTTTTTAAACCTAAAGCTAGCACAAAAGATACCTTAGAAAGAATTACAGGAAAACATTTTTGGTTAAGTATGGTGGCCTTTTTTTTTGTGGGCTTGTATGGTGGTTTTATACAAGCCGGAGTAGGCTTTATTATCTTGGTATTATTGTCTAGTAATAATCAATTTTCTCTGGTAAAAAGTAATGCTGTTAAGGTATCTGTAGTCCTTATCTATTCTTTAGCGGCCGTTGCTGTTTTTGCTTATAACGAGAGTATTAATTGGAAATACGGCTTAATCCTTTCTATAGGAAATGCGGCTGGAGGTTGGGTTATGAGTAGATGGTCTGTAGATAAGGGTGATAAATTCGTAAAAAAAGTGCTTATTATTATGGTATTAGCAATGGCAATAAAACTATGGTTTCCTGATTTTTATAGTATCTTAGCTTCTCAAATTTTAGATCTTTTTTAATGGCTTTTAATTCATTTGGCAATTTATTAAAACTAACTACCTACGGAGAGTCTCATGGCACTGCTATAGGGGGTGTTATAGATGGTTTTCCTGCGGGTCTTGTGGTAGATTTTGATGCCATTCAAGAAGAATTAAACAGAAGAAAACCTGGCCAATCTGCTATTGTTACCCAACGTAAAGAACCAGACACTGTAGAATTTCTTTCAGGAATTTTTGAAGGGATAACAACTGGTACTTCTATTGGTTTTATCATTAAAAACACCAATCAAAAATCTCACGATTATTCTCATAACACAGATGTTTATAGACCTTCTCATGCAGATTTTACCTACGATAAAAAATTTGGTATTAGAGATTACCGAGGTGGAGGAAGATCTTCTGCCAGAGAAACTGCCAACTGGGTAGTAGCTGGTGCTTTAGCCAAACAGTTAATTTCTAACATTTCTATTAATGCATATACCTCTTCTGTTGGTGATTTAGAAATGAGTAAAGAATACCACCAATTAGATTTTACAAAAACAGAAGCTAATATTGTTCGTTGCCCAGATGAAATAATGGCTGCGAAAATGATTAAAAAAATAAAAGAAATACGCAAACAAGGAGACACCATTGGTGGAACAATTTCTTGTGTTGCCAAAAACATTCCTGTAGGCTTAGGCGAGCCTATTTTTAATAAACTTCATGCAGCTCTAGGAAATGCAATGCTTACCTTAAATGCCGTAAAAGGCTTCGAATTTGGTAGTGGCTTTGAAGGAACCAAGATGAAAGGTAGCCATCATAATGATATCTTTAACGAAAATGGGTCTACCAAAAGTAATCTTTCTGGGGGTATACAAGGAGGGATTAGCAACGGTATGGATATTTATTTTAGAGTAGCCTTTAAGCCAGTTGCTACTATTATGCAAGAACAACAAACCATTAACTCTAAAGGTGATGAAACTGCCATTATGGGTAAAGGACGTCATGATCCTTGTGTGGTTCCAAGAGCAGTTCCAATTATTGAAGCTTTAACTGCTTTGGTATTGGCAGATTTTTGGTTGCTTAACAAAACCAGAAAAATATAATCTTTCTAAAAATATAATACTACATCATAAAAAAACCCAAAACAAATGTTTTGGGTTTTTTAGTAATTATACTTCGCCTGTAGGTCCAAAATTCATTGGAATTGGTGGTTGAAATGTGAAGCATTTCGAGCAACCCAAGTTTCATCATATCGTGTAAAATTTACACTTTATGCTTCGCCTGTTGGTCCAAAATTCATTGGAATTGGTGGTTGCTCGTAATCTTTGATTTCACCATGAACTTTCTCAAATTTCAAAATATTATCAGCGAGGGCTTTTGTAAGCCTTTTAGCATGTTGTGGCGTTAAGATAATTCTAGACTTCACTTTTGCTTTGGGCACCCCTGGCATTATTCTAATAAAATCTACAATAAACTCAGAGACTGAGTGATTGATGATTGCTAGATTAGAATAGGTTCCTTCCGCAACAGATTCGTCTAACTCAATATTAATTTGCCCTTTTTTATGTTGATCTTCGGCCATGACTATTATTAGTTAAAGCTTTTTTCGATTTCTTCTTTAGGACCAACTATTAAATGATCATAAGTTCTCATACCAGTACCTGCTGGAATTTTCTTACCTACAATAACATTTTCTTTTAATCCTTCTAAATAATCTACTTTACCATTTACAGCAGCTTCATTCAATACTTTTGTTGTTTCCTGGAACGATGCCGCAGAAATAAACGATTTTGTTTGAAGAGAAGCTCTTGTAATTCCTTGTAATACTTGTTCTGCTGTTGCTGGTTGTGCATCACGTGCAACAACTAACGCCTGATCATTTCTGCGCAATAAAGAATTTTCATCTCTTAATTGACGAGCAGTAATAATTTGTCCTGCTTTTACATTTTCAGATTCTCCAGCATCTTCAATTACTTTCATACCGTAGATAGCATCATTTTCTAGAATAAAGTCATTCTTATGAATCAATTGATTTTCTAAGAATAAAGTGTCTCCAGAATCTATGATTCTTACTTTACGCATCATCTGACGAACAACTACCTCAAAGTGTTTATCATTAATTTTTACACCTTGTAAACGATATACATCTTGAATTTCATTCACCAAGTACTGTTGCACAGCAGAAGGACCTTGTATTCTTAGAATATCTATAGGAGTAACTGCTCCGTCTGATAAAGGCATTCCTGCTTTTATAAAGTCATTCTCTTGAACTAAGATTTGGTTAGAAAGTTTAATTAAATACTTTCTAATATCTCCTATTTTAGATTCAACAATAATTTCTCTATTACCTCTTTTAATTTTACCAAAAGAAACAACACCATCTACTTCAGACACCACTGCTGGGTTAGAAGGGTTACGTGCTTCAAATAATTCTGTTACTCTTGGAAGACCTCCAGTAATATCACCAGCTTTTCCAGATTTTCTTGGAATCTTTACCAATGTTTTACCACTTTCTACAGCTTCTCCGTTGTCTATCATTAAATGAGCTCCAACTGGTAGCGTGTATGAACGTAGTGCATTACCATCTTTATCTTCTATAATTAAAGAAGCAATAATTTTCTTATTCTTAGAATCTGTAATTACTTTTTCTTGGAAACCTGTTTGTTCATCTACCTCTACTTGGTAATTAATTCCTTGTTCTAGGTTGTCAAACTTCACGGTACCTCCAAATTCAGAAACAATAACACCGTTAAATGGATCCCATTGACAAATAGCTTCTCCTTTTTTAATAGACTTAATCTTCTTATTAAAGATTACAGACCCGTAAGGAATAATATTTGTACTAAGTGTAATATCTGTCTTTTTATCAATTACTTTCATCTCAGCAGTTCTAGATATTACAATATCTATCACTTTTCCGTCTGCATCTTTTCCTTCAACTGTTCTAAGATCTTCTATAACTACCTTACCATCAAACTTCGCTGTTAATTTATTTTCTTCTGAAATATTTCCAGCAACTCCACCAACGTGGAAAGTTCTTAGTGTTAACTGCGTACCTGGTTCTCCAATAGATTGAGCTGCAATAACTCCTACAGCTTCACCAATTTGAACATTGTTAAGAGTAGATAAACTCTGCCCATAACATTTTGCACAAATTCCTCTTTGAGACTCACATGTTAATGCAGATCTAACCTGAACTACATCTAATCCTGAAGCTTCTATAGCAGTAGCAAATTTAGAGGTAATCACCTCACCTGCTCCAACTAATAACTCTTCATTTAATGGATGATATACATCTTGTAAGGCAACTCTTCCTTCAATTCTATCACTTAAAGATTCTACAATCTCATCGTTTTTCTTTAATGGAATTACATCCAATCCTCTTAAGGTACCACAATCATGCTCATTAATAATTACATCTTGTGAAACATCTACTAAACGACGTGTTAAGTATCCTGCATCGGCAGTTTTTAATGCTGTATCGGCAAGACCTTTACGAGCACCGTGCGTAGAGATAAAATATTCTAGAATAGATAATCCTTCCTTAAAGTTAGAAAGAATTGGATTCTCAATAATTTCTCCACCTCCTGCAGTAGATTTTTTAGGTTTTGCCATTAATCCACGCATACCTGTTAACTGACGAATCTGTTCTTTAGATCCCCTAGCTCCAGAATCTAACATCATATATACTGAGTTAAATCCTTGTTGGTCTTCACGTAAACGCTTCATAGACAATTCTGTTAATTGATTATTGGTTCTTCCCCAAATATCAATTACCTGATTGTAACGCTCTTTTTGCGTTAACATACCCATGTTATAATTCATTACAATTCCGTCTACCTCTTTATTGGCTTCAGCAATCATAGCTCCTTTTTCTTCTGGAATAATAATATCTCCTAAACTGAAAGATAAACCACCTTGGAAGGCAAATTTATATCCCATGTTTTTAATTTCATCCAAGAAATCACCTGTTGTTGGAATGTCTGTTACTTTTAAAATACCACCAATAATTCCACGAAGAGATTTCTTAGTTAATACTTCATTAATATATCCAGCAGCTTCCGGTACAACTTCATTAAATAAGACTCTACCAACAGTAGTTTCAATGATTTTCTTCACTGAATTTCCTTCTTCGTCTATATCGTATGTTCTTACTTTAATTCCAGCATTTAATTCAACCATTTCTTCGTTAAAAGCAATAGTTACCTCTTCTGGAGAATAAAAAGTTAAACCTTCCCCTTTTACAGGTACATCTTTGGTTGATTTTCTTTCTTTGGTCATATAGTACAGACCCAATACCATATCTTGAGAAGGTACAGTAACTGGTGCACCATTTGCAGGATTTAAGATATTATGAGAAGCTAACATTAATAATTGCGCTTCTAAAATAGCTTCTGGTCCTAATGGTAAGTGAACAGCCATTTGATCTCCATCAAAATCGGCATTAAAAGCAGTACATACTAGTGGATGTAACTGAATTGCTTTTCCTTCGATTAATTTTGGCTGAAATGCTTGAATACCTAAACGGTGTAATGTAGGCGCACGGTTTAATAAAACTGGGTGTCCTTTAATTACATTTTCTAGAATATCCCAAACAACTGGTTCTTTTCTATCTATAATTTTCTTTGCAGATTTTACTGTTTTTACAATTCCTCTTTCAATTAATTTACGAATTACAAAAGGCTTGTAAAGTTCGGCTGCCATTTCTTTTGGTATACCACATTCAGACAACTTTAATTCTGGTCCAACAACAATTACAGAACGTGCAGAATAATCAACACGTTTTCCTAATAAGTTCTGACGAAAACGTCCTTGCTTACCTTTTAAGGAATCTGATAATGACTTTAATGGTCTGTTAGATTCTGTTTTTACTGCTGAAGATTTACGTGTGTTATCAAACAATGAATCTACAGATTCTTGTAACATACGCTTTTCATTACGCAAAATTACTTCTGGAGCTTTAATCTCCATCAGTCTTTTTAAACGATTGTTTCTGATGATTACTCTACGATATAAATCATTTAAATCTGAAGTAGCAAATCTACCACCATCTAATGGAACTAATGGACGTAATTCTGGTGGTATTACCGGAACTACTTTCATAATCATCCATTCTGGTTTGTTTTCTCTATTCTTTTGAGAATCTCTAAATGCTTCAACAACATTTAATCTTTTTAAAGCTTCAGCTTTACGTTGCTTAGATGTTTCAGTATTTGCTTTGTGTCTTAATTCATATGATAATTCATCTAAATCTATACGAGCTAATAAATCTATTAAACATTCTGCCCCCATTTTAGCAATAAACTTGCTTGGGTCAGTGTCATCTAAATACGTGTTTTCTTTCGGAAGTGTTTCTAGAATATCTAAATACTCTTCTTCCGTTAGGAAATCCATTTTATGCAATGGTTCTCCTTCAATATTTTTTGCAATACCTGGTTGAATTACCACATATCTTTCGTAGTAGATAATCATATCTAACTTCTTAGATGGTAATCCTAATAAGTATCCCATTTTGTTTGGTAACGATCTAAAATACCAGATATGAGCTACAGGCACAACCAAATTGATGTGTCCTACTCTATCTCTACGTACTTTCTTTTCAGTTACTTCTACACCACATCGATCACAAACAATTCCTTTGTATCGAATTCTCTTGTATTTACCACAAGCACATTCAAAGTCTTTTACAGGACCAAAAATACGCTCACAGAAAAGACCGTCTCGTTCGGGCTTGTGTGTACGATAGTTAATAGTTTCTGGCTTTAACACCTCTCCTTTAGACGTTCCTAAAATAGATTCTGGTGATGCTAAACCAATTGAGATTTTGTTAAACTTTTTTACGGTGTACTTCTCGTTTTTTCTTGCCATGGTAATGGTATCGAATTAAAATTGGGTCTAAGACCCTTATTAGATAAGTATATCTCTGGGTATATGTAACATACACCCAGAAATATGCTATAAATTTATTCTTCTAGTTTTAGGTCTAAACCTAAACCTTTCAACTCATGCATTAATACATTGAAAGATTCTGGTAATCCTGGTTCTGGCATGGTTTCACCTTTTACAATACTTTCGTATGTTTTAGCTCTACCCATAACATCATCAGATTTTACTGTTAGAATTTCTCTCAAAATACTTGAAGCTCCATAAGCCTCTAATGCCCAAACTTCCATCTCTCCAAAACGCTGACCTCCAAATTGTGCCTTACCACCCAGTGGTTGTTGAGTAATCAACGAGTAAGGTCCAATAGAACGAGCATGCATTTTGTCTTCAATCATGTGGCCTAGTTTAATCATGTAAATAACACCTACAGTTGCTGGTTGATCGAAACGTTTTCCTGTTCCTCCATCATATAAGTAGGTATGACCAAATCTTGGCACATCTGCTTCATCTGTAAATTCATTTATCTGATCTAAAGAAGCTCCATCAAAAATTGGAGTAGCGTATTTTCTGTCTAATTTCTGACCAGCCCAACCAAGAACTGTTTCATAAATCTGACCAATATTCATACGTGATGGTACACCTAATGGATTTAATACAATATCTACTGGTGTTCCGTCTTCTAAAAATGGCATATCTTCTTGACGAACGATACGGGCAACAATACCTTTGTTTCCATGACGTCCAGCCATTTTATCTCCTACTTTTAACTTACGTTTCTTAGCAACATAAATCTTTGCAAGTTTTAAAATTCCTGCTGGCAATTCATCTCCTACAGAAATGGTAAACTTCTCACGACGCAATACACCTTGTAGATCGTTTACCTTAATTTTGTAGTTGTGAATTAACTCACTAACATGAGAATTAATTTTTGCATCTGTAGTCCAAGTTCCTGAAGTTAAGTGAATATAATCATCTACAGCATTTAACATCTTAAGAGTGTATTTTTTACCTTTTGGTAACACTTCTTCACCTAAATCATTAAATACTCCTTGCGATGTTTTTCCACTAACTAATTGAAATAGTTTATCTACTAAGTCTTCTTTTAAAACTTCAAATTTAGATACAAAAGAAGATTCTAAAGAGGCTACTGCTTCTTTATCTTTAATTCTCTTGGTCTTATCTTTTACCGCTCTTCTGAATAACTTTTTATCTATAACTACACCTCTTAGAGATGGAGACGCTTTTAAAGATGCATCTTTTACATCTCCAGCTTTGTCTCCAAAAATGGCTCTTAATAGTTTTTCTTCTGGTGTTGGATCAGATTCTCCTTTTGGTGTAATCTTACCAATTAGAATATCTCCTGGATTTACTTCTGCTCCAATTCTAATCATTCCGTTCTCATCTAGGTCTTTTGTAGCCTCTTCAGAAACGTTAGGAATGTCATTGGTTAATTCTTCTGTACCTAATTTTGTATCACGTACATCTAAAGAATATTCATCTATGTGAATAGAAGTAAAAATATCTTCACGAACAACTTTTTCAGAAATTACAATTGCATCCTCAAAGTTATACCCTTTCCAAGGCATAAAGGCTACTTTCATATTTCTTCCTAGTGCTAATTCACCTTTTTGTGTTGCATATCCTTCACAAAGAACCTGACCTTCTTCAACTCTATCTCCTGAACTTACTATAGGTTTTAGGTTGATACATGTTCCTTGATTGGTTTTTCTAAACTTAATTAAGTTATAAGATTTTTCATCAGATTCAAAACTTACCAGCTTCTCTTGGTCTGTTCTGTCATACTTAATGGTAATCTTATTTGCATCTACATATTCAACAACTCCTGCTCCTTCTGCATTAATTAAGATTCTAGAGTCTTTTGCAACTCTTCTTTCTAACCCAGTTCCAACAATTGGAGATTCTGGACGTAATAATGGTACCGCTTGACGCATCATGTTAGATCCCATCAAGGCACGGTTGGCATCATCATGCTCTAAGAAAGGAATTAAAGAGGCAGAAATTGATGCAATTTGATTTGGAGCAACGTCCATATAATCAATTGTATCTGGGGTAACTACTGGGAAATCTCCTTCCGCACGTGCAATTACTTTTTCTCCTGCAATAACTCCATTTTTATCTAGTTCTAAATTAGATTGGGCAATTTTCTTCCCTTCTTCTTCTTCAGCACTTAAATAAATTGGTTCCTTTTTTACATCAACAGATCCTTTAATTACTTCTCTATAAGGAGTTTCTATAAACCCTAAGTTATTTACTTTCGCAAATACAGATAAAGATGAAATTAAACCAATGTTTGGTCCTTCTGGTGTTTCAATTGGACATAAACGACCGTAATGTGTATAGTGTACATCACGAACCTCAAATCCTGCTCTTTCTCTAGACAAACCTCCTGGCCCAAGTGCAGACAATCTACGCTTGTGAGTAATCTCTGCTAATGGATTTGTTTGATCCATAAATTGAGATAACTGATTGGTACCAAAGAATGAATTAATTACGGAAGATAATGTCTTCGCATTAATTAAATCGATTGGAGTAAATACCTCGTTATCACGTACATTCATTCTCTCACGAATGGTACGAGCCATACGAGCTAAACCTACACCAAACTGGCTAGCTAATTGCTCTCCTACTGTTCTAACACGACGGTTAGATAGGTGATCAATATCATCTACTTCTGCTTTAGAATTGATTAATTCAATTAGATACTTTATAATGGTAATAATATCTAATTTTGTTAATACTTTTTGATTGATATCAATATCTAAACCAAGTTTTGTATTCATTCTAAAACGTCCTACCTCACCTAGATTATAACGTTGCTCAGAGAAAAATAATTTATCAATAATTCCTCTTGCAGTTTCCTCATCTGGCGGCTCAGCGTTTCTTAATTGTCTATAGATATGTTCAACAGCCTCTTTTTCTGAGTTTGTTGGATCTTTTTGTAACGTATTATGAATAATTGCGTAATCTGCTTGTTGATTATCTTCTTTATGAAGTAATACAGTTTTCGCTCCTGCTTCAATAATTTCGTCTATATGTTCTTTTTCGATGATTGTATCACGATCAAAAATAATTTCATTACGTTCTATTGATACAACTTCTCCAGTATCTTCATCTACGAAATCTTCGAACCAAGTTTTTAATACTCTTGCAGCTAATTTTCTACCTAGAACTTTTTTCAATCCAGCTTTAGAAACTTTCACTTCTTCTGCTAAATCAAAAATTTCTAAAATGTCCTTATCTCTTTCAAAACCAATAGCTCTAAATAGAGTAGTAACAGGTAATTTTTTCTTTCTATCAATATAAGCGTACATCACTTGATTGATATCGGTCGCAAATTCTATCCAAGAACCTTTAAAAGGAATTACTCTTGCAGAATATAATTTTGTACCGTTTGCATGGTAAGATTGTCCAAAGAATACACCCGGAGATCTATGTAGTTGAGATACAACAACTCTTTCTGCACCATTGATAACAAAAGTACCAGAGTTTGTCATGTAAGGAATAGTCCCTAAATATACATCTTGTACTATTGTTTCAAAATCTTCGTGCTCAGGATCTGTACAATATAGTTTTAGACGTGCTTTTAATGGCACACTGTGTGTCAAACCTCTTTCAATACATTCTTGAATGCTGTATCTTGGTGGATCTACAAAGTAGTCTAAAAATTCTAATACAAAGTTGTTACGAGTATCCGTAATTGGAAAGTTATCCATGAAGGTTTTGTATAAACCTTCTTCACCTCGCTCTTCAGCTTTTGTTTGTAATTGGAAAAAATCTTGAAAAGATTTTACTTGAATATCCAAAAAATCAGGATAATCTGTTCCAAGCTTTGAAGATGCGAAATTGATTCTTTCAGTAGTGTTTTTCGTTGCCAAAAGAGAATGTTTTTTTGATTAAAAATCTGTATTTAATAAAGAACGAATATATACACAAAATGGTTTAGGTCTAAGAATCTACATTCTTAGTACCTAAACCTTAGTTTGTTAGATATGTTAAAGCTTATTTAAGCTCAACCTCAGCTCCTGCTTCTTCCAAAGATTTTTGAAGACCTTCTGCCTCATCTTTAGAAACACCTTCTTTAATTGGTGCAGGCGCGCTATCAACGATACCTTTAGCTTCTTTTAATCCTAAACCAGTTAATTCCTTAACTAACTTTACAACTGCTAGTTTAGAAGCACCTGCTGCTTTTAAGATTACATCAAATTCTGTTTGCTCTTCAGCTGCATCATCACCTCCTGCTGCTGGACCAGCAACTGCTACAGCTGCTGCTGCAGGTTCGATACCGTACTCATCTTTTAAAATACCAGCTAATTCGTTAACCTCTTTTACAGTTAAGTTAACTAATTGTTCTGCGAAATCTTTTAAATCTGCCATTTCAATTGTTTTAAAAATTTTTATTATTTAGTTTATTAATGCGCTAATTTATTTTTCTGATAATGTTTGTAAAATACCAGATAATTTACCTCCACTTGACTGCAATGCTGAAATAACATTTTTAGCAGGTGATTGTAATAATGTAATAATATCTCCAATAAGTTCTTCTTTAGACTTCACATTTACAAGAGCTTCTAATTGGTCGTCTCCAACATAAATAGCTTCTTCAATGTAAGCACCTTTTAACAAAGGCTTGTCTGATTTTTTTCTGAACTCTTTGATTACTTTAGCAGGTGCATTACTTGCCTCAGAAATCATTAAAGAGGTATTACCTTTTAATACATCTTGTAATTCTCCAAACTCCTTATCAGAAGCTTCCATTGCTTTTGAAAGCAATGTGTTTTTAACAACAGCTAGTTGAACGTTAGCTTTAAAACAAGCTCTACGTAAGTTTGATGTAGCTAATGCATCTAAACCAGATATATCTGCTAAATAGATGGTATTAGTTCTTGCTAACGTAACTGTTAAATCTTGTATTACTTGTGATTTTTCTTCTCTAGTCATAATGATACATTTTTAACTGCTTACGAAACAGATTTTACATCAACTTCAACACTAGGGCTCATAGTAGAACTCATAAAAACGCTCTTAATGTATGCTCCTTTTGATGCTGTTGGTTTCAATTTAATAATTGTTTGTAATAATTCATTTGCATTTTCAGCAATTTTATCAGCATCAAAAGATGCTTTAGCAACTGCAGCATGAATGATTCCTGTTTTATCAACTTTAAAATCTATCTTACCTGCTTTTACTTCTTTTACTGCTTTTGCAACATCCATAGTTACCGTACCTGTCTTTGGGTTAGGCATTAAACCTCTAGGACCTAAAACTCTTCCTAAAGGACCTAATTTACCCATAACGCTAGGCATTGTGATAATCACATCTACGTCTGTCCATCCTCCTTTAATTTTTTGAAGGTATTCATCTAAACCAACATAATCTGCACCTGCTTCTAGAGCTTCGGCTTCTTTATCTGGTGTTACTAATGCTAGCACTTTTACATCTTTCCCTGTTCCGTGTGGTAATGTCACTACGCCTCTAACCATTTGGTTAGCTTTACGTGGATCTACTCCTAAACGAACAGCGATATCTACAGATGCATCAAACTTTACATTAGTAATTTCTTTGATTAAAGCAGAAGCAACATTTATATCTAATGCTTTCGTAGTATCTAATTTAGCGTACGCTTCTTTTTGCTTTTTTGTTAATCTTGCCATTTTACTAGTTTTTATAAAGTTTATGCTGGTGCATTACCTTTAACTGTTAATCCCATAGAACGGGCTGTACCAGCGATCATCTTCATTGCTGATTCAATTGTAAATGCATTTAAATCTACCATTTTGTCTTCTGCAATCACTTTAATTTGATCCCAAGAAACAGACGCTACTTTTTTTCTGTTAGGTTCTCCTGAACCTTTCTTGATTTTTGCCGCTTCCATTAATTGTACTGCAGCGGGTGGAGTTTTTACTACAAAATCAAATGATTTGTCTTTAAAAACACTAATAACAACAGGTAAAATTTTACCTTGTTTGTCTTGAGTTCTAGCATTGAATTGCTTACAGAACTCCATGATGTTAACACCTGCAGCACCTAGAGCGGGTCCAACCGGTGGCGATGGATTCGCGGCACCTCCCCTAACTTGTAATTTAACTACTTTACTTAACTCTTTTGCCATTTTAATAACTATTTAGTGACCTGTTTTTTAATTGGAAGCAAAAAACACATCGGTATATATTTGTGTAACAATTATATTTTCTCTACTTGCATGTAACTAAGTTCTAATGGAGTTTTACGTCCAAAAATCTTAACCATGACTTCTAATTTTCTCTTCTCTTCATTCACTTTTTCAATAGTTCCGTCAAAACCATTAAATGGTCCATCTATAACTTTCACCGTTTCTCCTGGTGTAAAAGGAATGGCAATATTTTCGTCTTGGATGGCTAATTCATCAACCTTACCAAGCATTCTGTTCACTTCTGATCTACGCATTGGAACAGGCTCTCCTCCTTTTTTTTCTCCTAAAAAACCAATAACACCTGTAATTGATTTAATAACGTGAGGTACTTCTCCTGCTAGATTAGCCTCCACCATAATATACCCTGGAAAATAAACTTTTTCTTTGTGTACTTTCTTTCCATCACGAATTTGAATTACTTTTTCTTTAGGAACCAATACCTGACTCACAAAGTCAGAAAGTCCTAAACGAGAAATTTCAGTCTCTATATAAGACTTCACTTTGTTTTCTTGACCTCCGATTGCTCTCACAACATACCATTTCATTACTGAGTCAGTCATTATTAGTTGGATTTAAACATTCCGAAAAAATTATCTAACCCTGTCTGAAAAACATAATCAACTCCAGCAACAGCAAGTGCAAAAACAATTGTAAAAATTGCAACTGTAACCGTTGTTTTTTGAGCATCTTTACTAGACGACCAAGTCATGTGATTATTTAATTCTTCAAAAGAGTCTTTAATATATTGTATAAACTTCATGTGTTCATTATTTGCACGGATTGAGGGACTCGAACCCCCGACACCTGGTTTTGGAGACCAGTGCTCTACCAGCTGAGCTAAACCCGTCTCTATTCATTCGTAAAGGCATCCTGATAAATCAGGACACCTTCAACGATTAAAACTTATAATTATTGACTAAAAATTAGTCTAAAATTTCAGTTACTTGACCAGCTCCAACTGTTCTTCCTCCTTCACGGATTGCAAAACGTAAACCTAAGTTTAATGCAATTGGCTGAAGTAAATCAACTGTTATAGTTAAGTTATCTCCTGGCATTACCATTTCTATACCATCTGGTAAATTAATAGTACCTGTTACGTCTGTTGTTCTTACATAGAACTGAGGACGATAGTTATTGTGAAATGGTGTGTGACGACCACCTTCTTCTTTTTTAAGAACGTATACCTCAGCTTTAAACTTTGCATGTGGTGTTACTGATCCAGGCTTGGTAATTACCATACCTCTTTTAATATCAGACTTCTCTATACCTCTTAATAAGATACCTGCATTATCTCCTGCTTCTCCTCTATCTAAAATTTGACGGAACATTTCAATACCAGTAATTGTAGAAGTTAATTTCTCAGCTCCCATACCAATAATTTCTACTGGATCTCCAGTATTTGCAATACCTGTTTCAATTCTACCAGTAGCAACAGTACCACGACCAGTAATAGAGAATACATCTTCAATAGGCATTAAGAAATCTTTATCAACCTCTCTTAATGGCTCTTCAATCCATGTATCAACAGCTTCCATTAATTCCATAACGGTATCAACCCATTTTTGCTCACCATTTAATGCTCCTAGAGCAGAACCTGGAATTACAGGACCATTATCTCCATCGTACTCATAGAAAGAAAGTAATTCTCTTACTTCCATATCTACCAATTCAATTAGTTCTTCATCATCAACCATATCTACTTTATTCATAAATACAACCATACGAGGAATACCTACCTGACGTCCTAAAAGGATGTGCTCACGAGTTTGTGGCATTGGTCCGTCTGTAGCAGCAACAACTAAAATTGCACCATCCATTTGAGCAGCACCAGTTACCATGTTCTTCACGTAATCCGCGTGACCTGGACAATCTACGTGTGCGTAGTGACGATTTGCTGTTTGATACTCAACGTGAGATGTATTAATTGTAATACCTCTTTCTTTTTCTTCTGGTGCATTATCAATCTGATCGAAAGATAGTGCTGAAGAGAATCCTGCATCAGCTAATACTTTAGTAATAGCCGCAGTTAGTGTAGTCTTACCGTGATCTACATGTCCGATTGTACCAATGTTTAAGTGTGGTTTCGAACGGTCAAAATTTGCTTTTGCCATGATTATTAATTTTTAATTCTAAGTTAAATATATTTAGTGTCTAATAAATTCTTCTTTTGAGCCAGCGACGGGAGTTGAACCCGTGACCTCATCCCTACCAAGGATGCGCTCTACCATCTGAGCTACACCGGCTTGGAAAAATTTGAGTGTGAGACTAACTTTTCACAGACTAACACTCAGGACAAACTTCTTATCTTATTTCTAAAACAATACTTTATCCTTTTGAGCGAGAGACCAGGTTCGAACTGGCGACATTCAGCTTGGAAGGCTGACGCTCTACCAACTGAGCTACTCTCGCTGATAGATGCTGCAAATATAAAATCATTTTTGGTTTAGGCAATGAAAAAAGTATAAATCAATACAAATTTTATACGCTGTTTTTCTCTTCATAATTAAATAACTACAATAGCTTTTACTGAAAATTTAATTTGTTAATTCAAGTACCTCATAATCTTGTTATTATAGATAAATAGTATACTGTTTTATATTTTTCTTCAAAAAAATGGAATCATAAATGAGTTGTATTGCTAAAGAAAATAATATGATATTCTTTGTATCTTGTTGTTGTAATCAAAAATAAATAAGAAAAGCATGCATAGATTAACCACTACTAAGAGAATTTTATTTTTTTTCTCATTAATAATTAGTGCTTCAGTACTTTCTCAGCAAAAGGAAGTAAACATTTTAAGCATACAATTAACAGATCAAATCTATATGTTAAAAGGGCAGGGAGGTAATATTGGTCTTTTTGTTGGAGAAGATGCGGTGTTTATGATAGACGATCAGTTTGCTTCGCTTACTCCAAAAATTTTAGTAGCAATTAAAGAGATTACTCCTAAAAAGGTAAATTATCTCATAAATACCCATTGGCACGGAGATCATACTGGAGGAAATGAAAATATGGCAAAAGAAGGAGCGCTAATAGTTGCCCATAATAATGTAAGAAAAAGAATGTCTCTTAAATCTTTAAAAGAAGGAGTTTTATTAGATGATGATAAAAACCGAGCACTTCCTGTTATTACTTTTGATAAAGACCTTTCTTTTCATAGTAATGGAGACACCGTTTTAGCAACACATGTTCATCACGCACACACAGATGGTGATATCCTTATTTATTTCATGAATAATAATGTATTACACACGGGAGATAGTTTCTTTCAAGGTAAATTCCCTTACATAGATGTAAACTCTGGAGGAAGCATAGATGGGTACATCGCTGCCATTCAAAAAATGATCATGATTACTGATGACCAAACTAAAATTATTCCAGGACATGGAGATATTGCCACACGAAAAGATCTTGAAAGTTATTTATTGATGCTATCAACTTTGAGAGACAGAGTAGCTTTAGAAATAAAAAAAGGTAAAACAATACAAGAGGTAAAAATAAACTCAGCTATTACACAAGGTTATGAATCATTTAATGGTTGGATTACAGAAGCACGCATCAGAGAAACAATTTACACAAGTCTATTAAATCATTAAAACAAAAAAAAAGATAAAAAAAAGCCGAGTTAAAAACTCGACTTTTGATTGTAGCGAAGACGGGAGTTGAACCCGTGACCTCAGGGTTATGAATCCTGCGCTCTAACCAACTGAGCTACCTCGCCTTGGTTATGAGGCTGCAAATATAATTGAATTTTACAGTACTGCAAGGTGTGTTTTTAATTTTTTTTAACTAGATATAATACCTATATTGGCATGATGATAGTAGTAAAATTGGTCTTCTATCCTCGCAAATAATAAATGAAACTATGAATAAAGTTAAATTCGAAATAGAATTTCCAATTCATGCTTCCCCTAGTATGTTATATCAGCACTTCTCAACTCCTTCTGGCTTAGAGGAATGGTTTGCTGACAAAGCAAATTCTAGAGGAAAAGTTATTACTTTTTATTGGGATGATTCTGAAGAACAAGCCACAATTATTTCAAAAAAGAACGGAGAGAAAGCAAGATACAAATGGATTGAAAGTGGAGATGATGAAAGTTATTTTGAATTTAGAATTCAAGTAGATGAAATTACAAAAGATGTTTCTTTGATGGTTACAGATTTTGCTGAAGAAGATGAAGTTGAAGAATCAAAAATGCTATGGGAAAATCAAATAGATGAATTAAAACATAGAATAGGCGCATAAGAAATAGTAAATATCATTTAAAATAGCTTTGGGTAAAATCCAAAGCTATTTTTTTATACAAACCGCTCTAATTCTCGTAAATTTGTAAAATATTTAGACCCAAAAAATAATTAGAATGTTGAACTATAATGGCAACTTAGTAGCTTTTGATGATGTAAAAATTACTCCAAACAATAGAGCTTTTAAATATGGAGATTCAGTTTTTGAAACTATAAAAGTTGTTCATGGAAAACTTGTTTTTTGGGAAGAACATTATTTTAGATTAATGGCTTCTATGAGAATGCTGCGTATGAATATTCCTATGAATTTTACTTTGGAGTTTCTAGAAGAGCAAATATTAAAAACAGTTTCAGTTAATGAACACAATAAGAATACAAGGGCTAGGCTTTCTGTCACAAGAAAGGATGGAGGCTTTTATACTCCAAACACCAATGAAATTGATTACTTAATTGAATCACAAGAAATAGAATACTCAACAAAGGCCTCATACAAAGTAGATTTATTTAAAGATTTTTATATGTACTCTGGACATTTATCTACTGTAAAAACTAATAATAAGTTAATACACACGCTAGCTAGTATTTATGCAAAAGAAAATGAGCTAGATAATTGCATTCTTTTAAATGAACGAAAAGGTGTTGTAGAAGTAACAAATGCATCTCTTTTTTTAATAAAAGGAACTCTCATTAAAACACCACCATTAACAGAAGGTTGCCTTAAAGGTATTGCAAGAGAGAAAGTAATTAGTGTAATTACTTCTTCTAATAATTATACTTTAGAAGAAGCTATAATTTCACCTTTTGAGATTCAAAAAGCAGATGAAGTTTTTATAACAAATTCTATCATAGGAATTCAACCAATTACCAATTACAGAAAAAAAGAGTTTTCTACAGACATCTCTAAAAAGCTTGCTATGAGTTTTAATATTTTAGAATTAACTAGCAAGTAATTAGTTTAAATTGATATCATTTGGAGCATTGGCCCAAATTTTATATTCACCACCTTTTTGCATTAATTTATTTTTCCAAAGTGTTTTATTATCGGCAGATAAAATATTTTCAAAATCGTTTTCTGAAACAAACCAAGAATTATTAGAGATTTCCTCCTCTAATTGAACTTTAGCCCACCCAGAATATCCCAAGAAAAAACGAATTTCAGTGTTTTTTATTTCTTTTTCTTGTAATAGAATTTTTAGAGACTCAAAGTTTCCGCCCCAATATATATGTTCACTTACCTGCATACTGTCTGGAATTAATTCGGGTATTTTGTGAATAAAATATAGATTATCTTGTTCTACCGGACCTCCTTGGTATATTTTAAAAGAACAATCAATTTCAGGAATAAGATCTTTAATGGTATAGTCAAGAGGTCTGTTTAATATAAACCCAACCGAACTTTTTTCATTATGTTCAGTTAGTAAAATAATAGATCTATTAAAAGAATCATCATGTAAAATAGATGGTTCGGCTATTAATAAGTTTCCTTTAAGTAGTTTTAAGATAGACAATACCTTTTTTCTTAAATATAAAAAAAATAAGTAAATAAAAAAAACCTTCTTTAATAAGAAGGCTTTTTTTTTGATAAAAAAGTTATTAGTTTACAGCACCGCTTAAACCAGCTCCAGCTTTAAATTTAACAACATTTTTTGCAGCAATTTTAATTTCTGCACCAGTTTGTGGATTTCTTCCATTTCTTGCAGCTCTTCTAGAAACTGACCAAGTTCCCCAACCAACTAAAGCAACTTTTCCACCTGATTTTAAAGTAGAAGTTACATTTGAAGTTACTGACTCTAAAGCCGCCTTTGCTGCTGCTTTTGAAATTCCTGCATCAGCAGCCATTGCATCGATTAAATCTGATTTGTTCATAATAATTAGTTTTTAAATTAATTGTTTTGTTTGCATATATGCTTAACAAATATAGACGGATTAAGGCCTTATGCAAGTTTACGCCTCTAAAAAAAGCCTTTTTGTTAATAAAACTATGTAAATTGTTAATAAGGAGCCTGTTTTTCAAGAGAAAACTACAGATGTAGCGTTACTAAAGGCTTTAGAGCATTTCAGCATTAGATGAAAAAGTATAGCCGTTTAAGAGACTTTTACTGTCTAACTTTTTCTTTCCAGAAATCTTTAGCTCATCTATATATATATAACCACCTTTTACAGCTATTTTAATTTCCTCTTTAGATGTTGTAATTGTTTTAATAATTTCTGTATGAGCTACTTTTTCTTTTCTAACCTTGTATATTTTTACAGTGGTAATGCCATTATTATTCATTTCAGACCACGCAGCTGGAAAAGGATTTAAGCCTCTTATATGATTGTATATAGAATCTAAAGAATCTTCCCAATTAATTTTACAATTTTCTGGAAAAAGCTTTGGAGCTATCTTTATATCTATTTTAGGTTGTTTTTGAGTACTAACTTTATTATCTCTGATGTTAGATACTGTTTCTGAAACTAATGATGCGCCTAAAATCATGAGTCTATCATGTAACTCTCCTACAATTTCATCTTTGTGTATTAAAATTTCTTTTTGAAGAATAATTTCACCAGTATCTATTTTTTCATCAATAAAAAATGTGGTAACTCCTGTTTTCTCTTCACCATTTATGATAGCCCAATGAATTGGAGCAGCACCTCTATATGATGGCAGTAATGAGGCATGTAAATTAAAAGAACCATATATAGGTATTTCCCAGACAATTTTCGGCAGCATTCTAAAAGCTACTATAACCTGTAGGGTTGCTTTTACCTCTTTTAACTTATTTATAAAGTCGTTGCTTTTAAGATTAGTGGGCTGAAGCAGAAATAGGTTTTGTTCTTTAGCATATTTTTTTACTGCAGATTCAGTTATTTTTCTACCTCTTCCTGCTGGTTTATCTGGAGCAGTAACAACACCTACAATAGTATAGTTGTCTTCTACCAACCTTTTAAGTATTGCTACGGCAAAATCTGGAGTTCCCATAAAAACTATTCGAAGATCTCTCATGAAATAAAAAATTTATTATTAGTTGTAATGCCAATACTATCTATAGAAAGTAAGTAACGCAAATGTATTAAAATAGTTTTTTCATCTGTATTTAAAAGTGCTATAATTTCTTCTTGTGAAGTTTCTTTTTGCTTTTTTAAAACAGCAATTATTTTTTGACTTAGATCTTTAGAATTGTTTTTTTTTTCTGAAATACATACATCACATATTTGGCAAGTTGTTTTGGTATCTTCTCCAAAATAATTTAATAATTGAATATTTCTACAAATACTATTGTTATTAATGAAAGAAATTAACTCTTCTGATTTTTTTATTTGTTGAGTCAAATAATTTTGAATGGTTTTTGAAACGCTGTTAATAGTTATATCATCTTCTCTAGGAACTAAGAATAGTAATTCTTGGTGAGAACCAGCCTCATTATAACATAGAATATTTGATTCCTCTAATTTCTTTAGTTCTTCTCTAATGCTAATAGAATTTAGTTGCATTTTTTTTGCAATATCAAATTCATTAATTTTTATTTCTTTTTGAAAAACTCCTCCATAACTTCTCATAAGAAAATTTATTAATTTTTCAGAAAGATTACTATTAAAGTTATAATTAATTAATTGTCTGCTAGAAATTGTAAATAGGATGCTAGATTTTTGATTAAATTTAGGGTGTAGTGCTACAATTCCATTTTTTTTGAGAATTTGAAAAATATTGGTTGTTTTTTTGTGTGCTAGTTTGTATAGACTACAAAAAGCTAGAAAATTAAAATCAAAAGGCTCCTGTATGTGTTCTCCTCTAGCAATTTGAAAATATTGATATAGCTTTTGATGCACTTCTTTAATTTCTTTAATTGTTGGAATATTTTCAATGGTATTGCTCTTATATGAAATAATATCATTCTCGTTTTGTAAAACAACAGAAAAGGATTTATCACCATTTCTTCCTCCTCTTCCTGCCTCTTGAACATAGTTTTCTATACTAGCTGGAAGATCTAAATGAACAACTACTTTTACATTTGCTTTGTCTATTCCCATACCAAAAGCATTGGTTGCTACTATTATTAACGTATCTTCTTTCATCCATAAATCAAATGCTTTAGACTTCTCATTTAGAGTCATACCACCATGATAAAATGTTGATGAATACCCTTTGGTATTGATGAAGTTAGAAATATCTTCTGTTTTTTTTCTTGAATTTACATATACAATAGTAGGGAAAGGGTTTTTTTTGAAGATTTGTTCGAGTCTACCTAATTTATTTTCAGATCTATGAATTTGATAGGCTAGATTCTTTCTATAAAAAGATTTTTTAAAAATGCTAGCGTTTTTTAGACTTAAATTTTCTACAATATCAACAATCACTTTTTTTGTTGCTGTTGCTGTTAAAGCAATTATATTAATTTGGGGAAGTACTTCTCTTATTTTATTAATAAGTCTATAAGAAGGTCTAAAATCGTGTCCCCATTCAGAAATACAATGAGCTTCATCTACAGCAATTAAATTAATAGAAATTTCTTTTATTTTTTGAAGTATTAACTCTGATTGTAATCTTTCTGGAGATATGTATAAAAACTTATAACGACCAAATTTAAGATTGTCAAATAAAGAAACTATTTCATCTGTAGTTGCGTTACTTTTAATTGTTAACGCTTTAATTCCTTTCTTTTCTAATTGCTCGGTTTGATCTTTCATTAAAGAAATAAGAGGAGAGATAACCAAACAAATACCTTCATTTACTAGCGCAGGAATTTGATAACATAAAGATTTCCCGGCTCCTGTTGGAAGAAGAGCTACTACATCTTTTTTACATAATACAGCGTCAATTATTTCTTCTTGCGAATTTCTAAAAGAATGATGTCCCCAATACTTTTGTAAGATTTCTTTTGGTAGCATTATGCATTTATTTTGAGCCAATTAAGGATAAAATCTGCTCTTTCTCCTATGGTTTTAAAAGGAACTTCTATAATAGTATAGCCAATTTCTATGTATGATTTTTTAAGAAAGGTGTTAATAATAACAGATTCTTCAAAAGTTTCATACCGTTCGTTATCTGAAATAAAAATTTCTTTCCAAGGTTTAAAAAGAAAGACATAATCATATCTGAACTGTGAACTTTTCTCTTTAAAACAGGAAGGATATTCTTGATTTGTATAATCCATATATGCATGGATGTCTGGAAGTCCTCTATCAAAAAAAACAACATCATTCTTATAATTACTTGCTTCAAGATATTGCTCTTCTCTTCCCTTCATTAATAATTTACTAAACAAAATGGGATCTTCTAAGAATAATTGTTCTATTCCATCTTTCTGTGCTTTAACAGTTATTTCTCTAGAAATTTCTTCAATACAAAAAAAGCTCCTACTTTTAAGTTCATCTAATACCGATGTTTTACCTGTTCCGGGACCTCCTATAAGCACAATTTTTTTCTGCATAAAACAAAAATATAGTATTAATTTATTATAATGATATAATGATGTAGTTTTGTAGCTGTTTGTTATAATAAATGCAAAAATTCTAAAATGGAAGATAGAGATAATTTTTATCAAAACTTAAAAGCTAAGCTAGATGATACAACAACGTTTCCATCAGATTATTTGTATAAATTTATAGTAGCAGTAGCAGGAGATAAAGTTGCTCAAGTACAAGAAATATTCCATGATAAAGGAGCTTCTATTACTATCAAAAAATCTAAGACTGGAAAATATAACAGTATTTCTATAGTTATAAAACTAGCAACTTCAGATGAAGTTATTTCATATTATAAGAAAGCAGAAAAAATAGAAGGAATCATTTCACTATAACCCCATGAGAAAAATAATTTTATTACTAGTATTCATATTCAATATTTTTTGTGTTTTTTCACAAAAAGAGACAAAAACCGTTGTTACAATTAACGGAGAACAAATAACTGTTGCTGATTTTAAAAGAGTTTATGAGAAAAATTTAAGTGCAATAGATAATGAAGAGGCAAAAGACATAGAAAAAAATCTTAATTTATTTATTAATTTTAAACTTAAAGTAAAAGAAGCGTATGAGATAAAGCTAGATACTTTAACATCGTATAAAACTGAAATTGAAACTTATAAAAACCAATTAATAGCTCCTTATCTTCAAGACAAAAATTATTTAAACTCTCTTATTAAAGAAGCCTATAACAGAACTAAAACTGAAATTAGGGCCAGTCATATATTAATTAAGCTCCCTAGAAATTTTAAACCAGAAGATACTTTAAAGCCTTACAACAAAATAATAGCAGCTAGAAATAGAATATTAGCTGGTGAACCTTTTGATAAAGTAGCTAAGGAAGTGTCTGAAGATCCATCGGCTGTTTCTAATGGTGGAGATCTTGGATATTTTTCAGCCTTTAAAATGTTATATGATTTTGAAGACGCTGCATATAAGACAAGTTTAGGTGATATTTCAGAGCCTTTTAAAACTCGTTATGGATATCATTTTATACAAAAAACAGGTTCTAGAATATCTAAAGGAGAAATACAAGTTGCTCACATACTAATTGCTGATACTACAGCTAACGGAAAAATAAAAGTTGATGAAGTTTTTTCTAAATTAACAAATGGTGCTATTTTTAATACAGTAGCTAAACAATACTCTAACGATAGAAAAACAAAAGATAAAGGAGGTGTTTTACCTAGATTTGGTTCTGGAAGAATGGTTAAAACATTTGAAGAAGCTTCATTTTCTTTAGCAAGTCTTGGTGAATTTAGCATTCCATTTAAAACCAAATATGGATGGCATATCGTTAAATTATTAAAACAATACCCAATACTTTCTTTTGACGAAATGGAAAAAGAAATCTCAACGAAAGTTCGTAAATCTGGAAGAACTAAGTTATCTGATAACGCTGTTTTAAACAGGTTAAAATCAGAATATTCAATTAAAATAATAGCTTCTTCAAAGAAAGTTGTTTTGAGTAAAAATAGCAGAAATATTCCAATAGATTCTCTTCAAAATATTCTTTTAACCATTAACGAAAAAAATATTAGTCAAAGTAATTTCTGTCTCTTATACACATCTCCGAGCCCACGAGACCGA
>OJIK01000023.1_pt1 | contig 58185 bp, 52 predicted proteins | sample 1595571 | NCBI WGS metagenome assembly OJIK01 (sample SAMN05416791, study PRJEB24817) | seawater metagenome | isolation source: Sea water | place: Canada:Atlantic | collected 2013-11 | reverse complement strand
CTATTTTGGATGGTCAGTTTGTTTTTGACCAAAATGCTTTATAATGTTTTACAACTTTGTTGTATATGGTTTGTTGCGTGTTTTAAGCACTAAAGTTAGTAAATGAATCACAGATAGAAAGTCCGCTAGGACTTTCGTAAGTAGGCTAGAACTAGCAATAAATTATATACGGTGTTGTAGCCAGTGGTTATTTAATTCAATTATTAAATGCTTGTTTTTTCCCTTATAGAATAAAGATAAAAATCTTATTTAATATTTTAACTTGATAAGAATTATAATCCTAATTCAGTTGATTTTAAAGTAAATAAATTAATTTGACCAATTTTTTCCTCATGAATTACTATCGTTAACTTTGCTGGATGTTTAAATTTCATTTCACTTAGTTTGAACGTCCAAAGCATTATCTTTAATAAATCTTCATCACTAATATTTTTGTGTTCTTTTAATCGAGTAATACCAGAGCCAAAAATCGGTACAGAAACATTTTTTTGAGCATAAATACGATTAACTCTATCCCAAAAATTAATTAAAAATTCAATGTACCCAGGCATACTTAGTGTTGCTCTATTATGTTCATCGAATTTAGCAAATGCAGTGATTATGAAGTCATCACAAACGAATAAAGTACTTAGCTCGAATTTTACGTTTTTTCCACCACGAACTCTTGTAAATTGGTTATCAATTATATCTGAATCGTCTGAATTTTCTGTAATATAATTGTCAAGTTCCTTTACCTTATCCTTAAAGAATTTATTTATAAAAATTCCGTTAAGAGATTTATTAGATATGATTTTATCGTCTACCACAGTGTCAAAATATTCATTGAATGGTATTGTCTTTAGACCTTTTTCTAAAAACAAATCTCCACATTTAATATTTACACTACTTCCATCTATATTAATATTGATGTCTGTTAGGTTGTTAGCTTTGTACCATATGAATAAATAAATAAGAATCAGCGCTCCGAAAGTAACATATCCAAAATACCTTAAACAGTCTTTATATTGGTCTGGGACAATATTAAAAAGTAATATAAATGATAATACTCCAGAAATTATTGAAAAGTAAATCCAGAATTTATTTCTAACATTTTTATCTAAAATTTTTACTTTCATATTTCTTAATTATAAAAATAATCACTTGGTTCTTTTTTAGACCCAACTCTGAAGTTTGCATTATTTAAAGCCATTCGAATAGTTTCCTTATTCATTGGAATATGTAGTACTGGAACTTTCGATTTTGAATCTCTAAAAATTGGTAGTTTATTCCATAATGCTCTCACAGTATTATTCAAACTTGTATTATCGTTGTTTAATAAATCTTCTTTGGATTTTAAATCGGGATAAATTACAATTATTGGCAGTCCTAAAGTGTTTATGCCATAATCTATTTCTTCTCTTAATGCTCTTGAACTTTTTGTATTATCACTTAAAAAAAATATTATATTCTTAGAATTTCTTAATCTTAGTCTAAGTCTTGGTTTAAGTGTTAACTCCCAATCACTATTATCACGAACATTGTAAGTTGTGTCATGAGCATTATTAAAAGGAAAGGTAGTATCAGAACCTTTCCAAGCTTTTAATATGCTATAATAACAAAAATCTTTGGTTGCGTGAGCTCCGAGAGATGATTCACTAAAAGGCTCACTAACGTAAAATGCACTGTAATTTTTACTCATAATCCATAATCTTTAAAGTTGGCTAATATTATTATTTCACTCACTGCTTCTCCCATTGGCTACAACTGGTTATATGGAGCACAAAGTTCTCGTTTACGGGTCTTAATTTCCGGATAAGAGGAACTTTTGTTCTCGATTAGCATTTTTGTTTAAAGATAATAAAATCGCATCTAAAGGGCTTTGAATTTCTAATAAATCTTTTTTTGCTATATGGGTGTAAATCATTGTTGTCTCTGGCTTAGAGTGTCCTAAAAGCTCTTGAATATGGCGTAAACTAACACCGTTTTCTAATAAATGAGTTGCATAACTATGTCTTAAAGTGTGTGGTGTAACATGTTTTTTTATACCAGCCAATGCAACGCTATTGTGCAAGAATTTACGAATACTACTTTCTGAATACCTTTTTTTATTAGGTCCTTCTATAAAATAAAAATGAGGCTTGTAAGTAATTAAATAGTTATTTAAAAGAGGTAAAAATGTCTGCGCTAAAACTACAAACCTATCTTTTCTTCCTTTTCCAGAAACAACTTTTAGCTGATTTCTACCGATATCTATATGAGATAATTCTAAGGCAGTAACTTCACCAACACGCAAACCAGAAGAATATAATAATGCAATAATTGCTCGATGTTTTAAGTTTTTTGTTACCTGTAATATGGTAACAATATCTTCTGGCGCCAATACATTTGGTAATTTTTTAGATCTTTTTGGCCGGGCTAACTCTAAATCATTTATCATTGTTTTTGGGCAGAAAACAATAAATAATTTTAGGGCACTTGTAAACTGCCTTTGAGTACTAATGGCATATTTTCGCTTTATAAAAATAACCTCTATATATTCTTCTACACTTCTGTTGTTTAAAGACTTTAGATCTTTTTTTGTATGAAAAGCAATAAAATCTGCTACAAAAAAAACATACGTATCAATTGTACTTTTACGATACCTCTTGCCTCTTAAATAGATAAAGAAATTATTTAAAAGTGTTTTCTGACTTTCATTTAATTGGTGCTTATAAAGATTTTTCTTCTGCAAGTGTTCTGAATTGATAACGGCTTTATTTTTAAGCAGTATAACTATTAATTTCAGATTTTCTGCTGTGTCTTCTATACACCAACATTTTAAGGTAGCGCTCCAGAAAGCATTCTTAAGGCTTCGCATTAAAACAATTAATACTTCGTTATATTTAAATTTAATAAGTATTCTAGACTGTTTTCTGTGCGTTTTTCGTTCTAAAAGAACAGTAGGGAGTTTTTTCATTTTTTTTGCAATTGTTTAAAAATAAGATTTTTTATTTAAAAATTAAATAGTTGCAATCAGTTTTTTTAGTCTTTAGCGTTAAATAAAAAAGATATTGGTTGTCTTCAGGTTGTCAAATAAATAGTTTGTAGATGCTTTAAAAGACAAATATCTTCTGCTTAGAGCATTTAAATTGGTCTCATACTCGCATCAATAGAGGTGTGTCTTTTAAAGCACCTATTTTGTTAAAGAAAACCATTCATTCTATAAGTTAGAACTTTATTTTAATAAGATATTCTTCAGTTTTTCTTAAATTATAAGAAGCAGCAACCTCGGCTGCACAGAGCACTAAATAAAGTTAGGTTTTTTTTATTGATGAAGCCACGTTTAGCAAATTTTCATAAATTCTTTTAAAGCATCATTTAATGCCAGCTTATTTTCAATATGAGGCATGTGTCCGTTTTGGAAAACAACAATTGCTGAGTTTGTTTTTTTAGCTTCGTTTAAAGAAGTTTCAAAATCTAAAACAGGATCTTTCTTCCCAATAATTAATAGTTTTTTAAAACTGTTTTCAGTTAAAACGTGGTTTCTGTTTGCGCGCAATTGCATGCCTTCTTGCGCAGCAATATAACCTTGCATGGGTGTTTGTAGAGCTTCAAAAACGGCTAATTCTATTTCCTTTTTAAAGATGGTTTTGCTTTTTGGGCCAAACAAATTGGCAAAAGACATACGTACCATATTTCTAAAGTTACTAGTAATCATTTTGTTGGCACGCAAACGCAATGCTTTGCGTTCTGAAGTATCTTCATTAGAGGTAGCGTTCATTAAACACAGCCCTTTTACTTTCTGCGGATGCTTCTCTGCAAAAGCCAAGGCAATATAACCACCCAAAGAATGCCCAACTAAAATACATTTTCGAATTCTTAATTCTTTTAAAACTGCTGCAATAGTTTCTGCAAATAACTCCATGGTATGCATATAGCCTAGACAGTCCGTTTTTCCATGCCCTAACAAATCAATAGTAACTACTCTGTTTCTTTTAGAAATCTCGGGTATAACGTTTTTCCACATAGTGGCATTCTCTAAAAATCCATGAATTAAAATAACAGCAGTTCCTGTTCCTTGGTCAGAAAAAGAAATATTTGCATTTTTAAAAGTTAATGATTTTTGCATCACACAAAAATATGTATATTTCCGGCACGAAGACAAGAATTACAATGAACAAAACAAAAGAAATTTGGATTGCCGGTTTTGCACTATTTTCACTCTTTTTCGGAGCAGGAAATTTAATTTTACCGCCAACTTTAGGGGTAAAAGCAGGCGTAGATTGGTGGATTGTAGTTTTAGGATTCATTATTACGGGAATTACCATTCCTATTTTAGCAATTTTTGCACATGCAAAATTACAAGGAACATTGTATGATTTCGGGAAGAAGGTTTCTCCTGCTTTTAGCACGCTATTTTGTTTCTTAATTTATAGTATTGCCATAGCCATTCCGTCTCCAAGAACAGCTGCAGTAACGCATGAAATGGCAATTCAGCCATTTTTTGATACGCCGCCAATTCTAACAAGTATTGTTTATTTTCTATTAGTATTTCTGTTCGCGGTAAATAGATCTAGAATTATTAGTCTAATAGGTACCTTTTTAACACCTATAATTGTGCTTATTTTATTGGTAATTATTGGTCTTTCTTTCTTTGCTTCTCCAGCTATTTTAGGAGCATCTGGTTTTGAAAATCCTTTTATAGACGGTATTTTAGAAGGGTATCAAACCTTTGATGCCATTGCCGGTGTGGTTGTAGGAGCCGTAATTATTATTTCTTTAGACTATAGCAATCATACTACCTTTGAAGCAAAAAGAACCTTAATTCGAAAAGCAGGTTTTATTGCAGGTACAGGTTTGCTCTTAATCTATGGAGGTTTAATTTTTGCAGGTGCTTTATATGCACCAACATTTGCAGAAAATGCATCTAGAACAGAAGTTTTGGCAGGTTTAAGCACACAAACCTTGGGCAATTTCGGAACTACTTTTTTAAGTATTTTGGTTGCGTTGGCATGTTTTACCACTGCGGTTGGTATTGTAACAGGAACTGCAGATTATATAAAAGGTGTTTTTAATAATTCTAAAAAAGTATACATTATTACTGCTGCAATAGCTTCTATCATTGGAATTATTGTGGGTAGTTATCAAGTAGATTTTATAATTACATTAGCAGTGCCCGCACTCATGTTTTTATATCCAATAACTATTATTCTTATTGTATTAAACACACTGCCAGAAAAATACGCATCTAAATTGGTGTTTAGAGGCGTAGTTTTAGTAACTTTTATTTTTAGTATTACAGATTTTCTTGGGTTTATTATTCCTAGAGAAAACTTAACCGGAATTAAAAGTAGTATTCCTTTTGCAGAAAACAGTTTAGGTTGGGTATTGCCTGCTTTATTGGTTTTTGTGATACTAAATCTAGTTCAAAAGAAAGAACACTAGTAAATTCAATTTTACTGCAATTTTTAAAACGTTAATAAACGCACTATCTTATCTTATAAAATATAAATAGGTTATTTTTGTACTCTAATTTGAAAGAAAAACAGTGTTAAATTACTATTTATATTCGCATACAACTTCTAAAGAATGGGTAACTTTTGTGCATGGTGCAGGAGGTAGCAGTTCTATTTGGTTTAAACAAGTACGCGATTTTAGAAAACATTTTAACGTGCTAATTTTAGATTTACGAGGCCACGGAAATAGCCAAATAAAACTAAAAGACACTTTTAAGACCAAGTATACCTTCGATTCTATTACTTTAGATATAGTAGAAGTTATAGATGCACTCAAGATAGAAAAATCGCATTTTATTGGTATTTCTTTAGGTACAATTCTAATTAGAAATCTAGCTGAAAAAAGACCAGAATTGGTAAAGAGTATGATTATGGGTGGTGCTATCATAAAGATGAACTTTCGCTCTCAAGTACTAATGAAAGTTGGTAATATCTTTAAATCGGTGGTTCCTTACATGCTACTTTATAAGCTCTTTGCATTTATTATTATGCCAAAGAAAAACCATAAGAAATCTAGATTGTTATTTGTAAACGAAGCAAAGAAACTATACCAAAAAGAATTTATCCGCTGGTTTAAATTAACATCAGAAATCAATCCATTATTAAGGTTTTTTAGAACAAAAGACATTCAAATTCCTACTTTATATGTAATGGGCGCAGAAGATCATTTGTTTTTACCTTCCATAAAAAATATTGTTGCAAAACATCTTACAGCTTCACTTTTTGTGATAGACAATTGTGGCCATGTTGTAAACGTAGAACAACCAGAAAGGTTTAACAATCATACCATAGGTTTTATAAATTCTTTGGCATAAAAAAAGCGAGTTTTTCAACCCGCTTTGTCTTACATATGTAACGTTTAACCTTGCATAATATCTTCAATCTCGGCTGCTTCAATAGGTATGTTTCCCATTAAATTAAACGGTGTTCCTTTTTCTTGAATGACAACATCATCTTCTAAACGAATACCAAAACCTTCTTTAGGAATATAAATTCCAGGTTCTACAGTAAATACGTTGTTTGCCTGCATTGGTTCGTGTAGCAAGCCGTAATCATGGGTGTCTAAACCAATGTGGTGCGAAGTTCCGTGCATAAAGTATTGCTTATATGCGGGCCAGTTTTTATCTTCATTTTGAACATCAGCTTTGTCTAGTAAGCCTAGTTTTAGTAATTCTGAAGTCATAATTTTACCTACTTCTACATGGTATTCTTTCCATAAAGTTCCAGGAAGTAACATGTTTGTAGCTTCTTTTTTAACACGATTTACAGCATTATAAACTGCTTTTTGTCTGTCAGAAAATTTTCCAGAAACAGGAATTGTTCTTGTTAAATCTGATGAGTAATTTGCATATTCTGCGGCAACATCTAATAAAATTAGATCTCCATTTTTACATTGCCTATTGTTTTCTATATAATGCAAAACGTTTGCGTTGTTTCCTGCAGCAATAATTGGTGTATATGCAAATCCTTTAGAACGATTTCTAATAAATTCATGCAACAATTCAGCCTCAATTTCATATTCCCAAACACCTGGTTTTGTAAAACTTAAAAGTCTACGAAATCCTTTTTCTGTAATATTGCAAGCCTGTTGCATTAAAGCCAATTCAATTGGGTCTTTTACAGCGCGCAATCTTTGTAAAATAGGATTGCTTTTTGCTACAGAATGTGCAGGGTATTTTGCTAATAACCATTTTGTAAAACGATCTTCACGCGTTTCAGTTTCTACATTTGCTCTGTAGTGTTCATTAGTGTTTATATAAAAAGTATCTGCATAAGAAGTCATTTCAAACAATACTTTTTCTAGATCTTGTAACCAATATATTGTTGCAATACCAGAAGTATCAGTTGCTGCTTTTTTTGTTAATTTTTCACCTTCCCAAACAGCAATATGTGCATTGGTTTCTGTAACAAACAAAACTTCTCTAAAATTTTCATTTGGGCAATCAGGAAACAACATTAATACACTTGCTTCTTGATCTACACCACTTAAATAAAAGAGATCTCTTTGTTGTTCAAATGGCATTGTACTATCTGCACTTATTGGATAGACATCATTTGAGTTGAAAACAGCTAAACTATTTGGCTTCATTTGTGAAGCAAAGTTTTTACGGTTTTTTATAAATAATTGTGGATCTATTTCATCGTATTTCATACAGGTAAATTTATATTGAAATACAAAGGTAGCAATAATTAAAAAACCCTCTCTGCTTTTGAAAACAGAAAAGGTTTGAAGTATAAAATTAAAGAAGTAACTTATGTTTTAATAACGCTTCTTTTTAGGTGGATTAGATCTTCCTCTTCCAGAAGGTTCAGAAGGTTTGTTTCCTTTAAAATGAGGTTTGCTTTTTGGCTTGTTTCCTTGAGAACCTCCACCTTTATTCTTTTTACCAAAAGAACCTTTACTTTGTGATGCTGCTCTTTTAGGAGGGTCTGTATCTGTGGGTTCAAAACCTTCTACAATAGTAGAAGCTAATTTCTCATTTAGTAATTTTTCTATTTCACTTTGGTATTCACTCTCTTCACTACATACTAAAGAAATTGCTTCTCCAGCAGCTCCTGCTCTTCCTGTTCTACCAATTCTATGCACATAATCTTCTGGTACATTTGGCAATTCAAAATTAACAACATGCGGTAATAAAGGAATGTCTAAACCACGCGCGGCAATATCTGTAGCAACTAAAATTTTAATAGAATTATCTTTAAAGTTTTTTAATGCTTTTGTTCTTGCGCCTTGACTTTTATTTCCATGAATAGCGGCTGCAGAAATTCCTGCTTTTATCAACTTTTCAGTTAATTTATTGGCACCGTGTTTTGTCCTTGTAAAGATTAAAACCTGATTCCAATTTCCGTCTTTTATTAACTTTATGGTAAATTCTGTTTTTTTGCTTTTGTCAACTTTATAAACCTTGTGGGTTACTTTTTTTGCTGTCGAATTTTGCGGAGCCGTTTCTACAGAAACGGGGTTTCTTAAAATACCAGAGGCTAACTTTTTAATATCATTAGAAAAGGTTGCAGAGAACATCAAGTTTTGACGTTCAGCAGGCATATAGCTTATAATTTTGTTAATGTCTCTAACAAAACCCATGTCTAACATTCTGTCTGCTTCATCTAAAATTAAAACTTCAATTCTTTTAAATGAAAGCGCTTTTCTATCATGTAAATCTAGCAATCTACCCGGTGTTGCTACTAAAATATCTACACCACTTCTTAAGGTTGCAATTTGTGGTTTTGCGTTTACACCACCAAAAACTACTGCAGACTTAATATCTACATATTTACTATATTCTCTTACATTGTCTTGTACTTGTGCAGCCAATTCTCTTGTTGGTGTTAGCACTAAAACACGTAAAGGCCTGTATTTTGGGTGCCTTGTTGCTACTAAATGCTGTAAAACAGGTAAAGTAAAACCTGCTGTTTTTCCTGTTCCTGTTTGTGCAGAAGCTAAAATGTCTTTTCCTGCTAATATATGTGGAATTGCTTTTTCTTGAATTGGTGATGGTTTGGTGTATCCTTTCTCTTCAACAGCTTTTACCAACGGTGGAGATAAACCTAAATCTTTAAATGTCATAAATAATATTTACGAAAGCAACTTTATGTAGTTGTTTCAGCCCACAAAGATACATTCTTTAAAGTTGGAGAAAAATATTTACGAGAACTCAATTTTATGTAAATTGTTTTGATATTGAAATTACAAGTGGTAATTTCAATTTTTTAAATTAAACCTTAGCTCTTATGAAATCTATTTTCACATTTTTAATACTTTGTTTTTCATTCGTATTAACCGCACAAACACCAACAAACTCAGACATTATACAGAACTCCCTTGAGAAGAAGCATCAAATGATGAAATCTTCACTAGTAAAAAATGTGGCATTTACCAACATTGGGCCAACGGTAATGAGTGGTCGTGTGGCAGATGTTGCTGTAAATCCTAATAATACAGCAGAATTCTATGTAGGATATGCATCTGGAGGTTTGTGGCATACAAACAACAACGGAACAACTTTTACACCTATTTTAGACAATTCTCCAACGCAAAATATTGGTGATATTGCAGTAGATTGGTCTTCTGGAACCATTTGGGTAGGTACTGGCGAAAAAAACTCATCTCGCTCTAGTTATGCTGGAATTGGAATGTTAAAGTCTACAGATAATGGGGGAACTTGGATAAATGTTGGCCTGTTAGATTCGCATCATGTTAGTAGAATTTTAATCAACCCTAACAATACAGATGAGGTTATTGTAGGCGTCATTGGTCATTTATACTCTTCAAACTTAGAAAGAGGAATATTTAAAACAATAAATGGTGGAGAAACATGGACAAAGACCCTATTTATAAACGAAAATACAGGAGTTATTGATGTTGCAGTTGCGCCAGAAAACTTTAATATTATGTATGCTGCTTCTTGGGAAAGAGAGCGTAAAGCATGGAATTTTGATGGGGATGGAAATAGTTCGAGTATTTACAAAAGTACAGATGCAGGAAACTCTTGGACTAAGATTGCAGATAAAAGCGGATTTCCAACAGGAGACGGTGTAGGTAGAATTGGATTGGCTGTTTTTAACGAAAACACTGTATATGCCTTGCATGATAGCCAGTTTAGAAGACCAAAAGATGAAGCTAAAAAGGCTTCAGATGACCTTTCTAAAGAAGATTTTAAAACAATGTCTTCTGCAGATTTTTTAAACTTAGGAGATAAAAAACTAAACATATATTTAAAAGATAACGGCTTTCAAGAAAAATATAGAGCAGAAAATGTAAAGCAAATGGTACGTGTTGGTTCTGTAAAACCAATAGACTTGGCAAAGTATTTAGAAGATGCAAATGCAATGTTATTTGACACCCAGGTAATAGGTGCAGAAGTTTTTAAAACAACAAATGGCGGTATTTCTTGGAAGAAAACACATGCTAATTTTTTAGACGGTGTGTACAGCTCTTATGGCTATTATTTTGGTGAAATTAGAGTAGACCTGCAGGATGAAAGCGGAATATACGTTTTAGGTGTTCCGATTATAAAGTCTAAAGATGGCGGAAAAACATTTACTTCAATTAGTAAAGAAAATGTGCATTCAGATCATCAAGCATTATGGATAAATCCTACAAAATCGGGTCATATTTTAAACGGGAATGATGGGGGTTTAAACATGTCTTATGATGATGGTAAAAACTGGACGAAGTTAAACGACCCTGCAGTTGGGCAATTTTACTCGGTGTATGCAGACAATCAGAAAAATTATAAAGTATATGGAGGTTTGCAAGACAACGGTGTTTGGGTTGCAGATAATAATTCAAAAATTAACAAGGGTTGGAAACAATCTGGTCAAAATCCGTATGAATCTATTATGGGCGGAGATGGCATGCAAGTGCAGGTAGATGATAGAAACCCCGATATTGTATACACTGGGTATCAGTTTGGAAATTACTACAGAATTAATCGAGCAGCAGGCACGCAAAAATACATTCAACCAAAACACGTGTTAGGTGACAACCCGTATCGTTTTAATTGGCAAACACCCATTCATTTATCAAAACACAATCAAGATATTTTATATTTAGGAGGAAATAAATTGCACAGATCATTGAATAAAGGAGACGATTGGGAAACAATTTCTGAAGATTTAACCACTGGTGGGAAAAAAGGAAATGTGGCTTATGGAACCTTGACTTCAATATCTGAAAGTCCATTTAAATTTGGATTAATTTATACAGGATCAGATGACGGAAACATCAATATAACTAAAAATGGCGGAGGTAGCTGGGTGGGCATTTCTAATAATTTACCTCAAAATTTATGGGTGTCTCGGGTAATTGCTTCAAAATTTAAAAAAGAGCGTGTATATGCGACTTTAAATGGGTATCGTTTTGACGATTTTACAGCCTATGTCTATGTTTCTGATGATTATGGACAAACATGGAAAAATATTGGGAATTCACTTCCTGTAGCTGCAGTAAATGTAATTAGAGAAGATTCTGAAAATGAAAACATGTTATATGTAGGTACAGATAATGGTTTGTATGTTTCTTTAAATGGCGGAGGTTCTTGGGAAGCATTTAGTAATAATTTACCAAATGTTGCAGTACATGATTTGGTAATACAACCAACAGCAAAGCATTTAATTGTAGGAACGCACGGTAGAAGCTTATACAAAGCAAACGTTGCTGCACTTCAAAAAATGAATACTGCTGTATTAGCAAAATCTATGCATGTGTTTGCAATTGAAAATGTTAGAAAAAGTAAAAATTGGGGTCGTTCTTGGAGTCAATGGAGAATAGCAAATACGCCAGAAGTTAAAATTCCTTTTTATTCAAATTCAAGTAAAAAAATAACGGTAGCTATCTATTTGGGAGCTATAAAAGTGAATTCAATTTCTGTTGTTGCAGATAAAGGGTTTAATGAAGCTGATTTTGATGTTTCCTTTTCTGAAAAAGGAAAAATAGCTTTTGAAAAATTAAGTAAAAATGGTGAATTAAAGGAAGCTAAAAATGGTGTTTTTTATTTACCAAAAGGAGTTTACACTGTAAAAATTGAAAACTCTAAAAAAACCTTTGAGATTAAGTAAAATAACGCAATAGACCTCACGGTTTTTTAAAATTGGTGAGGTCTTAAAAGTAGAAACAAAAAATACGCAGTGCGTTTTAGCCCTTATTTCTAGTAATTGCCTCAATATAACAACAAACACTAGCGGTTTTTTAGCATTTGTTTTAGCTTAAGCGAAAAGGAAGCTATTTAAAATTGTTCTAAATTTTAGCGAAAACGTTGTAAATTCTTTGCAACCAAAATTCTTTAGGCGTATTTTTGCAGTCAAAATTTTAATTAATTATACAATGAGCGGATTTTTTAAATCTTCAATTGGAAGAAAAGTAGCAATGGCGCTTTCGGCGTTTTTCTTAATGTTCTTTCTACTTCAACATTTAGCAATAAATATTTTATCAGTTTTAAGTCCAGAGACTTTTAATGAAGTATCTCATTTTATGGGTACAAATCCTTTAGTTCAGTTTGCATTGCAGCCTGTATTAATTTTTGCGGTTGTATTTCATTTTGTAATGGGCTTCATTTTAGAGTTAAGAAACTCTAAAGCAAGAAAAGTGTCTTATGCAAAAAATAATGGTGCTGCAAATTCATCTTGGATGAGTAGAAACATGATTTGGAGTGGGATTACAATTTTAGCTTTTATTGGTTTACATTTTGTTGATTTTTGGTTTCCAGAAATAAACACAAAATTCATACAAGGAGATTGGTCTGGTACAATGGAAGGTATAGAGGGTTTCCGTTACCACGAAGAATTGGTTCATAAATTTGCAAACCCGTTAAGAGTTGGTGCTTATGTATTTTGTTTTGTGCTTTTAGGATTGCACTTAGCACATGGTTTTACTTCAGCATTTCAATCTATGGGAGGTACTGCAGGAAGAAAGAAAACACTACAAAATATTGGTAAAGCATATGCTATTATAATTCCAGCAGGTTTTATTTTTATTGCTCTTTATCATCACTTAAACCATTAATCGTATACAATTATGGCTTTAGATTCAAAAATACCAAAAGGTCCCATTAAAGATAAATGGACAGATTATAAAAATCATATCAACCTTGTAAATCCTGCAAATAAACGTCATATCGATGTGATTGTTGTTGGTACAGGTTTAGCAGGTGGTTCAGCTTCTGCAACGTTAGCAGAATTAGGTTATAACGTAAAAGCATTTGCTTACCAAGATTCTCCAAGAAGAGCGCATTCAATTGCTGCACAAGGAGGAATTAATGCAGCAAAAAATTACCAAGGAGATGGAGATTCTACCTACAGATTGTTTTACGATACTGTAAAAGGAGGAGATTACCGTTCTCGTGAGGCAAACGTATATAGGTTGGCAGAGGTTTCTGCAAATATCATCGATCAATGTGTGGCACAAGGAGTTCCTTTTGCACGTGATTATGGTGGTTTGTTAGACAACCGTTCTTTTGGGGGTGTTTTAGTTTCTAGAACCTTCTACGCAAAAGGGCAAACAGGACAGCAATTATTATTAGGAGCTTATTCTGCAATGAACAGACAAATTGCTCGTGGAAAGATTGAAATGTTCAATCGTCATGAAATGTTAGATGTTGTTGTTGTAGACGGAAAAGCAAGAGGAATTATAGCAAGAAATTTGGTTACAGGAGAAATTGAAAGACATTCTGCACATGCAGTTGTTATTGCTTCTGGTGGTTACGGAAATGTATATTTCTTATCTACCAATGCAATGGGTTCTAACGTAACTGCAGGTTGGAAAGTGCATAAAAAAGGAGCCTATTTTGCAAATCCTTGTTACACACAAATTCACCCAACATGTATTCCTAGATCTGGAGATTATCAATCGAAGTTAACTTTAATGTCAGAGTCATTGAGAAATGACGGTAGAATCTGGGTTCCAAAGAATTTAGACGATGTAAAGGCAATTAGAGAAGGAAGTAAAAAACCAACAGAATTAACGGAAGATCAAAGAGATTATTATTTAGAAAGACGTTATCCAGCATTTGGGAACCTAGTACCTCGTGATGTTGCATCTAGAGCAGCAAAAGAGCGTTGTGATGCAGGTTATGGAGTAAATGCAACTGGTGAAGCAGTATACTTAGATTTTGCGGCATCTTTTGAACGTTACGGAAAAGAACAAGCAAAGATTCAGAATATTTCAAACCCTTCTGAAGCAAAAATAAAAGAATTAGGGCAAGAAATTGTAAAGGCTAAATATGGGAATTTATTTCAGATGTACGAGAAAATCGTAGACGAGAATCCGTATGAAACACCAATGATGATTTATCCTGCAGTGCACTATACAATGGGTGGTGTTTGGGTAGATTATAATTTGATGACAACAATACCTGGTTGTTACGCAATTGGAGAAGCAAATTTCTCTGATCACGGAGCAAATAGATTAGGGGCCTCTGCATTAATGCAAGGTTTAGCAGACGGGTATTTTGTACTGCCATATACTATTGGAGATTACTTAGCAGATGATATTAGAACTGGTAAAATCTCAACTGAAAGCTCAGAATTTGAAGCTGCAGAAAAAGAAGTAACAGAAAGAATTGAATTCTTTATTAACAATAAAGGAACGCATTCTGTAGATTATTACCATAAGAAATTAGGTAAAATTATGTGGGACAAATGTGGAATGTCTAGAAACGCTGAAGGTTTAGAAATAGCGATTGAAGAAATTTCTGCACTTAGAAAAGATTTCTGGCAGAACGTAAATGTACCCGGAACTAGTACAGAATATAACGAGCAATTAGCGAAAGCAGGTAGAGTAGCAGATTTCCTTGAATTAGGAGAGTTGTTTGCAAAAGATGCTTTGGTGAGAGAAGAGTCTGCCGGAGGACACTTTAGAGAAGAGCATCAAACAGAAGACGGTGAGGCAAAAAGAATTAAAGAATTTCAGTTTGTTTCTGCTTGGGAATATAAAGGCGAGCCAAAAGATGCTGTTTTACACAAAGAAGAATTGGCTTACGAGAATATAGAAGTTAAAGAAAGAAGTTATAAATAATATAGACATTATGAATTTAACACTTAAAATTTGGCGTCAAGTAGATGCAAAGGACAAGGGAAAAATGGTCGATTACAAAGTGACTGAAATTTCAGGAAGTATGTCTTTCTTAGAAATGATGGATGTTTTGAACGAGCAGTTAGTAAATGCTGGTGAACAACCCGTAGCTTTTGATCATGACTGTAGAGAAGGAATTTGCGGAATGTGTTCTATGTATATTAATGGCGAAGCACACGGACCCGATAGAGGAGTAACAACCTGTCAATTACACATGAGAATGTTTAAGGATGGCGATACAATTACTATTGAACCATGGAGAGCAGGTGCTTTTCCGGTAGTTAAAGATTTAGTAGTAGACAGATCTGCCTTCGATAGAATACAACACGCAGGTGGATATATTTCTGTAAACACTTCAGGAAATACGCAAGATGCAAACGCAATCCCTATTTCTAAACATGCAGCAGATACAGCAATGGATGCCGCTACTTGTATTGGTTGTGGTGCTTGTGTAGCAACCTGTAAAAATAGCTCTGCAATGCTATTTGTTGGAGCAAAAGTATCTCAGTACGCTTTGCTTCCACAAGGGCAAGTAGAGGCTGCAGACAGAGTTAGAAACATGGTAGCACAAATGGATTTAGAAGGTTTTGGAAATTGTACAAACACCGGAGCGTGTGAAGTAGAATGCCCAAAAGGAATTTCTTTAGATACTATTGCTAGAATGAATAGAGAGTTAATGAAAGCTTCTATATAGGTTTGTGTTTTTAGAAAAAAAGTTAAGATGCTAATAAATAATAAAACCCAAAACGATATTCGTTTTGGGTTTTATTATTTATAGATTATTTCCTTCCAAAATCTGCTGGGATTTCTCCCCAAGCTTTCGTTTCCCATTTTAAAATGGGGTTTTTAAAGGTGTTTTCTTTTAACCAATTTTCGGCTCTTTTTATGAGCTCTAAAAGGTCTTTATTAGAAGCGTCAAAAGTAATATTAGTTTTACACCTTTTTTGTTTTACCCAACTCATAGCAATCCTAGAATCAGAATAAATAGGAATATCTTCTTTATTTTTACTTTTTAAAAGCGCAATACCATGCACCAATGCTAAAAATTCACCAATGTTATTAGTACCTCTTTTATAAGGTCCTTTTATAAAAATCTCTTGTTTGTTATGTGTTAAAACACCTCTGTATTCCATTTTTCCAGGGTTTCCAGAGCAGGCTGCATCTACAGAAATACTTTCTAAATTAGGGCTTCCATAGCTTGCTTTTTCGGCAGAGGAAAGTGTTGGTTTTTTAGTTTTTTGTCCTTTGTAGTCCTCATAGTTTTTCGACAACGCAATTTCAGCAGCGTCTAAATCTGAAAAAGATTTGTATTGTGCACTTTCAAAGCCATCAATTTGTTTTTTACAGACATTCCAAGACGTATAAATCCCTTTTTTACGGCCGTTCCAAACTACATAAAACTTTTTTTTACTCATTTATGGCTAAAATTACTTCTTCTATTACCCTCGGAAAGTGACCTTGTTCTAAAATATGAATCTTTTCTGCAATTGTTTCTGGAGTATCTTGGGTATTTAATTCGGTTTTTGCTTGAAAAATTATGGCACCTTCGTCATAGTTTTCATTTACATAGTGTATTGTAATTCCGGTTTCATCTTCATTATTTTCTTTTACTGCCTTATGAACATGTATTCCATACATCCCTTTTCCACCATATTTTGGCAATAATGCAGGGTGAATATTAATAATTTTATTTGGAAAAGCGGTCACTATTTTTTGCGGGATTCTCCATAAAAACCCAGCAAGAACTATAAAATCTGCTTCATTTTTTAAAATATTTAATACGGTATCTGAAATAGAAAAATCGTGTTTATTAAAATGCAAACATTTGGTTTCTAGGTTCTTACATCTTTCAAAAACTTTTGCATGTTCATTGTTACACAACACATTGGTAACCTTGGCAGTTTTAGTGTGCTTAAAGAATTTAATAATGTTCTCTGCGTTCGATCCTGAACCAGATGCAAAAACAACAATACGCTTCATACCTATCTATCTAAGGTACAAAAAAAGGGATAATTATTAACAAACTGATTATTTTAAGTAAAGATTAAATTATTTTATTTACTTTTAATAATCATTTTAGGTACAAATATTAGTTATAATTAATAAGAATTGTATTTTTGCCAAGATTTAAAATTTAAAATTAAAAAATTATGTCAGACATTTCATCAAGAGTAAAAGCTATTATCGTAGACAAATTAGGCGTAGACGATAATGAAGTAACAACGGAAGCTAGCTTCACAAACGATTTAGGAGCAGATTCTTTAGATACTGTTGAGTTAATTATGGAATTCGAAAAAGAATTTGATATTCAAATTCCAGATGATCAAGCAGAAAACATTGGAACTGTAGGTCAAGCGGTTAGTTATATAGAAGCAGCAAAAAAGTAATACTTATATGCAATTAAAACGAGTTGTAGTAACTGGACTTGGAGCATTAACGCCCATAGGAAATAATATTGAAGAATATTGGAACGCTTTAGTTAACGGAGTTAGCGGAGCTGCACCTATTACGCATTTTGATGCTTCCAAGTCCAAAACTCGTTTTGCTTGTGAAGTAAAAAACTTTAATCCTACAGATTTCATCGATAGAAAATCTGCTCGTAAGATGGATAAATTTACCCAGTATGCTATGGTTGCTTCAGATGAAGCAATAGTAGATTCTGGATTAGATTTAGAAACTATTAATAAGTTGCGAGTTGGTGTTATTTGGGGAGCAGGAATTGGTGGTTTAGAAACACTTCAAAATGAAGTTTTAAACTACGCTGCAGGAGATGGGACTCCAAAATTTAATCCTTTCTTTATTCCAAAAATGATTGCAGATATTGCACCAGGACATATTTCTATAAAATACGGATTTATGGGGCCTAACTATACAACTGTTTCCGCATGTGCTTCTTCTGCAAATGCGATGATAGATGCATTAAACTATATTCGTTTAGGATATTGTGATGTGATTGTAACAGGAGGTAGTGAAGCTGCAATTACGATCGCAGGAGTTGGAGGATTTAGTTCTATGCAAGCCCTGTCAACAAGGAATGAAACTCCAGAAACTGCCTCAAGACCCTTTGACGCTAGTAGAGAAGGTTTTGTTTTAGGTGAAGGTGCAGGTGCACTTGTTTTAGAAGAATACGAATACGCCAAAGCAAGAGGCGCAAAAATTTATGCAGAGGTAATTGGAGGTGGAATGTCATCTGATGCTTACCATATTACAGCACCACACCCAGAAGGTATTGGAGTAATTGCTGTAATGAAAAACTGTTTAGAAAATTCTGGTATAAAACCAGAAGATGTAGATCATATTAATACACACGGTACTTCTACTCCGCTTGGAGACGTTGCAGAATTGAAAGCAATTTCAGCTGTTTTTGGAGCGCACGCTAAGAATATTAATATCAACTCTACTAAATCTATGACTGGCCACTTATTAGGTGCTGCCGGTGCTATAGAGTCTATTGCTGCAATTTTAGCAATGGAACACAGTATTGTCCCACCTACAATCAATCATCAAAATTTTGATGAGAACATTAATCCAGATTTAAACTTAACCTTAAACAAACCTCAAAAGAGAGAAATTAAGGTTGCTATGAGTAATACTTTTGGTTTTGGAGGTCATAATGCATGTGTAGCTTTTAAGAAAATAGATGAATAACATATGAATTTTATTCGTAAAATAGTTCAATCACATTCTAAAGAAGATGTAGCATTGCACAACGAATTAAAAAAACTACTAAATTTTTCTCCAAGAAAAATAAATAAATACAAAAAAGCTTTTACCCATAGATCTGTTCAAATGACAGATAAAAAAGGGAACCCTATTAATTACGAACGTTTAGAGTTTTTAGGAGATTCTATTTTAGGTTCTGTAATTGCCGCTTATTTGTACAAAAAAGTTCCTTCAGGTTCAGAAGGATATCTTACTCAAATGCGTTCTAAAATTGTAAGCAGAGAGCATTTAAATGAATTAGGAAAAGACTTAAACTTAATTCGTTTTGTAAAAAGTAATATTGATCAAACAAACGTTGGTGATAATATTCATGGTAATATTTTTGAAGCCTTAATTGGTGCTATTTTTATGGATAAGGGATATAATTCATGTCAGAAATTTATACATCAAAATGTAATTGTACCGCATGTAGATATTGCGAAGTTAGAAGGTAAAATTACAAGTTATAAAGGCTTAATTATAGAATGGTGTCAGAAGCAAAAGAAAAAATATACTTTTGATACGTATGAAGATTCTGGTAACGACCCTGTAAAACATTTTAGTGTTAAAATAAGCATTGATGGTGAGCAAATTGCCAAAGGAAGAGCTACTTCTAAGAAAAAAGCAGAAGAACAAGCTTCAAAAAGAGTATATTTTGCTTTTCAAAATGAGATTTCTTTAGATTAAAGCGATAACGTTTTCGTGAATATAACTTAGCATACTCGCTAACAAATCATAAACTATTAGTAATTTAGCAAGATTGATCATTTAGAATAAATTTAGAATGTATGCAAATTCATGCTTTAGGTTTAGAAGATTTTTGTGAAGAAGAATATTCTTTAATAGGAATTCATACAGCTTTAGAAGACTATAAATTAGCCTATTTACTAAACAAAAATTTAAACACGCATTTTTCTAAATCTCAAAAAAATTTAGAGTTTGAAAGCGATAAAAAGAGAGCATCGTTTTCTATCTATAATTTCTCTAGTAAAAAGTACGACTTTGATTGGTTTTTAATAGCCAATAGTTTTAAAAGAGAAAATCAAACAGAATCAAACGAATTACTGTTAACAACTGAAACAAAAACATATCTAATACCAGAAAAGAAAAAAGTAGATTTTTTTATTAAAATTTCTGGGGAAATAAGTTTTGAGTTTGTAGCAAATGCAGTAAATAAAATTAAAAATATTGAACAGATTATAACATCCTATTCAATAGATAAAAACACCTTAAAGTCCAAAGACTTTTTAATATTTTAATATGACAGATTATAAAAAAACAAAAATAGTTGCTACCCTTGGGCCAGCAACAGATTCTAAAGAAATTTTAACAAATTTAGCCTTAGAAGGCGTAAACGTTTTTAGAATTAATTTTTCGCATGCAGATTACGATAACGTGAGAAAGACGGTAAAAACCATTAGAGAGATTAACGAAGAAAATGGCTTTAATGTTGCCATTTTAGCAGATTTACAAGGTCCTAAATTACGTGTTGGCGTTATGGAAGACGGTGTAATTTTAGAAGATGGTGCTACATTTACATTCACAACAGAAAAGTGCATAGGTACTAAAGAAAAAGCATTTATGACGTACCAACGTTTTCCAAAAGACGTAAAAGTTGGTGAGCAAATTATGGTGGATGATGGGAAATTACTATTTGAGGTAGTTTCTACAGATAAAGACAAAGAAGTAGTAGTAAATGTAATTGTTGGTGGACCTTTAAACTCTAAAAAAGGAGTAAACTTACCAAATACAGCCATTTCTTTACCAGCTTTAACTGAAAAAGATAAGGAAGATGCAGTATTTGCATTGGGATTAAATGTAGATTGGATGGCATTATCTTTTGTAAGAACGCCAGAAGATTTAAGAATGTTACGCGATTTAATAGATGAGCATTCGGATTATAGAGTGCCTGTAATTGCAAAAATTGAAAAACCAGAAGCAGTAGCAAATATAGATTCTTTAATTCCTTATTGTGATGGTTTAATGGTTGCTCGTGGAGATTTAGGAGTAGAAATTCCAATGCAAGATGTACCATTAATTCAGAAGAAATTAGTAAGACGTGCAAAAAGAGCAAGAATTCCTGTAATTATTGCAACACAAATGATGGAAACAATGATTGATAACGCTGTTCCTACAAGAGCAGAGGTAAATGATGTTGCAAACTCTATTATGGATGGTGCAGATGCAGTAATGCTTTCTGGAGAAACTTCTGTTGGAAAACATCCAATTAGAGTAATTCAAAAAATGACAGAAATCATTAATGCAGTAGAAAATTCTAAAATGATTAAAGTACCACAGGAAGCACCACATATTAGAACAGATAGGTTTATAACAAAATCTATTTGTCATCATGCTGCTTCAATGGCAAATGATATAGAAGCAACTGCCATTTCTACTTTAACTAATAGTGGGTATACAGCTTTTCAAATATCTGCTTGGAGACCACAATCTAAAATATTAGCATTTTCTTCAGAAAAAAGAATTTTAGGGAAACTTAACTTACTCTGGGGTGTAAAAGCTTTTTATTACGACAAAAATTTAAGTACAGATGATACCGTTGTAGATATTAATAAAATTTCTAAAGAAAAAGGATTTGTAAATTCAGGAGATTTGATGATCAATCTTACTTCTATGCCAGTGGAAGCAAAAGGGATGGTAAATACACTAAGAGTTTCTGAAATAGACTAAAACACTATTTAACATTTATAAAAAAAGCATCTTGATTTTCAAGATGCTTTTTTTATGAAGAATCTTTTAAAAACTTAATTGTTTGCTTATAATAATGGCATCATTTGTTACAAAAGGCATCGGCATCATATCTTCTGCTCTTGGTTTTAGTTTGAAGTTTTTATTGGTGAGTAAATCATAAGAAATCTCATTTAAGGTAAAGTCTAAATTTTGACCTACGTTTACAGAGAAAGAAAGTGTTACTTCTTTGTCATTATTTCCTAAATGATACACTAAAAAAGTACCGCTTTTAAAACTGTGTTTCTTGCCTTTATTTACGAGTACATCATTTACTTTAAATTGATATAAGGTTAATTTACTTTTAGTTAAAAATTCTAGTTTATTTATTTTTCTTTTTGGAGTAATTGTCAACTCCAGAAAACGTTTTTTACCAATTACAGTGTCTATTTCTGTTCTAATTTCTGAAGATGAAATTGCTTTGTAAACTGTTTTTTTAGCATAGTTAAAGCGCGTGTTGTACTTGCTTTTTGTTTCTGCATTTTCAATTCCTCCTTTTGTGAAGTCGTCTTTAAAAACTTGCTTTGTATAGGTATCTAAAGTAGTATTATAGGTTCCAAAATAAGCAGTTTTGGCATCATAATTCTCAATATAAACAAGGCTGTTCGGTTTTTTATTATCAATAGAAAATCTGCTGTTATAGGTTGCAATTATAAAAAAGAGAAGGGCTAAAAAGCCAGTCCATTTTTGAGTCCAAAAAGACTTTTTTTGATGAAAGGAGAGGATCATCAATCCAAAAACCAATACTATAAATACACCACTTACAAAGAGTATTTTTAAACCCAAACCAACAGGGAACATTTTTACCATTGGAGCAAATATATAGATTGTTGGTATTGATAATAGTGTAAATAAAACGCGTTTAACGCCGTCTTTTAAGTTCGAGAAAATAGCAATAGCTAAAATTAGTAGTGCACTAATAACGGGGATTATAAAAAAACCAGCACCTTTTAAAGAACTACTAATTATAAAATTAAGTATCAACCAGAAGAAAAGAGGCGCAACTAATAAATTGGTTTGCTTTTCTTCTTTTGAAGTACGTTTATAAATCGTAAAAAGTAACCACAAATTTAAGAATACAAAAGCAATTATATATTGATAGCCATTATAGGTAAAACCGTGTAATATATCATTGTAATGCGGATGAACAATTAGAAGTATTTCCCACAATCCATAAGAAATTCCACCACATAAAATTAAGGAGACCACGAAAGGGATAAAACCTTTAAGCACCCCTTTAATATCTATTTTATTCAAAGAAAAACCAAAAACCAATAAGATTAGAAAAAGAAGACTACAAAGAATAACCATTGGGAGTACCCAAGAGAAAGGATATGTTGCTAATTTGATAATTGGAAAGTTTACGTACACAAAGTCTTCTTCTGAAGTTAGGTTTGTTAAATCTGAATTTGAAAAATAATTTAGAGAAGTAGTAAAATAATCTGCTTGGTGTAAAAGTGTTTCTTTATCTAAACGCTCATATGAATCTTGTGCAGTATGGTAATCGAAATGATCTCCAATAAATGCGAAATTGAATCCATTAATATTTGCATCTTCCCTAAAGATCGTCAAATCCGTGTCATTGGGCAATTTTTTGTAAATAGAGTACATTAAAGAATTTGCGGCAGGAAAATTGGGTTTGGTTGCTAAAAACTCAGAGAGTAATTTACTATTTTTCCCATTAGTTTCCATGAGCATATAACTTGGACCACCACTTCCCCTCGCTTCAAAATTTAAAACTAAGCCAATATCTTTTGTCCATGGATGCTTGTCTACAAATGCCTGAGCGCCTAATAAGCCTAATTCTTCAGCATCAGAAATTAGGATAATTAGATCGTTTTTTGGTATTTCATTTTTGGCTAAGAAAGCTCTTAACCCTTCTAAAATTGTAACAACTCCAGAGCCAGCGTCACTTGCACCTAAAGAAGAATGCGGATTAGAATCGTAATGGGTTAACAATAGTAATGCTTTTTCTGAAGCAGTTCCTTTTAATTTAGCGATGATATTTTCTGCTGTGGTAGCTGCGAACCATTTTTTATTGATGGCGGTTTGTGTTTGAATTTCAGTTTCAAAACCCATTTTTTGCAATTCTGAAACAATATAGTTCTGAACGTTCTTGTGCTCATTAGAGCCAACATAATGCGGCTCTTTTGTTATTTTTTTTAAATGGTTAAGAGCATTTTCTAAAGAAAACTCGGTTTCTGAATTACTTTTAGAAGTATTTATTGCTGGTTTTAAATCAGCAAAACTCCAATAAACCACTCCTAATATTATGAGTACCGAAACAATGGTAGAGAATCTTTTCATTAAAAGTTTTATTTGTATAAATATAGGAAATAAAAAAAACTTTTACTTTAAATTAAAATTCGCTAACTTTAGTAAAAACTAAACAACACTATTATGGGAATTAAAAGCTTTCAAGGCAAAAGAGAAACCAATCAGGGAAAGATTGGCGCGCAGATTTTAGTTTCAGATTACATGACTACCAATTTAATTACTTTTAAAGCGGAAGACTCTTTAGAGCATGTTATAGCGCAGTTAATTACTCATAAAATTTCTGGGGGACCTGTTGTAAACGATAAAAATGAATTAATTGGTATTATTTCTGAAGGAGATTGTATTAAACATATTTCCGATAGCATGTATTATAACATGCCTATGGATAGCACGAATACAGTTGAAAAGAATATGGTTTCAGAGGTTGAAACTATTAATAAAAATATGAATATTTTTGATGCAGCAACTAAATTTATCAGCTCTAAAATTAGACGGTTTCCAATTGTAGAAAACGGGAAACTTATAGGACAAATTAGTCAAAAAGATATTTTAAAAGCGGCTTTAAAAATGAAGGAAAATAGCCGGAAGTAAGTTTTTAATATATAATACCCTTTTAAGCTTTTTACCGCTCTTTTCGAATCAGTAAAAACGTATCATGCTCTAACGCTAAATACCCTTCATTGTATACATACAAATAGGTGTTTCCTGTTTTGGTTTTATAGACCGAGGTAAAGAACTGAAAATCGAAACCATTGTCATATAATTTAGTCCTTGTTACTTTGGTTTTACCAGAAACATTTAATTCAGATAAAATTTTATAATTTTTTCTAAGCCGATTGTTAATGTTTCTAATGAGGTTTTTACTGTCTTTATTTACGCTATTATTGTGCGAATTTCTGCAATAATCTGAACAGAATTTCTTATCTACTCTACCTTTTAAGGGCTCTTTACATTCTAAACACGCTCTATTTTCCATAGAGTAAATGTACAATAATTTATCTATTTACAAACGACTACAAACAATTACAACCGAAAGTAATTGTTTTGTAACCGAATAAAATTAGAAAGGTGTCGCAACTTTGCAGGGTCAAACGAATTGACAAAAATTAATTATAAACTCGCACTTAAAATAAAAGTGTTTAAAAAACTTATCTTATGAATACGTTAAGAAACAAAGTACAGTTAATTGGTAGATTGGGTCAAGAGCCAGAAATAGTAACTTTTAAAGATGGTAACAAAATGGCTAAATTTTCTATGGCAACAGATGATAGTTACAAAGACAAAGAGGGTAACAAAGTAGAACGTGCTTATTGGCATAACATTGTTATAAAAGGCGGTCTTGTAAACGTAGTAGAAAACTATGTAAATAAAGGTCAGGAAATTGCGATAGAAGGTAAATTAACCAATAGATCTTATGACACTAAAGAAGGTGAAAAAAGATATGTTACAGAGATTTTAGCAAATGAATTGTTACTTATGGGTAGCAAGCAGTAAAGTTATTTTTATTTAGAAATTATAAAATCCGTTTAGCTAAGCGGATTTTATTTTGGCATAAATTTTGAGATTATAAAAAGAAATAGTACAATATGAGAACTATAAAAATTTTATCCATCTTATTTCTATTGCTTGGTTTTTCACAATGTGGAGGCAGTACATTAGTTAAAAAATCAACACTTAAAGTAGAAAAAGCATTTTATAATAAGTGGTTTGGTGGCCAACCAGGAGTTCGCGGAACAAAGGTAGAGATTCATTTAAAAGATGCGTCAGAAGTTATTTTTGTTGCTTTATATTTTCAAGGAAAAAGAACCAAGGTAGAAGTCTCTCAAATGGAGAAATTCACCCGAATTATTGCTCATTTCTCGACTTTAAAAAGAAAGAATAGAAATCTAATTTTAGACGCAGATATCACAAAAGAATTAGAAAACACGCTACCTAGCTTAGAAGAATTTCCTTTTCAATTAAAAGAAAATGAGGCTATACTTAGCTATAAAAAAGAAGGTAAAACGTTGTATTTTAAGATTGAAAATATAAAGAAATTACAATCGATTTCTTTTCCTTCTATGAATAAAAAATAAGTCACTGCTTTATTTTTTAGTATAACAACCATTAAATTTTTAGTGGTTTTGTTTTTGGCACGTATTTTGAATATTGCTTAAATAACCCTAAAACTAAAGCTTATGAAATTTTTAAAACTACTTATTATTGCAGGAGTGCTTTTAAGTTCTTGTTCCACAGTTTTTGAAGATGACTTTAGAGAACAAGAAATTTCTTTAGAACAAGTTGTTTCTAAATATGATTTGTGGTACGTAGATTACCACAGAACAATTGGTAACGGAGACATACCTTTCGTATCAAGAGCGTTTACATTATCCTTTTTAAACGGAATTTTATATGCAAATAATAATATTGCAGATATTGGCTTTACGGGAAATGGCTTAGGAATAGATGTTGGGTCTTATAATACCTTTTCAGGAGTTTTAGAGACAATACATGATCTAGATGGTAGCAACGATTTTGAAGTTACAGTTACTTCTTCAAACGAAATTAGATTGTATAATTATAGACAAAATGTTACCTATTTTTTAATAGGGTATCAAACAAATACGTTCGATTATGACCAGTTATTTTACGAAAATATAGAATATTTTTTACAAGAATATGGTGCTTGGGAAAAAATACTTACTGCAGGTGGTGTAGTAAATCCTTTTGATGATGAGAACTATTTACGCTTTACTCCAGAGAGTATAACAACCTTTTACAGTTCACAAGACAACTTTGGCACGCAAGTTGCAGATGTTAATTGGAGTTACGTTGGTGGATATGAAGTATATGATGTTTTGGGTTTTCAAAACCTAAAGATATTAACTCTTAATTATGATGGTGGAGATGTTGAGGAATTTGAATTGAGTGTTGTAAATGACGGAAAGATTCGTTTATATAATTTAGCTTCAGAAGCTACATATGATTTTGAAGGAAGAGGGTATATACAGTATTTAAAAGGAGATACTCCTAAAAATAGTAGGAAAGCTGCGGTAAGAAATTCCGATAGAAAACGTACTAAAGTAAAGAGACAAACAAAAAAGAGAAGAGGAAGTTTAAAGTAAAGTTTGGTTAGTTGATTTTAGTTGGTTTTTCCTTAAGAACCAATTGAAAGTTAAACCGTCCTGAGGAGGACGGTTTTTTGTTTGTTAATAATTGATGAAAAAGTATCTTTTTTAAAGTTAAAAACAATACCTAGTTTTCATAATTTTAGGGAACTGTATGATTTTTGTGAACCCAGAAAATGTGCAAGTATAAAGATAAAATCAAAAAAATGAAATCAACAGCATTTATAACCGGCGCAACTTCTGGAATTGGAAAAGCTACAGCAGAAATTTTCGCAAAAAACAATATTCGTTTAATTCTCTGCGGAAGAAGAGCCGATCGTTTAGAGAATCTTCAACAAGAATTAGGCAAACTTACAGACGTTACCACCTTACAATTTGATGTTTCGAAAAGAGACGAAGTTGAAAACGCTATTAAATCGCTTCCAGAGAACTTTAAGAGAATAGATGTTTTAATTAATAATGCAGGCAATGCGCATGGTTTGTCTAGCATACAAAATGGAGATATTGATGATTGGGACGCAATGTTAGATATCAATGTAAAAGGATTACTCTATGTTTCAAAAGCAATATTTCCGCAGATGATAGCAAGAAATAATGGTTTCATTGTAAATATTGGCTCTATAGCAGGCAAAGAGGTGTATCCTAATGGAAATGTGTATTGTGCGTCTAAGCATGCTGTAAACGCTTTAAATAAAGCGATGAGAGTTGATTTAAATAAACACAATATTCGTGTTTCTGCAATTCACCCAGGAGCTGTAGAAACAGAGTTTTCAGAAGTTCGCTTTAAAGGTGATTTAGAAAAAGCAAAATCAGTTTATACAGGATATAAAGCGCTGCAAGCAGAAGATATTGCAGACATTATTCATTTTGTTATTACAAGACCGTATCATGTAAATATTGAAGATTTAGTGGTGTACTCAACGGCTCAAGCAAGTCCAACCATTCTAAATAAAAAACAAGAAAAATAGATTCAAAAATAATTATTGGATGCATGTCTTGGGGCACTTGGGTCAAACAGTTTTCTATAAAAGAGCAGGCATATACGACTCCGTTTTATGCAGGGAACGAAAACCATGCATTCGATCACTCAGATATTTATGGAGATTATACTACAGAAGTAACTTTTGGAAAAGGGTTGATAGAAAGTGGGGCTTAAAGAGCCAATATTTAGCTAATTTTTAAATCCAGAATTTAATTAATAAACAAAGAAACGGGTAGGACTGTTAAATATTATAATTATACGAAAGAATACATTATTGCCAGTGCAGAACCTTCCCTAAGGAATATAAAAGTCAAACCCTTCTGTAAATAAGAATAATATTTTTTTGTAACTTACCTTCACAATTTTAAATCATCTACTTATGCCAAATTATATTTTAAACGTTAACGGTAAGCAAGTTGCTGTTTCTGCAGATGAAGACACACCTTTGCTATGGGTTTTGCGAGATGAACTAAATTTACTAGGCACTAAATTTGGTTGTGGTATTGCTCAATGTGGCGCTTGCACTGTGCACATAAATGGTATTGCTTCAAGAAGTTGTCAACTACAAGTCTCTATATTAGATGATGTGAAAATTACTACAATAGAGGGTTTATCGATAGACGGAGAGCATCCAGTACAAGAGGCTTGGAAAGAGATAGATGTGCCACAATGTGGGTATTGCCAAACAGGACAAATTATGACTGCTTCTGCATTTTTAGTAGAAAACAAGCATCCGTCAGAAGCAGCAATAAGAGCTGCTATGCAGGGTAATATTTGCAGGTGTGCTTCTTATAATAGAATAGAAAAAGCGGTATTGGTGGCCTCAAAAAAAATGTCATAATTAACAAGAAGTCCTGCGAGGTATTAAGAAGAAGCATCCGTATAACTGTCATTCCCACGAAAATGGGAGTTGTAAAATTTAGAAAAAATGAAACTACACGAAAAAGATAACTTTAGTCGCCGTAATTTTTTAAAGACATCTATTTTAGCAGGTGGCGGAATGTTAATTGGGTTTAATTTATTGACTGCATGTAAACTAGATGCAAAAATGCCAATAGATATTGCAAGTTTAAATTTTAACGATTTTAACGCATTTATTAAAATTTCTGACAAAGGGTATGTAACCATTTTTTCTCCAAACCCAGAAATCGGGCAAGGAGTAAAAACATCTATGCCAATGCTTATCGCAGAAGAATTAGATGTAGATTGGAAAAATGTAACAGTTGCACAAGGAGTTTTAGACACAAATAATTATACCAGACAATTAGCGGGAGGTAGTCAATCTATTCGTTTTGGTTGGGATGCGCTTAGGCAAACGGGCGCAACGGCAAGACAAATGTTGGTAAATGCTGCAGCCGTAAAGTGGAATGTAGACGCAGCAACCTTAAAAGCTTCTAAAGGAATTATTACAAATCAAAATGGAGAAACATTAGGGTATGGAGATGTTGTAAAAGAAGCTGCAGTATTAAAAGTACCAGACGGGGTAAAGCTAAAAGACCCTAAAAACTTCACCATTATTGGGCAAGAAATAGTAAATGTAGATATTGATAAAATTATTACAGGAAAACCATTATTTGGTTTAGATTATAAAGCGGCTGGAATGGTGATTGCTTCTGTATTAAGACCCCCTTCTTTTGGTCAAAAATTAAAAAGCTTTGATGCTGCTGAAGCGAAGAAAGTAAACGGAGTAATAGATGTAATTACTATAGGAGATAAAGTTAGAAAATTTGTAGAAGCAGGCAAAAGTAATTGGACAGTTAAATTATCTAAAACAGACAAGGTAGTTGTAATTGCAGAAAACACATGGGCTGCAATAAAAGGTAAAAAAGCACTCTCTGCTATTTGGGAAAATGAGAGCCAATTAGAGTCTACAGAAGACCACGACAAGGTTTTAACTGCTATTTTAGAAGGTAAAAACTTAAACATAAAGAGAGAAGATGGTGCTGTAGAAAATGCATTTTTAATAGCAGACAAAATAATAGAAAAAACATATCATTCACCTTTTTTACCACACAATTGTATGGAGCCAATGAATTTTTATGCAAACGTAACTGCAGAAAAAATTCACTTAGTTGGTCCTGTACAAACACCAGAATATGCAGCAAAAGTTGTTGCAGATTTATTAGATTTTGATTTGGATAAAATCCATTTAGAAATGACAAGAATGGGAGGTGGATTTGGTAGAAGATTGTATGGGGATTTTGTATATGAAGCTGCAGAAATATCTAATTTCATTAAAAAACCAGTAAAACTGGTTTCTACAAGAGAAGATGATATGACTACAGGTATTTATAAACCTGCTGTGAAATATAGAATTAAAGCAGCTTTAAAGGGAGGAAAAGTAACTGGGTATCATTTAATAGAAGCCGCTATTGGTAGCAATATGTATGGCTCTATTCCTAACTTTTTTCCTGCAGGATGTATTCCTAATTATAAAGTAGAAACAGGTAATTATAAGAGTAATATTACCACGGGCGCTTGGCGTGCGCCCTACACAAATTTTTTAGCTTTTGCAGAACAAAGCTTCTTTGATGAGCTAGCTATAGAACTAAATGTAGATGCCATTCAATTGCGTTTAGATTTATTACAAAATGTAAAAAACACAACTGATAGCCGCATAGAATATTCTGGTCAAAGAATGGAAGACACTATTAAATTAGTGCGAGAAAAAGCAAATTGGGGAAATACTAAAGAAGGAGTTTACCAAGGCTTTGCAGCATATTATAGTCATAATACACATGTTGCCGAGATTGCAGATATTGAGCTAAAAAACGGTTTACCAATTATTAAAAAAGTTATAGTTGCTGTAGATTGTGGTATTGTTGTAAACCCAACAGGTGCAAGAAATCAAGTTGAAGGAGGGGTTTTAGACGGAATTGGACATGCAATGTATAGTGATTTCTCTTTTAAAAATGGCCAACCAGAATATAAGAATTTTGATACATATAGATTGATAAGAATGAATGACACTCCAAAAGTTGAAGTTCATTTTGTAGAAAATCAAAACTCGCCTACAGGTTTAGGGGAGCCAGGTTTGCCTCCTGCAGGAGGTGCTGTTGCCAATGCTATTAATGCCGCTTTAGGGAAAAGAATGTATAGACAACCTTTTATAAAACAGCTAAATAAAAAGAGTATTCTAAGTTAATTCATGCATTTTAAAATAGTATATACTTGTGTTTTTAAATGAATTTTAAGAAGAATTTTTTTAGGATTTTTTAGTTAAAAGTAAATTTCTTGGGCCAATCTAAATGTATTTGCATGGGCATTTACTATAATATTAATATCTAAAGAATAACCACCACCCATAGAACACATAACTGGGATTTTTAAATCGAAGCAAGTTTGTAACACGAAGTTATCTCTTTCTTTACAGCCGTCAATAGTCAGTCCTAGTTTGCCTAGTTTATCTGTCTCAATAACATCTACACCACACAAATAATAAATAAAATCTGGTTTTTCTTGATGGATGAGTTTTGGAAGTATTTCTTTTAATACCGCTAAATATTCAGCATCTTTTGTGGCATTTTTTAGTGCAATATCTAAATCACTTTTTTCTTTAATAAAAGGATAATTACTTTTTCCATGCATAGAAAAAGTAAAAACAGACGCATCATTTCGAAATATTTCTGCAGTTCCGTTTCCTTGATGTACATCTAAGTCTACAATTAATATTTTTTTAGCCAAACCTTTTTGCTGCAAGTATTTTGCACCAATTGCTTGATCATTTAACATGCAAAAAGCTTCACCACGATTAGAAAAGGCATGGTGCGTGCCACCTGCAATATTCATTGCAATTCCATTTTCTATTGCAAATTCAGAAGCTTTCATCGTTCCATCTGCAATAATCATTTCTCTTTCTATTAAAACTTCAGAAAGTGGAAAGCCAATTTTTCTTGCTGCTTTTTGATTTAATGTAATATTTAATAAATCGAAAAAATATTCAGGATCATGAACGGTAAAAAAATGCTTGTAATTCGGAATTTTAGGTTCAAAGAAATTCTCTTCGGCACACGTTCCTTCATAGATTAATTGTTGTGGTAGGAGATCATATTTTTCCATAGGAAAACGATGCCCTTCTGCCAACTCGTGTCTGTAAATAGGATGATTTGCTATTTTAAGCATTAGCTAACTTCTTGTCCGTTTTTAACTTCTTTTGTAGGGGCTACAAAAGCAAGTTTACCGTCAGGAGTATCGGTCATTAAAATCATTCCCTGGCTTTCTACACCTCTAATTTTTCTAGGTGCTAAATTTACTAGAACAGACACTTGCAAGCCAATAATTTCTTCTGGTGAAAAACTTTCTGCAATTCCAGAGACGATAGTTCTTATGTCTATACCCACATCTACTTTTAGTTTTAAAAGTTTCTTAGTTTTTGCAACTTTTTCAGCCTCTAAAATAGTTCCTACCCTAATGTCTAATTTTGTAAAATCTTCGAATTCTATCGTTTCTTTTTGTGGCGCTGTTACTTTATTTTCTTGCTCATTCGCAATTTTAGTAGCAGCTAACTTTTCTACTTGTGCTTCAATTTCTTTGTCTTCAATTTTAGAAAATAATAATTCAGCTTTATTTATTTGGTGTGTTGCTGGCAATAAAACTGTATTTTCAGTTACATCTCCCCAAGACAAGCTTGCATTAATATTTAAAATATTTTTTAATTTTGTAGCGCTAAAAGGTAAAAAAGGTTCAGAAACCACAGCTAATGCTGCAGAAATTTGAAGTGCAACATACATGATTGTTTTTACGCGTTCTTCATCTAATTTTATAACTTTCCAAGGTTCTTCATCTGCTAAATACTTGTTTCCAAGTCTTGCTAAGCTCATTAATTCTTGGCTAGCTTCTCTAAAACGATACCTTTCAATAGACTTTCCAATGGTAAGTGGAAACTCTTTGATAGCTGCTAAAACATCTTCATCAATTTCAGAAAAGTCATTTGGTTCGGGCACAATTCCGTTATAATATTTGTTAGTTAAAACTACAACTCTGTTTATAAAGTTACCAAAAATGGCAACCAGTTCGTTGTTGTTTTTTGCCTGGAAATCTTTCCAAGTAAAATCGTTGTCTTTACTTTCTGGTGCATTTGCAGTTAATGTATAACGCAAAACATCTTGCTGATTTGGAAACTCTTCTAAATACTCATGCAACCAAACAGCCCAGTTTTTAGAAGTCGATAATTTATTCCCCTCTAGATTTAAAAATTCATTGGCAGGCACATTGTCTGGTAAAATATAATCTCCGTGTGCTTTTAGCATAGAAGGAAAAATAATACAGTGAAAAACAATATTGTCTTTCCCTATAAAATGAACCATTTTAGTATCTTCTTTTTTCCAATAATCCTCCCAGTTTTTACCTTCTCTTGCAGCCCATTCTTTGGTAGATGAAATATAACCAATAGGTGCATCAAACCAAACATACAAAACCTTGCCATCTGCTCCTTCTAAGGGAACAGGAATTCCCCAATCTAAATCTCTAGTAACCGCTCTGGGTCTTAAACCGTCTTCTACCCAAGATTTTACTTGTCCGTACACATTTGGTTTCCAATCTTTTTTATGACCTTCTAAAATCCATTTACGCAAAAAATCTTCATGTTTATCTAAAGGTAAAAACCAATGTTTTGTTTCTTTTACGGTAGGTATATTTCCTGTAATTGCAGATTTAGGGTTTATTAAATCTGTTGCGTTGTGAGAAGTACCACAGCTTTCACATTGATCGCCATAGCTTTCTTCAAAACCACATTTAGGACAAGTACCTACAACAAATCTGTCTGCTAAAAACTGATTTGCTTCTGCATCATATAATTGTGCAGAAACTTCTTCAATAAACTCTCCATCATTATACATTTTTGTAAAAAAATCCGAAGCAGTTTCATGATGAATCTTAGAAGAGGTTCTAGAGTAATTGTCAAAAGAAATACCAAAATCTATAAAAGATTTTTTGATGATACCGTGATATTTATCGATGATAACTTGCGGAGACACTCCTTCTTTTTTTGCTCTCATAGGTATGGCAGCACCATGCTCATCAGAACCAGAAATATAGGCAACATCTTTACCAATTAAGCGCAAATAGCGCGCATAAATATCTGCAGGAACATACACACCTGCTAAGTGGCCAATATGAATTGGACCATTTGTATAAGGCAATGCTGCGGTAATTGTATATCTTTTTGGAGCACTCATGTGTTCTTTGTATTGATTTTGGACTAATTATTGAGGTACAAAAGTACAAAAAACCGAGTTTTAAAAGTCATTGAAAATAGATACATTTACATTTATTAGATTTTTAGATTTCCAGACATTAGAAAATAGACTTATTTTGAAGAGACTTATAGTATTTACTGCATTTTTATTAACGATCTCTGCATCGCTAAACGCACAAGAAAAAAGGAACACATTAATAACCCCCTCGTATCTTAAAAAAGGAGATACTATTACTATTGTTGCTCCTGCAGGAATTTTAAAAAAGAGAATAACCACTGTTTTGGAAGCAAAGAGATTAGCTGAAAAATGGGGTTTACATGTTGTTTTAGGGAAAAATATATTTAATCAAAATAATCATTTTGCGGGCACAGATGCAGAGAGAGCTTCAGATTTTCAAAGTGCTTTAGACAATAAAAACATCAAAGCAATTTGGGTAGCTAGAGGAGGTTATGGTTCTGTTAGAATTTTAGACTTGTTAGATTTTAGTACTTTTAAACAGTATCCAAAATGGATTATTGGATATTCGGATGTCACCGCGTTCCACGGCCACGTTCATAATTTTGGAGTAGAAACTATTCATGGAATGTTGGCAACTAGTTTAGAAGAAAAACCAGAAGAAATTATACAGACTATTACAAGTTTTAAAAAGGCTTTGTTTGGTGCACCACTCTCCTATGTAATTCCATCGGATAAGGACAATAGAATTCCTTTATCAGAAATAATAACCGGACAATTAGTAGGTGGAAACCTTGCAATTGTAACTTCAATGTTAGGTTCAGAAAGTCAATTAAATACGGATGGTAAAATTCTTTTTATCGAAGAAATTGGCGAGTATAAATATTCAATAGATAGAATGTTACAGAGCTTAAAACGTGCAGGTTATTTTAAAAAAGTAAAAGCAGTTATTGTCGGAGATATATCTTCTATAAAACAGAATTCTACAAATTGGGGAAGTTCTGTAGAGCAGTTAATCTTAGAGGTTGTTCCCCAAGATATTCCTGTTTTATTTAATTTTCCTGCAGGACATGAGGCAGATAATAGAGCTTTAATTTTTGGAAGGAATATTCAGTTAGTAGCAGACAAGGAGAACTACTCAGTTTTATTTACTAACAATTAAACGAATGGCAGATCATAATGAGCTTGGTAAAAAAGGGGAAAAATTAGCGATTGATTTTTTAATTAAAAATGGTTATCAAATCCTAGAAAAGAATTATCGTTATCTAAAAGCAGAGGTAGACATTATTGCTCAAAAAGAGAATATTTTAGCAATTGTAGAAGTAAAAACAAGGTCTACAGATTATTTTGGAGACCCACAAGATTTTGTAAATCCTAAAAAGATTAAATTATTACTTTCTGCAATAGATTATTATGTAATCGAAAAAGATTTAGATGTAGAAGTTCGTTTTGATATTATTGCGATTATTCATAAAGACAACAAAACAAAAATCACCCATTTAAAAGATGCTTTTTTATACTTTTAAAGTTGTTTTATGAGCGTTTCTAAATCTTTTAGTGCAATCGGATTCGCAATTATTTTTTTATTTGAATTTAGCACAAAATAAGTAGGTGTAGTATTTATGTTATAAATTCTAGCAGTTTTGTTATTCCATTTATTTAAACCTAAAACATGGTGCCAATTGGGAAGTGTAATTTTTATTTTTCCCCAATCTAAATCATTTCTTTCCATAGCAAAGGCAATTACTTTAATATCTTTTTTACCTTGTAAAAATCTGTGCAGCTCTGGGATTTCTTTTAAACAATGAGAACATCCTGTACTCCAAAAAACTAAGACATAGTTCTTTGCTTCATCTAAGGCAGAGAGCTGGAATTCTTTATCATTCTCTATCCAAGAAAAATCAGGGGCTATACTGCCAATTGCTGTTGCTAATAATTTTAACTTTTCAGTTTTAAATTTATCATTTTGTATAGATTTTGGAAGGGTATTGTAATAGTTTTCAAAAAGAAAATCTATCATTTCTAAGTTATTTGCTTCTTCGAACTGTCCGATTAAAAATTCAATTATATTTTTCTTGAAAACTATATTTTTAACCTTAATGAAAACATTTTCAACAGCAGTTTTGTAAAGTTTTTGTTGTGTTTCTGCATTTTCTGAATAGTTCATGTAAAAGATATAATCTGTAATTTTACCAACTAAAAAAGAAGAGTTTATAAGCGTTTCATTTGAAAACTCTATATGATCAAAAAAAGTATGCTTCACGGCATACATATAGTCTTGTAGATTGGTTTTAATTTCTGCTGAGTTTGCTCTCAAAGAAGCTTTAATAAAAGGGTATACGTACATGTTTTTTGTACTTTCTAAATACTTTTCTTGTATACTATTTATTCTTTTTAGCGTAGTTTTATAGGCTTTTTTTAAGTCTATTTCAAGGTTTTTAATAGCTTTAATCTGTAATGAATCTAATTTTTGTTGTTGCTTAGAAATATCTTTTAAGTAGTTTTTATAAATTATATTTTCTCTTGATTTAGAAAATAAAATAGCTTGTTGTGGGTAATCTGGGTGAAATGTAAAACTTACGTCTTCCTTATTAAAGATAAAATCTACAAAACTTATTCCACTTGTTCTATAACTAATTCTATAAGTGCCAGCTTTTGTAGTTGTGGGTAATTCAAATTTAAAAATATTAATGGCTTTTTTTTCACCTTCAATTAAAAGAGTATCTTTTTTAATGGTTGTATTCTGAACAAATTGTTGTGTAGCACCTTCAATTTTATATAAAATTACCCAATCTGTATCTAAACTATTGGTTAAGGTTCCGTTTATAGAAAATTGGGCCTGTGCAAATGAAGAGGTAAAAAGAATTAGTAGGATTATTTTTTTCATTTTACATATTTTTTTAGCTGCTAGAAAAATTAAGTTTAAGGAGCATCTCAAAAGTACTATTTCTTCTTGAAATTTGGTATATTGGGAGTCATAAAAACCAAAGTATGTATTTTTTTAACAAAATAATTTGGATTACTGGTGCTTCTTCAGGAATTGGAAAGGCGTTGGCAATAAAGCTTTCCAAGCAGCAATGTAAACTTATTTTATCATCTAGAAATACGGCATCTTTAGAGTTGGTGAAACAGTCGTGCGATTATCCGGAGCATATAAAAATTATCCCTTTAGATTTAGAAAATTATACAAGTTTAATATTAAAGGCAGCAGAGGCTATTAAAGCTTTTGGTAAAATTGATATTTTAATAAATAACGGAGGTATAAGTCAGCGTTCTCTAGCTGCAGAGACTAATATTCATGTAGACAAGCGAATTATGGATATTAATTATCTAGGAACCGTGTCATTAACCAAAGCAATTTTACCTCATTTTATTGAAAAACAAGAAGGTCAGTTCGTAACTACTACTAGTATTGTTGGTAAAATTGGTACACCTTTGCGCTCTAGTTATGCAGCAAGTAAGCATGCTTTGCATGGTTTTTTTGACAGTCTTCGTGCAGAAAATCATCAAAACAATATTGCAGTAACCTTGCTTTGCCCTGGTTTTATAAACACTAATATTTCTAAAAACGCATTAATAGGCAATGGCGCACCGCAAGGAAAAATGGATGTTGCAACAGGTAATGGAATGTCTCCAGAGCGTTGTGCGAAATTAATGTTAAAGGCTATAAAAAATAAAAAAGAAGAAGTGTGTATTGCAGGCGCAAAAGAAAAATTAGGGGTGTATGTAAAACGGTTCTTCCCAAGACTATTGTCTTTCTTAATAAGAAAGCTGAGTGTTACTTAATCTTCTAAATAAGACAAGACATCAAAATAATTTACAATTGCTTCTTTCATTAAAACCGTCTGCTCACCTGGCTTTAAATTAGGTAATTCTGTAATTATTTTATAGTGTGGCCAACTATCATCATCATAGTAATCAAACTCATAATAACCATAAGGTTCTAGTAGTTTGCAAATGGCAATATGCATTAGGTTTACTTTTTCATCTTTTTTGTAACTGGTGCTTTCTTTACCTAATTCTTGTACGCCAATTAAATAGATAATACCATCCATATTTAACTCATCTCCATCAGCAAATTGTGCTGTTAGTTTTGCAACTAACAAATCCCATTTTTCTTTTAAGTTAATTACTTTTTGCATTGTATTTGGTTTTAATTTCACAAAGATACAATGTCCATTTTTAAATATTAAAAAAAAGATGTAGGTTTGAGAAAATTTATGGAATGAATGTTTTTGATATTGTTATTGCAGCACTTTTAATATTTGGCTTTGTAAGAGGAGTTATGAAAGGCCTGTTTGTTGAAGTTGCCTCTTTAGCTGCATTAATAGGGGGTGTTTATGGTGCAATACATTTTTCATATTTTATTGGAGACTTTTTAAAAGAAGCCGTTTCTTGGGATCAAGAATATGTCTCCTTAGCAGCATTTGCAGGAACTTTTATTACAATCATAGTTACAATTGCGTTACTAGGTAAAATGCTTACAAAGTTAGCAGACTTTGCCGCATTGGGTATTATTAATAAGATATTAGGTGGTGTTTTTGGGGCGATAAAAATAGGATTAATTTTAAGTGTTGTTTTTATTTTCTTTGGAAAAATGAATGACACAATTCCGTTTGTAAAAAAAGAAACTTTAGATGAATCGATTTTATATGCTCCCGTAAGAAAGATTGCGCCAACGATATTTCCTTCAATTATAAAGAATGAAGATGAACTAGTAATTCCGGATTTGAGTATATAGCATATGATATTACTAAAATTAAAGCGTAAAAAAAAACCGAGATGAAAATCTCGGTTTTTTTTATATTAAATTAGTGTTACTTTTCCGCTACTGATGTGGTAAACACCACCAACAATTTTAATTTCTTTCATGGCTTCCATTTCTTTAAGAATCGGGCTTTTTTCTCTAATTCTCTCTATTGTTAAGAGTACATTGTTTTCAATTGTTTTGTCAACAAACCCTCTGTTTGAAGAGTTGTGCTCTCCAGAAACTTCTCCTTCAGATTTTTTTACTGCTGGTTGTATATTGTCTAACATGGCAGTAATATTACCTAGCTCTACATGGTCGCAGGCAGCTTTGACTGCCCCACAACTTTCGTGTCCTAGTACAAAAACCAATTTACTTCCTGCTACCTTGCAAGAATACTCCATACTCCCTAAGATATCTGTGTTTTCAAAATTTCCTGCAACTCTTGCAACAAAAACATCACCAATAGTTTGGTCGAAAATTAATTCTACAGGCACTCTAGAATCTATACATGAAAGTACAATTGCTTTTGGATGCTGCCCAGTTGTAGTTTGTGTAATTAATGCTTTGTGATCTGCTGTATTTGCTTTGTTCGCTATGAAACGAGAGTTTCCCTCAATAAAATCCTCTAAGACAAGCATTGGTGTTAATTTATCTTGTACTTCTTTCGTAATTGCTTTGATTATGTGTGACATAATTTTTTAATTTTAAGATTCGTCTGTTATATTTTCTTTTATCCATTGAACACAAGGGTCAAAACCCTTAAAAACATGTTCTTTTGGAATAAAATCTGGAATGATATCAATTCTTTCCATCATATATCTTGGTTGTTGTAATAAGTTAACAAACAATACTTCGATATTTTTTTTCTTTAGATCTTGCAACATATCTTCCATAGCATACAGACCAGATTGATCCATATATTGCATTCTACCTAGACGCATAATTACGGTTTTTGCAGATTCAGGAATCTGTTGGGAAAGTGCTTGAAATTCACTTGTAGAACCAAAAAATAAAGGTCCTTTAATGTGCTTAATAAACACTTTTTCTTTTAATTTTTCTGGAAAATCAATTTCATCCGCCCAAGATTCTTCTTTTAATGATTTTACATCTGATCTCTCTGCGGTTAAATCCCCAATTTTTTTCATAAACATTAGCGATGCAATTACTAAACCAATCCCAACAGCATATACTAAGTTCCAGAAAGTAGAGAGTAGTAAAACTACAATCATAACTAAAACTTCAGAACTCAGTTTAATGGGTCCAATTTTAACATCTCTTGGTAAATATGGTATTGCTTTTAATCCTTTATAATCCATTACACCAATACCAACCGTAATTAATATACCTGCCAAAACACCTGCTGGAATTTTAGAAGCAATCGGTCCTAAGCCTAGCATTATCAATAGCAACATAATTCCTGCAATCATTCCAGAAAGTTTTGTTTTTCCACCAGCATTTATATTTACCACGGTTCTAATGGTTGCACCTGCACCTGGAATACCTCCAAATAAAGCTGCAATACTATTTCCAATTCCTTGTCCAATTAACTCTTTATTTGGCTTGTGTTTGGTTTTAGTCATATTATCTGCAACTACACTCGTTAATAGAGAATCAATTGCACCTAGGAGCGCTAAAGTTAATGCTGTAAAAATATAAGGTGTAATACTAGACAGGCTAAACCCAGTAAAAATTTCCCATTTAGGAATGGGAATTCCACTTGGTATTTCTTGAATAGTTCTATAATCTAAACCAAATCCAACCGCAACACCAGACATTACAACTAGCGCAACAAGTGTGCTAGGTACTTTAGTGGTAATTCTTTTAAAACCATAGATTATAAAAATAGTTCCTAGTGCGAGCATTAGTTCTAACCAGTCAATATTTTGAACGGCTCTTGGAAATGCTTTAATTGCGCCTAAAGCACCAGAAGTTTCTTTTGCAGCTAAATTTTCTGATTCCTTTAAGATATCTGTAGCTGAAATTTTATCAGCTCTTTTAATGGTTTCCTCAAAGTTTTCTAAAACTAAAATCTTCTCACCAGCTTCTTCTTTTAGAAGATTTTTTAAAATTACTTCTTTGGCCTGTGGCTTAAAGGTTTCTACGAACACAGTATCTTCTTTAGGATAATAGCCAACAGAAGGCAATATTTGCGTAAGTAATATGATAAGACCAATTGCGGTCATAAATCCAGAGACCACTGGGTATGGAATGTATCTAATGTATTTACCTAAACCAATAACACCTAATATAATTTGAAATAAACCGGCTAAAATAAAAACAGTTAAAATAGCAGGCAAAGCTTTGGTAACATCTCCGTCATTGGCAGCAACAATACCCGCAATTACAACCATACTAACAGCTGTCATTGGCGCGGTTGGTCCAGAAATCTGTGTATTTGTTCCACCAAATAAGGCTGCAAAGAAACTAATAAATATAGCACCGTATAATCCTGCACTTGGCCCCAATCCAGATGATACACCGAAAGCTAGAGCTAGTGGAAGCGCAACAATACCTGCGGTAATACCACCAAAAGCATCTCCTTTTATGTTTGAAAATAATTTTTTCATAAAAAAATAAATAATTTAACCCATCGGTATATATGCGACAGGTATAAAGTTAAAGTTAAAGTTTGTGAGTTTTTTTGTAAAATTTACAGAAATTCTGGAGGAGGATACGTATTCTCTTGATAAATATCTGTGTATTTTTTTAACCGGTAGTTTAGTGAATTCCTTTTTTTTAAAGAATTAAAAAGGGAATCAGTTTTTTTTATTTCAGAAATTTTTAAATCAAAATTTTTAGAAATTTCCTTTTGATTATTTTCCTCTTCACCAACATTAAAAAGAATAGAGATGTCAAAACTATCTTCTACAACCGATAGCACTGTGGGACTCACAATAAACAGTGTAAAAATAATAGTAAAGACAATTGCTATCTTTTTTTTCATCAAGTGTTGTTTAAAATTCTTTAATTTCTTCGGAAATTATCCAGCCTTGTTTTCCATCTGCTAATTTAATCTTTTTCCAATTATCAATAGCATCTAATACAATTACTTTTGCACCTTCATGTAATATAAAAACTTCTTCAGAGTTTAGGGTTGGCGCATTTCTAATTGCCGTTTTCTCCGCAAAAACAATTGCTTCTTTTTTGTTTTTTGCTTGATTGTATTGATTATAGGTAATAAAAACGACAAAAAGCAACAGTATAAAGCTAAATAGACTTGTACTAAAGTAGATTCTTTTTTTAGTAGGAGAATATCCAAAGTAAAATAATAAGAATAAAATAGCGGTTAAAAAAGAAAAAAGAACAACAACTATTGCCCATTCATCAAACGATAATTTTTGTAAATAATTTTTATTAAATTTTTGAAAAATAGTTTTAGGTACTTCCTTAATATTGTCTAAAGCTAATCGCTGTGCAAATATTAAATTGTTTTTAACATCAGTGTTTAAAGGATCTAATTTTAGAGCTTTTTCATAGTAGAATATAGTTGGGCCAACTTTATTTAACTTGTAATGTGCATTTCCCAAGTTTAAGAATAACTCTGAGGAGACCGAATCTAGGGTTTCAATTTCTTTATACTTTTTAATGGCTTCTTCAAACGCACCGTTTCTGTATAGCTCATTAGCCGAAACAAATAAACTATCTGCATTTTGACCACTAATACTATTGGCAATTACTAACAATAAAAACAAAATCTTTTTCATCTTATAACTGTTTATCTAATTGAACAATAACTGCTTTTGCACGCTCAAATTCTTCTTTCATCTCAGTTGCTGTAAAAGGTGTGTAACGAGCGAAATCAGAATTTTTTAATACTTCAATAAATTGGTGAATTGCAGTTGCTTCTACATTTTTACCTTTTAAAATTTCGGTAATTCTTTCTTTACTTATTTCTGCAGTTTCAACGCCTAGTTTTGCCTTTAAATAATTGTGCAGAGCACGCTCTAAGGCTTCATAAAACGCTTCTTTTTTACCCAATTGTTTTTGTGCCTTAGAAAGATATTTTTTAGCTAATTTTTCTGCTTTTCTAGTTTTATTACCCAAAATATCATTATTTCTCTCTTCATTCTTCTTACCAATAAAAACTCCGATAGGAATTGCAATTAATGGCAATAAAAATAAAACATAAAAGAGGTTAGATTTAAAAAAATCTATTTTTTTAGCAGTTATGAACTTAGTTTTAGTAGCGATGTATCTAAAGTTTTTTCCAGTAGAAACAACTTCTTGTTTTCTTACAGAACTAGTATCTAAAGTAATTAATTCTTTTCCTTCTTGTACATCTACAAAGAAATCTTCTGTAGCAATTGTTTTGTATTTTTTTTCTTTTGGATTAAAGTAAGAGAAAGAAATACTTGGTATTTTATACTTTCCTTTGTATAAAGGAACTACTGTGTAGGTGTCTGTTACAGCACCAGAAATACCACTTGCATTTACACGCACACGTTCTTTTCTTTCTGGTTGGTACATTTCTAATTCCGCAGGAGTTTCTACTGTTGGTAATTCAAATAATTTTAAGTTTCCTTTTCCAGAAATTTTTATTTGTACCTGGCTAGTTTCATTTGCTTTTAAAATATCTTTACTTAAAGCAACACTAAAATCAAAGTCTCCAACTGCTCCTGCAAAGTTTGCTGGTTTTCCTTCTAAAGGAAGTGACTTAGGACGAATTATTTTTTTAGTAGAAGCAAATTCTCGTCTAATATTCTTTGTGATTGCATTTCCGAAAAAATCTGCACGTCCAGATGGCACTCCAATTACAATATCCATTCTCATTGGATCTATAGAGAGTTTTCCTGTTTTTGTTGGAATAAGAAGTGCTTTTTGAAGTACAATATATCTGTAGTTTTCTCCATTGTATTTCCCCATTTTTACTAGAAAACCATTTACTTTAATGTCTTGATTCCAAAAACCGTTATACTTAGGCGCTTCTGAAATAGAAGTATCGTAAACACTTACATTTTCACTTACATACAGTCTATATTCTACATAAATTCCCTCACCAACATAAGGGTTAGCTTTAGATATTTCTGCTACTAAATGAATGTTTTGTTGTGCAACATAATTTGGGTCATTTGGATTTTTAGGAATTTCTATAGCATCTAAAACAATTACTTTAACAGGTTCAGATTTTATAAATTTACCACCAATTTTTATAGATGCACTTGCAATAGAAAAGGCTCCTTTTCTTTTGGGTTGAATAATGTAGGTGTAAGATTGGGAAAAGGTTACTTTTCCGTTAATCCAAGATTGACTAACAGATTGACTTGGTCCGCCAACAACTTTAAAATTAGTAAATTTTGGTGGAGAGAAATTATCTCCTCCTTGCTTATCAATAGAAAATTCTATGCGTAAACGCTGGTTTACACCTAGTTTGTTTTTACTAACTTTTGCCTTTAAGGTAGCTTCTTGTGCAACTAAAGAAATACTTAGTAAACAAATAAATAGAGATATGTAAAATTTCAACTTCATCAACTTCATCAACTTTTTCTAAAATGGTAAAGCTACCAATCTTTTTCTTGTTTTACCTTTTTACCTTTTGCTTTTTTAGCATTCATTTTCTTTTGGGTTTTTTTCTCCTCATTATTTAAGCTTTCTAACAATTGCTTTACTTGCTGAGGTGTCATTTTACCAGGTTGTGGTTTTGGTTTTTGTGGTTCTTTCTTTTTATCTTTTTTAGGGTCTTGTTTTTTATCCTTGTCTTTATCTCCTTCCCCGTCTTTGTCATCGTCTTTATCCTTCTGATCTTTGTCTTTTTGATCTTTGTCCTTATCGTCTTTATCCTTCTGATCTTTGTCTTTTTTATCCTTATCCTTATTTTTGTCTTTGTTTTTATCGTCTTTTTTATCTTGTTTTTCTTTGTCTAATAATTGCTGTGCAACGGCTAAATTATAACGAGTTTCGTCATCTATAGGATTGTTTCTTAATGCATTTTTAAAAGCATCTACAGCCCCTTGATAATTTTTAGATTCCATCATGGCATTTCCTATATTATGAAATGCTTCGGCCTTAATACCTTTGTCGATTGCAGTTTTTGCAGTTAATTCATATTGAGGTATTGCTTCTTTGTAATTTTTATTCTTATACAATGCATTTCCTAAGTTATAGGATGCCTTATCATAATTAGAATTACTCCCCAATGCTTTTTGATAGGCTACAGAAGCATCTGTGAATTGTTCTTTTTGATACAACTCATTTCCCTGACGCAGCATTTTCCTTGCAGTTCTTTGCTGTGCAATAGTATCTTTTTGTGCTGCTATTTCTTTAGATGAAAAGAGCATTAAGAAAATGATAACCAGGTATTTTAATTTTTTCATTTAATTTTTTGTTTTCTCTTCGTTAAATAAATCCGCCTTTTTTAACCATTTAGTTTTCTTTTCAAACAAGAAAACATCCATAATTAAAAACAACAAACCCAATACTAAGAACCATTGAAATTGATCTTTATAGTCAGAAAACTGCTTGGTTTCAAACTCGCTTTTTTCTGCATTTGCAATAATTTCTGCAATTTCGCTTACAGGATTTTCAGTAATATTTCCATCAATATATTTTCCGTTAGCGGCATCTGCAATTCCTTGTAAAACTGCTGGTTTACGTTTTGTAATTACAGTTTCACCTTTGTTATCTTTTTTATAACTATTCACAGCACCATTTACACGTATAGGAATTGGCCCACCTCTTTCTGTACCAACGCCAACAGTATAAATTTTTACACCTTCGTTTGCTAAGTTTTGCGCAACCTGCTTTGTTTCTTCTTGGTGATCTTCCCCGTCTGAAATAATAATTAAAAATCGGTTGGTTTGCTCATCATTATTATAATATGTTTTTGCTAATTCTAATGCGCCATTAATATCTGTTCCTTGACTAGAAACCATGTCTGGATTTGCGTTTTGTAAAAACATACTAGCCGCGGCATGATCTGTAGTTATTGGTAATAATGGATATGAATTTCCTGCATAAATAATAATACCAACTCTGTCTGAACCTAATTTATTAATTATTTTAGAAATAATTTGCTTTGCTTTCTCTAACCTGTTAGGGGCAATGTCTTCTGCCAACATGCTTTTAGAAACGTCTAAAGCAAAAACAACATCTACACCTTCTCTTTTAACTGTTTTTAATTTCGTTCCCATTTTTGGGTTGGTCAAAGAAATTATTAAAAAGGTAATACCCACTAACAAAGTCACCAATTTTAAAGTAGTCTTAAAGCTAGATGAATTTGGTGCTAATTTTTTGAGTAGTGTGCTATTAGAAAAGGCACGTTGTGTTCTTTTTTTCCACCATAAAACCAACAAGAAAATAACAATCATTGCTGGAACAATTGTTAGTAGATAAAAATAAATTGGTTCTTCTATTTTGTACATTATTTTTTAATTGAAAGATTCAATTTTTTATATAAAACTTTTGAAAATTGTATTTCTTAAAATGAATTCTAACAATAAGAATCCTAATCCTAGGAGTACAAAAACTCTAAACTTCTCTTGATAATTATAATACTTAAACTCTTCTATTTTTGTTTTTTCTAGGGCATCAATTTCGTCATAAATTTCTTTTAAAGATTCATTGTCCGTTGCCCTAAAATATTTCCCTTCGGTTTCTGTTGCAATTTCTTGCAATAGTTTTTCATCTATTTCTACTTGTTGCTTTCTAAAATTCAGCTTGCCTGTTCTAGGGTCTTTACTCCATGGGAAATCTGCCATCCCGTTCGTACCAATTCCTATGGTATACACTTTTATTTTCAACTCTTTTGCCAATTCGGTTGCCGTTCTTGGATCTATATTACCAGAGTTATTTACACCATCTGTAAGTAAAATAATGACTTTACTTTTTGCCTTACTTTCTTTTAGTCTGTTTACACCCGAACCTAAACCCATTCCAATAGCTGTTCCACCTTCTAATTGCCCCCATTTCAATTCAGAAATTGTACGTTTCACAATTCCTTTATCACTTGTAATTGGGGTTTGGGTAAAACTTTCACCGGCATATACCACAATACCAATTCTATCGTTTGGTCTTCTGTCTACAAAATTTACAGCTACTTTTTTAAGAGCCTCTAATCTATTTGGCTTTAAATCTCTAGCCAACATGCTGGCAGATACATCAATGGCCATTACAATATCAATTCCTTTATTCGTTTTTGTTTTCTTGCTTACAGATACATTTCTAGGTCTTGCTAGCGCAATTATAATTGCAGACAAAGCAAGCAGTCTTAATAGATATAGAATTGGTTTTAATTTTGATAAAAATGAGCCACCTTTAAAACCTTTTACACTCGGCATTGTTAAAACAGCAGTATCTTTTTTACGCATAAAGAAATGCCAAACTGCTAATAGCGGTATGAGTATTAGTAACCAGAGAAACTCAGGATTTAAAAATTCGAAATTACTCCAGTTCATCTTCTTTTTCTATTATTTGTTTAGGCTTTAAGTTTCCTATAATAAATTCTGCATCTCTTCTGTCGTCTTCAATTTCAATAGCTAAAGGTTTCGACTTGGCAAACTTTACTAAATCAGCTTCTTGTAATAAGTCTTTTAACTTTTTTATTGTTTCTTTTGAAGTTTCTATACTATCTACGTTCTTAAAATCTTTTATCATTGCTAGCACTTCATCAGTAGTATTTTCTAATGCAGGCACTTTTAATTCACGCTCAATATAGCCACGTACAATTTCTGTTAATTCAGAGTAATATTCTTTTATTTTATTGTTTTGCCACAAGAGCTTTTCGTCTAATTCATTCAACCTTAAAATTGCCTCTTCAAAAGGAGGCAAGGTTCTATAGGTTGGCGCATCTTCGGTTTCTTTTCTTTTTCTAATTACAAACCAGTAAATCCAGAAACCTATGATAGCTAGAATTGCTAAAATGAGATATATGTAGATTCTAAAATCATCAAAAGTATAAGGTTCTTTTTTGATAGATTTTATTGGAAATTTTTTAACTTTTAAAGTATCTATTGCAATTGTTGCTATATTTATTAAAAGAGAATCTGTTAAAAAAGCCTGATTTTTCACAAAGATTTGTTGTTGCGGAATGTAAAATGCTCCGCTATCAAAGCCTGTTAATATGTATCTTCTAATGAGGCTGTTTTTAATAGTATCTATTCTTGTAGAATCGATAATCTCCAATCCCTTTAGTTGGATTTTCGGAATGATTACATTCTGAGTTTCATCTACCGAGATTTTTAATTGAAACTGCTCACCAATTCTAATGCTGGTAGTATCAATTTCTGCTTTAACCATTGGTTTTTGCGCAAAACTTATGGTTGAAATAAATAGTAATATGTAGAATATTTGTTTTTTCATTTTAAGACTATCTTCCTTTGTGTTTAAAATAACCTAATAATTTTTTCACGTAATTTTCATCAACTCTCGTATTTACACTTCCCGCGCCACTTCTTTTAAACATGTTTGTGTAATAGTCTGAAAGTCTTATTGCATTTTCTTTGTAACTTGTTCTTACAGACCTTGATGCGGTATTAATTAATTGCACATTGCCGGTTTCAGCATCTAGCATTGGCACCATTCCTAAATTAGGAATTTCGGCATCATGTTTATCATAAACTCGAATACCCGTTAAATCGTGTTTTTTTGCTGCAATTTTTAGTGTCTTTTCATAGTCATCGTCCATGAAATCTGATAACATAAAAACAATCGCTCTTTTTTTCATTACACTAGATAGAAACTTTAAAGCTGCTGCAATGTTTGTTTTTTTACTTTTTGGTTTAAATTCTATGAGCTCTCTAATAATTCTTAAAACATGACTTTTTCCTTTTTTAGGAGGAATGAACAACTCAATGTCATCAGAAAATAAAATTAAACCAACTTTATCATTGTTTTGAGTTGCAGAAAAAGCCAATGTTGCGGCAATTTCTGTGACGGTATCTTTTTTAAACTGTGTAGCTGTTCCAAATAATTCAGAACCAGAAATATCTACTAAAAGCATCATCGTTAATTCACGTTCTTCTTCAAAGACTTTAATATAAGGTTCGTTGTAGCGCGCGGTAACGTTCCAGTCAATTGCTCTAACATCGTCACCAAATTGGTATTGTCTTACTTCAGAAAAAGTCATACCACGTCCTTTAAAAGAGGAATGGTATTCACCTCCAAAAATATCATTAGACAAACGTTTTGTCTTAATTTCTATTTTACGTACTTTCTTAAGTATCTCTTTTGTATCCATTTATTCAATTGTCAGTTAACATGTATCAATTATTAGTTTCACCTTTTAAACGTATAATTGTTTTTTGATAATTGTTTATGGTACTTCAATTTCATTAATAATATCGTTTATAATATCAACAGAAGTTATATTTTCTGCTTCCGCTTCATATGTAATACCAATTCTGTGGCGCAATACATCATAAACTACTGCCCTAACATCTTCTGGAATTACATACCCTCTTCGTTTAATAAAGGCATAACATTTTGCTGCTTTTGCTAAATTTATACTTCCACGAGGAGAGGCTCCAAAACTAATTAAGTCTTTTAATTTTGATAAGTTATATTTTTCTGGATACCGTGTTGCAAAAATAATGTCTAGAATATATTTTTCGATTTTCTCGTCCATATAAACCTCATTTGCAACTGCTCTTGCTTTTATAATTTGGGCTACAGAAACTACAGGGTTTACTGTGGCAAAGCTACCGGATAAATTCTGGCGCATAATAAGTTGCTCATCTTGTAATTTCGGATAATCAATGACCACTTTCAGCATGAATCTATCTACTTGTGCTTCTGGCAAAGGGTAGGTTCCTTCTTGTTCTACAGGGTTTTGAGTTGCCATTACTAAGAAAGGCTCATCTAACTTAAAGGTAGTATCTCCAATAGTAATTTGGCGCTCTTGCATTGCCTCTAATAAAGCAGATTGTACTTTTGCAGGTGCTCTGTTAATCTCATCTGCCAATACAAAGTTTGCGAATATTGGACCTTTTTTAATCATGAAGTCATTTTCCTTCATGTTGTAAATCATGGTTCCAACAACATCTGCAGGCAATAAATCTGGTGTAAACTGCACTCTACTAAAACTTGCTTGCACCGCTTTAGATAGTGTGTTAATTGCCAAAGTTTTTGCTAATCCAGGAACTCCTTCCAGTAAAATATGACCATTACCAATCAACCCGATTAATAAACTTTCTATCATTTGTTTTTGTCCAACAATTACTTTATTCATTTCTAAAGTAAGAATATCTATAAAGGCACTTTCCCTTTCAATTTTCTCGTTAATTGCTCTTACATCTACATCCATTATATATTGTATTTGGTGTTATTTTTTTTATTGAAACAAAACTACAATTTTAACATATTTATTTTTGTTAAAAGTAGGTTAAAGATGGTTCGTTATTTTTTATTACTTTTAGAGAATTATTGAGCACTAAATTTTTTATGGAAAAGTTAACGGATAAGTTTTTATGGAAAGCATTAAAAGAAGGAGACCTAAATGCGTTTTCTGTACTTTTTGAAAGCTACTACCCAGATTTACATGATTACGGATTAAAAATATCTAAAAATACTGCACTTACAGAAGATACGTTGCAAGACTTTTTTTTATATGTTTTTGAACATAGAGAAAATTTAAGTGATTTAGATACCATTGCACCTTATCTTTTCACGTCTTACAAACGCTTTTTATTAAAGGTGATGAAAAAAAACAATAAATTAACGCATACCGATTTTCCTGAAGATACTTTTGTGGACCTTCAATTTACAGCAGAAGAGATAATGACAGAGCAAGAAACGACCATTTTTAGGAATAAAAACTTGTCTGTTTTATTAAATAAATTACCAAGTAGACAAAAAGAGGCCATTTATTTGAAGTATTACAGCGGTTTAAAAGCTTCAGAAATCTCAGAAATAATGGGTATTAATTATCAGAGCGTAATAAATACATTGCACAAAGCAATAAAAAGTTTAAAAGAAGAAATCTCTATTATAAAACTATTTAAGCTTTAACATAAAATTAAGGGTATAAAAAATAGAATAGAATCTTATATAGGTAGAAAGAGACAATTAAAAGATGATTAAAAAACAATACAATACCATAAACGATTTTTTAGAAGACGTGTCTTTTAAAAATTGGGCATTACAAAATAATGGTACGGACATAAATTTTTGGGAATTTTGGATTGCAAATAATCCAGAGAAAAATGAATTGGTAAATAAAGCGAAAGACCTTGTTCTAGGTGTTTCTTTTAACAAGGATTTTGTTAGCAAAGAAAAAGTTGCTTTTGAATGGAAAAAATTAGAAGCTAAAATTCAGAAAAAAACAAAAGCACCAAAAGCACCAAAATCAAAAGTTATATTTTTAAGAAAATTTAGTGCAGCAGCATCCATATTGTTATTATTCTCTTTAGGCTTCTATTTCTTAAAAAGTAATTCTAAGATTACACACAAAACTAATTATGGAGAAATATTAAACATTAAATTACAAGATGGTAGTGATGTTACTTTAAATTCAAACTCTAGCCTATCTTACTATAAAAACGAAAGTAGAAGAGTTTGGTTATCTGGAGAAGCATTTTTTCAGGTTGATAAAAAAGTCGTTACTCAGGCGAAGTTTTGGGTAATCACAAAAGATTTATCTGTAGAAGTATATGGTACCTCCTTCAATGTAAGTGCCAAAAAAGAAAAAACAGATGTTTTCTTAGAGGAAGGAAATATATGGCTAAAACTTAAAAATGGTGCTGACAAAAAAATGATTCCTGGTAATTATATTTCGTATTCAGCTGAAGAAAATAAAATTTTAGAAGACAAAAATATTTTCAATCCAATTATAAAAACAAGTTGGAAAGATGGTTCTTTACTTTTTGAAAACCTATCTTTGGAAAAAGCGATGGAAAAAATAGAAGAATCTTATGGATATTCTATTGTGTTTAAAGACGATAACAGTAAAAATATATTAATAACAGGAGCGGTTCCCATTACAAATATAGATATCTGTATAAAAGCCATTGAAAAGTCTGCAGGTGTGCTTATTATTAAAAAAGAGAACAGGCTTATTATTAGCAAGAAGTAGCTATAATTCACAAAATTAAATGACAAAACAATTAGTATTTCTAAAACTTATATTAATTGTCTTTATATCGTTTACATTTCAAACTGCGCTTGCTCAAACCAAATCTAAAAATACAATACCATTGGCGGCATTGCTAAATAAAATTAGTAATACCCATGAGATTTTCTTTACTTATAATGCCAATTTACTTTTAAATAAAAAAATACAAGAAGCCGGCTTTAGAAATCTCTCTTTAAAAGCATCTATCTCTTTACTTGAAAAACTCACCCCTTTTCTTTTTGATGATCTAGGAAATAACTATTTTGTTATTTATTCTAAGGAAGAGGTGGCTAAAAAGAAACTTTTATCTCAAGGCACTACTTTTTTTTCTAAAGATGCTATTATAGACAGTACATTTAATAATAACCAAATAATAGTTAGAGGTATTGTTTTAAGTTCGGATAATACGCCTCTAATTGGTGCTGCTTTGCAAGAAAAAGAATCCTTAACAGGAATAACAACAAATAGAGACGGAACTTTTGAGTTTAAGGTTCAGAATAATAACACGATTGCTATTAGCTTTTTAGGTCATGAATCTAAAATATTAAACTTAAAACCCAATGTATTTCATTCAATTGTTTTATTATCTGGGGAAGAGCTAGACGAAGTGCAAGTAGTGGGTTCTAGAAATAAAAACAGAGTTGCTAATGACACTCCTGTAGCTATAGATTTCATTAATATTGAGGATACCTCATCTAAAAGTAGTCAAGTAGAAATTAATCAATTTTTACAGTATGCAATTCCTTCCTTTAACGCTACTAAACAATCTGGCGCAGATGGTGCAGATCATATAGACCCTGCAACAATTAGGGGTCTAGGACCAGACCAAACATTGGTTTTAATTAACGGGAAAAGAAGGCACAAAGCATCTTTAATAAATTTATACGGCACAAGAGGAAGAGGTAACTCTGGCACAGATTTAAATGCAATTCCTATTTCGGCTATAAAAAGAATAGAATTATTAAGGGACGGTGCGTCTGCACAATATGGTTCAGATGCTATCGCGGGTGTTTTAAATATTGTTTTAAAAGATTCTGACAATGCCTTAGCTATAACTTCTACTTTAGGTTTTAACAATGCAGACACCAATTCTATTTACCCTAATAGAGCAGATGGTTTTACTTATAAATTGGGATTAAATTATGGTATAAAAATAAATAAAGTAGGATTTGTTAATTTTTCTGCAGAAGCGCTATCTACAGATAAAACAATAAGACCAGCAACCCTTGCAAGAGATAATTACGGACAAGCTGCGGTTAAAAATGTTAGCTTTTTTTTAAACTCTGAAATTCCTATTGATATTAATACTAAATTTTATATTAATGGGGGTGTAAATTATAAAAATACAGAAGCTTTTGCTTTTTCTAGAAGAGCGAATACTGCAAGAAATGTGCTCGATATTTATCCCAACGGCTTTAACCCATTAATTACATCAAATATTATAGATAATTCAGTATCCATCGGTTTACTTACAAATTTTAAAGAATGGAGTGTTGATGTAAATAATACTTTTGGTAGAAACAATTTTCATTACTTTATAAAGAACACTTTAAATGCTACTTTAGAGGAAAATTCTCCAACAGAGTTTGATGCAGGTGGGCACCAATTAATGCAAAACACTACTAGTATCGATTTTTCTAAATACTTTTTAGCAGAGGCCTATGGTTATAATATTGCTATGGGTTTAGAGTATAGAATAGATGCTTATAAAATATTTTCTGGTGAAGAAGCTTCTTATGGCTCCTACGATATTAACGGAGATTTGGTAAACTCTAGAACACCACTTTTAGATTATCAAACATACAATGGGGTAATAAGACCCGGGGGTTCTCAGGGTTTTCCGGGGTATGGCCCAGAGAATGAAGTAGACAGAAATAGGTCTAATTTCAGTGTTTATTTAGATACAGAGATAGATTTTTCAGAGAAATTTATGCTTGGATCGGCTTTGCGTTTCGAATATTATAGCGATTTTGGTAGCACGCTAAATTACAAGCTTGCTTCTAGATATAAAATAACCCAAAAATTAAATTTAAGAGGTTCTTTTAGTACTGGTTTTAGAGCACCTTCTTTGGCACAAAGGTATTATAATTTAACTTTTACAAACTTTATAGGAACTTCAGCGTCAGAATCTTTTTTAATAGCAAACAATAGCGCTATTGCCAGAAGATTTAATATTGATGAATTACAGGAAGAAAAAGCTAGAAATTTTAGTTTAGGGTTTACAGCAAAATTAAGTACGGCCTTTAATGTGGCAATAGACGCATATTATGTAGCTATTAAAGACAGGATTATTTTGAGTGGTAATTTTGATGCTTCAGATTTAGGCGTAGGAATAGACAATGTTCAATTTTTTGCAAATGGTGTAAATACAGAAACTACTGGCGTAGATTTGGTTTTAAACTGGAATAAGAAAATGGAAAATAGTCAACTTTCTATAGACCTTTCTGGTAATATAAATAATATGATTATTACCCATATTAAAAACAAAACATTAGACCAAGAAACCTTTTTTGGCACTAGGGATCAGCAATATTTATTAGCCTCTGCGCCCAAAAGTAAATTTAATTTGGGTATAAATTATAGTTATAAAAAATTAGAAACATCGCTAAGTTTCACAAGGTTTAGCCGTGTAGATTTGGTAGATTGGCAAATAAGTCAAGATGTGTCAAACTTCAACAATTCAGAAGCAGAGAGAGCTGCTGCCGCTGCTGATATTTATGACCCAAAAATAACTACAGATTTACATTTTAGTTATCATGCAACTAACGCAGTTAATTTACAGTTTGGTGCTAATAATTTATTGAATATATATCCAACTAAACAAAATAGTTACACAGATAGTGGTGGCTTATGGGATGCCACACAAATGGGAACAAACGGCTCTTTCTATTACACAAAATTGAACATAAAACTATAAATATTGCAGATTTTACTATGTTCTCTCTTTTTTTTTGAAAATAAATAAATTTTAAAGGGTATACTTTTTCCTTTCCTGTCTTATATAATAAATAAGGCTTTGCACCTTTATGGCTGCAGAGGTTATTTAAATATAATTTTTAACTAACAATTTATTTATGAAACAAAGATTTTTTTTAAAAGCATTTACAATTGCTTTTATGTTTATGCTACCTTTAGGGTTAATGGCACAGACAATTAAAGGAAAAGTAACAGACACTTCTGGAAGTGCGTTGCCTTACATGAATGTTCTAGTAAAAGGAACTACTACGGGAACGACAACTAGCGATTCTGGTGAATTTAGTTTAACAGTAAAAAGCTTACCAGTTACTATAGTGGTATCTTCTATTGGTTTTAAAACGAAAGAAGTAAAAGTAACAACCAATTCTTTTTTAACGATTGCAATTGAAGAAGGAGATGAGTCTTTAGGAGAAATCATCATTACAGGATCTAGAACAGCTCCTAGAAGTAATGCAGATAGCCCATTACCTATTGATGTTGTTGGTGTTAAAGAATTATTATCTACAGGTCAAAATACGTTTGACAAAGCGTTAGCTTTTAAAATTCCATCATTCAACACGGTTCAAACACCAGTAAATGATGCGACTTCTTTATTAGATCCGTATGAAATTAGAAACATGGGACCAAGTAGAACTTTGGTATTAATTAATGGGAAACGTAAAAACGTTAGTGCATTATTATATACACAAGATTCTCCAGGTAGAGGTGAAACAGGTACAGATATTTCTGCAATACCAGTAGATGCAATTAAAAGTATTCAAGTATTAAGAGACGGTGCATCTGCACAATACGGTTCTGATGCAATTGCAGGTGTAATTAACATTATCTTAAAAGATGATGTAAATAGAGGTTCAGCAACTTTAAGATCTGGAATTACTTCAGAAGGAGATGGTGAAATGTTTGGTATTAGTATTAACAATGGATCTTCTATTGGTGACGATAAAGGGTTTATAAATTATACAGTTGACTTTTCTAAAGTAGGATTGGCAAACAGACCAGGTACAGTAAGTGCAAAAGGTGAAGCTTATGGAGGAACAGGTTTTGGAGCTGATTTAGCAGATGTTCAAGAATTCTTATCTAGAAAGCCAGATGCAGGAAACATTAATGGTTCTCCTGAAACGGTAGCAACTAAATTTTTAATCAATGGTGAGTATGACTTATCTGAAGAGTCTACATTGTATTTTAATGCTGCATATGTATTTAAAAAAGTAAATTCTTACGCGAACTACAGAACTCCGTATTGGAAAGTAGCAACGGGAGATTTAGCTTATTTACAAGATTTATTTCCTTCAAATGAAAGAGGTGGATTTGATGGTTATGTACCAACTTTTGAAGGGGTATTAAATGACTTTAACGCTACTTTAGGAATTAAAAGAAAAGTAAATGGTTGGAATGTAGATTCCAGTATTACTTTTGGTGGAAATGAGCAAACATATAAAGTAAACAATTCTCATAATTCTAGTGAAGGTTACCAAGCATTGAGCCCAACTAGTTTTGATCCAGGAGGAACGGCTTTTAACCATATCGTAGGAAATTTAGATGTATCTAGACTTCTTTCTGACAAAGTTAGTATTGGTATGGGAGCAGAGTTTAGAAATGAGAACTTTGAAGTAATTGCCGGAAAAGTTTCTTCTTATGAAGGCGGTGGTTCAGATTCTTTTTCAGGAAATGATATTAAAAACTCTGGAATCTTTAACAGATATAATTTAGGTGGATATTTCAGTTTAGATTACGATGTTTCTGATGCTTTTTTATTAAGCGGTACAGTACGTGGAGAGAATTATTCTGATTTTGGAAACACGTTTGTTTATAAATTTAGTTCTCGTTATAAATTATCTGATAAATATACAATGAGAGGATCTATTTCTTCAGGATTTAGAGCACCAAGTTTACACCAAATTTATACTGAAAAATCTCAATATTCTTTTTCTGATGGTGGAGGAATTAACATTGTTGGTTTAGTAAATAACGTGTCACCTAGAGCAAAACAATTAGGTATTCCTAAATTGACTCCAGAAAAGTCAACAAACATTACTGTTGGTTTCGGTGGGAAAATTTCAAATAATATAAACTTTACAGTAGATTATTATAAAATTGACGTAGAAGATAGAGTTATCTATACAAATCAAATTGATGGGAATCAATTTTTCTTGAATGGTTTTGATACTACGACATCTGGAATTGATTTTGTATCAGGTATTTCTAATATCGAAATAGGATCTGGTAAATTAGATTTAAATCTTTCTGGAAATTATACGATTGAAAATAAGGCAACAGAAGATATTCCTACTATTAGTGTAGAAGGAAATGAATATGATGTATTAGATAGATCTAACTTAGCATTAATGTTTACTTCTAGACCAAAATCTAAGTGGATTTTAGGAGCTAACTATGAGATTAATAAAGTTGGTTTTGCTATAAACAATACATACTTCGGTAAAACAACGTTCAAGCAAAAGTTTATGAGTTCTGATTTAAGAACTGAGTTTACTCCAAAAATCATTACAGATTTAGCAGTAAACTTTAAAGCTTCAGAGAAATTAACAGTTTCTTTTAACGTTAATAACTTATTGAACATCTTGCCAGAGTGGGCTTTCAAAGCAGAAAATGCTGCTGGTCAAGCAATTATTGATGATACTTCAGTAATCTCAATTGCAAATGGTGGATCAGGATTAACACAACTTGAAAATGAGGCTAACGCGATTACTTTTAATGGTCGTTATTCTCAAATGACGTATGATGGTTCTCACTTTAGTCAATTAGGAACAATGTTTAATTTATCTTTAAACTACCAGTTTTAATTAAAACTAAAATTTAAGAATATTAAAATGCTACTCGAAAGAGTAGCATTTTTTTTTGAGCAATACTAGATTAGAGTTGATTCTTGGGGGATATAACTTTCTTTAAAAATAGTAAATTAAGTATAAGGGTACTTAAAGCAATTTATTGTGCGCAACACTATTGTTTTATGTTTACTATTAAAGATTTGCTTATATCAATAGAAAAAGCTCGAAACAGTTATGTTTAGGTTTGTTTTTACCTTTAGAAAAAATATTTAATCAAGCACTTTTTTTATTATATATATAATTGTACTCTATTAAAAATAATTTTTAAAGGGTTTTACGCATTTATGAAAAGTAACATTTGTTTAAATTTATCATTACAGAAATAGACTTAAAGAATATGCCTTCCATTAAAGTACATGCATCTATAGGTTTTATAAACAATAAGTTTTTAACGCTGAAGAAAATTGGAGAATAGTTTCCTTAAAAGTTTAGTATTTTTTTAAATAAAGCTCGTTTTCATTAAATACACCATACGTGAAGTATTGTATCCAATCACCTAAATTTACATAGGTAGAATTTTCTTGTAGTTTAATTTCTAAAGGAAGGTGTCTATGACCAAAA
>OJIK01000022.1_pt1 | contig 58841 bp, 55 predicted proteins | sample 1595571 | NCBI WGS metagenome assembly OJIK01 (sample SAMN05416791, study PRJEB24817) | seawater metagenome | isolation source: Sea water | place: Canada:Atlantic | collected 2013-11 | reverse complement strand
CGTCGGCAGCGTCAGATGTGTATAAGAGACAGCTATTATAGTGTAACCGTTTTTATTTTTCAGTAATTGGAATCCAAATTTCTTCTTCTGAATCCTTAACATTATTTCTATATTTATTTCCCAAGACTTCAAAATGAGGCCTATCATCAATTTCAAACATAGATTTTGGCATCCATTCAGAAAAAATATATTCAAACACTTTGCTGTCAGAACTTAAACCCTTGTATTGAAAGACTACATAAAGGCCTTCCTTTAGAATAAAGGGCTGACATGTATATATTGAGAATAATCTTCAATGCTGTAATCAGATTCCTTAATCTCTTCTATACTTTCATCAATATTACTTATTATACTTTTCAAACATACAAATATTAAATTAATTACTATTTGAGTTTTAACTTAATACAAATGTACATACTAGAGGGGATAGTCATAGACCCTGAAGACAGAACATATCGAAACTCAAATACCAACTCAGTATTTGGGTTAATTAATTCATTTATTGGAGATAATGATGTTATGAATAAAAAGCGGACTAAGTAACCAGAAACTTAACTTTAGGAGTCTAATATAACCAGTTTTCAGTCATTTTTTTATACCTCCCGAGCAACCTTTGAGCACACCCTAAAAACCAAAAAACCCGTAAATCATTTTTTATAAATGAGTTACGGGATAATTTTGTGGTACCTCCAGGAATCGAACCAGGGACACAAGGATTTTCAGTCCTTTGCTCTACCAACTGAGCTAAGGTACCATTGCCTTAGCGGATGCAAATATAAAATGTTTTTTCATATCTGCTAAAGAAAACTTAAAAAAAAGTAATCTATTTTTATTTTTTATCTAAATTTGGCAAATGAACTTAGCAATTGATATTGGAAACACTAGGGTTAAAGCTGCTGTTTTTGAGGAAGATAAACTTATAGAACTACTTATTTTTGATAAAAAAATAATTGTTTCTGAAATTAAAAAAACCATAAAAAAATATGCAATTTCTGGCGGAATCATATCAAATGTTGGTTCAATTTCAGAAAGAAAGATGGCGCAATTGAATAAAAACTTCGATTTTATAGTTATTTCTGCTTCTTTGAAAGTGCCTTTTAATAATTTATATAAAACTCCAAATACTTTAGGGGTAGACAGAATTGCATTAGTTGCTGCCGCGGTAAAACAATTTCCAAAGACCAATGTCTTGATTATTGATGCAGGAACCTGCATTACTTTTGATTTTGTAGATAATAATGCTACTTACTTGGGAGGTGCAATTTCTCCTGGTATAAAAATGCGATATAAAGCTTTAAATAAATTTACTGCAAATTTACCACTAATAGAAGCTTTAGAATTCGATGATTTTATTGGAAAAAATACGGAAGAGAGTATTATTTCTGGTGTTTTAAATGGTGTAAAAAATGAGATAAATGGCATTATTGAAGACTATTACCTTAAATATTTAGATTTAACAGTAGTTTTAACAGGAGGAGACACAAATTTCTTGTCAAAACAATTAAAAAGTAGCATATTTGCCAATCAAAATTTTCTCCTTCAAGGATTAAATGAAATATTAAAATTTAACCAGCACAAATGATTAAAAAAGTTTTAATAGTTTTTTTATTAATTACATCAACTAGTACTTTGTTGGCGCAAGGGACAAGTTCTTCACCGTATTCTTTTTTTGGAATTGGAGAACAATATTCTCCAAGAACTTCAGAAAATTCAGCAATGGGTGGAATAGGAGTTGCTTTTAACCATTACAAGTATTTAAACTTTACAAATCCTGCAGCAATTGCTTTTCTGAGAGAAACAACTTATTCTCTAGGGATTTTAAATAATGATTTAACCTTAAAAACAGCGGATACTAAGCAGAACTCTGTTTCTACAAGTTTAAACTATATTGCTTTAGGTTTCCCACTGGGCAAGAAAGCAGGTTTTTCTTTCGGATTACAACCTTTATCCTCAGTTGGCTATTCATTATCTAATAATGATTTTGATGAAAATGAAAACCTATCGGCTATAACCTTATACTCCGGAGAAGGTGGTGTAAATAGAGTTTACGGTACTTTTGGAATACAAATTTCAAAATCTTTGGCCATTGGTATAGAAGCAGATTATAGTTTTGGTACTATAGAAAACAGTATTACCAACAAAAGAGCAAATGTAAGTTTAGCTTCAAAATACAAAGAAGAGAGCGTTATTAGAGGTGGGGCAATTACTTTAGGAACTCAGTATCAGAAAATGTTTAAGAATAACGTGTATTTAAATGCTGGTGCAACCGTAAAATTAGGTAGCGATCTAAATACTACAGGAAATGAGTATTTGTATTCATTAATCGGTTCAGGAGCAACCGATATAGCTAGAGATACAATCTATTCTAATGAGATTTCTGGTAAATACAAATTACCAATGAAATCTATTATCGGTGTAGGTCTTGGTAAACTTGATAAATGGCACTTAGGTTTAGAGTATCAGAATCAAGATGCTTTGCAATCTGAGGGTTTTACAAATATTACAAATTCTTCTTATAACTACGAAAAATCAAATAGAATATCTTTAGGGGGTTTTTATTTACCTAAAATAAATTCTATATCAAGTTACTGGGAAAGAGTTACCTATAGAGCTGGTTTGCGAATTGAAAAAATAGGATTGGCAGTTGATGGCACTGGAACAGGTGCAAATTTTACTTCAATAGACGACTTTGGCATGTCTTTTGGACTAGGATTACCATTAAAACAGTTATCTACTGTTAATTTAGCATTAGAGTATGGTAAAAGAGGTACAACTTCTAATAATCTAATTGAAGAAAATTACTTTAATGTTAGACTTAGTTTGTCTTTGACGGCTTCTGGTCAGCAAGGTTGGTTCAGAAAAAGAAAGATTGATTAATATATTTATAAAACTATTACAATGAAGAAAATTACGTTTTTATTAGCTGCAATGTTATTCATAACAACAGTAGAAACAAATGCCCAAGATGCAAATAGAGAATGTACTATCAAATACAATCTATTTAAGGGAGATTATCAATCTAAAAAGTTCGATGAAGCATATGTGAATTGGATCTATTTAATGGACAATTGTAAAGATTTATCTGTTAACATTTATAAGTTTGGTGCTACTTTAGCAGAGGATGTTAGAAAAGATCCTGTTTTATCAAAAAGAGTATATGAACAAAGATTACAGTACTACCCATCTAAAAACCCTGCGAAAGTTCATAGTGACTATGCTACCTATTTATTTGAGAATAAATTAGCTTCAGATGATGAAGTTTTTAAAATTTTAGAAAAAGGATATGCTATAGATCCAACTAAAATGGGTGTTAAGAATTTGTACATTTATTTTCAAGGAATAACCGATAGAAATAAAGATACTAATCCGCAAAAGGTTTTTGATACTTATGATGATGTTTTAGAAAATGTAAACATTAAATTAGAAGGGTATGCTAAAAAATTAGTGAAGTATAGTGATACGACTTTAGTGTTAGACAAAAGAGGGAAACAATTAAAAAGAGCGTATACGGTTAATTCAAAAGCTTTGGGAACAGTAGAAGGTGGTTTGGATGCAATTATTTCTGAAATAGCTACCTGTGTGCGTTTAATTCCTTTATATGAAAGAGATTTTGAAGTTAATAAATCAAATGCAGTTTGGCTAAAGAGATCAGTTTCTAGAATGTTTAATAAAGGTTGTCAAGGAGAGCCATTATTTGAGAAATTAGTAAGGGCGTATGCAGAAGCTTCACCGTCACCAGAAGCGTATGCTTTTTTAGCAAATGTTTTAGAAGATAACGACGATACTGCTGGAGCTAACGCGATGAGAACGAAATCTTTCGAATTAGAAACAGATCCTTTAAAGAAAGCGAAGTATAAATTAAAGTTTGCTCAGGCAGCTAAAGATAGAGGACAATATAGCAAAGCTAGAAGTTTAGCAAGAGAAGCTTTAAGATTTAATCCAAGTTCGGGTAGGGCTTATTTATTTATCGCTACGTTATATCAATCTAGTGTAAATAAATGTGGTGAAAACTTATTCGAAAAAAGAATGGTATATGTTGCTGCACTGAACATGGCAAGAAGAGCTTCGGCTGTAGACCCAAGTATTTCCTCTAGAGCGAGAAAATATATTAATACATACAGAGCAAATGTGCCAAGTCAAAAAGACATATTTAATGCAACTGCAGTTCCAGGAGGGAAATTCACAATCAAATGTTGGATCGGTGAAACTGTAACCATACCAAATAAATAGTTATTTGAAAAATTTCAAAAAAATAGTATCAAAAAGCATTGCAGTAATTTATTTTACTGCAATGCTTTTTTCTTGTTCTAATAGTACTGAGGAAGTTCGTAATTTTTTAGAAGAAAAAAATTTACCAATTGGCAAGGCTAAAGAAGCATTTCATGTGTATAAAGATTCTGGACAGATAACATCTAAATTAATAACACCTTTATTATTAGATTTTAGTAATCGAAAAAAGCATCCTTATAATGAGTTTCCTAAAGGAATAAAAATTATAAATTTCACTAATAAAGGGAAAGATTCTGTAACTATTATTGGCGATTATGCGCAATCTTATGTAAAGACAGAAGTATCAGAAATTAAGGGAAATGTGATTGTCGTAAATCATACAGATAAATCTAGATTAGAAACAGAACAATTGTTTTGGGATCAAAAGACAAAATATTTTGTATCTGAGAAAGCATTTGTAATGTATAAAGGAAATGATACAATAATTGGTGTGGGTTTTGAATGTAAAGAAGATTTAAGTAAACATTTAGCAAAAAAAACAACAGGTAGAATAGAAACAAAAGAATAGAATTATGAATAGAATTTGGAAATTTTTTCAGTACGGTTACTTAATAGTAGCGTTAATATGTTTAGTTGAAGGTATTACTCGTTGGAACGCCGAGAGAAGTAGGTCTTATTTATTTTTAGGTTTTGCATTTTTTATTATCTTAGTATTCTTTTTTAAAAGACATTTTAGAAAAAAAGTCGAAAAAAGAAATAACCCAAATAAATAGTTTATTAGTTTCTGAATGGAAATTGAACTTATTATAATATTTTTATCAATTATACTTTCCGCCTTTTTTTCGGGAATGGAAATTGCATTTGTTTCTGCAAATAAGCTACACATAGAATTAGAAAAAAAGAGAGAGGGATTTATTCCTCGGATTCTGAATAAAATTACCCAAAAATCTTCAAAATTTATTACCACGATGTTGGTGGGTAATAACATATCATTAGTAATTTATAGTTACTATATGGGAGAATTTCTAATTGGAACTTTACCTTTAGAGGCTCTTAATGAATTCTCTATCTTATTAATACAAACTGTAATTTCTACGATTATAATATTGGTAACTGCAGAATTCCTACCAAAAGCTATTTTTAGAATTTATGCAAATGAAGTGCTTAAGATATTTGCTTTACCTGCTTATATATTTTATGTTTTATTTCATTTCATTTCAGATTTTATTACGGCTATTTCAGATTTTTTTCTTCGTATTTTCTTTAAAACAAGTGCAGATAAACAACAAGTAGTTTTTAGTAAAGAAGAGTTGGGTAATTATATTTTAGAGCAATTAGAAACAAGTAATGATGCAGATGAGGTAGATTCGGAAATTCAAATTTTTCAAAATGCTTTAGAGTTTCATAACGTAAAGGCAAGAGAGGTAATGGTTCCTAGAACCGAAATTACCGCAGTAGAAATTCATGAAAAAGTAATTAATTTAGAGCGTGTTTTTATAGAAACAGGCTTATCTAAGGTGCTGGTTTATAATTCATCTATGGATGATGTAGTTGGTTATATTAGTGCTTTTGAACTTTTCAAAAAGCCAAAAACTATAAAATCTATTTTACTTTCGGTAGAAATTGTACCAGAATCTATGATGATTAATAATGTTTTAAACATTTTAATGAGGAAACGTAAAAGTGTAGCTGTGGTTGTAGATGAATACGGCGGAACTTCAGGAATGATAACTGTAGAAGATATTGTAGAAGAGTTGTTTGGTGAAATAGAAGATGAACATGATTCGCAAGCATTTTTAGAAGAAAAAATAAATGAAACTACTTTTAATTTTTCTGCAAGATTAGAGGTAGACTATTTAAATGAAGAATACGGATTAAGTATCCCTAAATCTGAAGCCTATGAAACTTTAGGGGGTTTTATTATAGAACATACAGAAAATATACCAGAAGAGAACGAAATTGTAGATTTAGAAAGTTTTGAAATCACAATTTTGAATACCAGTGGTGCAAAAATAGATGTTGTTTCTCTTAAAGTTACAGATTTAGAAGATTCGTAAATAGAATTTCTTTCCTTTTAATAAAAATTACCAAATTACTTACTGTTTAGTTTAAAAAGAGGTTGCAATATTAAAACCCTAATCGTATATTCGCCTCCTAATAAATTTAAATGTATGGCAATTTTATCAAAAATTAGAGAACGTTCAATGTTCTTAATCATCATAATTGGTTTAGCACTTTTTGCTTTTGTATTAGATCCTTCTACTTTAGGAGATTTTTTTAATTCAAGCAAAGTAAATGAGGTAGGAGAAGTTAATGGAGAAGTAATTTCTACCCAAGAATTTGCTCAAGCTTTAGATCAATACAAGCAACAATCTGGAAGTAAAGTTTCTGAAATGCAAGCAGCAAAAGCTGTTTGGAGTAATATTTTAAGAAAGAAAATTTATAAAAATCAGTTAAACGAAGCAGGAATTACCATTGGTGAGCAAGATGTTTGGAATGAGGTAATAAATACATCTTCTGTGCAAAATAATCCACAGTTTCAAAATGAGGCCGGTTTATTTGATGAGTTTAAGTTTAAACAATTTTTAGCCGATACTAAAGAGAATAACAAAGAAATGTGGTCTGCTTGGTCTAATTACATGAACCAGATTAAAGATAATGCAGAAACCAATACCTACAATAAATTAGTTACTGCAGGTTTAGGAGCTTCTTTAAAAGAAGGAGAGACTGAATACTTAATTGAAAACACAAAATTAAGTGGTCAGTTTGTGTATGTGCCTTATAGCAGCGTTGCAGATAGTTTAGTGAGAATTAAGAAGTCTGAAGTAGCATCTTATATTGAAGATAATGAAAACAAGTTTCAAGTAGAAGCTACAAGAGATTTATCTTATGTTAAGTTTGATATTACAGCAACTTCAGAAGATGAGGATGCAATTAAACAAAACGTAGCGAATTTAATAGAAAATGGCGTAGATAGAAATGATGATGCAACAGTTGGTTTCAAAAACACTTCAGATTATAAAGAGTTTTTAGCTGAAAATGGTTCTGATATTAATTTAGATTTAGGCTATAAATTTAATGCTTCTATTAACCAAACAGTAGCGAATGCAATTTTTGCAGGAAACAAAGGAGATGTTTTTGGTCCTTACAAAGACCAAGGGTTTTTTAAGATTTCTAAAATAACGGAGGTGGCTAAAATGCCAGATTCAGTAAAGGCAAGCCATATTTTAATTCCTTTTGTTGGTTCTCAAAGAGCTGCACAAAATGTAACAAGAACAAAAGAGCAAGCAGAAAAATTAGCAGACAGTGTTCTTACAGTTGTAAAGAGAAGTAGAAGTAAATTTGCTGCTTTGGCAAAAACTTTATCGTCAGACTTAGGCTCTGGGGCTAAAGGAGGTGATTTAGATTGGTTTAATTATAACTCTATGACACCAGCTTTTAGGGATTATTCTTTTACTAATAAAAAAGGTTCTGTAGGTATTGTAGAAACACCTTTTGGTTACCATGTTATAAGAGTAGATGCTACAAGAAATAATCAAACAGTTTTAAAACTAGCAACTTTTGGAAGTAAAATAGTGCCTTCAGAAGCAACAGAGAGTGATTTCTTTCAGAAAGCAGAACAATTTGCTTTAGCGGTATCTAAAACAGATGCTTATAGCGAGCTAGCTAAAGAAAATAATTATACCTTAAAATCTGCAGTAGGTTTAAAGGTTTTAGATGAAAATGTACCTGGTTTAGGAAACGAAAGACAAATTGTTTCTTGGGCTTTTAAAGGAGATTCAGATACAGGAGCTTTTAACCGTTTTGATTTAGAAGGAAGTTATGTTGTTGCTGTAGTAACCTCAAAAACAGAAAAAGGCTTAATGTCCGTTGAAAAAGCAATTAGCCGTGTAAGACCTATTTTATTAAATGAAAAGAAAGCCGTTTTAATTGCAGATAAATTAAATGGAAGTTCTTTACAAGATATTGCAAAAGCAAACAATACAACGGTAAGAAGTGCAAACAATGTAAATTTAAAAAATTCTTCATTATCTGGTGTTGGTGCAGAACCTAAAGTTGTGGGTGCTATGTATAGTGCAGAGCTAGATAAAGTGTATACCAGTTTGGTAGGTAATAGAGGAGTGTTTTCTTTTGTTTTGAATAAAAGAGAATTACCAACGGCTTTGCCAAATTACGAAGCAAACAGAAGGAGAATCTCTTCAACTAGAAAAGGTATGACTTCAAAAATATACGAAGCAATTAAAAATGCTTCAGACGTAGAAGATAACAGAGCTAATATGTATGTTTCTAACTAAGACATACTAGTCTATTATATAAAAAAATCCGTTCAATTAATGTTGAACGGATTTTTTATGCCTTAATCTTTTAGTTTCACTGCAGTTTTCAAAAGGAAATATTAGTTCTTATAGATGTAAGTCGAAGTAATAAAAGCTCCTTTAGATACTGTAAAATAGCTTTAAATAATAAACCTTTTTGATTTCTCAAAAAGGTTTATAAATTATTGTTTAATACGTATTGATTTTTTTAACCGTTCATAGAGATTAAGAATTCATCATTATTTTTAGAAAATTTAATTCTATCGTTAATAAATTCCATTGCTTCTATAGGGTTCATATCTGCTAAGTATTTACGTAAAACCCACATTCTTTGCACAGTTTTAGCGTCCAGTAATAAATCATCTCTTCTAGTTGAAGATTTGATAAGATCAATTGCAGGATAAATTCTTCTATTAGAAATATTTCTATCTAATTGAAGCTCCATATTCCCTGTTCCTTTAAATTCTTCGAAGATTACTTCGTCCATTTTAGAACCAGTTTCTGTAAGAGCGGTAGCAATAATGGTTAAAGAACCACCATTTTCTATATTTCTTGCAGCACCAAAGAAACGTTTTGGCTTGTGTAATGCATTTGCATCAATACCACCAGAAAGTATTTTACCAGATGCAGGTGCAACAGTATTATAAGCTCTTGCTAAACGTGTAATAGAATCTAATAAGATAACAACATCATGGCCACATTCTACCAAACGTTTTGCTTTTTCTAAAACAATGTTTGCTACTTTAACATGCTTGTCTGCAGGTTCATCAAAAGTAGATGCAACCACTTCTCCACGCACGTTACGTTTCATATCTGTAACTTCTTCAGGACGCTCATCTATCAGTAAAACAATTTGATATACCTCTGGATGATTTGCTGCAATAGCATTTGCCACATCCTTTAATAACATAGTTTTACCAGTTTTAGGTTGTGCTACAATCATACCACGTTGCCCTTTTCCTAGAGGAGAAAACAAATCGATAATTCTTGTAGATAATGAACTGCCTTTTTCTGCTAAATTGAATTTTTCTTGTGGGAATAATGGTGTTAAGTGCTCAAAAGACACTCTATCTCTAACAATGTTAGGATTTAAACCATTAATTTTTGACACTCTAATTAAAGGAAAGTATTTTTCACCCTCTTTTGGTGGACGAACATTTCCTAATACGGTGTCACCAGTTTTTAAACCAAATAATTTAATCTGAGATTGAGAAACATAAATATCATCTGGAGATGATAAATAGTTGTAATCTGAAGAGCGCAAGAAACCATAGCCATCAGGCATCATTTCTAATACACCTTCGCTCTCTATGATACCATCAAACTCAAAATCTGGATCTTTATACCTGTTTGTAGACTTGTTGCCATTACTTCTACTGTTGTTGGCTTTGTCTCTATTTTGGTTGTTGTTTTTATTTTTATTGCTTTGTGGTGGGTTGTTTCTATTTTGTTGTGGTTTGTTAGGTTGATTTGCAGGTTTTTGTTCTTGCTTTTCTTCCTTTGGCTTAGAAACTACTTCATTCTTCTGCTCATTAACCGGAGCATCCTTTTTTACAAGAGGTTTTCTTGGTCTTGGATTAGGTTTTGGTCTTTCAGTTACGATAGGCTCAACTTTTGCTATTTCAACTGTAGGTTCCTCAATAATTTGAGGTTTTTCTGCATCTACCGGTCTTGCAATCGTTTGAGAATTTTTAATAACACGTTTTCTTTTTGGCTTTTCTGTTTTTATAGGCTCCTCTTTTTTAGGAGCTACCAATGTTTTTTCTGCTTTAGAAGGGTCTGCAGCCTGCGTGTCTAAGATTTGATATACTAAGTCTAGTTTTTTTAATTGGCTTATTTTAGCAACGCCAATAGATTTAGCTACAACTTGCAGCTCGGCAAGAGTTTTTGCCTTCAGTTCCGATATTTCGAACATTATAAAATTATTAAGTTAGATATGAATCTTAATTTTGTAAGATTTCTATGTTTTTTTTTGAATGTGGCAATTAAGTATAGTTCTACAAAAAAGCTTTTGTGTAATTATTGATAAACAAATATATACATTTTTTTTTAGTTAAGGATTTTCTTTTTAAAAAAGAATGTTCTACTTTTGTGATATTAGAAACATCAAATGATTCAAAGGATTCAAACAGTATATTTATTATTGACTTCTATTATTTCTATAGTTATAATTTTTGTTTTTAATTTGTGGAAATCTACTGATAAAAGTATTTTTGCTTTAGATTTGTTAAACAGTGATGTCAGCTTATTAAAAGCGATTCCTGTTTTATTTTTAATATCGGCAGCTTTAGCTTTTGTAGCAATTTTTCTTTTTAAGAACAGAAAACTACAATTTGTTATCGGTCGATTAACAATTTTGATAAACCTTATTTTATTAGGATTATTGATTTATGTATCTCTAACTTTACCTGGAGAAGCTGCGGTTTCGGAGAAAGGTATTGGGATGTTTGTACCAATTTTAGCGGTTTTGCTTCTTGTTTTGGCAAATAAAGCTATTAAAAAGGATGAAGATCTTGTAAAATCTGTAGATAGATTGCGATAATACTAACATCTTAGTATATTTAGTGCGAAAAAAAACCGAGATTTATCTCGGTTTTTTATTTTTTAGAATAAAACGATTTTATCCACGTTTTGCCAGTTCTATAATTTCTAAATTTTTAATTTCACCGTTTTCTAATTGAAACCGTAGCATGGTTCTTATCTTATGAAATCCGTGGTTTCCTGCGGCACCTGGGTTTAAGTGCAGTAGATTTAGTTTTTTATCATAGTGTACCTTTAAAATATGAGAATGACCAGAAATGAAAATTTTAGGCGGATTCGCATGAATTTCTTCTTTAATTCTTCTGTAATAATTATTTGGATAACCACCAATATGTGTCATCCAAATACTTGTTTTTTCTACTTCAAACTTTAAATCTAAAGGAAATTCTGCTCTTGCATCTTGATCATCAATATTACCATACACTGCCCGTAAAGGTTTTAGTTTCTTTATAGTATCCGTTACATTTAAGTTTCCAATATCTCCTACATGCCAAACTTCATCTGCTTGTTTTACAAACTTTAAAATTTGTGCATCTATAAAACTATGTGTGTCCGATAATAATAATATGTTTTTCATTAAAAGCAGTTAGAAAAGTTTAATGTCTCTTCGAGTTTCAAAAATACTAATAACAAAATAAATTCCGTAATTTTACAGCCCACAAAAAAATAATTTTATTGAGATATTTTATAGAACTTTCTTATAACGGAAAAAAATACCACGGTTGGCAGATTCAACCAGATGTAATATCCATACAAGAAAAATTAAACTTAGCGGTAAGTACAATTCTGCAAGATAAAATTGAAGTTGTGGGCGCAGGAAGAACAGATACAGGTGTTCATGCATCTCAAATGTTTGCACATTTTGATTCAGATATAGAAATAGAGGCAGAAGTTGTGCACAAGCTAAATTCAATTTTACCGAACGATATTACCGTACATAAAGTGTTTTTGGTGGCAGACGATTATCATGCCAGATTTCATGCAGAAAGTAGAAGTTATGAGTATCGTATTTGGTTGGGTAGAAATCCGTTTCTATTAGATTTTTCTTGGCAAATTCATTCTCAAAAGCTAGACCTCTCTAAAATGAATGAAGCGGCACAACTCCTTTTAGAATATGAAGATTTTCAGACCTTTTCTAAGGTAAAAACAGATGTTTATACTTTTAATTGTGATGTAACACAGGCATTTTGGAAACAAGAAGGAAATTTACTAACCTTTCATATTTCTGCAAACAGATTTTTAAGAAATATGGTAAGAGCCATTGTAGGTACGCTGATAGATGTTGGTTTGGATAAAATTTCAATAAACGAATTTAGAGATATTATAGAAAGCAAAAGCAGAGGCAATGCAGGATTATCTGTCCCGGCAAAAGGATTATTTTTAACGCACATAAAATATTAGATTTTGGCAAATAAGACAGGAAATGCTTTTGATATGGAAATCTTTTTAAGACTCATGAGTTTTGCTAAGAAGTATAGACGCAATTTTATAATAGCGTCTATTTCCACCATCCTATTGTCTGGGGTGGCTTTGTTAACGCCTATTATTCTTAAAGATACTGTAGATGTATATATTGCAAATAAAGATACTGAAGGGTTAATACATAGTATTTTATTAATGTTTGGAGTTTTAATGATTGAAGTGGTCTTAAGATTTACTTTTATTTACTACGCCAATTGGGTTGGACAGCATATTATTAGAGATATAAGAGCTAAAATATTTAGACATATTCTACAGTTTAGAATGTCTTATTTTGATAAGAACTCTGTTGGTAAATTAGTAACCAGGGTGGTTTCAGATATTGAAACAATTGCAGCTTTTTTTAGTAGTGGTGTATTTACTATTGTAAGTGATGTTTTACAAATGTTCGCGGTTATTATTGTCATGTTTGTTATCAATTGGAAGTTGGCGTTTATAGCCATTGCCGTTCTACCAATTCTATTGTACGCTACAAAAGTTTTTCAAAAAGCAATAAAAGCAACGTTTCAGGAAGTTAGAAATCAGGTTGCAAATTTAAACGGCTTTGTGCAAGAAAGAGTTACAGGAATGAAAATTGTACAACTCTTTAACAGAGAAAAAATTGAATATGAAAATTTTAAAGAGATTAATAACAAGCATAAAGAGGCGTTTGTAAAGACTATTTGGTACTTTTCTATCTTTTTTCCTATTGCAGAAATTTTATCTTCTGTTGGTATTGGCTTAGTGGTTTGGTTTGGAAGTAAGCAAGTAATTACAGGGGAAGTGCCGGGTCCGGGAACTGTAATGGCTTTTGTTCAAATGGCACAAATGTTATTTAGACCATTAAGACAGATTGCAGATAAATTCAATCAGTTACAAATGGGTATTGTTTCTGGAGAACGTGTTTTTAAAATTATTGATACGGATAGTGCGATCTCTAAAAACGGAACCTTAGAAGCAAAAAATTTAAAAGGAGAAATCAATTTTAAAGAAGTTCGTTTTAGTTATATCGAAGGAGAAGAAGTTTTAAAAGGAATAAATTTAAATGTTAAAAGCGGACAAACAGTAGCTATTGTAGGTGCAACAGGTGCAGGGAAATCGACAATTATTAATCTGTTAAATCGTTTTTATGAGATAGATAGTGGTACTATTTGTATTGATGAAATTGCTATTGATACCTATAAGTTAGAAAGTTTAAGAACGCAGGTTGCCGTTGTATTACAAGATGTTTTCTTGTTTTCAGATTCAATTCTAAATAATATTACTTTAAAAGATACCACTGTATCTAAGGATGCAGTAGTGGAGGCAGCAAAACAGATTGGAATTCACGATTTTATTATGACACTTCCGGGAGGGTATGATTATAATGTAAAAGAAAGAGGTGTAATGCTTTCTTCGGGGCAAAGACAATTAATTGCCTTTTTAAGAGCATACGTTAGCAAGCCAAGTATTTTAATTTTAGATGAAGCTACGTCTTCTGTAGATGCATACTCAGAAAAAATGATTCAACATGCCACAGAGACCATTACAAAAGGCAGAACATCTATTGTAATAGCACACAGATTGGCAACCATTAAGCAAGCAGATAAAATTATTGTAATGGATAAAGGTTTAATTGTAGAAGAAGGTACCCATGCTGAATTATTAGTTAAAGAGGGCGGCTATTATAAGAACCTCTATGACAAGCAGTTTAGTTTAGAGATAGCTTCTTAATGAGATATGCATTTATTACATTAAGTCTTTTCGCAGTTTCTCGTTTAGTTCTTTAAAATCTGTATAGAGTTCAAAACCACCATCTTTAATATAAGAAATTTCGCCAGTTTCTTCAGAAACTAACAAACAAACTGCATCTGTTTTTTCAGAAACACCTATTGCTGCTCTGTGTCTTAGACCAAATCTAGATGGAATTTTTATACTATCAGAAATTGGTAAAACAACTCTGGTTGCCACAATATAATTGTCCCTAATAATTAAGGCACCGTCATGTAGCGGGCTATTTTTATAAAAAACACTTTCTAATATGGCCTCATTTAAAAGTGCATTCATTTTGTCTCCAGTATTTATTAGGAAATCTAAACTATTTGTTCTTTCAATAACAATTAAAACACCTGTCTTCGTTTTGGCCATTTTTTCACAAGCTCCTAAAATAGTTTCAGTATCTATGTCTGAACCTATTTCTGTCTGTAAAAATTTCAACTGTTTTAGGAAATTTCTCTTATTGGTAAAGTTTGTAGTACCAATCATTAACAAGAACTTTCTTATTTCTTGCTGAAATACAATAATAAGTGCAATAACACCACCAGATAATAAATAGCCTAAAATGCCACTTAGCATTTCCATTTTTAAGGCTTGGGTAATTTGCCATATTAAGAAAATAAAGGCAATACCGATCACAATATTAATGGCAACGGTACCTTTTAAAAGTTTATAAATATAAAAGAGTAGTGTTGCCACTAATAAAATATCTAAAATATCTAATAATGAAAATTCAATAAAATCGAACATAGAAAACAGATGGATTTTGGGCTAAATTACTAATAAATAATTTGAAGCACAATATCAATTATTTATTAAGACGCTATTCGTAAGAACTTTAAGAGAATAAAAAAAAATCATTTAATTTTATGTACAATTTTAATAGCTTCTACCGCTTCTTTTACATCATGCACTCTTAAAATATTGGCGCCATTTAGTAAGGCAATGGTATTTGCAGAAGTAGTTGCATTTAAGGCCTCTTGTGCAGAAATATCTAATGTTTTATACAACATAGATTTTCTTGAAATACCTGTTAGAATAGGCACATCTAAACTTTTAAAAAGGGCTAAGTTTTTTAAAAGCTCAAAATTATGATCGATTGTTTTTCCAAATCCGAAACCAACATCTATAACAACATCATTTAGTTTTAGTTGGCGCAATTTATATATTTGGGCTGCAAAAAAAGAAATAATTTCTTTAGTTACATTCTCGTAAACTGGATTTTGCTGCATGTTTTGCGGAGTGCCTAGCATGTGCATTAGAATATAAGGAACCTGTAATTTCGAAACGGTAGCAAACATATTGTCATCCATTTTTCCGCCAGAAATATCATTAATAAGTGCTGCACCGGCGTTTATGGTTTCTTTGGCTACTCTGCTTCTAAAAGTATCTACAGAGATAATAATTTCTGGAAAATGTTGTAGTAATAAATTAGTTACCGGAAGACTTCTTTTAAGTTCTTCTTCTTCAGAAATATGTTGCGCGCCAGGTCTAGAAGAATAGGCACCAACATCTATAAAAGTTGCGCCATCTAGGAGCATTTTTTCAACCTGATTTAAAATTTCAGATTCGTTTTTATATCTACCGCCGTCATAGAAAGAATCTGGAGTAATATTCAAAATACCCATCACTTTTGGTGATGAAAGATCAACTAAGTTTCCTTTACAATTTATGGTCATTTTAGCGTACTACTTTATTTATTATAGGTACAATTTTAGGCGCTTTGTATGCATCCATTTTTTGCATTAATTCTTTTACCGAGGTGGCTACTAACAATAGATTTCTACCTGCGGTTTTTAAATACCCTTCTTCCACCATTTTATCTAATTGCAATAAAACGGCATCAAAAAACCCATTTACATTTAAAAGGCCTATTGGCTTTTGTTCAATTTGCAGTTGGCCTAAAGTTAAAGCTTCAAAGAGTTCATCTAAGGTTCCAAAACCTCCAGGAAGTGTAATGTAACCGTCTACTAATTTACTCATGATTACTTTACGCTCGCTCATTTTTTTACATACAATCATTTCTTCTACACCAGCATGCACCACTTCTTCTTTTTCTAATAATTTTGGAATAACACCAATTACCTCTCCGTTTTGCGCAAGAATGGTGTCTGCAAGCATCCCCATCATCCCTATTTTACCACCGCCATAAACCAAACTAATTTTATTTTCAACAAAATAATTTCCTAATGTTACTGCAGCTTCTTTATAGATAGGGCTAAAACCTAAACTAGATCCACAAAAAACAACGATTTTCTTCAATGTATTGAGTTTTAAAATTCTTTTGTAAAAATAAATGAAAAGCATATAGGATTTAGTATTTTTGAGGAAATACTTTTTAACAAGAGAAAATGCAAGATACTTCAAAACAATATGATGCGGTTATGAACGAATGTAGAAGTTTGTACATAAAAAAAATGTCTGATTACGGCTCTGCTTGGCGTATTTTACGTTTACCGTCACTAACTGATCAAATATTTATAAAAGCGCAAAGAATTAGACAATTGCAAGAAAATGCGATAAGAAAAGTAGATGAAGGCGAGAAATCTGAATTTATTGGAATTATCAACTACGCTATTATGGCGCTAATTCAGTTAGAAAGCGGTGTTGTAGAAACTCCTGATTTGAATACAGAGGAAGCAACTATTTTGTACGACAAGCATCTTAAAGTTACGAAAGAATTAATGTTAAACAAAAATCATGATTATGGTGAGGTTTGGAGAGAAATGCGTGTTTCTAGTTTAACAGATTTAATTCTTCAAAAATTATTAAGAGTAAAGTCTATTGAAGATAACAAAGGAAAAACAATTGTTTCTGAAGGGATTGATGCAAATTACCAAGACATGATTAATTATGCTGCTTTTGCAATGATACATTTAGATGCGTAGGTTACAAATTATCTAACTAATTTTAAATAAAGTAAATTTCTGTATAAAATGATATTAAAATTAATCACTCAAATTTCAAGAATATTAGTTGGAGCCTTATTTATTTTTTCAGGCTTTGTTAAGCTAGTAGATCCGATAGGTTCTGAATATAAGTTTCAAGAATATTTTTCTGAGAGTGTTTTAAATATGGAATTTTTAATTCCGTATGCATTGCTGTTTGCAATTGTTTTAATTGTTGCAGAAATACTTTTGGGAGTCATGATTTTAATTGGTTATAAATCGAAATTTACAGTTTGGAGTTTGCTAATTATTACTACCATATTTTTATTTTTAACTTGGTATTCTGCCTATTATAATAAAGTAACAGATTGTGGTTGTTTTGGCGATGCTATTAAATTAACACCCTGGGAAACCTTCTATAAGAATGTTATTTTAATTGGCTTGATTATTATTTTACTAGTAAAAGTAACATTTATAAAGCCTCTTTTTAAAGGTAAAATTACCAAGGTAATTACCTTTTTATCTTTGGCCTCTTTCTTATTTATTGTGCAACATGTTTTAACACATTTGCCACTAATTGATTTTAGAGCCTATGCAGTTGGTAAGAATTTGCAAGAAGGAATGGTGTATCCGGCAGATGGTTCTATACCGCCAGTGCATGATTTTATGCTAGAAGGTGTGCAACAAGATTTAGCACCCATACTTTTAGAAAAGGAAAAAGTAATGCTAGTCATTATCTATAACTTAGATAAATCTGATGCAAACGGATTTCCTGCAATAAAAGAAGCATCAGAAAAGGCAATAGCAAAAGGGTATACGGTTTATGGAGTTTCTGCTTCTTTTTCAGATGATTTATTAGTAGCCCAAGAAAAGTACAACTTGCCTTTTGATTTCCTTTTTTGTGACGAAACTACATTGAAGACAATGATTAGAGCAAACCCAGGAGTCATCATTTTAAATAAAGGAACCGTTACTCAGAAGAAGAATTGGATAGATATTGAAGATTTAGAATTATAAATTTCTAAATTAGACTGTCTTATTTTTTTTACGCTTTTGTGCTATCTGAGTAAGTTTTAGACCTTTCTCTTTTTTGAAAAACAAGTGTTTCGGACTTCCAATAATTTGAGCAGTATAAATACCTGTATGTCCAGAAAACAAATAAGAGGTAGTGCATGCAAGCGCTATAAAAACACCAGATTCTATTCCGAATAATTCAATTCCCATTATTGTACAAGCAATAGGTGTGTTTGTTGCTCCAGCAAAAACGGCTACAAAGCCCATTCCTGCCAACAATGGCATTGGTAAGGGTATAAACCAGATTAGAACATTTCCTAAAGTAGCACCAATAAAAAACAAAGGAGTTACTTCTCCTCCTTTAAAACCAGCACCTAGTGTAAAAGAAGTCAGTAGTATTTTTAGGAAGAAATCATAAGAATTTAAATCAATATTAAAAGCATCTATAATAGTAGGTACCCCAAGACCTATGTATTTTGTAGTTCCCATAAGATATACACTAACTGCAATGACAACACCGCCAATTACCGGCCGTAAGGGTGGGTATTGAATGTATTTTTTGAATAAATTACTCCAAAAATGTGTAGATTTTGAAAATAGCATACTTACCAATCCAAAAATAATACCCGCCAATAAAGACCATAAAACAGTAGCTGGTGTGAGGTCTGCAACAGTAGAAATAGTATAATGTGTATGATGAGAAATTTGCCAAATATCACAAAAATAGTTTGCAAAAATAGCTGCTAGAAAGCTAGGTATTATCGCATCAAACTTTATTCTGCCAATAACCATTACTTCCAACGCAAAAATAGCACCTGCTAAAGGAGTTCCAAAAACAGAGGAAAAACCTGCGCTAATTCCTGCAATTAATATAATTTTTCGATCTAGGTTAGAGAGTTTAAAAATCTTTGTAAACTGATCTGCTATAGCACCACTAATTTGCACAGCAGTACCTTCACGCCCTGCAGAGCCACCAAACAAATGTGTAAGAATGGTTCCAATAAATACTAATGGCGCCATTTTAAAAGGAATTACTTTTTTTGGAGTATGATATTCATCAATCAATAAGTTATTTCCTTTTACAACACTTTCACCAAAATAATGATAAGATAAACCAATGATAAGACCGGCAATGGGTAGCAATGCAATGATCCATACATTTGCTTCTCTATAGTTGGTAGCCCATTCTAAAGACCATAAAAATACAGCAGATGCACTGCCTGCAAATGCGCCTACAAGCAAACATATAAAAGTCCATTTTAAAAGAAAAAGCAATGAAAAGCGCTGCTCAAATGAAAGGAAGAATTTTTTAATAGTACTCATATATTTTAAGATCCTCTTGTAGAAAGTTTTTTTAGATAAAATCTTTCACAGAATATTTCAGTAAGTCTTTAATTTACTTTCTTCGGCAAAAATAAACAAATAAAAACTAAGAGAATATTCATTTAAAAAGATCATTTTTAAAACAAATTTATTGCTGTTTAAGATTTTGTTGTAACTTGTTTCAAAATGAAAACAATGAACGAATTTGTTACCTACACATCAGCAGAAAATTACGTAATTATTACTATTAATAATGGAAAGGCAAATGCCATTTCGCATGAAGTTGTAGCTGGTTTAAATGCTTGTTTAGATACTGCAGAAGCAGAAAATAAAGTAGTTATTTTAACAGGTAAATCTGGTATCTTTTCTGCAGGATTCGATTTGAAAGTAATGACAGCATCCCCAGAATCTGCCAAAGAATTGGTTACAAAAGGTTCTAAGTTATCATTAAGAATGTTGTCTTTTCCACAGCCTATTATTGTAGCTTGCTCCGGTCATGCAATAGCCAAAGGAGCCTTTTTATTACTTTCGGCAGATTATAGAATTGGTGTAGAAGGCGATTTTAAAATTGGTTTAAATGAGGTAATGATTGGTATGACCATGCACAATGCAGGAATTGCCATTGCAAAAGCACGTTTGTCTGAGGTATATTTAAATAGAAGCGTAAACAATGCAGAAATTTATAGTTCTAAACAAGCAGTAACTGCTGGTTTTTTAGATAGTATTGTTTCAGAAGATCAGTTATTACCAGCTGCTATTAAAGTTGCAGAAATGTCTGCGAAGCTAAATAAAAAGGCACATGCAGAAACAAAATTAAAAGTTAGAAAATTACATTTAGAAGCGTTAGAAAATGCAATTTATTTAGACTTAAAAGGAAACATTTCTATTAATCCTTCTTAGTTTTAATGGTTAATGCTTTTCAAAAACCATAATTCCTGCTTTTATTTCTATATCTAAATGATTTTTTCTTGGTGTTAACGGACAAGAATATTTGGCATTATAAACGCAATAAGGATTGTAGGTGTTGTTGAAATTTAATTCAATAGTTCCGTCTGTATTCTCACTAGTGGTCATCACATCCATATAGCGTCCGCCGCCGTAGGATTCATTGCTAGAAGTAGCATCTGTAAATGGCAAGAATAAGTAGTCTTTGTATTTCTCGTCTCTCAGGTCATCCTGACTTCGGTAAATTGTGAGTTCGCAAGCTGTTCCTTTTAAAGTAAAATTAAGAGTACCGTATTCTTTGTACAAAGGCTTTCTATCTGTGGTAGTAGCCATTTCAAAAGTGGGTGCATTTTTTGTTTTTACCAATGTTGCAATAACGATAAATGTTGAATCTATCGGAAAGAAATCTAACCCTTTAAAACCTTTTAAATCTTTCTTTTTTAGAGGAGATGTAGAGGCATCTTTATAACTGGCATTTAGTTTTTGCTGATACTCGGTTTTCCCTATTAAGGCTCTTTTTCCTTGAGAGTTACAAGAACATAGAGCAGCCATAAGACAAAGTAATAATATATTTTTTTTCATTTTTTTTAATTTTGAAAAGTATAATATTTAATTTTTATAAATCCAATTGCATTCCTTCAAAAGCAAACCTAAAACCTAGTTTTTCAACATTCATTTTTTCTTTTGATGTATTTTGAAGTGTAGGATTTGTGTGGTTAAAATGAATAAAAAATATTTTATTTTTTGTTGCTGTCTTTTCTTTTTTAAATAACTGAAGGGTTTCTTTTATAAATGGATGCGGAATTTCAGACATTGGTCTCTTGATTTCTCCATCTTTAAAAAATGTGGCATCTAAAAAAGCGTAATCTACTTTTTTAACTTCTGCTATTATATTTTTTTGCCACTTTTCCCATTTATTAATATCCGGAATAAACAATGCAGTTTTATTTTTACCTTCAATTTTATAGCCAACCGTCTCAGAAAACTCATCTCTATGGGGCACTAAAAAAGGGGTAACCCTAAGATTTTGGTTTAAGGTAACTGTTGCATCGTTTTGTAAATTTTCAAATACAATATTCTCTAATTTCACTAACTGATTCCAGGGGCCGTTTTTACTTAAATATGTTTTCATTTTTGGCATCACAAAAACCTTTGTTCCTTGCCTTCCTAAAGCTTCTCTGCCAAAATACATTAAGCCTGTATAGTGCCCAATGTGTGCGTGTGTTAGAAAGATACCATCTATTAAAGTATTGGTTTTTAAATGATTTTGCTCTAAAGATGCCAATTGAGTGGCAATATCTGGCGTAGCTTCAAAGAGCCATTTTTGCTTATTTTCTAAATCTATTAAACCCAATGAAACTACTTTTTGCTTTTTATAAGTGCCATTATAAAAATTAGCACAACATTCTTTCTGGCAACCAATATGAGGATATCCGGCATCTTGTGCTATTCCTAAAACCGTAATATATTGTTTAGATTCTTTTTTATTTTCAACTACTCTTGTTTCTTTATTGCAAGAAATTAGAGAAATACAAAAAAGAAGTAGTAGTTGTTTCATTCTAAAATTTTAGAATTTAAAGATAAAAAAAAGCATCAAACTAAATTGATGCTTTTCATTTTAATACATACTTTTTTTATAATTTCATTCTCCAGCCATATGGGTCTTCAGATTTATTTGTCTGAATATCTGTAATTGTTTTCTTTAATAGGCTAGCGAAAGAGTTGTCTAAATCTGGTAAATCATAATCTTTTTCTTTGTAACCAAAGCCAGATATTGGAGAAATCACAGCAGCAGTTCCTGTACCAAACATTTCCTTTAAACTTCCAGATTGTGCCGCAGCAACAACTTCTGAAACAGAAATTTTTCTTACTTCAACATCAATTTTTAAATCTTCAGCAATTTTAATGATACTCTTACGTGTAATTCCATCTAAAATCCGATCGTTCGTAGGGCTTGTAATTAACGTATCATTAATTCTAATAAAGATATTCATTGCTCCAGCTTCTTCAATATACTCGTGTGTATTGTCATCTGTCCAGATTACTTGATCATATCCTTTATCAATGGCTAATTGCGTTGGATAAAACTGAGCGGCATAATTACCACCTGCTTTTGCAAAACCAACACCACCATTTGCAGCACGTGCATATTTTTCTTCAATTAAAACTTTTACTTTACCTGCAAAGTAAGCTCCAGACGGCGCTGTACAAATTATAAATTTATATTCATTTGCAGGAGAGGCATGAAAACCGTTTCCAGAAGCAAACATAAAAGGTCTAATATAAAGAGAGCTTCCTTCATTTGTAGGAATCCAGGCTTCATCAACTTTTAATAATTGCTTTAAACCACTCATGAAAATTTCTTCAGGAATTTGAGGAATTACCAAACGTTCTGCAGATTTATTCAAGCGTTTGCAGTTCTCTAATGGTCTAAATAGTAATGTATTTCCTTCAGCATCTTTGTATGCTTTCATTCCTTCGAAAATAGATTGTCCGTAATGAAAAATCTTAGCAGAAGGATCTAGAGAAATTGGTGCATACGCCTCAATAATTGGAGTTTGCCAAGCACCATCTTTAAAAGTACACGTTAACATATGATCAGAAAAAACACTACCAAAAGGTAAGTTATTAAAATCTACACTTTCAATTTTAGATGTTTCTATATGTTTGATTTCTATATTAGAATTCATAATTATAAGGATTATTTTTCAGAACAAATGTACATAATTTATTCATCCGAAGAGATATAAAAACGGTCGGTTTGATGTTAAAATCCTTATATTTGTTTATAAAGGATTAAAATATAGAATATGAAATTTGCAATTAAGTTTTGTGCAGTAGCATTGCTGTTTTTTGTGGGATGCAAACAAGCGAAAAAAGTAAATAATTTAGAAATAAGTAAGGTTCAAGAGTTGGCATTTACTTCTTTCGGAGATAAAATTTCTAATGAGAAAGTAGTTACCTCAAAAGAAATGTTGCTTAAATTTGAAGATATGATCGTTGGCGATACTATACATGTAAAATTTGCATCAGAAATTAAGGAAGTTTGCGCTGCTAAAGGTTGTTGGATGAAACTACCTTTAGCAGAAGAGAAAGAAGTAATGGTTCGTTTTAAAGATTATGGCTTTTTTATGCCTTTAGATTCTCAGGGAAAAGAGGTTGTTTTAGAAGGGAAAGCATTTGTACAGACTACATCAGTAGCAGAATTACGGCATTATGCAAAAGATGCAGGAAAAAGTAAAGAAGAAATTGCAGCAATTATAACTTCGAAAAAGGAGTTTTCATTTGAAGCAAATGGAGTTTTATTAAAAGTTAAATAACCATAGATTTCGATTTAATACAATATAAAAATAATAAAAAATACAAGCACTTTGAAAAGAGAAATTTTAGTAACTTCAGATGGTTCTACAACCATACATTTACCAGAGTTAGACGAACAATACCATTCTAAAAATGGTTCGATTAATGAGACATACCACGTATTTATAAACAGTGGATTAAAATTAGTTTCTTCTGAAAAGGTTGCAATATTAGAAATTGGTTTTGGTACTGGTTTAAATTGTTTTATTACGTATTTAGAAGGTAAAAGAGTTATTGATTATGTTGGTGTAGAGGCATATCCAGTTACCGCAGAGGAGGTTGAGAAGATGAATTTTATTTCAGTCTTAAAAGCAGAGAAAGATAGTCCTGTTTTTGAAAAAATGCATGCTGTTTCTTGGGAAGAAAAACACCAAATTTCAGAAACATTTTCTTTATTGAAAAGAAAACAACTATTTGAAAACATTGAAGATGAAGATGCATTTAATCTAATATATTTTGATGCATTTGGTGCTCGGGTGCAACCTGAATTGTGGTCTGAAGAAATCTTTAGAAAAATGTTTAATGCTCTAAAAGAGAACGGAATTTTAGTAACCTATTCTGCAAAAGGCAGTGTAAGAAGAGCAATGCAAGCAGTTGGTTTTACTGTAGAACGTTTGCCTGGTCCTCCAGGAAAAAGAGAAATGCTAAGAGCAATTAAGAAGTTGTAAAAATTAGTAAACAGTTGTCAGTATCAGTTGGCAGTAGAAAGAGTTCAATTTACGCAGTGCCGCTTGTATTGAAACAAAAAGAATAAGGATCAATTAAAAATAAATAAGAATGCAGTTTAGAAGAAAGTTTGGCAGAAAAAAAGAATCAAAACCAACAAAAGGACTTTTTTTAATTTTATTACTAGTGGTTGCTGTTATTTTGTGGTACAAAATGGAAGTTATTTTAGATAGTTTATTTTAAAAATTAAAATAATAAAGATGGCTATTGTAAAAACAGAAAAAATTATTTTAGGAATTGATCCTGGTACTACAATTATGGGTTTCGGACTGATAAAGGTGGTTGGAAAGAAGATGGAATTTATTCAGATGAATGAATTAATGTTGAAAAAATATGACGATCATTATCTAAAGCTAAAACTCATTTTTGAGAGAACAATAGAACTAATAGATACTTATAATCCTGATGAAATTGCAATTGAAGCTCCGTTTTTTGGCAAAAATGTGCAATCTATGTTAAAGTTAGGAAGAGCTCAAGGAGTTGCAATGGCAGCAGGTTTGTCACGTGAAATACCAATTACAGAATATTTGCCAAAGAAAATTAAAATGGCAGTTACAGGAAATGGTAATGCTAGTAAAGAGCAGGTTGCTTTGATGTTAAAATCGCTCTTAAACCTAAAAACACTTCCAAAAAACCTAGACGCAACAGATGGTTTAGCCGCAGCAGTTTGTCATTTCTATAACTCAGGAAAAGTTGTTGGAGGAAAAAACTATACAGGCTGGGCTAGTTTTGTGAAAGACAATGAAAAACGAATTAAAAAATAATAGGTAGCTTTCAGTAGCAGTAGCAGTAGTAGTAGCAGTAGTAGTAGCAGTAGCAGTAGCAGTGGTTTTAAATTTCGCAAATAAATAAAATAATATGAGTTTTACAGATTTATTAGCTTTTAAGAAATCATTTTCTTTGGCTATGAATATTTTTGAAACTTCTAAATCTTTTCCAAAAGAAGAAAAATACTCTTTAACGGATCAAATTAGAAGATCGTCAAGAAGTGTGTCTGCTAATATTTCTGAGGCCTACAGAAAAAGACAATATCCAAAACATTTTTCTAGTAAATTAAGTGATGCTGATGCTGAGAATTCTGAAACTTTAACTTGGTTACTGTTTGCTTTAAAATGCAACTATGTAGATCAAAAACTGTTTGATATACTATCTTTAGAAAACGTAGAAGTAGGAAAACTAATTAATTATATGATGAATAATCCTGCTAAATTTGGAGTCAAGTAGGCCTGCTCACTGATACTGAAAACTGATAACTAATTTATGTCCGGAATATACATTCACATACCATTTTGCAAGCAAGCATGTTTTTATTGCGATTTTCATTTCTCTACCTCGTTAAAGAAAAAAGAAGACATGATTGTCTCTTTAGTAAGAGAAATTGAACTGAGAAAAGACGAGTTAGAAGATAAAATTATAGAAACTATTTATTTTGGTGGAGGCACACCTTCTGTTTTAAATACTGAAGAAATTCAGGTATTAATAGCTGCAGTATATGCAAATTTTGAGGTTATAGAAAACCCGGAAATAACGCTAGAGGCAAATCCTGATGATTTGTCTGAAGAGAAGATAATTGAGCTTTCTAAAAGTTTAATTAACCGCTTAAGTATTGGTGTTCAATCTTTTTTTGAGAAAGATTTAAAACTAATGAATCGTGCACATAATTCAGAAGAAGCAAAGAAATCTTTGTCTTTTGCAGCACGTTATTTTGATAATATTTCTTTAGACTTAATATACGGAATTCCGTATTGCACAAACGAAGAATGGTTGGTTAATATTCAGACAGCATTAAGTTTTGGTATTCCGCATATTAGTAGTTATGCTTTAGTGGTAGAGCCAAAAACAGCTTTAGAAGCTTTAATAGCAAAGGGGAAAATTAAAAGTGTTTCTGATTTTAAAGTTCAAGAACAGTTTCAAATGCTAACAAAAGAGCTGGACAAAGCGGGGTATATACATTATGAATTATCTAGCTTCGGGAAAGAGGGTTTTTTTAGTAAAAACAATACTGCCTATTGGTTTGGGAAACCGTATCTAGGAATTGGTCCATCTGCGCACTCCTTCGATGGAAAACAACGCAGTTGGAATGTTAAAAACAACACGAAGTATATAAAATCGATACAAGAGAATATAGTTCCTATAGAAAGAGAGACCTTATCTACAGCAGATAGATACAATGAATATATTATGACTGGTTTAAGAACTATGTGGGGTGTTTCGTTGAATGAAATTGAAAACAACTTTGGAGTAAAATATGCTGAATATATTAGGAATCAATCTAAAAAACACATTGAAGAAGGTCTGTTATCTAATAAAAACGGAGTTTTAAAAACTAGAGAAAAAGGGAGGTTTTTGGTAGACGGAATTGCTTCTGATCTTTTTATGTTAAACTAATTCAAGTTCCTTTTCTAATTTTTATAAATCTTTGAACACTTTTTTATTTAATAACTTATATTTGAATCTATTTCAGTAAAATATTAAAATAATTTTAGCCTACATGAAAGCAATTATAGAATACAATTCTAGAAAAATTACAATAGATGTTTCTAAACCTTTAGATATTTCTATTGCCATAGATGCATCAAGAAGAAACGTAAATGCTTGGTATTTAGGTGAGCCAGAGATATTTCCAGAGAATATTAATGGTGAATTAGTGAAGGTTTCTGAAGGTGCTGTTATAAACTTTAATAACATTCATTTTAATCCGCATGCACACATAACACATACAGAATGTGTGGGTCATATTACAGAGGAGGTACATTCTGTAAATCAGAATTTAAAACATTATTTCTTTGTTTCCGAGGTGGTTACAGTTGCACCAGAAAGCAGAGGAGAAGACTTTGTGATTTCTGAAAAACAATTAAAAACAGCGTTAAGAAACAAAAAAAGAGATGCTATTATAATTAGAACATTGCCTAATTTAAAGGATAAAAAGACGATGCAATACTCGAATACTAATCCGCCATACTTGCTGGAAGAAGCAGCCGTTTATCTGCGTGAAAAAGGAATAAAACACCTATTGATTGATTTGCCTTCTGTAGATAAAGAAAAAGATAACGGAAAGTTATTGGCACACAATGCTTTTTGGAATACTACTGGCGAAGTTCGATTAGATGCAACGATTACAGAATTCATCTATGTACCAAATTCGGTAGAAGATGGTGAGTATTTATTAAATTTAATGATTGCACCTTTTGAAAATGACGCAACACCTAGTAAGCCCATTTTATATAAAATTATAAAATAAATTTATGCAAAAAATCTTCCATAAAAAAAGATTTTTATTTGGGATTAGTATCCTACTATTGGTGCTGATTTATAATGTCTCTTATGCCGATATTTCTCTAGAAGAATTAAAAAAGGAATATGCAAATGAACAATCAGAGTTTGTAGAAGTTAATGGAATGCAGGTGCATTATAGAGATGAAGGTACTGGTTTTCCAATTGTTTTAATGCATGGCACAGCAGCTTCTTTACATACCTATGATGCTTGGACAAAACAACTCTCCAAAGACTATCGAGTTATTAGATTAGATCTACCTGCCTTTGGATTAACAGGTCCAAACAAGAATGCAGATTACTCTATAGAGAGTTATACAAAGTTTTTGTCTCAATTTTTAGAAAAAATAAAGGTTGATAAATTTTATCTTGCAGGAAATTCTTTAGGAGGAAATATTGCTTGGAATTATGCTGCAGAATACCCCGAGAAAGTACTCAAACTTATTTTAATAGACGCCAGTGGTTTGCCAACCTTTACCCCACAGCCACCAATTTTTAAAATGGCAAAAACACCAATCTTAAATTCGTTGTTTTTGTATATCACACCCAAGTTTATTATTAGAAAAAATATAGAGCAAGTATATGCTGATAAATTAAAAGTTACAGACGCTCTTGTTACACGGTATCATAAAATGTCTTTGAGAACAGGAAATAGAAAGGCTTTTATAGACAGAGCAAAAACAGATTTCAATTTAGCTGAAAAAGTAAATTTAGTAAAGTTAAAAAGTGTAAAAACTACTACATTATTAATTTGGGGAGCAAAAGATACTTGGATTCCTTTAGGAAATGGAAAAAGAATGGATAGCATGCTGCCGAACTCTAAACTGGTTATTTTAGAAAATTCAGGTCATGTTCCTATGGAGGAAAACCCAAAAGAAAGTTTAGAATTTTTAAAATCTTTTTTAAATGAATCTTCATAAAAATTAAAAATGCACATAACGCAATTAAGAGATTTTTGTTTGTCAAAAAAAGGAGTAACAGAGCACTTTCCTTTTGATAACGTAACTTTGGTTTTTAAAGTGATGAATAAAATTTTTGCACTTACAAGAATAGATAAGTGGGAGCAAGGAGAACAATGTGTAAATTTAAAATGTGATCCTGAGAAAGCAGCAGAATTACGAGAAGTTTATGAGGGTGTGCAACCGGGTTGGCATTCAAATAAAAAGCATTGGAATACAGTAGCTGTAAATAATAGTGATGTTTCAGATGATTTGGTTCAAGAACTCATCAATCATTCTTATGCTATGGTGGTAAAAGGATTGACAAAAAAAACACAAGTTATATTAAAGGATTTGTAAAATGAAAAAGCAAGAACTTAGAGCGCTTTACAAGCAAAAAAGAAATAATCTAACTGAAATCCAAATTAAGGGTTTGCAAGAAAATATATACCAACAGATTTATAACTTAGATCTTTCTACTGTTAAAAATGTGCATTTATTTCTATCCATGCCTAAATTTAAAGAGATAGATACCACACCTTTAGTTACCTATTTTAGAAATAAAAATAAACGGATTGTAGTAAGTAAATGCAATTTTAAAGACAATACATTGTCGCATTTTTATTTAGAAAAAGATACCGTTTTATCGTTGAATAAATTTGGGGTTTTAGAACCTGTAGCTGCAGAATTAGTCGAAGAAAATAAATTAGATTTAATTTTTATTCCAATGTTAATCTCTGATGATAAAAAATTTAGAGTGGGTTACGGAAAAGGTTTTTATGATCGATTTTTATTAAATTGTAGGAAAGACGCAAAATTTATAGGGTTAAATTTTTTCCCACCGATAACAGCAATAGAAGATAAAAATGAGTTTGATATTCCTTTACATCAATTAATTTATCCTAAGTAAACCGATACTGCTTATTTAACACCCACGAAAATGATTAGTTTTTAAGAGAACAAGAGTTCCTTGTTTAAGATGTCAAATTATTTTCATAAAATCTTCACCAAAGATTTTATGTAAGTAGAAAATAACTTCTCTTGCATTTTCTTTTGTAAATGTTAGCGGTGGTTTTATCTTGATTACATTATGATTAGGCCCATCTGAACTCATTAAAATTCCGTGGTCCTTCATTCTATTGACAACATAATCAGTTTTTTCTGCAAGCGGATGTAACTCTTGGTCAACCAGCTCAATGCCTAAAAACAATCCTTGCCCTCTAATATCCCCAATGATTGGAAATTTTTTGGATAGTTGTTTTAATGCTGATTTTAAATATTCGCCAATTGCTAAAGCGTTTTCTTGCAATTTTTCTCTTTTTACCTCGCGTAAAACTTCGGTGGCAATCGCACAAGAAACAGGGTTGCCGCCAAAGGTGTTAAAGAACTCCATACCGTTTGCAAATTTTTGGGCAACCTCTTTTGTGCAAGCAATTGCAGCAATGGGATGTCCGTTTCCTAATGGTTTACCTATGGTAACGATATCAGGAATAACATCATGCAATTGAAATCCCCAAAAAGTTTTCCCCATTCTTCCAATGCCCGTTTGTACTTCATCAGAAACACACAATCCACCCGCTTTTCTTACTTTTTGATACGCTTCTTGCAAAAATCTGCTAGGTAATTCTACTTGTCCGCCACAAGAAATGATAGGTTCTATAATAAATCCGCCTACTTTTTTGTTTTGCTGGTGAATTTCATCAATCAATAGTTGCACTTCATTGGCATACTGTTCTCCGGTATTTTCGCCTCGATACTTTCCTCTAAAAGCATCAGGCATTGGAAAAATATGCGTGTTTTTAGGTTTCCCTTTTCCACCTTTTCCGTCAAATTTATAAGAAGAAATATGTATCGTTCCGTTGGTGTTTCCATGATAGCCATGTTCGCTTGCAATAATTTCATCGGAATTTGTACATGCTTTTACCATTCTAAGGGCGAGTTCATTGGCTTCGCTTCCAGAATTTACAAAATGCAAAACAGACAATTCTTTGGGGAGCGTTTCGAGAATTTCTTTTGCTAGTGTATTGATATTTTCGTGTAAATAACGCGTGTTTGTATTTAACAACGCCATTTGTTGCTGTCCTGCTTTTACCGCCTTAAAATTTTCATGGCCAACATGGGCAACATTATTAACGGTGTCTAGATATTTGCGACCAACAGCATCAATTAAATATTGATTAGCACCTTTTACAATGTGCAAGGGCGTTTTATACTGCACACTCATGCCTTTGCCCAAATGCTGTTTTCTATACGCTATAATTTCATCAGAAACAGGAATTAAATTTTCTTTAAATCCGTTCATTTTAAATAATAGATTCGGGTTTGGGCACATACTTTTCCAAACATCAATTTGATTGAAATACGCAACGCCAGGAAAGTCTGTTTCATAGTCTAATAAAGACAGCATTACTTGAAAATGTAGATGAGGTGCCCAATTTCCGTTTTCAGGATAATTGGCTAAAACAGCAATTTGTTCGCCTTTTTTTAGAACATCGCCAAGCTTATGTTTTAATACACTTTCTGGAGTATTATGACCATATAGCGTATAAAAACAAAAATCTTTTTGTTGATGCTTTAAAACAAGTAAGCCACCATATTCTTTATCCCCAATATCATTTTCTGCGATTACAACTTCACCATCTAAAAGTGCATGAACTGGCGTGTTTTCTGGCAACCAGAAATCGATTCCTATATGAATTGTTCTGCTTTGTTTGCCGTAATTACCAACCGTATCATATTCTGTTGAAGTGTATAGATTTCTTGGTTCTAAATAACCACCTGCTAAAATTTTATTCGGAACTTCTTTCTGTAATTGATCAATTTTAAATTGAAATAGATCTAAATTATTAAAATCTTGCTGATGACCAGGAAATGTGCTTGATACACTTAAGTCTAAATGATGAATTTTACTGCTATTAATTGTAGGGAATAATTCTGATAAATTAAAAGTATTAGCTGCTGCCCAATCTTTAAATTCAGTTTCATTCGGGTGGGCAGAAAAACCACAAGCGTCTCTAAAAGAATAATGTGCAAAATCTTCAGAAATTTTAGACCATTTCTTTAATACTTTCCAGGCTGGTTTTTCACTAATCCATAAATATTCATTGTCTGGTTCTTCAATTTTACTCATTGCAGCTCTCGTAACAATAATTACCAATCTCATAGCAATGGCATTGTATAAATGTGCTACTTCTTTTTCTAATAAAGGAAAAGAGAAATGATAGCCTTTTATAAATGCAAGAGCCGCATCTAAAGGATCATTATGCCCCATAATACCATAGGCACAAAGTATAGCAGCATCATTAATAATTTGGGTATGTATGGCGTCTCCATAATCAATTGCTGCTTTTGCTTTTGGCTGCAATAGGCTTTGTGTAACAATAATGTTATTGTCATTTGGGTCATTGTGAACAATACTTTTTCTTAATGCAATATAAGAGGGTTGGCAGGCTTCAAACTTATTTTGATACTGCATTAGTAGCTCCTTTTCGGTAGCTTCAAATAAATGCAAATGCTTTTTTGTCCAAAGAGATTGGGCAATATCCCATTCAAAATTGTAATGCGCTTCTGGATGCTTAAAACCTTGTAATGCTTTTGTTAGAGTTCCACATTGTTCTCCTATACTAAAACGTAAGTCTTCTAATTGCGGGTTTACAGCACTCCAAAGGTTACCAGAAACCCAGGTTAGTAATCGTACACAACGTATTTTTTTATGACGATCTGTAATTTCAGAAATTAAATGATTGTTTTTATCTGTAACGGCCTTTGGAGCAATCAATTCTTCATCACTGTTCTCAATAAATTGCAACAAGTGCTGCTGGTATTCTAGGTACTTTTTATTTTCTTCAATTCTAGAAATTTTTAGAATATACCCTTCTTCATTCTCTATTTTAATTCTAAAATTAAAATCAACATAACCAGGCAAAGGAGATGCCGTTCCTTTGATATTATAGCGGTCAAAAAGAATTTTTTCTGCTTCTGGTATTGAGATTTTTTGTTGCGTGTACTTCATAAATTAAAAATAGCATAAAACGAGTATAAAAACCCTTTTTATTCTTTGTAAATTTGTTCTAAATATAGCAAGATTATGAATGTAAAAGGGAACATTGTAGATATTCTTAATAAAAGAATTTTTAAAGGTGAAGTTGTTATAGAGAATGGACATATTTCGGCTATTCGAGAAGTAAATCATTCAGAAGAAAATTATATTTTACCCGGTTTTGTAGATGCACATATTCATATAGAAAGTTCTATGTTAGTGCCTTCTGAATTTGCTAAAATTGCTGTTGTGCACGGAACCGTAGCTACGGTTTCTGATCCGCATGAAATTGCCAATGTTTTAGGAGTAAAAGGGGTTGATTTTATGATTGAAAACGGAAAGAAAGTTCCGTTGAAATTCAATTTTGGAGCACCAAGTTGTGTGCCTGCAACCTCTTTTGAAAGTGCTGGTGCAATTATTGATGCTGATGATATTAAGTTGATGATGGAAAATCCTGATATCAAATACCTTGCAGAAATGATGAACTATCCGGGTGTTTTGTTTGATGATAAAGAGGTACTTAAAAAGATGCAACATTCAAAAAACAACAATAAACCAATTGACGGTCATGCCCCGGGTTTAAGAGGAGAAGATGCCACTAAATACATTGCTGCAGGAATTTCTACAGATCATGAGTGTTTTACTTTTGATGAAGCTTTAGAGAAGTTGCAAAAAGGGATGAAGGTACTTATTAGAGAAGGGTCTGCTGCAAAAAACTTTGAAGCCTTAATAACTTTATTACCTGAACATTTCGAAAATATGATGTTTTGTTCAGATGATAAACATCCAGATGATTTACTATTAGGGCATATAAATCAATTATGTGAAAGAGCCGTAGCAAAAGGAATTGATGTTTTTAAAGTGTTGCAAGCGGCTTGTGTAAACCCTGTAAAACATTATAATTTAGAGGTTGGTTTGTTACAAAAAGGAGATACTGCAGACTTTATTTTGGTTGATAATTTAAAAGAATTCAATGTTTTAGAAACCTACATTAACGGAGAATTGGTTGCTAAAAATGGAGAAAGTTTTGTGAAATCGGTTCCTTTTGAAGTATTAAATAATTTTAATACGGATAAAAAGAAAGTAGCAGATTTTAGATTTGAATCTTCAGCAAATAAAATTAGAGTCATTGAGGCTTTAGATGGAGAATTGGTAACCAATCAAATGGAAGCAGCTTCTTTAATTGTTGATGGGAATTTAGTTTCAAATACGGCAACTGATGTTTTGAAAATGACGGTTGTAAATCGGTATAAAAATGCTGAACCTTCTATTGCATTTATTAAAAATTTCGGTATTAAAGAAGGCGCCATTGCAAGCTCTGTTGGGCATGATTCTCATAATATTATTGCCATTGGGGTTTCTGATGAAGCAATTTGTAAAGCTGTAAATTTAATTATAGAAAATAGAGGAGGAATTTGTGCTGTAAATAATCTTCAAGAAAAAATAGTCTCTTTGCCAGTAGCAGGAATTATGTCGGATAAATCGGCTAAAGAGATTGGAAAAGCGTATGCAGAATTAGATGTTATGGCAAAACAAATGGGAAGTACATTGCGTGCGCCTTATATGAGTTTATCTTTTATGGCCCTATTGGTAATTCCTTCTTTAAAATTGTCAGACAAAGGTTTATTTGATGGAACTTCTTTTCAATTTACGTCGTTGGAAGTGCTGTAGGTTAAGTTGATTTATTTAGTGTCTGGTCGGAAACATAGCAACATTAAATGTGTTTTTTTTTGCGTCCTTACCATTTATTTTTAATCGATTGATGCGAAGGCATCACCTTATAAAAAGTAACTGAAAATGACATCAAAAATAATTCAAATTATAAAAATCGTCTGTTTACGACCAAGCACTATTTAGTTTTAACTACATGCATTCCAGATTATATCTTTTGGTGTGGGTGCAGTAATTGCTATTTCTTCTTTAGAAACTGGGTGTATAAACTTTATTTTTCGGGCATGTAAACTAATGCTTCCGTCTTTGTTAGAACGCGGAAAACCATACTTTAAATCGCCTTTTATAGCACTGCCAATATAGGATAACTGTGTTCTAATTTGATGATGCCTGCCTGTTTCTAAATCAATTTCAATTAAAAAATAATTCTCTAATTTTTTAATGATATTGTAGTGCAGGATAGCTTTCTTACTTCCTTCAATTTCTTTTTTGTAGACAAAAGATTTGTTCTTTTTTGTGTCTTTTTTTAAAAAATTAGTAAGGGTGTCTGTAGTTGCTTTTGGTGCATTTTTCACAAGTGCCCAATAGGTTTTCTTAATTGTCTTTTCGCGTAACATTTTATTTAAACGCTCTAAAGCTTTAGAGGTTCTTGCAAAAATTACGATTCCAGAAGTAGGTCTGTCTAATCGATGTACGGTGCCAATAAAAACCAGACCAGGTTTATTGTATTTATCTTTTACGTACTCCTTAACAACATCACTTAACGGTTTATCGCCTGTTTTATCACCTTGGGTAATATCACCAGCCCTTTTGTTTACAATAATGATGTGATTGTCTTCAAATAAAACTTGTAAATTTTCTTTTGTGGAGTTCATAGCACATTTTAATACTACTTTAGATAGGTCTAAAGGTTATTTAAAATCTTTAGCAACATCTTGGTTTACACCATCAATAAAATCTAAAAATTCTTTTCTACCTAAGCCTGTAGAAGATGAGGTTAAAAATGATGTTGGTAATGTTTGCCAAAATTGTAATAATTTCTTCTTGTAAGAAGTAATTTGTTTATTTAGTTTAGAGCTTCCAAGTTTGTCTGCTTTTGTAAAAACAATACAAAACGGAATTTGGTTTTCACCTAAAAACTGCATAAAATCTAGATCTATTTTTTGAGGATCATGTCTTGAATCTATCAGTACAAAAGTGCATACTAATTGCTCTCTTTCTTTAAAATAATTTTCTATAAAATATTGAAAAATTACTCTTTTCTTTTTAGATACGGATGCATATCCGTATCCTGGTAAATCCACTAAAAACCACTCTTCATTTACTTTAAAATGATTGATAAGCTGTGTTTTTCCTGGTTTTCCAGAGACTTTAGCTAAATCTTTCCGCTCCATTAACATGTTAATTAATGAAGATTTACCAACATTAGAACGGCCAATAAAAGCAAATTCTGGCATTCTTTCTGGCGGCGCTTTGGTAACATTACTGTTACTCATTATAAACTCTGCTGACTTAATTTTCATTAGATTATATGTTTCTAGCAATCAGCCATTTATGAAGAATTGTATTGAATTCTAAAGGTGTCTCCATCATTGCAGCGTGCCCACATTTGTCAATCCAAAATAAATCAGAATTAGGTAAAATTTTATTAAAATCTACAGCAACTTCTGGAGGAGTTACAACATCTTGTTTTCCCCAAATTAAGCAGGTTGGTTGTTTCATTGCAGGTAAGTCAGCCGACATATTGTGTCTAATAGCGCTTTTTGCAATTGCTAAAGTTCTTATTACAGAACTTCTATCATTTACTATTTTAAAAACATCATCAACCATTTCTTTCGTTCCAATAGCTGGATCATAAAAGACGCCTTGTGTTTTTTCTTTGATATATTCATAGTTTCCTCTTTTTGGGAAACTATCTCCCATAGCTTTTTCATACAAACCAGAACTTCCAGTTAAGACTAGTGCTTTAACTTGTTCTTGATTGTGTTTTGTAAAATACAAAGCAATATGACCACCTAGAGAATTACCTAGTAAGATGGCGCTATTAACTTTTTTATGCTCCATAAAATCTTTTAGAAACCCAGCTAAACTTTTAACGTTGGTTTGTAAAAGAGGAAGGGAGTAAAGGGGTAGTTCTGGGATTAATACTTTGTAGCCATTTTCAGAAAAATGTTTATAGGTATCACCAAAATTACTTAAGGCACCCATTAAACCATGTAAAATAATAATAACAGGGCCTTCACCCGCTTCTGCATATGTAAATTTCCCCTCGGTTTTCAACTGGTCAATCATCGTTCAATTCATTTTACGTAATGGCAAATGTAATTCTTTTTTATAACATAATTCTCGTTTTACTAAATCACTCGAAATCATATTTTGAGACTGGTCTTGTCTGCAATTGGTGTAGAAAAGCAATAAGTTGTTAACAATGTGGTGAAAAGTGGTAAAAAGTGGTAAAATTTATATATTTTTGATATCTATAAAAACTTATTTATTCGTGATAAATTTAATTGGGACATATGAATGTAAGGCAGATGCAAAAGGCAGGGTGATGTTCTCATCTGCGCTTAAAAAGCAGTTGCAACCAATTATAAATGAGGGATTTGTAATAAAAAGAGCTGTTTTTCAACCTTGCTTAGAATTGTATTCTATGGAAGAGTGGAGTTTAATGATGGTTAAAGTTAATAAGCTGAATAAGTTTGTTAAAAAGAACAATGATTTTATTAGAAGATTTACAGCAGGTGTAAAAATCGTTGAATTTGATGCTGCGGGTAGGGTTTTAATTCCTAAAGATTTATCTGAGTTCGCTGGAATAAAAAAACAAGTTGTTTTGTCTTCTGCGTTGAATATCATAGAAATTTGGGATAAAGAGAACTATGAAAAGGCAATTGATGATGCTGCTTTAGATTTCGCTGATTTAGCGGAAGAGGTAATGGGAAATACAGAATTAGATGAATTATCATAGTCCAGTTTTATTAAAAGAAAGTATAGACGCTTTAGCGATTAAAGAAGATGGTGTCTATGTAGACGTTACGTTTGGTGGTGGCGGTCATTCAAGGGAGATTTTGAGTAGACTTGGTGAAAATGGAAGATTGTTTGGTTTTGATCAAGATCCAGATGCATTAGAGAATGTAATTGATGATACTCGTTTTACGCTGATTCCAGAGAATTTTAGATATATCTCAAGATTTCTAAGGTTTAACGGTGTGAAGAAAGTAGACGGAGTTTTAGCAGATTTAGGTGTTTCTTCTCATCAATTTGACGAAGGGGAAAGAGGCTTTTCTACTCGTTTTGACGGTGACTTAGATATGAGAATGAATCAGAAATCTAAAATTTCTGCAAAGGAAGTTATTAGCAGTTACTCGGAAGAAAAATTAGCAGAGATCTTGTTTTTATATGGTGATTTAAGGAACTCAAGAAACATAGCCAAAACAATTGTAGAAAAAAGACAAGAAGAAAAAATTGAAACAAGTTTTCAGTTAAAAGAGGCCTTACAAAAATATTTACCGAATGCGGTAGAGCATAAAATATTAGCACAGATATTTCAAGCCATTAGAATTGAGGTAAATGAAGAATTAGAGGTATTGAAGGAGTTTCTTCTGCAAATGCCAAATTTATTAAATAAAGAAGGACGGTTAAGTGTTATTTCCTATCATTCTTTAGAAGATAGATTAGTAAAAAGATTTATTAGAACAGGTTTATTTGTTGGTGAACCAGAAAAAGATGTTTTTGGAAATGTAGAAGTTCCTATGGAGAAAGTAGGAAAGTTGATAGTGCCAGAAGCAGCCGAAATAAAAGTAAATAACAGATCTAGAAGTGCAAAACTTAGAATTGCTACTCTAAAAAGGAAAAAGTAATAAGATGTCTAAAATTAAAAAAAGTGTGTACGGCTTTTTAAGAGGAAGTTTCCTTACAGATGAGTCTGCTTTTAAAAATTGGCGCATTATTATTTTTGTAGTTGGACTGTTATTGGTAATGATTTCTAGTTCGCACAAATCAGATCAGAAAGTAATAAAAATTGCGGAATTAAATAAGCTGAAGCGAGAATTAAGAGCAGAGTATATAGATACTGGTACTATTCTAATGAGAATGAAAATGGAGTCTAGTATACGAGAGAAAGCAATATCTAGAGGTTTAAGACCTTCAGAAACTCCACCAAAAAAAATAAAAGTAACTTATAAAGACAATTAAAATTGGCAACTCACAAAAAAAGCATTTTAACGAAATTCTACATAGTAGGTGCTTTTATGACGTTGTTTTTGTTAGCTATTATTTTAAGAGTTGTTAATCTTCAGTACGTTCAAGGAGATGTCTATAGAGATCTAGCTACAGAACTTACGGTTAGACAAGACACTATTTACGCAAATAAAGGCAATGTGTATGCCGCAGATGGAAATCTACTAGCAACTTCGATGTCTAAATTCAATATTTTCATGGATTTAGTTACGGTAAAGAATACTGTTTTTGAAGAGAATATTGTGAGTTTGTCAAATGAACTTTCAAAAATGCTAGGGAATTCATCTAGTTATTATCAGAAAAAATTAAGGACTGCAAAAAATAAAAAAAGAAGGTACTTCTTAATTGCGAGAAATATTGGATACACAGACTATTTAAAAATGAGGAAATTTCCAATTTTTAATTTGGGGGTGTACAAGGGCGGTTTTATTGCAAAGCATAGAACGGAACGAGCGCACCCAATAGGTAAAATAGCTGAGAGAACGATTGGTTATGATGATTTTAGAGGTGAAGCAGGAATAGAAGGAGCTTTTGCAGATTATATGCAAGGTGAAAATGGATTAAGATGGGAGCAAAAAATTGCTAAAAATCAGTGGAAGCCAATTACCGACTTTAATGAAAAAGAACCAATAGATGGGCATGATATTATTACAACGATAGATGTGAATATTCAAGATATTACGCATCATGCACTTTTAAGAAAGTTAGAGTATTTTGAAGCAGATCATGGTTGTGCGGTGGTTATGGAAACTGCAACCGGAGAAATTAAAGCAATTTCTAATTTAGGTAGAACTAAAAAAGGAAAGTATTACGAAAAGAGAAACTATGCGGTATGGGAAAGTCATGAACCTGGTTCTACATTTAAGTTGGCAAGCTTAATGGCTGCTTTAGATGATAAAATGATTGATACTTCTACAGTTGTAGATACAGAAAAAGGTAAGATTTTTATTCACGGTTCTAAAGTAGAAGATTCTCATAGAGGTGGTTATGGTAAAATTTCGGCTGCAAGAGTTTTTGAGGTTTCTTCTAATGTTGGTGTTGTAAAGTTAATTAAAAAGCATTACGATCATCAGCCAGAAAAATTTATTAAGAAATTAGAAACATACGGATTTACAAAGGCAATTGGTTTTCCTATTAAAGGAGAAGGAAGACCTGTAGTACCTAGGCCATCTGATAAAAGATGGAATAAAATTTCTTTAGAGTGGATGTCTTGGGGATACGGAGTCTCTGTTACACCAATGCAAACATTAATGTTTTATAATGCTGTTGCAAATAACGGTGTAATGGTAAAACCTAGGTTTATTAAAGAGCTAAGAAGACAAGATAAAACGGAGAAAGTTTTTGAAACAGTAGTTGTTAATCCAAAAATTGCTTCTAATGAAACTTTAAGTAAAATTAGAAAAGTACTAGAAAATGTAGTTGTAAGAGGAACTGCAAATAATATCTATTCTTCAAATTTTTCTATGGCAGGAAAAACAGGAACTGCTAAAAAATACCTTCCTAAACATAAAGACGAAAATGGCAACACGGTGGCTGCAGGATATTCTAACAAACACTACGTAGCTTCATTTGCAGGTTTTTTTCCTGCAGAGAATCCTAAATATTCTTGTATTGTGGTAATTCATGATCCTAAAAAGGAAAAAGGATATTATGGTGCAACCGTTGCTGGACCTGTTTTTAAAGAAATTGCTCAAAAAATTTATACAACAACTCCCATAGACAAGCAATCTGTAAAAGATAAAGCTAGTTTTGAAGAGATCGAAATACAATACGCAACCTATGATGATGTATTGAGTAAAAGCTACACACAAATTCCAAATGTTACAGGGATGTCTGGTATGGATGCATTGTCTTTATTAGAGAATATTGGATTAAAAGTTGAAATTTCTGGAGTTGGTAAAGTGAAATATCAATCTTTAAAAAAAGGAGAGAAATTAGTAAAAGGAAACACAATCACCCTAAAATTATCATAGTCTGAAAAACTTAAAAGACATATTATATAAGGTTGCAATTACTAAAGTATTTGGTACTACAAACGTAGCCGTAAAAAATCTTGTTTTCGATTCTAGAAAAATTGAAAATGAAGATATTTTTATTGCTCAAAAAGGAGTTTCTGTTGATGGACATTTATACATAAACAAGGCCATAGATTTAGGTGCTACTGTAATTGTTTGTGAAGACTTTCCTGAAACGCAAAAAGACGAAATTACATACGTTCAAGTGGTAGATGCAAATACTGCTCTGGCAGTTATGGCTTCAAATTTTTACGATAACCCTTCTTCTAAAATACCTTTGATAGGTGTTACAGGTACAAATGGTAAAACTACCATAGCATCACTCTTATATCAATTATTTAAGAAGGCAGGATATAAAGTAGGGCTGTTATCTACGGTTAAAGTTTTGGTAGATGATGTTGAATTTAAAGCAACCCACACAACACCAGATTCTATAACTATTAATGGGTATCTAGATAAAATGATTGACGCTGGTGTAGATTTCTGCTTTATGGAGGTTAGTTCTCACGGTATTCATCAAAAAAGAACAGAAGGATTGGTTTTTACTGGCGGTATTTTTACAAATCTTTCGCATGACCATTTAGATTATCATCAAACGTTTGCAGAATATAGAAATGTAAAAAAAGAATTTTTTGATGGATTGCCAAAATCGGCATTTGCACTAACAAATATCGATGATAAAAATGGCAACTTTATGTTGCAAAATACCCAGGCAAAAAAGAAAACATACGCTTTAAAAACATTGGCAGATTTTAAGGTGAAGATATTAGAAAAACAACTTTCCGGCACCCTGATTTCTGTGGATGGAACCGAAGTTTGGACAAAGCTTATCGGTGTTTTTAATATCTATAACCTAACTGCAATTATTGCAACTGCAGAGTTGTTGGGCTTAGAGAAATTAGAAACATTAACAATTATTAGCGAATTAGAAAGTGTAAGTGGACGTTTCGAATATGTAATTTCAGAAGATGGAATTACAGCAATTATAGACTATGCGCATACGCCAGATGCATTAAAAAATGTATTAGAAACTATTAATGATATAAGAACAGGTAACGAAAAGGTAATCACAGTAGTAGGTTGCGGTGGTGATAGAGATCAAACAAAAAGACCCAAAATGGCACATATTGCTTCGCAATTAAGTAGTCAGGCAATTTTTACTTCAGACAATCCAAGAACAGAAAATCCGCAAACTATTTTAGATGAAATGGAAGTTGGTGTTGCCTCAGAAAACTATAGAAAAACATTGACAGTTTTAGATAGAAGACAAGCAATTAAAACGGCTTGTAAACTTTCTGAAGCAGGAGATATTATACTTATTGCAGGAAAAGGACATGAAGATTATCAAGAGATAAATGGCGTTCGTGCTCATTTTGATGATTTAGTAGAAGTAAAAAATTGTTTTAACCAGTTAAAAAATTAGTAAGAATGCTGTATTATTTATTCGAATATTTAGAAAATCAGTTTAGTTTCCCTGGAGCTAGTGTGTTTCAATTTATCACATTTAGAGCTGCAGCGGCTTTTATTTTATCATTGTTAATTTCTGCAATCTATGGTAAGAGAATTATTCAGTTTTTACAAAAGCTGCAAGTTGGTGAAACTATTAGAGATTTAGGCTTAGAGGGTCAAATTCAGAAATCTGGTACACCAACAATGGGTGGAATTATCATTATTCTAGCAACTTTAATACCCGTTGTTTTATTAGCGAAACTAAATAATATTTATGTAATTATCCTTATAATTACTACCGTTTGGATGGGTCTCATAGGTTTTTTAGATGATTATATTAAGGTGTTTAAAAAGGATAAAGCTGGTCTGCAAGGTAAATTTAAAATTCTTGGACAAGTTGGGTTAGGTATTATTGTAGGATCTATGTTATATTTTCATGAAGATGTAACTATTAAAGAGCAATTGCCAGTTGCAGAACAAATTTTACAAGATAACGGTAGAACAACCGTTTTTGGAGTTGCTCATAAATCAACCAAAACTACCGTACCATTTTTAAAAGATAACGAACTAGATTATACAAAAGCCTTGAGTTTCCTTGGTGAAGGTTACGAAAAATATGGTTGGATTGTATTCATCTTTATTGTTGTTTTTATTGTTACTGGAATTTCTAACGGCGCAAACTTAACTGATGGGATTGATGGTTTGGCCGCAGGCTCATCTGCCATTATTGTCATTACACTGGCTGTCTTTGCATGGGTTTCCGGAAACATCATTTTTGCAGATTATTTAGATGTTATGTACATTCCTAATTCAGGAGAAATGACCGTTTTTATCCTTGCTTTTGCAGGAGCATTAATTGGTTTCCTGTGGTACAATACGTATCCTGCCCAGGTTTTTATGGGTGATACAGGAAGTTTAACAATTGGTGGGATTATAGCGGTAATTGCTATTGCTATTAGAAAAGAATTATTGTTACCAATTTTAGCAGGAATTTTTGTAGTAGAAAATATGTCTGTAATTATTCAAGTTTTCTGGTTTAAGTTCACTAAAAAGAAGTTTGGTGCAGGAAGGAGAGTTTTTAGAATGGCTCCTTTGCATCATCATTATCAAAAATTAAGTTACCACGAAAGTAAAATTGTAGTCCGTTTTTGGATTATTGGAATTCTTTTAGCGGTATTAACAATTGTGACTTTAAAATTAAGATAACGTGAAAAGGTTGGCAATACTTGGCGGAGGAGAAAGTGGTGTTGGTGCAGCTATTTTAGGCAAGCAAAAAGGATTCGAAGTCTTTGTCTCTGATAAAGGTGAGATTTCTAAAAAGTACATAGAAGTTCTTTTAAATAATGCAATTGAATTCGAAGAAAAACAGCATACAGAAAGTAAAATTTTAAATGCTGATATAGTTGTTAAAAGTCCTGGGATTGCAGATACAGTTCCTCTAGTTATAAAATTAAAAGATAAGTGCATACAAGTAATTTCTGAGATTGAATTTGCATCGAAATATACGGATGCAACTATTGTTGGAATTACGGGTTCAAATGGAAAAACCACGACTACATTATTATTGCATCATATTTTAAAAGGTGCAGGTTTAAATGTGGGTGTTGCAGGGAATATTGGTGACAGTTTTGCACAACAAGTTGCGAACGAAAAGTATGACAAGTATGTATTAGAACTGAGTAGTTTTCAGTTAGATGGTGTGAAAGGATTTAATAGCCATATTGCTATTCTAACAAATATAACACCAGATCATTTAGATAGATATGAATATGATTTTGAAAAATATATAGCCTCTAAATTTAGGGTCACAGAAAATCAGAAAGAAACTGATTATTTAATTTATGACGCAGATGATGAAGCCATAAGTAATTGGTTAAAAAAGAATAATACAAGAGCAAAATTAGTACCGTTCTCATTACAAAAAGAATTAGAATACGGCGCTTTTTTAAAAAACAATATAATAACAATCAACATAAATAAAGATACCCTCACTATGCCAATATCTACTTTAACAGTAAAAGGAAAACATAACGTAAAGAATGCAATGGCTGCAACAATGGCAGCACAACTACTCAGAGTTCGAAAAGAGTCTATAAAAGAGAGTTTGTCAAGTTTTGAAGGAGCAGAACATCGTTTAGAAAATGTAGCAAAGATATATGGTGTTGAGTATATTAATGATTCTAAAGCTACTAATGTAAACGCAACTTTCTATGCTTTAGAATGCATGGACAAACAAACTGTTTGGATTGTGGGTGGTGTTGATAAAGGAAATGATTACAATGACTTATTACCTTTAGTTAGAGAAAAGGTAAAAGCAATTGTTTGTTTAGGTCTAGACAACGATAAAATAAAAAACATATTTGGCAATGTAGTTGATATCGTGGTAGAAACTGCAGGTGCTGAAGAGGCGGTTAAAGTTGCGCGTAAGTTATCAGAAAAAGGAGATGCGGTTTTATTATCGCCAGCTTGCGCAAGTTTTGATTTGTTTGAAAATTATGAGGATAGAGGTCGCCAATTTAAAACAGCAGTCAGAAGTCTGTAAAATATTTATTGCTTTAAACCATTTAAAATAAAAAGATATTTATCTAGAAATGAAAACCATTTTTAAACATATAGAAGGAGATAAAACCATTTGGGCAATTGTTGCTATTTTGGCTATATTTTCATTTATGCCTGTTTACAGTGCAAGTACAAACTTGGTATATGTTGTAGGTTCTGGTTCTACATTTGGTCATTTAGTTAAGCACATGGTTTTATTAATTATGGGTTTTGCTATTATTTATGGTGTACATAAAATACCGTATCGTTATTTCTCTGGAGGCTCTGTTTTAATGCTCCCAATTGTTATTGTTTTACTAGTTTTTACGCTTGCACAAGGAACTACTATTGGAGGCGCAAATGCAAGCAGATGGATTCGAATTCCGTTTGTTGGCGTTGGTTTCCAAACATCTACTCTGGCTGGTTTGGTTTTAATGGTCTTTGTTGCGAGATATTTAGCTAGAAATAAAGAAAAAGAAATTATTTTTAAAGAAAGTTTGTTGCAACTGTGGTTGCCAGTCAGTCTAGTTTTAATCTTAATTTTACCTGCAAACTTTTCTACAACAGCTATTATTTTTGCAATGATTTTGGTTATTGTTTTTATTGGTGGTTATCCTTTAAAATATATCAGTTTTATTTTAGGTGCAGGAATTTTAGCACTCACTTTTTTTATATTAATTGTAAAAGCCTTTCCAGATGCAATGCCAAATAGAGTGCAAACATGGCAAAATAGAATAGAAAGTTTTTCTAATGAAGGAGGCAAAGAAGCATATCAAGTAGAAAAAGCAAAAATAGCAATTGCAACGGGTGGCCCGTTAGGAGTTGGTCCAGGTAAAAGTGTTCAAAAGAATTTTTTACCACAATCGTCATCAGATTTTATTTATGCAATTATTGTTGAAGAATATGGTCTTTTTGGTGGAGTTATGCTTGTACTTGTATATTTCTTATTACTTTTTAGAATATTTGTTGTCTTAAAGAAAACAGTCACTATTTTTGGCACATTATTAGTCATTGGTGTTGGTGTACCTATTATTTTTCAGGCAACCATAAACATGGCAGTTGCTACCAATTTATTTCCTGTAACAGGTCAAACGCTGCCTTTAATTAGTAGTGGAGGTACTTCTATCTGGATGACCTGTTTTGCATTGGGCATGATTTTAAGTGTAAGTGCATCTAAACAAGAAACAGAAGAAGATATTTTAGATGATAATCCTTTAGACATACTGCATGAAACAATCGATTAACATATTAATTTCTGGAGGTGGAACTGGCGGACATATTTATCCAGCAATTGCAATTGCAAATGAGATAAAAGTGCGGTACCCGAATGCTAACTTTCTATTTGTTGGGGCAAAAGATAAGATGGAAATGGAAAAAGTGCCACAAGCAGGCTACGAAATTAAAGGATTGTGGATTTCTGGAATTCAAAGAAAATTGACCTTAGATAATATATCATTTCCTTTTAAACTGATACACAGTTTATATAATGCATTAAAAATTATTAATAAATTTAAACCAGATATTGCTATTGGTACTGGTGGTTTCGCAAGCGGACCAACCCTAATAATGGCGGCTAGAAAAGGAGTACCAACGTTAATACAAGAGCAAAATTCATACCCAGGAATAACAAATAAATTATTAAGCAAGAAGGCAAAAAATATTTGTGTTGCTTATGATCATCTAGAACGGTTTTTTCCTATAAATAAAATTATAAAAACAGGGAATCCTGTTCGCCAAGACTTACTTTGCATTCATTCAAAAAAAGAAGATGGAAAGACCTTCTTTAAACTAGAAAAAACCAAGAAAACTATTTTAATTTTAGGAGGAAGTTTAGGTGCAAGAAAAATAAATCAACTTGTAGAAAGCAATTTAGATTTTTTTAAAAGTCAAAAAGTTCAGGTTATTTGGCAATGTGGTAAGTTCTACTTTGAGGAGTATCAAAAGTACAATACATTAGCACATATTCAAGTGCATCAATTTATAAATAGAATGGATTTTGCATATGCTGCAGCAGATGTAATTATATCCAGAGCGGGTGCAAGTTCTGTATCTGAATTGTGTATTGTGGGTAAACCGGTAGTTTTTATTCCTTCGCCAAACGTGGCCGAAGATCATCAAACAAAAAACGCAAAATCTATTGTAGATAAACATGCCGCTTTAATGATTAAAGAAAGTGATTTAGACACGTTTCCGGTAGTTTTTGAATCGTTGATAAAAGATGTAGGTAAACAAGAAAGCTTGTCAGAAAACATAAAAGAATTAGCACTTCCTAGTGCAACAAAAGATATTGTTGATACTATTGAAAAATTATTAAAAAAGTGAATTTAAAAAATATACATAACATTTATTTTCTCGGAATTGGGGGTATAGGAATGAGTGCAATTGCTCGTTATTTTGCTTCAAATGGGAAAAAAGTAGCAGGTTATGATAAGACACCTTCTTTAATTACCAAAGAACTTGAGGAATTAGGTGTAGCAATTCATTTTGAAGATGCTGTAAAAAACATTCCAATTTCATTTTTAAATAAAGAAGAAACGTTGGTTGTTTATACACCAGCAATTCCAAAAAATCAAACCGAATTTAATTATTTTCTGGATCATAAATTCACAATTTTAAAGAGGGCAGCAGTTTTAGGTAAAATTACTGAAACTACATTTTGTTTAGCAGTTGCAGGAACGCACGGTAAAACAACAACATCTTCTATTTTAGGCCATATTATGGCTGAGGTTAAGGCTACTTCTTTTTTAGGTGGAATTGCAGAGAATTATAATTCCAATTTAATTTTAGGGTCCACGGAAATTAGTGTTGTTGAAGCTGATGAATTTGATCGTTCTTTTTTGCAGTTAAGTCCAAATATTGCATGTGTAACTTCTATGGATGCAGATCATTTAGATATTTATAAAAATATAGAAGCACTAAACGAATCGTTTGTCTCTTTTTCAAATAAAGTTTCAGATACTTTAATTATTGCAAAAGGGCTGCCTCTAAAAGGGTTAACATATGCACTTGAAACAGCAGCAGATTATAATGCTTTTAATTTAAAAATAGAAAATGGTGTCTATATTTTTGATGTAAAAACACCTACATCAGAAATTAAAAATATTGAATTTCATTTACCAGGGCGCCATAATGTAATGAATGCCTTGGCTGCTTTGGCTATGGCAGATGTGTATGGAATTTCTTTAGAGAATATCAAACGAAGCTTATCAACTTTTAAAGGTGTTCAACGCAGATTTTCATATAAAATTAAGACAACAGATTTTGTGCTTATTGATGACTATGCGCATCACCCAATAGCTATAAATGCAGTAGAAAATTCAGTAAGAGAGATGTATCCAAATAAAGAAATTTTGGTAGTTTTTCAGCCTCATTTATTTTCAAGAACAAGAGATTTTATAGAAGATTTTGCTTCTGCGTTATCAAAGTTTGATGATGTCTTGTTATTGGATATTTATCCAGCAAGAGAAACTCCTATTGTTGGGGTAGATTCTAATTGGTTATTGAGTAAAATTGAAAATGAGCGTAAAAAATTGACACAAAAACATAATTTAATAAAAGATATTAAAAATTCTTCTGCAAAAGTAGTTGTAATGTTGGGTGCAGGAGATATTGGAGTGCTGGTAAATGAGGTAACAAGTGAACTTTTAAAAGCACTAGAATATGAAGCTTAAAAGGGTTTTAAAATATTTGTTATTAGCTGTTTTAATTGGGTTTTTGGGCTTTTTGTATGGCTTTACTTCTAAGAGGAATAATGAAAAAAAAGTAACAAAAATTGAAGTAAAATTTGAAGCTGGAAACAACAATTTCTTAACACATGCAATGGTTGATAAATTGTTAATACAAAATAACAAAACAGTTCAAAACCAAGCAAAATCTACGCTAGATTTATACAGCTTAGAGCGCAGCGTATCTAAAAATCCTTATATAGAAAAAGCAGTGGTTTTTTTGACCATAGGTGGAGTAGTAAAAGCGACGATAAAACAACGTACACCAATTGCAAGAATTCTTTCTGGTAAAGATTCTTATTATGTTGATAAACAGGGTGTAAAAATGCCTTTGTCGGCTAATTATTCAGCAAGAGTGTTGTTAGTTTCAGGGGTTGAAAATGCAGAAGATATTCAGGTTATTTTACCTCTAATAGCAACTGTTTTAAAAGATAGTTTTTTGCAAAAAGAAATCGTTGGGATTGTAAAATCTGCCGATGATACGTATGAGTTTTCTGTAAGAAGCGGAAATTATAAGATTAATTTCGGAAAATTAACAGAAATAGAATTGAAGTTTAAGAAGTTAAAAGCGTTTTATAATACTACATTTAAAAATAAAATGATACAGGAATATAAAACGATTGCATTAAAATATCACAACCAAGTTGTGTGCACAAAATAAGTCGAAATGGAAAACAATAAAATAGCTGTTGGTTTAGATATTGGTACAACTAAAATTGTTGCCATGATTGGTCGTAAAAATGAATATGACAAAATAGAAGTTGTTGGTATTGGTAAAGCGAAAAGCTTAGGCGTTAAACGAGGTGTTGTAAGTAATATTACACAGACCATACAATCTATTCAGCAGGCTGTAGACGAGGCAGAAAGTGTTTCTGGTGTAAAGATAGAAGACGTTGTTGTAGGTATTGCTGGGCAGCATATTAGAAGTTTACATCATTCAGACTACATTACAAGAAATAATGCAGATGAGGTAATAGATGAGGCAGACATAGAAAACTTAGTAAACCAAGTACATAAACTTGTAATGTTGCCAGGAGAAGAAATTATTCATGTGTTACCACAAGAATTTAAAGTAGATTCTCAAGCAGATATTAAAGAACCAATTGGTATGTATGGTGGTCGTTTAGAAGCAAATTTTCATGTAGTTGTTGGGCAAGTTTCTTCTATTAGAAATATTGGGCGTTGTGTAAAGAGCGCAGGTTTAGATTTAAGTGACATCACCTTAGAACCTTTGGCATCTGCAGCTGCAGTGCTAAGTTTAGAAGAAAAAGAAGCAGGTGTAGCTTTGATAGATATTGGTGGGGGTACCACAGATTTGGCCATTTTTAAGGATGGTATTATTAGACATACGGCGGTTATTCCTTTTGGAGGAAATGTAATAACAGATGATATTAAAGAAGGTTGCTCAATAATAGAAAAGCAAGCAGAGTTATTGAAAATTAAATTTGGATCTGCGTGGCCAGGTGAAAATAAAGAAACAGAAATTGTTTCAATTCCCGGTTTAAGAGGAAGGGAGCCAAAGGAAATTACCTTAAAGAATTTATCTAAGATTATTCATGCTAGAGTGCAAGAAATTATTGAGCACGTATATTTAGAAGTGAAAAATTATGGACATGAAACTGCAAAGGGAAAGTTAATTGCAGGAATTGTCTTAACTGGTGGTGGATCTCAATTAAAACATTTACGTCAATTAGTAGAGTATATTACTGGTATGGATGCTAGAATTGGTTTTCCTAACGAGCATTTAGCAGGAGATTCTGAAGATGCTTTATCTAGCCCATCATATGCAACAGCAGTTGGTTTGTTGATGGAAGGTTTAAATAGAGATGCTAGAGAAGAAGAAGATATTATTGAAGAAGTTACTCAAGAAGGTGCAGATATATCTGAAAATGATACAGCCATAGACGAGAAACCAAAATCAAAAAAGAAAAAATCATTTTTTGATAAGTTTACAGAAAGTCTTAAGGATTTCTTAGACAATGCAGAGTAAAAGAACTGAGTAAGTAAAGAGTGGTTTAAGAGTACATTTATAATAAAGAAAAAATAAAATATAATAGAACGTTATTATGAGCACAGAATTTGATAACATTTCATTTAACATGCCAAAGACACAATCTAACACTATAAAAGTAATTGGTGTTGGTGGTGGTGGAAGCAATGCAGTAAACCACATGTTTACGCAGCAAATTAAAGGTGTAGACTTTGTAATTTGTAATACAGATTCACAAGCATTAGAAAATAGTTCAGTTCCTAATAAAATACAATTAGGTGCTAACTTAACTTCTGGTTTGGGTGCGGGGGCAAATCCAGAAATTGGAGCACAAGCAGCAAAAGAGAGTATGCAAGAAATTCAGCAAATGTTAAATACCCAAACAAAAATGGTATTTATAACAGCAGGAATGGGTGGTGGAACTGGTACGGGAGCCGCGCCAATTATTGCAAAGATTGCAAAAGATATGGATATTCTTACGGTTGGAATTGTAACCATGCCTTTCGCTTTTGAAGGAAGAAGACGATCTAAACAAGCTCAAGAAGGAATTGATCAATTGCGCCAAAATGTAGATTCTTTAATTGTAATTAATAATAATAAATTACGTGAGGTATATGGAAACCTTGGCTTTAAAGCCGGTTTTTCTAAAGCAGATGAAGTTTTATCTACTGCTTCTCGTGGTATTGCAGAGGTAATTACACATCATTATAAGCAAAATATTGATTTACATGATGCAAAAACAGTGCTTTCCAATAGTGGAACAGCTATTATGGGCTCTGCAAAAGAAGAAGGAACTAATAGAGCAAAAACTGCCATTGTAAAAGCACTAGACTCTCCATTATTAAACGATAATAAAATTACAGGAGCTAAAAATGTCTTGTTGTTAATTGTTTCAGGAACTAATGAGGTTACGTTAGATGAAATAGGAGAAATAAATGATTATATTCAAGATGAAGCAGGTTATGACGCCAATATTATTATGGGTGTTGGTGAAGATGAGAAATTAGGAGATTCTATCGCTGTAACAATTGTTGCTACTGGTTTTGCAAAAGATCAACAGAGTACAATAACAAATACAGAGGTTAAAAAAATAGTTCATACTTTAGAGAATGATCAAAAAGCAACCTATAATTTTGATGAAAAAACCATTACGAAGTCGCCTACTTTAGATCAACCAATTTCTGATGTTATCCAAGAAAAAATTATTCATATTCTAGAAGATGATCTGGAATTTGAAGAGGTAAAGCCAACTCCGAAAATGGACTTGATACCTACTTCTGAAACAATTGTAAATACACCTGTTTTTCACGAAGAAGTATCTCTAGATATTGTTTCTGAAGATGACTTTGTTATTACAGATGTTACACCAATTGAAGAAGCTGTTGTTGAAGAGCCAAAACAAATTCAAGCAGATTTATTATTTGATTTGCCATTAAACAATAAAAAAGAAGAGGAAGCTTCACAAGCTATTACATTTAATTTAAATGCCCCTTCTGAAGATGTTAATGATATAGAGGTTGTTGCAGTAGAGGAAGTTATTTCTACCCGTAAAATTCAAGAGACACGTTACGTTTTAGAAGATTTTGATGCAAAACCAACTATTGGTAAAAGTTCTCGTATTACTGGAAAAGATACTACTGTTGCGGAAGAAGAAATTCAATTTGAATTGAAGACAGCAGTACCTGAAGCGGAAATAAATAGTATACAAACAATTAGTGAAGAAGTTTCTCCTTTAGATTTAACAATATCTGAATTACAAAAAAGAGCAGAAGAAAGACGTAAAAAAATGAAAGGTTTCAATTATAAATTCAATGATCAATTGAATAAAAATATAGATGAAATTGAACGCCAGCCGGCTTACAAAAGATTAGGATTAGACTTGAGTGCAGATGCATCAATTAGTAGATCTAAGACAGCTATTAAAAGTGATGATAGCGATATTGATTTTAAATCGAATAATTCTTTTTTACATGACAATGTAGATTAGTACCTGTTCTGATAAAGGTTTAAAAACCGCATCAAAATAATTTTGATGCGGTTTTTTTAGTTTTAATTTTTAGTTTAAGGAAGTTTTAAAAGCAGCTTAAAAATTGTGAAAGATTTAATTAATGTATACAATATAGGATAGTTCAATATCTTTGTGATGTTTAATTAAAGTATACATTTTTATTATCTTTACACATCTAATTTAGTAGTATGAAAAAAGGAATATATCTCTTTATTGTTATTTTATTGTGCAGTTGTAGTCCGAAATTATTCAAAGAAAAATGGACAAATATCCAGGCACCTGAAACTTTTAACGCACGTTTTGAAACTACACAAGGGAACTTTGATATTGAAGCAAAAAGAGAATGGGCCCCAAATGGTGTAGACAGATTGTATCAATTAATTACAAAAAACTATTATCAAGATATTTCAATTTTTAGGGTAGTTCCTAACTTTGTAGCGCAATTCGGAATTCATAATGACACTTTAATAAATAATAGTTGGCAACGGAGCGGTATAAAAGATGAACCTGTAACAATAAAAAATAATGCGATGACAATTGCATTTGCTAGAGGAGGCGTTAAAAGTCGCTCTAACCAAATATTTATCAATCTAAAAGATAATTACCGTCTAGATAAACTGGCATATTCTGGAGTTACTGGTTTCCCAGTAGTGGCAAAAGTAGTTGCTGGAAAAGAAGTTATTTTAAAGTTTTATGATGGATACGGAGAAAAACTAGGGAGAAAACAAGATGTGATCTCAAAATTTGGAAACGTATTTGTACGCGAGGAATATCCGAAAACAGATTTCATTATAAGAGCATATATTTTAGAATAACATCTTGTTTGAAAAATTGTATGGATTTAATTTACGTTTTTAGTGAAAACATAAAAATTTTCATCAATTAGAAAACTAGTGCCGGCTGATGTTAGCGCTAAATTTTTCCAAGTACTTGTTGGGTAGATCCATTTTTCTTCGCCATTAATAGTTGTTTTTAAGGGCATTTCAAAATTAGCAACAGTATTTGTCCAACGATATTTTAAAGTCTTTTTTTCAATCTTATACTCTAAGGTTGGTATGTTAATAGCTCTTAAATATTGATCAAAAAACGGATTCAAATTAAAACCAGTTTCTTTGCTTAAAAAATCCTCTATCTGTTTTGTTGTAACTGTTTGATGATAAAACTCAGCATTCATTTTCCTAAGGATAAGACGCCATTTTTCGTCATTATCTATCAATTGTCTTAAGGTGTGAAGCATATTACCACCTTTGTTATACATGTCTGAAGATCCTTCTTTGTTTAGATTGTATTTTCCAATAATCGGACTTGTATTTGCAATCGTTTTTCGAAGGCCAATAACATATTCTGAGGAAGCTTTTTTTCCATAATAATAATCTAAAAAAAGACTTTCAGAATAATTGGTAAAACTTTCATGAATCCACATGTCAGCAATATCTATATCTGTAATATTGTTTGCAAACCATTCATGCCCAGATTCGTGTATAATAATAAAATCGAATTTTAAACCCCAACCTGTTCCAGATAAATCTCTACCAAGATACCCTTGTTTGTATTGATTTCCATACGTCACAGAACTTTGGTGTTCCATGCCTAAATAAGGTACTTCTACCAATTTAAAACCATCTTCATAAAAAGGATATGCACCAAACCAATGCTCAAAAGCTCTCATCATTTTTGGTGCGTCTGTGAATTGTTTTTTTGCTTTTTTTAGATTGTCCTTTAGTACATAATAATCCATCGATAAAGGTCCTTTTTCTCCATCAAAAACTTCAGAAAAATGAGTATAATCGCCAATATTTACATTTACTCCGTAATTATTTATTGGGTTGTCTACAAACCAATTATAGGTTGTAGTTTCTCCATGGTTTTCAATACTTTCTAACCTACCATTCGAAACATCCATTAAATTGCTTGGAACGGTAACACTAATGCGCATGCTTTCTACTTCGTCATACATATGGTCTTTGCAAGGCCACCAAACACTTGCACCTAAACCTTGACAAGATGTGGCTATAAAATGGTTGCCATTAGAATCTTTTTTCCATGAAAAACCGCCATCCCAGGGTGCTCTAATAGCTTCTTTAGGGTTTCCTTCATAATGCACAATAATACTTTCTGTATTGCCTATTATTTGTTGTTTAGTAAGTGTTATGAAATGGGCGTTTCCATCGTGCAGTATCTTTAAATTTTTACCGTCTTGTGTAACTTTGGTTATATTTAAAGGTGCTTGTAAATCAATTTGCATTGTTTGATTAGCGCTTAAAACAATGTACTTTATCGTGTTTTCTCCTGAAATATATCTTTTATCTGGATCTACTTGTACCTTTAAATGATAATAGGTTAAATCCCACCAAATTCTTTCTGGTGTTATTGATCCTCTCAAGGTATCTTGTCTAGAGAAGTTATTTTTTTCTTCCATTAAACCTTGCGATTGAAAATTTAAAGCACACATAATTGTCAAATACAGAAGTATATAGAAACGATATTTCATATTGTTATTTTTTTAATATTATTTCAATTGGAAACCTTTTGCTGGTTTTGCATTCAATAAATGGGTCACAAAATAATCCCAACGTTTTCTAGTCATGTAGTTTGTCATATCTCCATAACCGTGTCTTTTATTTGGATATAAAATCATGTCGAAATCTTTATTTGCTTTTATTAAAGCCTCAACTACCAGCATTGTATTAGACGGGGGTACATTATTGTCCATAGAACCATGGGTAATTAGTAATTTTCCTTTTAAATCTTTTGCAATTAATTGATTCGCTTGATTGTCATAATTGGTAGTTCCGTCTGTTTTTCCTTCAAGATTTCCTTCTATCAAAAGTCCTTGCCATTTTTCTCCCCAATCTGCTTCGTAATTTCTATTATCATGATTTCCAGCGCCAGAAACAGCTACATCATAAAATTCAGGATATGTAAAAACAGCTCTTGTCGAAGCAAATCCTCCACCAGAATGTCCCCAAATCCCAATTTTTTCGAGATCCATTCCTTTGTGTTTTTGTGCTAATTGTTTAATTGCGGTTATATTATCTGGCAAACCATTATCTCCCATATTTCCATAATAGGCGTCATGAAAAGATTTAGAGCGCATTGGTGTTCCCATTGCATCAACTGCTATAACCACAAAACCTAATTCTGCAACTGCTTGAAAGTCTCTCCAAACAGGTCTAAAACCGTAATTACCTATACTTCCAGATTGCGGACCTGGATAAATATAATTTAAAACAGGATATTTTTTATTGGCATTATAATGAGAAGGTAAACACATAATACCGTACAAATCTGTATTTTTATCTCTTGCTTTTACAGAAAACTCAACTGGTGCTTGCCAGTTTTTTTCTTTCAATTCAGAAATGTCTGCGGTTTCTAAATCCATTATTTTTTCACCAGACCCGTTTCTTAAAACAGTAATTGGTGGTTCTGTGGTTGTTGAGTAGGTATCAACTAATAGCGAATAATCGTCAGAAATAGTAACGGAATGTGTTCCTTTAGAAGGCGTTAGGTTGGTGAATTTAGTACCATCAAAATTTACTTTATAGTAGTAATTATGATACGGGTTTCCAGCTTCTTTTCCACCAGCAGAAAAATAAATCTGTCTATTTTCTTCGTCTATGCTTTTTATTTGCTTCACAATAAAATCACCAGAAGTAATTTTATTTTTCAATGCTTTCGTTTTTAAATCATATAAATAAAGATGACCCCAATCCGTTTTTTCCGAATACCATATAAACTCATTAGAATCGAATAACACTTTCCAGTTTTCTGCATTTACCCCAGATTCATAATAGGTTGCTACTACTTCTTTGTGAACAGATGTAACAGCGCCAGTTTGGGCATCTGCAATTTGTAAATGTGCAATTTTATGATCTCTGGAACTAGAGACAAAAGCAAATTTTGTTCCTTTTTTATTCCATTGTGCATCCAGTAATTCGTTATTTCTACCAGCAATATGGTCTGTTGTAGTGCCCCTTTGAAAATCTTTCTCCATTTTTAAACGCACCGTTTTTGGTTGGTTTCCTAAATGAATAATTACACGTTCAATGGTGAATATTTCGGCATCTCCAGGCAAAGGATGTTTCCATGCTTCTAACCTTGGATGACCAACATTTGAGGAGGTTAAGTACATCATACCAACACCTCTTGCATCTTGCTGAAATGTTGCAATTTTATCAGAATTTGGAGACCATTTTAAAACAGCCCCATCACTTTTAATCCACCCTGCATTATTAGTTGCATACCCATAATCTTGTTTTCCATCAAAAGTAAGTTGCATACGTTTATCGGTATCTAAATCACGAATCCAAAGATTATAATACTCAATATAAGCAGCTAACTTACCATTAGGAGAAACATGTTCATTGCTGTCTGCAGGGTTTCTTTCTGAAGGTTGTTGCACTAAAGTATGCTCTTTTATTTTGTATGCGTATTTTTGATTGAAAGCAATAAATTGTAATATATTTAAATCATCAGAAAAAGAAACATTAGAAATAGGCAATGCGTTTGCATTTATTTCTTTATCCAACTCTTTGGATAGCGTTTTAGCTAATTTTTCGTGGTTAAAAGCAGTTTCTTTTGTTTGAGTATTCGTGTTTACTAAGACGAATTTTTTTCCATCTTTAGTTTTGGTAGTATAAAGTAAGTTATTGTTGTTTACAAACGCACTTCCAGAAACTTGGTTGTAAACTAAACCGTACAAACTTCTATCCATATGCTTTGCAGCATCTTCATACTCTGAAATTGTAAATTGCTTTTGATTTTTTGAATTAGCACAACTAAAAATTACTATTGAAAAAACAGTAAAAATCGAGATTTTACTAAAAACTGATTTCATCATAAGTCTAATTATTTTTTAGATAATTCTGTAAAATAGGTATAGAAATAAGGAATTGTTTCGATTCCTTTTAGGTAATTCCAAATTCCGAAATGCTCATCGGGCGAGTGAATTGCATCAGAATCTAAACCAAAGCCCATTAAAATAGTTTTACTTTTTAAATGTTGTTCAAATAAAGCAACAATAGGAATGCTACCGCCACTTCTTTGCGGAATTGGTACTTTTCCAAAGCTTGTTTCGTAGGCTTTACTCGCCGCTTGATACGCAATATTATCTGTTGGAGTAACATAACCCTGCCCTCCATGATGTGGTTTTACAACCACTTTTACAGATTTTGGTGCTATACTTTCAAAATGATTTTTAAATAACTCGGTAATTGCTCTCCAATCTTGATTTGGCACTAAACGCATCGATATTTTTGCAAAAGCTTTGCTCGCAATTACAGTTTTTGCACCTTCACCAGTATATCCTCCCCAAATTCCGTTTACATCTAAAGTGGGTCTAATAGCATTTCTCTCATTGGTAGAATATCCTTTTTCTCCATAAACGGCGTCAATGTCTATCGATTTTTTGTAATTTTCTAAAGAGAAAGGTGCTTTCGCCATTTCTGCTCTCTCTTCTGTAGACAATTCTTCTACATTGTCGTAAAAACCAGGAATGGTAATATGATTATCTTCATCAGTTAGAGAAGCTATCATTTTTGTTAGAATATTAATTGGGTTGGCAACCGCACCACCATACAAACCAGAATGTAAATCTCTGTTTGGTCCTGTAACTTCAACTTCAACATAACTTAAACCACGCAAACCGGTTGTAATAGAAGGGATGTCGTTTGCAATCATTCCAGTATCTGAAATTAAAATGACATCATTTGCTAATTTTTCTATATTTCTTGGCACAAACCAAGCTAGACCTTCAGAGCCAACTTCCTCTTCGCCTTCAATCATAAACTTGACATTACAGGGTAAATTCCCGGTGGAGGTCATGTATTCCATTGCTTTTACATGCATATACATTTGTCCTTTATCATCACAAGCACCCCTAGCAAAAATTGCTCCTTCTGGGTGAATTGCTGTATTTTTAATAACAGGTTCAAACGGAGGTGAAGTCCATAATTCTATCGGATCTGCAGGTTGCACATCATAATGTCCGTAAACGAGCACCGTTGGTAGGTTTTTATCAATAATTTTTTCTCCATAAATAATAGGGTAACCTGGCGTTTTACAAAGCTCTACATGGTCGCAACCTGCTTTTTTAAGACTTTCTAAAACGAAATCTGCAGTGTTTAATACATCTTTCCTATAGGCTTTATCTGCGCTTACAGATGGTATTTTTAATAAACTAATAAGTTCATTTAAAAAGCGTTTTTTGTTTTCTTCTATATACGTTTGAATAGTACTCATAAAGTTATTTTATTATTTCTTCATCAAAAATAGAAAAATTATAATGAACAAGTTTGTAGTTTGCAAGTATTGTTTATATTTGCATCCCGAAACTTCGGATAAGTTGCAGGCGTGGTGGAATTGGTAGACACGCTAGACTTAGGATCTAGTGCCGCGAGGTGTG